>Ga0224559_1001907_pt1 | contig 11011 bp, 10 predicted proteins | sample 714S33034metaG_FD_180676 | JGI IMG/M metagenome (GOLD analysis project Ga0224559, IMG submission 180676) | Peat soil microbial communities from Stordalen Mire, Sweden - 717 S3 30-34 | ecosystem: Environmental > Terrestrial > Soil > Wetlands > Peat | place: Sweden: Norrbotten County, Stordalen... | reverse complement strand
AACGGGGCTCGTGCCCAGCCCTGGGTAGGATGGTCCGAGAATGTCTCGCACCCTCGACCGCGTCGGGCGCGCAGTCGGTCGCACCTTCCACTCGCTGCGCGTCCGCAACTACCGGCTCTACTTCTTCGCCCAGGCAGTGTCGCAGAGCGGCACCTGGATGCAGTCGGTCGCCCAGGGCTGGCTCGTGCTGCACCTCACCGGCAGCGCCCTGCTGCTCAGCGTGACGGTGGCCCTGCAGTTCGGACCGGTGCTGTTCATCGGGCCCTGGGGCGGCCTTCTCGCCGACCGCACCGACAAGCGCAAGCTGCTCATCGCCACCCAGACGATCATGACGGTGCTGGCGGTCGTCCTGGGCGTGCTCACGGTCACGGGTGTGGTGCGCGTCTGGATGATCTTCGTGCTGGCCGCCCTGAACGGCGTGGCCAACGGCCTCGACAACCCGGCCCGGCAGTCGTTTGTGATCGAGATGGTCGGACCGGACGACGTCGCCAACGCGGTGGCCTTGAACAGCGTCGTGGTCAATGCCTCGCGGGTGATCGGGCCGGCCATCGCCGGCGTCCTGATCGTGACCGTCGGCCTGGCGTCGTGCTTTCTGGTGAACGCCGGCTCGTACCTGTTCGTGATCGTGGCGCTGGTGGCGATGCGTCCGTCGGAGCTGCGCCGCGGTCGGCCGCTGTCGCGCAAGGGGGGTCAGCTGCGCGCCGGTTTTGCCTACGTCTGGCACACGCCCGAGCTGCGGGTGCCGCTGACCATGATGGCGCTGGTCGGCACGCTGGGCTACAACTTCTCGATCCTGCTGCCGCTGATGGCGAGGGTGGCGTTTCACCGTGGCGCCGGGACCTACGGCGCTCTGGTGGTCGCCATGGGGGTCGGCGCGCTGGCCGGCGGGCTGTACGCGGCGGCCAGGGCCCGGCCCAGCCGGCGGCTGCTGGTGGGGGCGACGCTCGGCTTTGGCGCCGTGACCATGGTGGGCGCGGTCATGCCGACCCTCAACTGGGAGCTGGCCGTGCTGGTGCCGCTCGGCGCCTTCTCGGTGCTCTTCGTGGCGACCACCAACTCGCTGCTGCAGTTGAACTCGGCGGCAGCCATGCGGGGCCGTGTGATGTCGCTGTGGGCGGTCGTCTTTTTGGGCTCCACGCCGTTCGGCAGTCTGACCATCGGCGGCCTCGCCGACCTCTACGGCCCGCGTGTGGCCTTCGCCGCCGGGGGCGCGGCGACGTTTCTGACCGGCGCCGGGGCCTTCGTGGTGCTGCGCCGGCGGCGGCTGCGCGCCGCCGCCGCCGCCGGCGAGGTGCGGGCGCGGGTCTGTCTGCCCGACGACCCCGAGCCCGACGCCGTCATCGGCGACCTCGAGGCGGCCCGCCGCGACGAGTCGCGGCCGCCCTCGCCGGCGCGCCGGGCGCAGGTCGATTCCTGAGGCTCGCTGGGGCGTTGTAGAATGGGCCGCGGCCCGGGGAGTTAACCAACCGCGTCCCGCGGCCGATGAAGGGTACGTGGGTGACGGGTCGCCGCCGGGCAGCGGGGGCGCCCGTGCGGGCGCGGGCGAGGAGAGCGCGAGTGCTCCTGCAGGGAAATCTCAAAGAGTTCAGCCTTCCGAACGTCTTTCAGCTCGTCAAGATGAGCGCCAAGACGGGGGCTTTGACGATCGATCGCGCGGGTGAGTCGGGCAAGATCTTCTTTCGTAACGGGCAGATCTACTTCGCTACCGCCCACCCGGGCACCATGCCGCTCGGCGAGCGCCTGGTGAAGTCGGGCAACGTCACCAGCAACCAGCTGCGCGCGGCCCTGGGCGAGCAGAAGAAGAAGTCGGCCCGGGGGCGGATCGGCTCGATCCTTCTGGAGCACGGTTACATCGACCGGGCGACGCTCGAGCAGTCGGTGCGCGACCAGATCGAAGACGTCACCTTCAACTTCTTCAGCTGGACCGACGGCGACTTTACCTTCGAGGCCGACGAGACCGTCACCGACGAGGACATCCTGGTCGAGATGAACGTCGAGTCGGTGATCATGGAGGGCTGCCGGCGGATCGACGAGTGGGAGCTCATCTTCGCCACGCTCGGCTCGCTCGAGCGGGTGCCGCGGCTGCGCTACAACGACATCGTCGAAGAGGACGGGGGGGTAAAGCTCACCCCCGACCAGTGGCGCGTGGTGTGCTGGGTCGACGGGCGCCACGACATCAACACGGTGCTCAAGGAGTGCGGCCTCGACCGCTTCAACGGCGCCAAGGTCGTGTTCGACCTCAACCGGGCGGGCCTGCTCAACGTGAGCGACTCGGCCATCGAAGAGATCGGCCGGGGTCGCTCCATCGCGGTGCGCGGTCCGATCGACGTCTACAACCAGGTCTTCATCAGCACGCTCGCCGAGAGCAACGTGACCGAGCATCTGCGCATCGAGCTGATCGACGAGCGCGAGGTCGAGGTGCCGATGGTCGCCGCGACCTACACCCCCAACGGCGCCGCTGCCGACGACCAGATGCCCGCGGCCAACGGCGGCGAAGCCCTGGTGTTCACCGCCGCGGTCAGCTCGCCCGAGGAGATCTGGCGGCGCTTCGCCGAGCAGAGCTCGGCCTTCATCGTGCTGGCCAACGCCAACTCGACCGACAGTCTCAAGTCGTCGGTCCGCGACCTGAACTTCGTGCGCAAGCTCGGCGACCTGCCGATCGTCGTGGCCAGCTATGTGTCGATGGACGACGATTCACTCGACCCGGCCGCCGTCGCCAAGGCGCTCGGCCTGCCCGAGCAGATCCCCGTGCTCACCTGCAGCCTGCGCGAACGCGACTCCGTCGAAGCCGTCGTCAAAAAGGCTCTCGAGCTGATCGGCGACTGACAGGCGGCAGGGGGGCGTCGCCGCCCTCACGGCCTTGTCAGAGCGGCGGACCGGGGAATAGATTCCGTAGAGCCTGAGCAGGCTTGGCCTATGGAAGGACCGGATCACATGTACTTTCCCACGTACCGCATGCGGCGGCTGCGACGCACCCCCACGCTGCGCCGCATGATGCGCGAGACAGCGCTCTCTCCCGACGACTTCATCTACCCGCTTTTCGTGTCGCACGGTGAGAACGTCAAGCGGCCGATACCCTCCATGCCCGGCTGCGAGCAGCTCTCGATCGGCAACCTGCTGGCCGAGGTGCGCGAGGTCCAGCGGCTCGGCATTCCGGCCGTCCTGCTGTTCGGCATCCCGTCGCACAAGGACTCGGCGGCCGGCAGTGCCTACGACCCCGAGGGTGTCGTGCAGCTCGCCGTGCGCGCCATCAAAGACGAAGCCCCCGATCTGGTCGTGGCCACCGACGTCTGTCTGTGCGCCTACATGGATCACGGCCACTGCGGCGTGGTGCAGGACGGCGAGATCGTCAACGACCTGACTCTCGAGCTGCTGGCCAAGATGGCCGTGAGTCACGCCGAGGCCGGGGCCGACATCGTGGCGCCGTCCGACATGATGGACGGCCGCGTAGCGGCCATCCGGGCGAGTCTCGACGACGAAGGCTTCAGCGACACGGTCATCATGGCCTACTCGGCCAAGTTCGCCTCGGCCTTCTACGGTCCGTTCCGCGACGCCGCCGAGTCGCCGCCCATGTTCGGCGATCGCAAGACCTACCAGATGGACGTAGCCAACGGCGAAGAGGCTGTGCGCGAGGCCCTGCTCGACATCGAGGAGGGCGCCGACATCGTCATGGTCAAACCGGCGCTGCCCTACCTCGACGTGATCAAGATGGTCAAGCAGGAGACCAAGTTCCCGCTGGCTGCCTACAACGTCAGCGGCGAGTACGCCATGATCAAGGCGGCCGCGGCCAACGGCTGGCTCGACGAGCGCGCCTGTGTCATGGAGGCCCTGCTGTCCATCAGGCGGGCCGGCGCCGACCTCATCATCACCTACCACGCCAAAGACGCTGTGCGCTGGCTGTCGCAGGAGCTCTAGGCGCCCCGCCGCCCATAATCCGGGCAGGCCATGGCAACCTCAGACCGCGCCGGCGATCCCTTGCCCTACGGCGTCTCCGACGCCGGCCCCGCTGCCGGCGAGGGCGGCCATCCGGCCGCCGACGTCGCCGCCCGCGAACCCCGGCGCCGGGCGGCGCTCGACGCGAGCGCGCCGCGGGTCGTGGCCTGGGAGGTCACCCGCAGCTGCAACCTGGCCTGCGCCCACTGCCGCGCCTCGGCGCTGCACGGCCCGTACGAGGGCGAGCTCTCTACATCGGAATGCCTGGAGCTCGTCGGTCGGATCGCCGCCACCGGCAAGCCGATCCTCATTCTCACCGGGGGCGAGCCGCTGCTGCGACCCGACATCTTCGTCATCGCCGCCGCCGCCCGCAACGCCGGGCTGCGACCGGTGATGGCGCCCAACGGCACCCTCGTCACGCCCGCCGCGGCAGCCGACATGATGGCCGCCGGCATCGGCCGCATCAGCGTCTCCATCGACTTTCCCGACCCCGTCGACCACGACCGCTTTCGCGGCTGTCCCGGGGCCTTCGACTCTGCTCTGCGGGGCATCCGCAGCGCCCAGGACGCCGGCCTCGAGATCCAGATCAACTCGACCATCTCCCGTCTGAACGTGGCCTACCTGCCACGCCTGCTGGCCCTGGCCGAGGAGCTCGGCGCCGTGAGCTTTCACCCCTTCATGCTCGTGCCCACCGGGCGCGGCCACGATCTCGCCGCGCAGGAGCTCGATCCCGACGACTACGAGCGCACGCTCAACTGGATCTACGACGCCCAGCGCTCGTCGCCGCTGTTCTTCAAGCCGACCGACGTGCCGCATTACTGGCGGGTCATGCGCCAGCGCGCCAGGGCCGACGGGGTCAAGCTCGAGGCGCATCCGCACTCGCACGGCGGCCTGAACACGCTGAGCCGTGGCTGCCTGGCCGGGGTGGGCTTCTGTTTTGTCTCGCACGTCGGCGCCGTGCAGCCCTGCGGCTACTTCGACAAGGCCGCCGGCAACGTTCGCCAGCAGGACTTCGGCGAGATCTGGCGCACGTCGCCGCTCTTTGCCGACCTGCGCGACCTCGACGCGCTCAAGGGCAAGTGTGGCGCCTGCGAGTACAAGCGGGTCTGCGGCGGCTGCCGGGCGCGCGCCTTTGAGCGCAGCGGCGACTACCTGGCCGAAGAACCCTACTGCGCCTACGTGCCGCGCGGCTGGGCGCCGGCGGCCGGCTGACCCGGCTCGCGGCGCGACTGGGCGCCGGCGACCGGCCGGTGGCGTTCGTCCCGGTCGGGACCGGCCCGGCTCAGAAGTGCTTCTCGAGCTGCCGCGACTCGTCGGTGAGGCCGTGCTTGCGGTACAGCGCCGCCGCGCGGTCGTTGTCGAGCTCCGTGGAGACCGCGGCCTCGCGGCAGCCGGCCGCCTCGAAGCGGCGCAGGGCCTCGGTCACGAGCGCGTCGCCGACGCCCCTGCCCCGGGCGGGCGCCGTGACGATGAGCTCGTCGATACAGCCCCAGCGGCCGCCGTGAAAAAGACCGGGGCGCACGAACCAGCTGAGCGCGCCGACCAGCCGGCCGCCGCGCTGCGCCACGAGGATGCCGCTGTCGCTGAGCTCCTGGTAGGCGCGCACCTGCTGCGCCGTAACGTCGCTTTCCAGGTTCGCGGTGCGGGCGAGCTCATGGATGAGTTCGGCGACCGGCGCCGCTTCGTCTGCGTGCGCGTCGCGGACGGTCACTTCGTCGTCAGCGGTTCGTGCGGTCATCGTCAACCCCGTTTCTCGGTCACTCGCGGTCATGTCCGCCGGTCGGGGGCGCGTCCTGGCGCTTCGTCGGCCATCGTACCCGACTGGTCAGGCCAATCGAAGACCGGCGCCGCGATCATCGCCGCGTTTTCGCGGCACGGTGGTGCGCGGCCGGTGGGTCGCCGCTGCACGCTCTCTGCGTAACGCGGAGGTAATGACCCAGGGTGCGTGTGAGCCCGGGAAGCGGCGGAGGGCCGCGGACGAAGCGCCCGGCCCCGGTGCGGCGCCCGATCCCTGATGCAGCGCCCCTCACGGGACACTAACGCGGCCCTGCGACAATGAAAAACAGCAACACAGAGTGCCGCCGCTCCGTTGGCGAGCCTGCCCATGAGCGGCAGGTCCGGCCGTAAGAAGGGGTGAGGCGGTGACCACCCACACCATCGACTGCCTGGGCAACGACGCGCGACCGGTCGTGCCTCACAGGCAGGAAGGACGACAGACATGGCCTTCAGGATCGTGGTCGGCTACGACGGCTCGGACGGCGCCAAGGCGGCGCTCGACGAGGCCATCGACCTGGCGCGGCGGCTCTCCGCCAAGGTGCTTCTCACCTACGCCTACGGTGGCCCCAGAACCTACACGGGAGAGTCGCTGGCGCCGCGTGGCACGCTCGAGGAGCTGGGCGAGACGTTGCTCGACGACGCCCGGGCGCTGGGCGAAAGGCTGCTCGGCGAAGCCCTGACGCGAAGCGGCGACGGCGTCTCGATCGAGCCTGTGCTGGTCGACGACGGTCCGGCTCAGGGCCTGTTGACCGTGGCCCGTCAGCAGCGCGCGCAGATGATCGTCGTGGGCACCCACGGCGAGTCGCCGATCGGCGCCATGGTGCTGGGGTCGACCGCCTACAAGCTCGTGCACAGCACGACCAAGCCGGTGCTCGTCGTTCCGGCCGCCAGGCGGCGCCGCAAGGCCGTGCGCCCCGCCTGAGTCGTGGAGCGGCGCCGCCGGCCGGCGCCGCCAGCAGCCACCGCCGTCTGCCACCGCCCGCCGGCCGGTCGTCTCGGGCCGGCCGCCGCCGGCCGCGCATGTCTGCGCCCGGATTCCCCAAGCTGCGATCGTCGGTCGGCGTCGGCCGTGGCCAGAACGGGCAGACGGCAGACGTTGCGAGCGCCGTCACGGTAATATGTACTTTCAATCACAAGGTGTGCGGCACAGGGGAGGGGAGTTGAAGACCGAGACGTCGAAGCGTCTGTTCGACGAGGCGCTGAAGTGCATCCCCGGCGGGGTCAACTCGCCGGTGCGCGCCATGAAGGGTGTCGGCATGTCCCACCCGCTGTTCATGAGCCGCGCCCGCGGCGCCCATATCTGGGACGCCGACGGCAACGAGCTCGTCGACTTCGTCTCGTCGTGGGGCCCGATGATCCTCGGCTGGGGCCACCCCGAGGTCGTGGGCAGGCTTCGTGCCCAGATCGATCTGGGCACGAGCTTCGGCGCCCCGACCGAGCTCGAAGTCGAGCTCGCCCGCCTCATCTGCGACGCCGTCCCCTCGGTCGAGCTCGTGCGCATGGTCAACTCCGGCACCGAGGCCACCATGAGCGCCCTGCGGGTGGCGCGCGGATTCACCAGGCGCGACAAGGTAGTCAAGTTCGTGGGCTGCTACCATGGCCACGCCGATCCGTTTCTGGCGGCCGCCGGCAGTGGCGTGCTCACGCTGGCGTTGCCCGACAGCCCTGGCGTCACCAGGGCCACCACGGCCGACACCATCCTGGTCGAGTACAACGACGCCGCCGCCCTGGGCGAGGTCTTCGCCGCCCGCGGCGCCGAGATCGCCTGCGTCATCGTCGAACCGGTGGCCGGCAACATGGGGGTCGTGCCGCCGCAGCCCGGCTTTCTCGAGGCGGTGCGCCGCCTGTGCAGCGACTCCGGCGCGCTGCTCATCTTTGACGAGGTGATCACCGGGTTCCGGGTCGCCTGGGGCGGCGCTCAGGAGCTGTACGGCGTGATCCCCGACATGACGACCCTCGGCAAGATCATCGGCGGCGGCCTGCCGGTCGGCGCCTTCGGCGGGCGCGCCGACATCATGGAGACGGTCGCGCCGCTGGGCACCACCTATCAGGCGGGCACGCTGTCGGGCAACCCGCTGGCCATGGCCGCCGGCAGCGCCACGCTGCGGGTGCTGGCCGAGCCCGGCGTTTACGAGCGGCTCGAGGCGCGCGCCCAGCAGGTCTGCCAGGGCCTGGTCGCGGCGGCGGTCGGGGCCGGCGTGCCGACTACGCTCAACCGGGTCGGCGCCATGATGACGCTGTTCTTCTGCGAGGGCCCGGTGACCGGCTTCGCCGACGCCGGGCGGGCCGACACCGCCCTCTACGGCCGCTACTGGCGTCACATGCTCGAACACGGCGTGTACCTGGCGCCGTCGCAGTTCGAGTCGGCGATGATCTCGCTGGCGCTCACCGACGCCGATGTGGCTTTGGCCACCGACGCGGCCGCGTCGTTTTTCGAGGTTCTCTAGGGACGGTCGCATGGCGCGCCCCGTCGACAAGAGCGCGGTCCCGGCGGTCACCGTCCCTCGTCTGACGGTCTACCTGCGCAAGCTGCGCGAGCTCCAGGCGCGCGGCGTGGATCGTGTCTCCTCGAGGCAGCTCGCCGGACTGATCGACCTGAACGCCGCCCAGATCCGCAAGGACTTCTCGTACTTCGGCGAGTTCGGCACGCGCGGTGTGGGCTACGAAGTCGACCGGCTGGTCGACGAGATCAAGCGCTGCCTCGGCCTGGAGCGGTCGTGGAACGTGGTGATCATCGGCGCCGGCTCGCTGGGCACGGCGCTGGCCCGCTACCGGGGATTTGCCGAGCAGGGCTTCAAGCTGGTCGCCATGTTCGACGCCTCCCAGCGGAAGGTCGGCGTGAGTTTTGGCGACGGTCGCACCATTCGCGACGTCGCCGACCTCGAGCCCTTCTGCTGCGAGCAGCGTGTCGACATCGCCATCGTCGCTGTGCCGGCGCACGCCGCCCAGTCGATCATCGACCGCCTGGTCGGGCTCGAGCCGGCGCAGCGCGTGCGCGCCATCCTCAACTTCGCGCCGGTCAAGGTCTTCGCGCCGCGCGACGTGATCGTGCGCCAGGTCGACTTTTCGAGCGAGCTCATGTCGCTGTCGTTCTATCTCGATCGCGAGAGCTGACGGGCGTGGACGACGCCACCATTTGCGAGGCCCTGCGGGCGGCGGCGGCGCCGTTTGCCACGCCGCCGCCGCCCGGGTTCGACCTGGTCTACGCGCCGCTGTTCGCCGCGCTCGCCCCCGGCGCCGACGCCGACCTCTACCCGCTGGCCCTGGAGTTCGTCTACGAAGGCTACCTGTCGCACTACCGCGTCGGCCGCCTGCTGGCGCCCGGCACGCCGTTGCCCACAAGGCTGCTGGCCGGCGACCATTTTGACGCCAGCGGCCTGCGTCTTGTGGCGCGCGCCGGCGACCTCGACGCCGTGAAGCTGCTCACGCGGCTCATGGCGAGCTGCTCGTGGCTGCGCGCCGAAGGTCGGTCGTTTGCCTGCGACGACGATCTCTGGGTGCTGTGCGTGGCCGGCATTGCCTCGTCGGCCTCGGGTGGCAATGCCCTGGCGGCGCTGCGCGCCTTCGACGAGGTCGGCCGGCTGTTCCAGCGCGATCGCGTCGAACGGCTGCCCGAGGTCGTGCGCCGCGCCGCGACCACGCTCTGGCTGCGCGATGCGGCGCCGCTGCGCGTCGCACTGGGGCTCGAGGCCGCGCCTGCGCCCGTCGAGCCCGCCGCCGCCACGTCTGCCGCCGCCGTGTCTCCTGCCGCCGCCGAGCCCGCCGCCGCAGCGCCCGCCGCAGCGCCCGCCGCCGCGGCCGCGTTCGACGCCGAGGCCGCCCTGTGAGCCTGCGCGACTTCGTCGAGCTGCTGCGCCGCGAGGGCGAGCTGGCGGTCGTCACGGCGCCGGTCGACCCCTGGCTCGAGATGGCCGAGATCGCCGACCGGGCAAGCAAGGCCGGCGGACCGGCGCTGCTGTTCGAGCGGCCCGTCGCGGCCACTGCCGCCGGCAGCGCGCCGGCGGCCAATGCCCACCGCTTCAGCGGTCCGCCGCTGCCCGTGCTGATGAACCAGTTCGGATCGTACCGGCGCCTCGAGCTGGCGCTCGGGGCGCCGCTCGACGAGATCGCGGGGCGCATCGCCGAGCTCGTCGAGCTGCAGATCCCCAAGGGTCTCGTCGGCAAGGTCAAGGCCCTGGGCCAGCTCCGCGAGCTCGCGTCGTATGCGCCCAAAGTGGTCGCCAAGGCGGCCTTTCGCGAGGTCGTGGTCGAGCCGCCCGACTTGGGCCGGCTGCCGGTGCTGACCACTTGGCCGGGCGACGGCGGTCCGTTCGTCACCCTGCCCGTCGTGATCACCAAAGACGGCGAGGGCCGGCGCAACGCCGGCATGTACCGTCTGCAGGTCTACGACGCCCGCACGACCGGCATGCACTGGCACGTCCACCACGACGGGGCGGCCAACTTGCGCGAGGCCGACGAGCGCCTCGAGGTGGCCGTCGCCCTGGGCACCGACCCGGCCGTCACCTATGCGGCCACCGCGCCGCTGCCGGCGGGGATCGACGAGCTCATGTTCGCCGGCTTTTTGCGCGGCCGGCCGGTCGAGCTCGCCAAGTGCGCCACGGTCGATCTCGAGGTACCGGCCGACGCCGAGATCGTGCTCGAAGGCTACGTCGACAAGACCGAGACGCGCCGCGAGGGGCCCTTCGGCGACCACACCGGCTACTACTCGCTGGCCGACGACTACCCGGTCTTCCACCTGACCGCGATGAGCATGCGCCGCGACGCCGTCTACCCGGCGACGATCGTCGGCCGGCCGCCCATGGAGGACTGCTTTCTGGGCAAGGCGACCGAGCGCCTCTTTCTGCCGCTGCTGCGCCTTACGCTGCCCGAGATCGTCGACCTCGAGCTGCCCATCGAGGGCGTCTTTCACGACTGCGCCGTGCTGTCGATCCGCAAGGCCTACCCGGGCCACGCCCGCAAGGTGATGAGCGCCGTCTGGGGCATGGGGCAGATGATGTTCACCAAGTTCGTGGTGGTGGTCGACGAGCACGTCGACGTGCACGACCCCCGTGAGGTGGCTTGGCGCGTGTTCAACAACGTCGACCCGCGGCGCGACACGATGATCGTCGACGGCCCGCTCGACGTGCTCGACCACTCGAGTCCGACGGCCGGCTACGGCGCCAAGATGGGCATCGATGCGACCAGGTCGTGGCCCGCCGAGGGTCACCCGCGGGAGTGGCCCGACGAGCTCGCCATGGACCCGGCCGTCAAGGCGCGCGTCGACGAGCGCTGGGCCGAGCTGGGCTTGCGGTTCACCTAGATG
>Ga0224559_1001905_pt1 | contig 11013 bp, 6 predicted proteins | sample 714S33034metaG_FD_180676 | JGI IMG/M metagenome (GOLD analysis project Ga0224559, IMG submission 180676) | Peat soil microbial communities from Stordalen Mire, Sweden - 717 S3 30-34 | ecosystem: Environmental > Terrestrial > Soil > Wetlands > Peat | place: Sweden: Norrbotten County, Stordalen... | reverse complement strand
AGGGCGTGCCTCGGGCGTCGCCCCGCTCTTGCCTTGATCCTCATCGACCACCACCACCTGTTGCTCGTTCCAGCCCATGGCTCGCGCTTGCTCGGCGAAGCCGTACTGTCGCTTTTGGCTCTCAAGGTTTTCGCGCACCTGTTTGAGCGACGATTGTCTGATGTACACGAACGCTGCGCGCTCGTGGTGTTCCGGTCGAATCTTGGATCGGTCGAGATTGTAGATGCTCATGGCCTGTTTCCTTCTTTCTTCTGCTCCTTCTTCGATCGAGCCTGAGCCGCGCGCGCGATCAGTCGCGCCATCTGCTCGATCACCGCTTGCCGCTCTCCCTCTGGCAACCGCTGCCAGAGCACGGCAAGATTGTCCCTGCGAAAATCAAGCGACACCTGTCTCTGCATGGGCATGGCCCTCCTTCACCGCCCACATGCCAGCACACCCAGAGCACGGAAGCTTCAACCTTGATGTCGTCGCTGAAGCGCCGTCACTAGATCCGCCAACTCTCGGATCGCATCGACGGTGAAAACGGTCGATGCCTGCTCGGCGAGATCACCGGGACCGTCTGCGTCCGTCCATGCACGTGGCATGAGCATGGGCGGGCCTCCCGGCAAGCGCACAACGATCTGGCGCCGTCCACCGCGCAGTACCTCCAACTTCTGCCCCGCGAGCGGATGGTGCCGCCGCGTGATCTTCACCTCGGTCGGTGTCGGCGTGGTGAAGTGATTGTACCGATTGTGTTGCTGCCTACCCTGGCGCCAGAATGCCGCAGCCCATGAATCCGTGCAGCTCGTCGGTGACAAAGCTGGGCAGCGTGCGGCCGTCGGACTTGTCAGTCCACTCTTGCTCGAAGGTCAGCGGGTCACGGAAGATGCCAGCGATGAGCGCGACACCCATATCGGGGCCATCGCTTACCTCACCCGTACCACGGTCCCCGGGCGCTTTTCCGTCGCCGCCGCTGCTTGTTCACCGTCGGCTAGTACCGGCAAGGTGAATCCGAACAGCCACTCGGCATCGGCCAAGGTGAGGTTGATGCAGCCGTGGCTGCGGGGAGCGCCGAATTGATCGTGCCAGAAGGCCCCGTGCAGGGCGACGCGGCCGATGTATTGGGTGAAAGGGACTTCTTCGTACGAGTAGGGTGCGACGCCTGTGTGGTCGAGGTTGTCCATGGTGGCGGCGAGCAGCTTGGCACGAATGCGGTGGATGCCTTTGGGGGTGGACAGAGGGCTGCCCTCGGCGCCTACCCCGGCAGAGACGAGCGTTGCGAACACGGGCTTATCGCCAAGATAGGCGACCAAGGTTTGCGTGGCCAGCTCGACATCGACCCAGGGTTCGCTGTCGCCCACAGGGGACGGGCGTGCGGAAATTCGCGGCACGCGCACATCGGCCTCCGACATCCAGCCGTCGGCCACGCGATAGAAACCCTGCGGACCTTCTCGGCTCAAGAGAGGCAACCGGGCGTAGCGTGCGTGACGGACGATTGGCTTGATCGTACTGTCGGGCTGGGAATAGACGGGGGCGCCTTCCTTCACCACCCAACCAAAGTCGAGGCCGCGCTCGTCGAGATGCGCGCCGCTGAAGCGCGACGGGCTAGAGGGTCGCAAGTCCTTCATCGCAAGGTCGCGGCCGAGGCTGGTACGGCCGACCCATTCGCCTCCAAGCACGCGCTGCTCGGCAACCACGACGCCGAATCCGGGAAGCAGCGTACGCGGCTCTTTGCCCAAGGTCTGTGCGCCGTTCTTGCCAACGATGTAGTAGCGCGGACCTGTGGGCAACGATGAGGACGATGATGAGGACGATGATTCAGTCCGCCGGTCGCAGGCGAGCGCACAGGCAGCCAGGAGCAGCACGGGACACAAGCGTTTCACGGCGACACTTCGACGTGCAAGGTCTGTGCGTCCGAACGGCCGCGATCGTCCACCGCGCGCACCACGAAAGTTCCGGGCTCCATTTTCCACAGCCAGGGACGGCCACTCGGCGTTTTGCCGGCGAAGCGCTTGCCCACGTACCAGAAGACCTCGTGCGCGTCGCCGTCGGTTTCGGCCAGAAAGGCGATGGTTTCGTTGCCCTTGCCTGGGCGCAAGGTGTAGGCGACGCCATGAAGTGGCGAGGTGATGCGCGGTGGAGCACCGGGCACATCCTGCTCGGCCTGGCAACCGGGTGCCGCTGGCGGCGGCGTCTTGCGCGGCAATCCGGCGGCGCTCCACAGCTTCAGCATGTCGGTGGGCCAGACTTCGAACACCTCGCGACGGACGGGACCGTGCGCGCGCTTGTCGCACACGCGGCGTCCGCTGGCGATGTCGATGTCGAAGGCGCGATGGACTTCGCAGGTCGCGGTCGGCGAGCGACCAGCGATGAACCAAGTCGATCGCTGGTGCGGACAGTCGGGACCGGGAAGTTGACCGCTCTCGCTGCACACATCGACCTTGACGATGCCCTTGGGCCGCGGCCCGACCGGAGAAGCGAGCGAACGGTCGTGCGCCACGAGCGCGTCCACCACCGAAAAGAAGAGAGGCGCGGCAGTCTTGATGCCCACAAACTCGGGATTGCTTCGTCCCGTGAAGTCGCCCACCCACACCACGAGTGCGTAAGGGCCGACCAGGCCGGCGCTCCAGGCGTCGCGAAATCCCCACGACGTGCCGGTCTTCCACGGCAAGGGCAGGCGCGCGTCGGCGGTGGGCAAATGGGGCGAGGTCGGACGCGGGTTTTGGGCCAGCATGTCGAGAACCAGCCACGCGGCTTCGTCGGACAGCACGCGCACCGGGGCGACGGCTCGATCGTCGGCGTGGCGATGCAGGGGGCGAAGCACGCCGTGGTTGGCGAGGGAAGCGTACAGGGTGGCGACTTCCTCCATGGTGACCTCGCCCGTGCCAAGCACCAGCCCGAGCCCGTAGTAGTCCTCGGGTTGCGGCAGATCCACGCCGGCCGCGACGAGAAACTGGTAGTAGGTCGGCCGGTCCAATTTCGCGGCCACCGTCAAGGCGGGGATGTTGCGGCTGCGCACCAGCGCGTCGGTGGCGGACAGCGGCCCGGCGTAGCGGCCGTCGAAATTCTCGGGCGAATAGGCCGAAAACGCCACGGGGGCGTCCCGCAGCACGGAGTTCGGATGAAGTACTCCTTGTTCCATACCGAGCGCGTACACGAACGGCTTGAGCACCGAGCCGGGCGAGCGCCGCGCACGCGTGCCATTGACCTGCCCAAAGATGTCGTCGTCGAAGAAGTCCACCGAACCCACGACAGCGCACACGCCCATGTCGCGCGTATCGACCAGCATGGCCGCGGCGTTGTTCACGCCTAGGCGACGTTCCGCCTCGACAAATCGGCGCACCTGCCTTTCGAGCAATCGCTGCAGAGGTAAATCGAGCGTGGTCTTGAGCGCGTTGTCGGCTTGGATTTCGACCAGCATCCGATCGGTGAAGTGGGGCGCGAGAAAGGGTAGGTCATTGCTTCGCGCCGCCACGCCGAGGTCGAGCAGGCGCGTGTCTCCGGCCGACGGCCAGGCAGCGAGTAGGCGACGGCCAAGGGCCTGGCGCATGCGCACGAACTCGGGCGCGCGCGGGCCCGCGCGCAAGGCTTGCAAGCGCTGGTTCGGGCTTTGCGGCAGCAGCGTTAGGGACAGGGCCTCGGGCAGCGACAAGCGATCGGGCGCCTTGCCGAAGAGGATCAGGCTGGCCGCGCCGATGCCTTCGACGTTGCCGCCGTAGGGAACGAGGTTCAGATACGCTTCGAGGATCTCATCCTTGCTGAAGCGGGCCTCCAGCCACAGGGCTGCGAGGATCTGTTTCAGCTTGCCGGCTGCGCGGCGCGAGTCGATGTCGAAGAGCCGGCGCGCGAGCTGCATGGTGATGGTCGAGCCGCCCACCCGCCGGCCCCCGGAGTAGAGCGAGCGAAGCGCACGGCCGAGCGACAGTGGGTTCACCCCCGGGTGAAAGCGGAACCAGCGATCTTCATAGAGCAACGCGGCCCGCACCGACAGTGGCGAGATGCCCGAGAGCGGTGTCCACAAACGAATCTGTTCGTCATCGGCCAGAGTCACGCGCAATAGCTCGCCCCCGCGGGCATACACCGCACGCGAGAGCGGCACACGGGCGGAAAGTGGCGCATGCGGGGCAAGGCGGAGAGCCACAAGCAATAGCGCCGGCGCCAGAAGCACGAGCCCGGCGATGCGTGCCATCGCGATCCAGTGGCTACTGATCCGTCGCAGCATGATGAACCGGGTTTTCTCTGTCGAAGGCCCAGTGCAGTGGGTTGTTGGAGATGTATTCTCGAACGCGCGACAGCGATCCTTTGTCGCGAAGGACATGTTCGTAGTAGTTGCGTTGCCAGACGCGCTGGTAGCCACGGTCACGACGAAGGAGGCGGGTGCTGCGAGCTTTGAATCCCCGCACGATATCGCCCAATGTTGGCGGGCGATCTGACGCGCTAAGGGCATCCGTCGTAAGGGCGCGATTGATCGCGCCCCCCGATCCTAGGGGCGCAATGAATTGCGCCCCTACACCGGAATCTAGGACGATATCCGTCGTAGGGGCGCGATTGATCGCGCCCTCCGAACCGTCGGCATCTGGGGGCGCAATGAATTGCGCCCCTACACCGGAATCTAGGACGATAATCCCATGGACGTGTTTCGGCATGATGACGAACTCGTCCAGTGCGACGCCGGGGTAGTGAAGCGGCAGAGCCTTCCAGATCGCTTGCACAATTCTGCCCGCGTCGTTTGTGACCATTTCACCATCCACCACATCACCAAAGAGGCACGTCCGGTTGTGCGTGCACACCGTCACAAAGTAGGCCCCGACCTGAGAGTAGTCGTAGTCTCGTAGTCGGATCGAACGACGGTGGTGTCGTGCGGGGTTCTCGGTCATGTGCGATTCACGGTCTCACGACAACGAGGTTTCCGGGTTCACCGCGCGCGCGGACACTGCGGTCGTACATGGACTCGGCGTGGATGGCTGGGGTCACGACCTTGCCGGCATTGGTGGCCTTGATTTTATAGATAAAGGTGCTCATCGCCTTGCCGACGGAACCGTAGAGCACGACCCGGTCTTCGCGAATATCCACGTAGTCGACCGAGAGATCGCTGCCGGGCAAGGCGATGGTGAGCAGGCCCGGGCCGCCTGCACCGCTCGGTGTTGGCTGCTCGTCGTCCCCCGCGCTTTCGGCTTCGCCTCCGCCTTCTCCTTCACTCTCTTGACCTTCGGCGCCTTCGACGGACGACGTGTCGCTGGCGTGCGCGGTGTCTTCGTTGGCCGACTCCGCGGTTTCGCCCTGCGCCGCCGTCTGCATGACCACTTCGAATCCGGCGGGCAGGAGGTCGACGATGGCCACGTTCCACACCAATTCGTGCAAGGCGCGCGCGCGAATGCGCACGCTGATCTCGTCGCCCAGGCTGACCTTGCCGATGGGCTTGTCGTCGTCGCCCAGGAATTCGTGCACGATCTCCAGCTTGTCGCTCAGCGCTTTTTTCTCCGGTTCGATGTCGAACCCGCTTTGCGACAGCGACCAGTAGCTGCCGAAGTCGCCGTGACTGCCGAAGACCAACGCCGTTGCCTTGTCCGAGAAGGCCACGTGGGACAAAAGCCCGCCAGCCATGGCCAACGGTTGCTTGTTGCCTTGCACGACTTCGTGCAAGGTGCGCGTGGTGGCGCCTGGCTCCGCGGCGACGCTGGCAAAGGCCTCCAGGGCCAGGATGCTCAGCGCCGACGAGAAGGTGTTGTAGCTGCCGCTAGAAATGGCAGCCACGATGCCGTCGAGATCTTGCTTGCCGATCATTGCCGCACGCTTGGGGAAATGCCGGGCCAAGAGCAGCAAGGCTTGGGCATCGTGTCCGAGATCGTCGTAGTAGTGTTCGTAGTCGGTCGTGTGCTTGGCGCCCAGCTTGATCGCGGCGGCGATCTCGCCCGCCAAGCTATCCTGTTTCAGAATGGCATACGCGGCACCGAGGTACGCGCTTGCCAGTTCCTCGCGCCAGGCCTTGCCCGCGTTGGCTTCCAACCAGTGCTGCAAGGCAGCCGCGTAACGACCCACCTTCACACCGTTGCGGGCCAGCACGTAGAGCGCGTGGGCACGAATGCGCGCGTCGGCGAGGTTGTCAGGCGTTTCGCTGGCCAGGGTTTCGAGATAGCGCGTGCCGTTCTTCATCAATTCGGCGGGAACGGCATGGCCGCGCTCGCGCGCCTCGGTCAGAAGGTGCAGCGCCCACACCGTGGGCACGGTTGCGCTCTTGGGATTGGCTGTCCAAAGTCCAAAGCCGCCCTCTTCGTTTTGCCGCGAGCGCAGCACATCGATCAGATTGGCGACGGTCGCCTCGGACTTGGCCTTGTCGAAACCGAACTCGGGCCGCTTGCCGAGCACCACCGCGGGCGCGGCCTGGCTGACCAGCTGTTCGGTGCAGGCGTGCGGAAAACTGGCCAGGTATTCCGACAAACCATGTGCCAGCGACAAGGGCACGGCGGCGATGCCGGCATCGAGCGTGCGGTGCTCGGCAGATAGCTTGCGCTCGATGTTCGCGGTCGTGTCGCCGTTCTTGAGGTAGCCTGCCTGCAACGTCGTCACGAAGGGCGACGACGGTCGCACGCTTAGATCGGTGGTCAGATGCGCGCGCTTGTCCCCGAGTCGGGCCTCGAAACGCAGGCTGGCCGAGCCCAGCTCCTGGCGCGCGCGTACGCGGAAGATGGCGCTGCCCTCGCGCATTTCGCCGATGGGCAGCTCGACCTCGTGCGGGCCGATGATTTCGAGATGGCTCGACGTCGCGAGCGACAAGGTGGGCTTGGCGTTCTTGCCCGAAGCGACGACGTTGTTGGCCAGGCCGACCGAAACCTCCAGCTCGTCGCCAGGCGCCGCGAAGGTCGGCGCATTGGGGCTGATGACGAAGTCACCGCGCACGAGGGTCTTCTTGTCGAATGCTCCCATGCCGAGGTCGGAGGCGGCCACCGCCATCACGCGCAGGGTGCCGTTGAAGTTGTCGGGAACTTCATAGACCAGCTCTTTGGCCTGCGGCCCGACCTCGACGATCCCAGACCAGAACACGACGGGCTTGTCGTGCTTGCGCCGGAAGGGATTCAGGTTGGCGCCTACCGCGGCTTCCTCGCCGTCGCCGCCCGGGGCCGCGGCGTCCTGCAGCCTGGCCAGCTCGGGCAGGATGAGGTCGAGGATCTGCGTGGTACGCACCGAGAGAGCGCGCTTCTGCAGAAAATGGCTCAGCGGATCCGGCGTGCGGTAGTGGGCCACGCGCAGAATGCCCTCATCGACGGCGAAGACCAGCGCGCGGCCCTTGTGATTGGCGCTGACCTTCATGGAAAGTCTGTCGCCCGGCTTCACCAGATCGTCGGCGTCCACCTTCACATCCAAGGCGCGCTTGCCTCGGCTGATGACGAAAGGCACCGTCGCGTAGCTGAGCGGGCTCATGAAGACCTCTTCCGAGGCCCCATCGCGCACGAACGACACCGAGACATAGCCACCGCCTTCCAGTTCGGCCGGGACCTTGATCTTCTGCACGCTGGCGGTCTCGTTGGTGTGAAACCACTTCCAGGCATAGACCTTCTCGCGCTCGACGGTGATAAGGCCACTGCCGGTGTAGGGCGCCTTGATCTGCATTTCGATTTCGCCGCCGGGAACCGCGTCGCCGCTCTTGAGCGCGAGTTGCAGCTCCGCGTTCTTCTCGAGCGAGCGCGCAAGGTTGCCGAAGCCGGCCACGGTGAACGGAATCTCCTGAACGACCTCGCCGGCCGCGTTCTGCAGCGACACTGCGAAGTCGCCGGGCTTGTCGGTGGGCAGCTTGGCGTGCGCGCCCAAAGCCGGCAGGGCGAAGGGTTTGCGCGACACCTCCACATCCTTGCGCACCGACTGGTAGCGGAAGGTTCCATTCTCTAGGCGTACCAGCGACGAGACGTAGCGACGCTCCAGCACCACCATCTGCAGCTTGTCGGCCGCGACCTTGGCGCCCTTGGGACCAACCGCGACCAGCTCGACCTCGCGGGCCGCGTCCTTGTTCACGTACTGAAGGTCGCCGTCGCTCTTGTAGCCGATGAGCCAGGGCCGGGGCGAAACCACGGTGCTCGCCTCGGACATCACCGAGCGCCCGCCCTCGGCCTCGAACCCTTCAGTGATCAAGGTCAGCCGGTACGTGGCGTCGGCGAAACGGTCGAGCCCCAGCGCAATTTTGGCCTGGCCATCGTCGTCGGTTTCGCCGTCGGGCAATTGTTGGTCCGTGGGTTCGATGGGCTTTTGCGGATTGTAGAAATGGAAATCGCGCAGCGACGGGAACGCCGGCATGCCCGGCGTGAGTACAAGCTTGGCGCGAATACGGCGGTTGGCCGCGGGCGTGCCGAAAAGATTGGCCAGGCTGACCCGGCCTTCGAGTCTCTTGGGCGCAACCCAGCCGGTCGGGTTCTCCACCGAGAAGTTGCTATGGATTGTCATACGGTCGGGCAGGAACTCGCGCACGGTTACCGAGGTGCTGCCGATCTGGCTGTCGGCATGACCGTCTTTCACGGTGTAAAGCGACACCGTGTAATTGCCGGTTGGGGATTCTTCGCGCGTGCGATGGGAGAATTCCTCGAGGCCAGCGGCGCCGAGCTTGATGCGCTGGCGTTTCACCTCCATGCCGCGCGCATCGTTCACCACCATTTCCAGAGGCAGCCCCGCGAGGCTCTGGTTGAGGTCGCGGCTGCGCACCAAGGCGCCCACGTGGATTTCGTCGCCCGGGCGGTACAGGCCGCGCTCGGAAAACATGTAGGCCGACAGCCCCTGGTTGCTTTCGGAATCGGTCACGCCGCCGACGTCGAAGCGGCTCATGTCGAGCAGTCGATCCTGGCGGCCATAGGGCAGAAACGAGGTGTCGCGGCCGAGCGAGACGAGAAACATGGTGGGCGCCTTCTCTTGGCGCAGATCGCGTAGCGACGGCAGGCGAGCGTGGCCGTCGCTATCGGTGTTTTGGCCGAGCACGGGCTGCCCGTTGCGGCCGATGACCTGCACGTGTGCGGTCGCCACGGGTTTGCCGCTTTGGATCGACTGCACGAACACGTCGTGGCTGCCGTCGGCGGCTTCCTTGGACAGAATGCCGAGGTCGGACACCAGCACCAAGCGCGAGTCGACCTCGCCCATGGTCTGCTTGGTTTCCGGACTCCAACTTTCCACCTTGACGAAGAAGAGACCGCGCCGCGCCCCCGCGCTGCCGTCGAGGTACTTGCCGAGATCCAGGGTCTCGTACATCGGCTTGCCGGGTGGCGCAGTTACCGGACGGGTTTCGACTTCGATCTCGGCCAGATGCTCCTGCGTGATGGGGTATTGCAGGCTGGGCTTCGAGAACGAACCGCCGTTGAAGGTAAACACGTGGTGGATCTGGTCCGAAAGCACGCGGGCGACCTCGAAGCGCAGGCCGGGCACATCGCGCACGAACACCGAAACCTTGCGCTGTCCGCTCAGCGCCAGCAGGGATCCGCTGTGTAGCATCTTCACCTGACGCGGGAACGCAGGCACTTCCAAGATGGCCTGGTGGTCTTCGCCGAGCACGTAGCCGCCGAAGGCCTGTACGCCTTTCTTCAGGCGCAAGTAGATGAAGCGGCCGGGGTCGGCGTGAAAGCGGAAGCTGTGATCCGCCGCGAATTCCTTCTCGGCCGGCAGCTGGGTGAGCGCGAGTCGCTTGCCCTTGGCCAGCACCTCGGCGTCGACCGACTCGGGGTTGTCCCAGCGGTAGGCGCCCTTGGACTTGGTCTCGTCGTGCGGGTTCTTGGTCGGCAACAGCCAGGCCTCGAAGTTCTTGCCGATGTCCTTTTCCGTGGCGGCTGTCGACAATTGCACGACCAGAATCTGCTCGGGCTCCATGCGCGGGTTGTCGACGATTTGAATCTGCGTCGAGCTGACGCGAAAGAAGTTGTACAGGCCCGGCACGGAGATCTTCCGTTCGATGGGGGTGTCGACGGCGGGACCGCCGCGCGCGGCCTTACTGCCGGGCAAAAGACGCAGGGTGACCACTGCGTCCTTCTGCGGCAGCGCGAACGGGGCCGAATGCACGAAGGCGCGCGCTTTCCACTTGTCATAGGTGACGTGGGCGTCGAGATCGAAGCTGCGTTCCTCCTTGTTGGTGGGCTCGAAGAGCATCTTGATGCTCTTCTCGAACGACGGTCCATCGACGGGATGGCTGAAGGTGAATTCCGAGACGATCTTCTTGAGATTGGGATCCACCGGATCCTGATAGAACTCGGCCTGGCGCAGGCGAGCGACGAAGGGCGCGGTCGCGAAGTCGAAGTCGTACTTGGACAGCTTGATGTGATCGGCGACCAATCCCTTGCGTTCCAGGCGAACGCTGAACTTCTGGCCAACCGGCCAGTCCTCGCGCGGGCGCAGCTCCAGCTCGCGATCGGACACCCACTTCCAGGTGCCGTCGATCTTGGGTTCGACGATGATGCCCTTCTTCACCACCGTGCCGACGGCTTTGAGCGGCGCCGAGGAGGCGGAGAACTCCACCCGCAACGGCCGCGGCGTGGCTTTCTCGCCGATCGGTGTCAGCGCTGGTTCGAAAACCTGCACGGCCACGGTCGCCGGTTTGGGCCGCGTCTTCCACCAGCGCCAGGCGTACGTTCCGCCGACGCTGGCCCCGGCCAGTGCGACGAGGATACACGTGGCCGCGATCTTGTGGGACCATGCCCAGAGACCGCCACGCTTGATCTGTCTTCCTTTCCAGCACAACCACGGTGGCGGATCCCAACGGCCAAAGACGGCGGCCAGGGTGTGGCCAACAATCGCAAGCACACGTCGCATGAAGACCTCCGGGCCCCGAGTGTAGTGCCGGCCGGGAAGGGTGCGGCAGATTTCTGCGACCACCGGGCAGCCTGACGGCAGCAGCCCGGCCACAACCCAACGGTAAGTCCGGCACGGCCACGGTCGCGGAAACGGCTAGAGCGCCGAACGGGTTGAAAGTGCAATAATCACGCGGCCCTCTGCTGCGGCAGGGCTGCGACAATTCGGCGGTCGAGGACCTCCAGGTTCAACACGGCCGCTGCGCGCCTGACGTCGAAGAGG
>Ga0224559_1001904_pt1 | contig 11015 bp, 8 predicted proteins | sample 714S33034metaG_FD_180676 | JGI IMG/M metagenome (GOLD analysis project Ga0224559, IMG submission 180676) | Peat soil microbial communities from Stordalen Mire, Sweden - 717 S3 30-34 | ecosystem: Environmental > Terrestrial > Soil > Wetlands > Peat | place: Sweden: Norrbotten County, Stordalen... | reverse complement strand
GGCCGTATCATTCGTGTCTTCTTGAAGTGAACCGGGATAATAAAACCTGTACAACAAGCCCATCAAAACCAACACGCCTGAAGCCACGATCATTGCAAGTTGGCTAATTCCCAGTTGATTGGCCAATTGGTCCGGCAAATTTGCACCTATAGCCAACACTGACACGGTGATGAACAACATCAATTTGAGATACAGGAATAAAGAAATGATCACTGTCGCAGTTAGCGCGATCAGCAACAAGTTTCGGTCAACAATGTGCCCTATTACCCCATCCGGAAGGTTGGCGGTAAGAGCCATAAAAGAAACCATCAACAACACGATGACTTCATTTGTTTTTATTTGCATATGATTCACCCTAATACTCAGCTCAATTTGACTGAAGCAAGGGACTGCAAATATACCGTTTGGTCAATGACTTTGCGTATGGAATAACGGAATCCATCAGAGAATACGGATACCGGCAATCCCGCTGTCATAGAGCACTAGGCTCGTTAGACCGGTAACTTTGCGTCCCTGCTTTTCAACAGGTTTGCTTTTTAGTAAAAAATAGCAAAAAATCTGGTGGTCAATAACGCACATATGCTAATACTGAGTATGCTATTTGAAACAGCTAAAACCGACGAAAGCACGATTTTGAGTCATGGGCGGCAATAAGTCCGATTCTGCGGTAATTATCCCTTCCGTACATTTTGCAAAGACTTATATTTGATAAACTTGACTGGAATTTAATAGCTCAAGTTTGTGACTTTGCAATACTTCAATTACTTCGGTTATAGATGAAGAACGGATCACTACCGATGCAGTAGATTTAGATGCGAAAGCATACATGTAGTCAATATTGATATCATTATCGGCCAAGATTTTCAAAGCATGGTAAAGACCGCCGGGTTTGTTTGGTACTATCAAACAGACCACGTCGGTCAGATTCACCGAAAAGTCATTTTTCTTCAATACAGAAACTGCCAACTCTGGACGTCCGACCACCATGCGGATAATGCCAAAATCGGTCGCATCGGCTATGCTCAACGCAGTGATGTTAATATCGTTATCGGACAGGATTTTGATCAAGTCAGTTAGTCTGCCCGATTTATCTTCCAGAAAAACTGATAGTTGTTTAATAATCATATGGGAGCTATATACTTAATTTACGGTTATCAATCACACGTTTTGCTTTTCCTTCGGAACGTTCTATGCTGCTTGGCTCCACTAGGCGGATTGTGGCACTTATTCCCAATACGCTTGAGATATTATTGCTAATACGTTTTTTCAAAGCTTCAAGCACTTTCACCTCATCGGACCAGAATTGTTCGTCAATTTCAACCTTGATTTCTAGGGAATCCAGATTGTTTTCACGACTTACAATCAGTTGATAGTGCGGTGAAGTTTCAGCCAGTTCCAGAAGCACTGACTCCACTTGCGAAGGAAATACATTCACCCCCCGAATTATCAGCATATCGTCCGAGCGCCCAAGACATTTTTCCATGCGGACCAAGGTGCGTCCGCATGCACATTTTTCCGCATGTAACCGGGTCAAGTCGCGTGTGCGATATCGCAGCAAAGGCATCGCTTCTTTGGTGACTGTCGTAAACACCAATTCGCCCAGTTCGCCGAAAGGTAATACTTCCAGGGTATCAGGGTCAATAATTTCGGGAATAAAATGATCTTCGAAAATATGGTTGCCGCATTGATACACGCATTCCATCGAAACCCCCGGTCCGATAATTTCGCTTAATCCGTAAATATCATAGGCCTTAATGCCCAGAAGATTTTGAATTTGCGCTCTCATTTCTTCAGTCCAGGGCTCGGCACCAAAAACGCCGGCTTTAAGTTTTATATCGTTTGGATCTATACCTTCTTTTAATATTCTTTCACCCAATAAAGCTGCATACGATGGAGTGCAGGCGATTACTGTCGAACCAAAATCAACCATTAATTGCAATTGCTTCTTGGTGTTACCGCCCGAAATAGGAATCACCGAGGCCCCAACTTTTTCGGCCCCATAATGAAGCCCCAATCCGCCTGTAAAAAGACCGTATCCGTAAGCAATTTGAATAATGTCATTATTGGTGACGCCCGCCATGGTAAGTGAACGAGCCACAACCTCACTCCAGGTATCAATGTCATTGCGAGTGTAGCCGACTACGGTGGGTTTTCCGGTTGTACCGCTCGAAGCATGCAAGCGTACAATTTTCGATTGGGGAACAGTGAATAGCCCGAACGGGTAATTGTCACGCAAATCTGATTTTAGGGTAAACGGAAGATCTTTCAGTTGGTCGACACTTTTTATATCGCCGGGTTGAAATCCTTTTTCATCAAGCTTGCTGCGATAAAAAGGAACAGTCTTATAAATTTCATCCAGCATTCTGGCTAAGCGCTGGCTTTGTATTTCGCGCATTTTCTCCCTGCTTGCGCATTCAATGTCCGGATTCCAAATCATGATTCTTATTTATAATTGAAAAAAGTATTGGGCAAATATTTCGAAAAGAATAATAAATAGAATTGGGTCTTAATTTTGCAAACCTTTATTAAAAGCCAACAGATTCATTTCAACAATTTCTTTTCCTTTTGCAGAAAAGAATTGTTCAATCGCTTTTTCTAATTGATCGATTCCAATGCCAATATACGGAGATGCCGCCCCCAACATTACCACATTGAATGTCTTTGCATTACCCACGCTACGAGCCAGTGCGGATGCATCCACAAAGATATGTTTTGCGGATTTTTCTATTTCGGCTCGAATGCGTTCATGGTCAGGGTAATTGGCAATATTATTAAATACTTCGGTTGCGGTAACGATGATTCCATCTTCCGATAAAAAGGGCAAATATCTCAACGATTCCATTGGCTCGATGGACAGAATAAGATCTGCTTTCCCGCGAGGAATAAGATCGGAAAATATTTCCGCATCGGAAATGCGAAGATGTGATTCAACAGCCCCGCCACGTTGACTCATGCCGTGGACTTCGGCTTGTTTGACTTGAAGTCCGTTGTTCATTGCAGCCAGATCGATAATTGCGGCAATGGTAAGAATACCTTGGCCGCCAACACCCGCTATAATTATATTTTTAAACATCTTTGATTATGCCGATACAGTTATATCGGCTGGCTTTTTCCGCTTTGCCTTTTTGACTTGAATCATCGTTTGCACGCATTCTCTTTGCGCAATAATAACTGAAACACCTTTATATTCAAACTCTTCTTTCAATATGGCCATATTTTGATGAAGGTTTTTTTTCAAAGGTTCAATCACACGTATATGCGCCTCGTCTACGCCGATACCTTTGCAGATGTCAAACAGTTTGTCGGTTGCGGAAGAGTCTTGCCCTCCGGTCATCGCGATTGTGGAATTGTCGGAAATGATTATTGTAACCGGAACCGCATCGTTTACCGCATCAAGCAATCCGGTAATGCCGGAATGAGTAAATGTTGAATCACCAATGACTGCAACTGCCGGATGAAAACCTGCATCGGCAGCGCCTTTCGCCATGGTTATCGATGCGCCCATGTCAACACAGGTGCTGATTGCCTGAAACGGCTCCAGTGCGCCGAGCGCGTAGCAACCTATATCAGAAAATACATGCTTTTCAGGATACGATTCGAATAGGCGATTCATTGCATCGAATACATCAATATGTCCGCACCCCGGACAGAGCTTAGGCGGACGACTGGCAACAACCTGGGGAATTGCTTTTATCTCATGGTGTCGCACATCAAACGCTTTGGCCAAAGCATCGGGTGACAGTTCTCCCATGCGAGGCAAAGCGCCGTCGAGTCGACCCCGGAATTTCGTATTACCCAAATAGCCTTTCAGTAATTCTTCATAAATCGGATAACCTTCCTCGGCAATTAAAATATCATCGTATTTTTCTACAAATGCTTTTACTTTTTGCTCGGGCAAGGGATATTGTGAAATTTTCAAAACAGGTATCTCAAGCTGCTCGGCTTGCCTCACTTCCATAATGTAGTTGAAGGCAAGACCAAAAGCGATGACAGCTTTGGGGCCTTTCCCCTCGACTACTTTATTAAATATCGAAGCTTCCGAAATTTCAGCCAACTGTGGTTGCAAATCCAGCAGCCCGGCAAAGTTGGGACGGGCATTTGAAGGTATCAAAATCCATTTGTTTTTATCTGTTGATGGATTCAGCGGGTTTTGTTCGCGTGCTGTTTTCTGTTGAACCACAGCGCGTGAATGCGAAAGACGAGTGGTAATACGCAATAACACGGGCAGTTTCACTTGCTCTGACAGATCGAAAGCGTATCGTGTGGCATCGTATGCCTCTTGTTGATTCGATGGCTCAAGAACAGGAAGATAGGCAAAGCGACCATATGCGCGGGTATCCTGCTCGTTTTGCGAGGAGTGCATCGAAGGGTCGTCGGCAACCACGACGACCAAGCCGCCATGAACCCCTGTTGATGCGGAGCACATAAACGCATCTGCCGCAACATTCATTCCAACATGTTTCATGCAAACGAGACTACGTTTGCCGACATATGACATTCCCAAAGCTGCTTCATAGGCAGTTTTTTCGTTGACCGACCATCTGGAGCGAACACCGTTTTGCCTGGCCACACTCGAACGTTGAATAAATTCGGTTATTTCAGTTGATGGCGTGCCCGGATACGCATACACCCCCGATATTCCGGCATCTATCGCCGCCAGTGCTATTGCCTCAGCACCAAGAAGAAGCTGTTTTTTCATTATTTATAAGGTTCAAGAATTCAAAATACACCTGCGACCGCAATGGGTAAGTATCCTTGACCACGTTCTCCCGGTCAATACCAATTTTTCTGCTGCGCTCAAATATTCAAAATCGCTATTTAACACGGTTAATTTCGTCAACGAGACTAATCGGCAGTTATTGGCGAGTAAGGGTAAACTAATTTCGTAAATATTAAGGAAAATTCCCCCGTGTTACGTTTTTCACCACAGGGTGATTAACGTAACACGAGGGAATCGGAATTAACTACAACTTATTATGTGTTGATATTAATGCACTGCAGCAGCCTCTGCTCCCAAGCCTGTTTCAGCACGGATCAACTGTGCATCGTAGGCTTCTCTTTCTTTCTGGCCGCTTTCGCTCTTGTCTGTCACTGATGCGATGTAAGCAACAATCAGGACAGCGGGAAGAACAACAAAAGTTGGGAAGTCATACGGGAATATTGCCGGCCCCATGCCTAGCACTTTGGTCCAGACTGTTGGTCCGATTACCAATAGACCAATAGAGCCCACAATCCCGGTGTACCCGCCTAGCACCGCGCCGCGTGTGGTAAGGCCGCGCCAGAAAATCGACAGGATCAAAACCGGGAAGTTAGTGCATGCAGCGATTGAGAATGTCAGTGCCACGATGTATGCGACGTTCTGTTTCTCAAAAGCGATACCGAGCAACACGGCCACAATACCCAACCCGATAACGGACATTTTTGATACCCAAACTTCTTCTTTTTCGGATGCTTTACCCTTCTTAATTACACCGGCGTAGATATCATGAGACAGAGCCGAAGCACCAGCCAAGGTCAAGCCGGAAACCACGGCAAGAATTGTTGCAAAAGCAACCGCGGCAATAAAGCCCAGGAAGAAGTCGCCACCGACAGCGTGAGACAGATATACAGCCGGCATGCTACCGCCACCTTTGAGTACCAGAATGCTCTTGGTAATATCAGCGAGATATTCAGGCTTGTTAGCAACCAAAACAATCGCACCGAAACCGATGATGAAAGTCAGGATATAAAAGAAACCGATAAAACAAGTGCCGTACAAGACTGATTTACGGGCAGCTTTAGAGTCGGTCACTGTGAAGAAACGCATCAGGATGTGTGGCAGACCTGCGGTACCAAACATTAATGTCAATCCAAGCGAGATTGATTCGAGCGGATTAGCCTTGGCACCGATTGGTACCACTGATTGCAGGATTTCCAAATGTTTCGGGTGAATTGCAACAGCGTCCGTGAACAGCTTTTCGAAACTGAAGCCTTCATGTGACATCACACCGATTGCCATTAAAGTTGCGCCGCCGAGCAGCAGAGCCGCCTTGATAATTTGCACCCAGGTTGTGGCTTTCATACCGCCGAAGGTGACATAAATAATAATCAGCGCGCCCACAACAACGATAGCCTCTCTATATGAAACCTGAGGTATCAAAGTATGCAGCAACTGACCTGCACCCACTGCCTGTCCGATCAAATACCAGATCACCACAATCAACGAACTGATCGCCGCCATGATTTTGATCGGGCCTTGTTTGAGGCGGAATGCAACAACGTCCGCATAAGTATATTTACCCAGATTACGCAAACGTTCAGCGATCAAGAACAGGATAATCGGCCAACCGACAAGCCAACCCACCGAATATATCAACCCGTAAAAACCGTTGAAGTAAACCAGCGCGGCAATACCCAGAAAAGACGCGGCAGACATATAGTCACCTGCAATCGCCATACCGTTTTGTAAACCGGTTACACCCCGACCGGCAGCGTAAAAGTCTGTTGCGGTTTTCGTACGGGTAGCGGCCCAGTATGTAATACCCAGCGTCACCGCAACAAATATCAGGAACATCACAATTGCGTTCCAATTCAGCGGAGGTTCTGCCGGTGCTGCTGCGACAGCAGCCACAACCGCTGTCGCCGGAGCAGACACTGATGCGCCCACTGTTGCAGGTGTTGCCGATGAAGCCACCCCAACTGTTGCGGGTGCCGACGCAGAAGCGGCCGCATCAGCAGCCAATACCAAGCCTGAAGCCATAAGCGCCAGTGTAGCCAAAAGTATTGTAAAGATTGTTTTCATTTAGAGGCCTCTTGAACGATTTCACGGACAATAGGATCGAAAGTCCCATTTGCTTTATAAACATACACTCCGGTCAATAAGGCGGATAAAACAATAACGCCAATACCCAAAACAATTCCCAGCGGTATAACGCTGCCTGCCGAAATTGGCTGGGTAATAAATCCGGGGGCAAAGGCTATCGACAAAGTGAAGCCAAAATAGACGACGAATACGATTACAGAAAGCGTCCAGGAAAGCGTGTCGCGTCTTTTTACAAGTTGCAGATACTTGGGATTGCTCTGTATTTTGCTTGCGATTAATTCAGACATATAGTCTCCTCATTATCTAAGTTTTTATACAACATGTTGAATTTCCAGAAGAGCCGTGATCTCCCCGAAATACCTTTGTAAATAAAGGCACTCCTTAATAAATCACTCTGGAGGATTAATCTATTGCGCGTAAATTTTTCATTCGGTTTTATTGTTCTCCTTCGATGTAAGACGTTGGCTAACTATTGTTATTGGACTCATTAGCCTCTTTGTTAAAACAAGGCTTACGTTCCTTCTTTTGCTAGTCCCCACGCTCCCAGAACAACAATTCATGCCGCCCTGAAGAGTATCCCTGGGAAGAATATATCACTGTTCCAACGGCTAAGGAACCCCACGTTAACTAATTACGTGTTGATTTCGGAAGAATGTTGCATATTGATATTCAGTAATATCAAATATGGAATCTGTGTTTAAAGCACTTTGTAGCTGCTTTGGCTATTCAACCAACGCTGGGATTTTTCCAAATCAATAAAATCGGAAAAGTTAGAAATAATCTTCTTCATAGCCTGAACCTGCGCCACCTGAAACAGTTGTGCGGTAACGATTGCATCAGCCAATGCGTTGTGGCGATCATCATTGTGAATATCAAAGTGACCATTACAATCGTCCAATGTGCGCAATTGAGCGGCAAGACTTGGGTTAAGCGCCGGCATGATATAGGCAAGGTCCAGCCAGGAATGCTTGAATGAAATACCCAGGTATTGACTAATCGCGCGTCGAATCATGGTCTGATCGAAAACAACGTGATAGGCCACCAATGGATCCTTTCCAAGGAACTCCAAGAAACTCAACAATGCTTCAATGGCAGGCACCCCTTCAGCCTGGGCCGCTCCGCCAATGCCATGCAACAGAATATTCTCTTTATGGCTCACTTTAGGTTGTTGTAGCACGACATAAAAGCTGTCACCCAATGCAATCCGGCCTTTTACCATGGCAATCGCGCCGATTGAAATGAGGCGGTCATTCATCAGGTCCAATCCGCTTGTTTCCACATCAACCACCACACATCTCATCTGGCCTACCGCAACAGCCAATGGTGACTCGGATAACTTTTCCCATGCCTGCAAACGCGATCTCTGCTGCTCCGATAAGTCGGGCTTATTTCCAAACATTCTTGCCAGCCAGTGCATCACAGCCGGTACTCCAAAGCGAGTCTCGCCTGAAGTTTTCTTGCCTGCCTGAAAGCCTCTTTAAGAATACGCCTATCCAGCTCGTTCAATTGCTCCGGGTCTATCAAATTATCCAATTCTTCATCACTTAAACCTTTCGCCTTTTCTTCATCGTGATGGCGCAAGCGTAGCACTTGAATAAACAGGAAAGCATCGATCCAGGCTTCAATTTCTGCCTCGGGGATTTTCAATTTTGCCGAACTGGCACGCAAGCGCTGTAACGTATTGGTATGCGGCACACCCGCAGCCATACCAAATAGCCGTGCAGCATTCACAAAAGGCGTAATTCCGTTTAGCTTCAGATCGAGCTTTTTTTCTTTTCCGACAACAAAGTCTCTGACCACGCCAAGCGGGGGTTTGAAGCTCATTGCCGCCTCGGCCATTTGTCGTAAAAAAAGTCCGTTAGCACTCGCTCTGTCCAGCAGCCAATTACGCAATTCGTCCGCCAGTTTTTGCTCACCGAATACGGCTCTGAAATCGAAAAATATGGATGAGTTTAATAAAGCTTCCTGTGAACTGTTGGTAATCCAACTTATAAAGTTACCCTTCCATTCGTCGAGAGACAAACACCATTGCGGATTCGATGCCATCACTTTACCCTTGCACAAAGGAAATCCGCACGCAGCCAATGTTTCATTAATCCTGAGGGCAACGGGCAATAATGTCGCCCGTACCTGATCGGCATTCATTCCTTCGGGTATGCAGAAGATGAGCGCATTATCCTGATCGGTGCTTAGTGTCTGCTCAAAGCGACCTTCCGAACCCAGTGCGATCCAACACAACTCGCTGATGTTTAGTCCACTGGCATTACATTCCAGTTCCACTACCCGCGCTGTGAGTTGATCGTTGAACGTGGAAATGAATTGGGTTAATTGCTCCGCTGCCACGCCCTGGGCCATCATGTTATGCGCCATGCTGCGGATATCAGCCGCAGCTTGTTGCAACTCAGCAAGATGCTGAGCATGCCGAATAGACGAACCAATCTGATGCAGACCAACCCGCTGCAGGGCGAATAAATCTTTTTCCGAAACCAGTCCGACCAAGCGCTCATTCTCTACCACCAGCACATGCCGGAATCCCAGTTTTGCCATCATCAAGGCTGCTTCATGTGCCAGCGCCTGCGGTGACAAACAGGTCAACTGCGTGGACATCACCGTAATCACGGGTTGCTCCAGATCGACCTGAGGTAGTGCGATACGTTCCAATACATCGGGTAGCGTCAATATTCCGATGGGCCTGCCTGCTTCGTCCACCGCAACCATAGAGCCCACACGCAATTCGTGCATACGTGCCAGCACCTCTCTTATGCTGGTTTGAGGTGCGCAACTGATAGGGGCACGACGAATAATCGCTGACAAAGGACTGGTCAGCGATTGCTGTTCGGCCCCCGATTGTGTGTACTGCGCCTGAATAACCTGCTTGGAATGTTCCAATAAATTGGCAATTCTGCGCGTGCAAAAATCGCGGAAGGGCGTGCTCATACCCAGCAAGGTTTGAAAATCAGAAGCTGGCAACTCATAACAAAACGTGTCCTTGCCGGCACGATACAGGCTGGCAACAGGACGATTTGCCAACAGTGCGCCAAGTGGGAAGCATTCACCTTCAGCCAGTTCCAGCCAGGTATCCGCGTCGGTAGCATTGGCGACTTTTTGTTCGCCATACACCATTCCCTGTTTGATCACCAAAAACCGGTTTACAACGCCCTGCTCCGGACTGAGTATCAATTCATCCCTGGCGTAATATCCGAGTTGCATCCGTTCCAGCATCCACAGCAAATGTGCCGGTTCCATCTTGTCAAACGGAGCATGTGCGGCAAAGAAAGTTAATTGTGAAGGATGAATGGCACTCATGGCAGACTCCGTTTAGGGGTTCCCTTTAGTTAACTCAACAGTTTTATTCCACAACTTTCACCGTCATGTCCAACAGACGAATACGCTTTGCAAAATGCTCCATTTGTTCCAAAGACAATGCTTTTAATCGCGGTGCCTCAGGCTGCATGGAAGTACGGGCAATTCCGTAAAGCATAACACCTTTCGGTTTTACGCCGAGTTGCAACAAATCATGCAAAACTTTCAGATAATCATCTTCGTCCTGTACGCCGGGCGTTTCGCCATCCAGTGCAAACCAGCATGTTTGCAGCCAGGTGTTCGGACAACATGCAATTGCTGCAATCAGATTTTGCCTAACTTTTTCCAAACTGGTGCGGGTATCATTGATACGTGCCATGCCCTGCTCGCTGCCGCGATCCAGCTTGAACCATACTTCACCGTTTAATTGTGCCATTTGGCGTAGTCCCTGCTGCACGTTTTCGCGTTGCAAAAGACTGCCATTGGTAATGAGCAACAACTTGATCTGTTCGGGCAATGCCAGCTCGCGTTTCAGCTTGCCGATTAGCCCGATGACTTGCGAAAACTCGGCCGCACTGGTCGGCTCACCGTTACCAGACAGCGCAATATCGTTAATCCGCCGCACTTCTTGCGAAACTCGCGTCTGCATGAAATCTCCGTGCAAAAGTTCATGCAGAAATCCGCGCAGCTCTTTTTCCAGTAAAACCAAATCAACCGGAGGCGCTGTTCCCAGTTTAAGATCGGGTACCTGGCAATAGATGCAACGCCAATTGCAGGCATTGTTGGGATTAAGATTGATTCCTACGGAGACCCCGCCAGCACGGCGCGAAATAACAGGGTAGACATAATGTAATCCGGCAACGTCACGACTGTGTTCCGTTACCTTGAGATTAATGTCAAGGTAACGGAA
>Ga0224559_1001903_pt1 | contig 11017 bp, 6 predicted proteins | sample 714S33034metaG_FD_180676 | JGI IMG/M metagenome (GOLD analysis project Ga0224559, IMG submission 180676) | Peat soil microbial communities from Stordalen Mire, Sweden - 717 S3 30-34 | ecosystem: Environmental > Terrestrial > Soil > Wetlands > Peat | place: Sweden: Norrbotten County, Stordalen... | reverse complement strand
AATCGTACGGAACTGATCGAACAAACTCATTACTTCCCCGGCTATTCTTCCGCTAAACTGCGCGACAACGGATAGGAATAGCGCGTTGGGACGCGTCCGTTCCTCTAGCCCCTTACCCTCTTTGAAGGCTATCCGAGGAGTAATGGTACTGTTCTCGCGAGTGAAGAGGCACGTTTCGCGAATCGAGTTTGTCTGCTTGAAGAGCCACTCCGAAACAATAGCTTGCTGTGTCGTCTCAAATCCGTAGCGGTATCGGGTACCATTCTTCAGAAACACGACTTCGAAGAAAGTGGGTGCGACCTCTGTAGAACTGTGAAGTCGAAATGGTGTTACGGGAATCGCTTGACCTTTTTGAGAGTCCTTGGATGATCCAAGAATCAGTTCGCGAAACAGCCGAATGGCCTCTATGAAATTTGACTTTCCGCCAGCATTCGGCCCATAGATCGCTGCCGCCTTCACCAAGCGAAGGCCGAAGGCGAGATTGTGAGCAATATTGTCGTCCTCGCGCAAATCGTCGCTCGTCGCCTCAAGAGACAGAGTCGCCTTTTCTCTGAATGATTTGAAATTTCCTATGGTCACTTGAAGAAGCATGGTGGTTTGTCCAACCCTCGACAGAATAATAGATCGAAAACTCTACTTTTGCAACATTATTGCAAATAGGAGGTTTTCGCCACCAGTTCCAGATGGAATCTCAGCCACTTTCGTGATCAGGTTGCATCTGACTATTGACAACAGCCCAAAGCGCTCATCCACAATGATTTACGCGTAAATTATGGGATTAATCCCCATAAACGCCCTTTCAGTGTGGCATTCGCCATTTCGGTCGTATATAACAGACTCCATAACACTTGGCGACTTGGAGATTGAAAGCGCCCACACTCATCTACAAAGAATCCAGCTCGCGGCATTGCGAATCGAGATCCCGATAAATTGAGATAGAGTTCGCTATATAACTCGGCATCGTATCCTTCAACTTGCCTGTGAGTTCTTTCTCAGACGTGTTGGCTGGTTCGATCTTGCCGCCCAGCGCGGCAGCCAAGGAGAGGAGTCCATTTTCCAGCGCCTTTCGCGACTGCTGGGCATTGTTGTTTTTTACGGAAGCATCCGTCTCACGTGGCCAACTACTAACGCTCAAGAGAAGATCTCCGGAACTCATGATGGCCCGCTCGATTTTCTCGGCGGCCTGCATGTGTTCCTCGCGGTCCTGGCTGAATTCATAGGCGATCATTTCCGTAAAACCGCGCGCCGAGCTGACGATAGTTTTCATACGGCTTTTCAACTCCATGGTTTTCTGTCCTCTTACTGAATCCGGCAGATGAGGCATGGTGGCTTTAAGGTAATCTGCCTGCGCTCTGAGCAGGCGCGCAAATGTGCGTTGCATCGCGTCCACGCTTTTCTCCGGACGAAAAAAGAACATCATGACGATAAGCGCCAGCAGTATCCCCATGAGCCTGTCTCTGGCCGGCGCCATGTCCGTTGGACCGGAAAATCCGGTAAAGATCACAAGATAGTATGAAAACGCGATCTGCAGGCCAATATAGCCGTAGTGTGGGCAACGAATGACCCAGGCTCCAATAAAGGTTGCCGTGGCTGCGACGATTAGATACGGAACGATACTGTCGGTATAGGGAAAGACGAAAATGATGCTTCCCAGGCCGAGAATCACTCCTCCAATTGTCGATCCTACAAAACGGTAAAGCAGCTTCTGATTCGTGGCTCCCGACGAGCCGAGACTGGCAACCATGACCGTAATGACAGCCGTGGAAATTCCTTGCCATTTCAGTGCATCGTAGATAACAAAACAGATCATTGCGCACAGCGAGACTTTAAACGAGAAAAACGCATACTCTGGATTGGTCCAGCAATCGGCGGCAAGCCATCTCCTATGGGGAGTCTTCCGAGTCTCTTCGCCAGGCTGCTCATCGGTGGACAGAGAACGGTCTTCCGCATAATATGCGACCAATCTTGCCAGGCTATGCTCCATATGGTCAAGTTCTCCCGCTGGTGTAGGCAAAGATCCCTGAAGGTTATCTCTGGCCTCGTTCCACTTGGTTTCTCGCAGTGCCGTCACGACTTGCGCCAGGCGTTTTATTTGCTCTTTTTTCGCAGCGGATAGTTCACCAGGAGAATTGTGAACGGCATTGGCTGCGGTTAAATCAAGCATCCTCGCCAGGACGGGAATCGATGCGGGATCGATATCGCGTACAAGGCCTTTTTTGTGCCGCTCCTCGATCTCCTGCAATAAGGAATGCATCTTGCCCTGCCCCATGAAAGCGTAGTTCCTGACCTGAGTAATATGGGTTTGCATTTCTTCCTCGCTCTCGCTGAAAGCAGCCTCGGAGCCGAAAAGCAGAAATGTTTTTTCCAATGCAGAAAGTCGCGCATCGACCTCTCGATACAAATCGTAATAAGGGTTGCGACGCGTGAAGATGTACTCGACTGCGATCTTGCTACTGACGGCGATGGCACCCACCGCCAGTGGCCAAAGCGCGTAGCTGACTGCCCTGCTGTCACGCATGTTGGTATCGAAACATTCCAGAGAACCAATAGCAAATACGGCAAAGTCCATGGGCTGAAAGATGAATCGGATGGACGAAACACGGATGAAGGCGGCGATAAATGCAAAGAGCGCTATACCGAGGACACGGGCAACAGGACTATTTCCCGTAGCGGCAATCAGGAACAAGCCGGTAATGGTGCCGGTTCCTTGCGTGCATAGCGCAATCACGCCTCTCTGGAAGGTAAGATACGGCGTTTCATAGGAGACAAGAAAGATCAGAAAGACGCCATAGGCCATCGCCGGAATGCGCAGGATCATCAGTAGCACGATGGTGATGACCAGCGCCAGGGTTGTGCGCAATGCTCCCGCCATGCGCCCACGGGTGGGCGCAAATTCTTGGCGGAAGATATCAATCCAGGAGTGTATTGCAGTGATGAAGGGCAAGAGCCTATCTCACAATGCTGACTGCCGTTTCGCCAACGCGGAAGGTGTGCTGGTCGGGGTTTTGAACGCGGATGCGGATGGGGAATCTGGCCGCCAGATGGACCCAGTTGAGCGTGTGCTCGATCTGTGGAAGCCCGTTGCTCATATTCGTGTCGTCCGGCGATATGCCATAGCCGATGCTCTCTACCACTCCGTCAAAACGCCGGGAAGGATTGCTCATCAGGTAGAGATCCACATGCTTACCGGGCCAGATTACTTTCAACTCGGATTCGCGGTAGTTGGCAACGACATACCAATTGCGCTGATCGATGAGAGTAAAGATCGGCGATCCCGGCTTGGCGTACTCACCTTCAGAGATATTGAGATTGGTTACATAGCCATCAAAGGGTGCGATCACGGTGCAGCGTTCCAAAGCGAGTTTTGCCTCATCCACCTTGGCAGAGCGGTCCACCCGTTGCGAAATAAGAATATCGAGCATATCGACGGAGTGCATGCTTTGTTGCAGACGCGCCTCCGAGTTCATGACCGAGGCGCGCGATTCCTGCTGCTGAAATTGTGCTTGCCTTTGCCGCGCAATGGACTCTTGAAGAGAAGCCTGGGCCTCTGCGTAGACGTGATCGGCGATGCGTGCCTTGGTTCTGGCTTCATCCACCTGCTCGACGGTAACGTATTGCTTTTGCAACAGCGGCTCGATGCGCGTCAGGTCGTTGTGAGCCAGTTTCATCTGCGCCTCGGCCGCATTGACCGCGGCATGGGCGCGTTCGACCGCCGCATCGGTTGCCTGCGCATTGCTGGCTACGGTGTGGGTTTGCGTTTGCGAGACTGCCAGTCCTGCTCGCTCCGCTTGCACACCGCTGGATTGCGCGGCGATCTTGCGCCGCTCGTCCTCAATCTGTTTTTCTAGAAGCTGCTGATCGGAAAGTGCCTGTTGCAAGGCGTACTCATACGGACGCGGATCGATCTTGAAGAGTACCGTGCCTTGCCGTACGAACAAATTGTCTTTCACGTTCAGAGAGATCAACCGGCCACTGACTTCCGGCGCGAACTGAACGTAGTTTGCCCGCACACTGGCATCGTCGGTCCGTGGATTGTGATTCATTTGCCAAAGAACAGCCAACGCCAGCATGAGCGCCAGCGCCGCCGTGCCTACAGAGATATAGGTGCCTATGGTTGCGGCATTGATACGAAATCGTTCCAAAGCATACACCTTTCGTTTAGCGAAACAGTATGAGCCACAGCGAGCAGGCGAAGGCAACTACGGCGCTGGGGTAGAAAAGAACCGGAGTGAATATGTATCTCTCCAGTTTCAAGCGATCCAGCAGCCAGTGCGTCAATCCGGAAGCGACGACGCCCAACGCAACACATAGCATCCATGCGGGGATAAACGACCCCAATATATCCACAGAAGGTGCTCGCGAGCACCCGCCGCAACATAGGGACAATAAAGCCGTCAGTTGTAGATATTTCTTTCTTTGAAGCACAATTCCCTTTCTTGCTGTTTTCATGGACGCATCGGTGTGGTCTTAACCAGAGGCTCGGTCTGCCGTAACAAATTGCCTGTCTTATAGTCCAGATTGACGGCGCTGACCAGTAAGTTGGAATGGGACTGGACGTGCTCCAGCCGTGCCTGCGCCAGTTGATTTTCAGCCGAGACCAAGTCCACCAGATTTTTGACTCCGTAACGATAGGCATCCAGAGATGCATCGTAAGAGGTGCTGGCGGAAGTCAGGAGCGTATCCGCGGCTTCTTGCTGACGAACCGCAGTGCAAAACTCCACATAGGCTGTCCAGACTTCGCGGGCCACCTGATTCTGCTTTCCACGCAGTGCTTCCCGCACCTCGCGGTGATGCGCGGCAGCAAGGCGGATTTCGTTCTTGCGCTGGCCGCCATCGAAGGCGCTCCAGTGAAATTTGAGTTTCACATCCCAGACCGGCATATTGGCGTGGCCCAGAGCTCCGGTATCCGGCGAAGGCCATACCGCGCTTTGCGCGCCCGAGGCTTCCAAGAGAAAGCTGGGCCGGTTGTTGGCGCGAGCAACTGTCAGTTCCGCAGTGGCAGCGTGAAGCCGCTCGGAAAGCTCTTTTAGATCGGGACGGTCCTGCATCGCCAACTCCACTAGCTCCGCCGCCGAAGAGGAGATTTCCGCCGGAAGCGGCGCGGCTTCCGGTGCGATCACTCGAATTTCGTCGGAGGGTTCGACGCCGATGGCTTCACGCAGCACGACACGTGCTTCTGTCTCGGCACCCACGCTGGCCTCCAGATCGTAGGCAGCCTGAGCCGTTACGGCTCTGGCATTCAACACATCCGGCAAGGTGGCGCGTCCGTTGGCCAACTGTGCTTCTGCCGCTTTCTGCGTGGTATCGGCGGTTTTCAAAATCTGACGCGCCGCATCCAAATGTTCCTGCGCAGTAAGCAGATCGTAATAGGCGGTTACCACATGAAAGGCCACATCCTGATTGGCGCGCTGAAAGGCTGCGGCTGCCGCCAAACGCAGAGCCTTGCTTGACTCCAATCTTCCACCACGCCGGCCAAAATCAAAAACGTTGTACTCCAGCCCCATTCCTCCCTGAGCAACCGGGATCTCGACCATGCTATAGCCGCGGGGAAGAAGCGCTTTCGGAAAGGGATTGATCAACCGTTGATCCCCAAAGAGCGCCAATGCCGCCAGATGCGGATAATACGCGCTGCGAGCGATTCCCAATTGGGCCGCTGCCTGCTTGGCCGACTCCCATGCGATGCGCGTTTCCGGATTGTTCCGCTCCGCTAGATCGATGAGCTCTTCCAGTCGAAATGGGTGGCTAAAATCGATCTTCAGATTCATGGCGGGAAGGGAGGTGCTTGAGGTGCATGCCGCCGCCGATGCGACAGAAGTGACCTGCCCCTGGCACTGTGCGTATAGGGACTGCGAATGAACCGTCAAAGTGGCAAGCAGGATTGTTGCGCATATCCCCGTTTGCCTCACCGGCTGCCGCATTCTTTTGGTATTGGATTCTACCCGAAGCATATTCACTGATTACAGTGTATACTATGTGTACTGCGTATACACCAGGTATGCGAATAGCTCTCTAAATCACAGTTCACGGCGCGGCTTCCGGGTAGAATTGACCGTATGAGCACCCCCGTGAAGAAAAGCAGCCCGCTTGCGCATCCACCGAAATTCAAGGCTGGCGCAGAACTTCGAGAAAGAGTTCTGAATGCGGCCAGTAGGCTATTCGCAGAAGGTGGAAGCCAGAATGTTTCCATGCGTCGCATTGCCGAGGATGTCGGATGCTCCCAGATGGCAATGTATCGCCATTTTTCAGATAAAGACGCGCTGATGCAGCAGCTCTGTATTGACCTGTATGAAAGCTTTACGCTCAAGCTTCACAAGCATTTCGATTTGATTGCGGAGCCGAAAGAGCGCTTGCGGCAGGCGATGCATAATTTTGTTACGTTGTCCGCAAAAAATCCGCACCACTACAGGCTCGTGTTTTTGGAACCAGCCGACAATGAGCAGGAGCAGAATCTGCGTGCCAAAATCGCCGATCCAGCAATAGCATACTTTCGCAAGCAACTGTGTCTGGCACTTCCTCCAGGGACTCCGGATGCCGTGATTGATGAACGACTGCATCAACTGATCGCCTGCCAACATGGAATGGCTATACTCCTTCTTACCCGTCCTCATATCTATGGAATTACGAAAGATGCCGCACTGCGCGAATTGGATCACGTCCTCGATTTGCTGCTTGCAGCCGGTAACCATGAGTTGGTGGCGGCATGTACGAAAGAGGGGACCAGACGAAACACGGGTAGCCCTGGCGGCAGCTGATGTTTCAGGCCAACTAGCAACTTGTTACTTTCTCGAAGGCGAGGCAGAAGTGTGCCTTGGGGACGACACCGTAAGCGCCCGCGCAGAATCTTCCATCATAATACTGCTCATTCAGATCAAAGCCTGGGCGAGTCGAGCATCATAGAAACCCACCTACTGGCTTCCGAGGTTGTTGGCACTCTATTGTGAAAAAACGATATTTTCTTTTGAGGAGATGGTGCAATGAAAATCTCAAACGTGTCTACAAATTTCCGGACTGAGACGACGGCGAGCGCTTTCTTGTCGATCGTTTATGACCCCGGGGCGCGAAAAAGTTTTCCGTAGCGATCGATGTATGGTTGAAAGACGCTGCCTCAAGTGCCGATCTGCGGAAATGGTTTCACCACGATCCCGCACGGTGGAATGAGTTTTATCGGCGCTACTTCGTCGAACTCAGGGAAAACCCGGCTTCGTGGCTTTCACTGCTGGAAGCAGCACGCCACGGCACGGCCACGCTGTTCTACAGTTCACAGGATTCTGAACCAACAATGCAGTTGCCTTGAGGGAGTTTCTGAATCAATCTCTTTTTCTTTGAATCGGTGGAAGAACAGAGATGCCTGGCGAGACTTTGACGCGCTGGTTCTTCTCGGCATCTAACGCATAATCAGAAAACTGACCACCAGGACTGCCGATTAATAAAGAAAAACGCCCCAGTGTCTCGGAGCAGGACTTGAGTGGGGCACGGGTTGGCTTCGGTTTGAAGCTGCTGGTGATTTTGACTCAACTATTACGCATAAATTTCCCAGGGGCTAAAGCCTTCCATTATCTTGGCATTTTCGGCACACCTGAAGCCGTGCCCTTTCAAAACAAGTTTACGAGTTGGCTTCTAGTGGAATCCGGAGGCAAGGTCCGCCGCATCTCTGCTCCACGCCCCGCAGCTTATCTGAAATAAAAAGCGTCTTCAAGAACCAATCTGCAGGAATCGCTTTATGGGTCCGCCATCCTGGCGAATAAGCGTATGTGCCTTTTTGGAAAAACCGTTGCGTCGGTTTATGACGCGTTCATGAAGCGCTTAACCGCTGACCAGCTTTCGCAATGGACGATGCGATACGGAGTAAGGCCAGGCGCAATCGCCGGATTCTTCGTGTTCGTGGCATTCCTATGGACCCTGCTATTTCAGCACGCCATAGCATATCCCTATTTGTTTCTTTTTTATGGCGCGGTGATGGGCAGTGCGTGGTTTGGCGGCATTCTTGCAGGCTTTCTGGCTGTTATCTTCTCGTCATTGATTATCGCCTTTTTCTTTGTGCCTCCGTTTCTCTCGATGACCATTGCAGAGCCGTCCCAAACATATTTTGCAGCATTTATATTCTCCGCAATCGCGATCACCTTGGTAAGTTTTGCTCTGCGGCGCAGTGAGACTGCTGTTCGTAACGCCAGGGATCAGCTGGAGGCCAGGGTTCTGGAGAGGACAGCCGAGCTACAACAGTCAAATCTGGATCTGCTAGAAAGCGGACGAAGACTACGAATGCTGACGGATGCCATTCCGCAGCAGATGTGGAGCGCAAACGCCGGCGGCATCATTGAGTATTGCAATCAGCATCTGATCGATTACGTTGGCCACCCTGTGGAAGGAGCGCTAGAGGAAGCATTTTCCAGCTTTCTGCATTCCGTGGACGAACGGGTATTCCGCCAGGTCTGGCACTCCGCGCTTGAGACAGGCAAGGCCTTCGAGGTCGAAGCACGGGTGCTAAGTGCCGCTGGCAACTATCGCTGGTTTTTGATTCGCAGCATTCCTCAACTTTCCGCTGACGGCGCCATCGCTCGCTGGTACGGAATACATATCGATATTGAACAACAGTATCGGGCACAACAGGGATTGATTCAGGCGCAGGGTAAGCTGGCTCGTTTGTCGCGCATCCTGAGCATGGGAGAGTTGGCCGCTTCGATTGCCCATGAATTAAACCAGCCGCTCACGGCGGTTGTGACGCACTCCTACGCTTGCCGGCAGTGGCTACGCGCCAATCCTGCCAACATTGAGAGGGCCGCGGACACCGCGGACAAGATCGTTCAGGAGAGCACTCGCGCAAGTGCGGTGGTGGCACGCGTGCGCGCTTTGTTCCGCAAGGATGATTTTGTTCGGGAAGCCAGGAATTTAAATAGCCTGATCCAGGAACTGGTTCGATTGTTGCGAGACGATGCCATTAGGCGCAATGTTTCTATTGAGCTTGTGCTGGCTGAGGACTTGCCCAAAGCAGACCTGGACCCGGTGCAGATTCAGCAAGTATTTCTCAACCTCGTCCTGAATGCCATGGATGCCATGGCGGAAGCAAGCGAGCCGCGTCAGCTGACGATACGAACTATAAAGCAGGCAGACAGTATGATCCAGATGACGGTGGAGGATCGAGGAACAGGGCTGACTCCTGAGGTTGCGGCGCGAATCTTCGAACCATTCTTCAGCACCAAGGCGAACGGAACAGGAATGGGCCTGGCCATTTGCCGAAGTATTATAGAAGCACACGAAGGACGGATTTGGGCAACGGAATCCGCGGGAGGCGGCACAGTGTTTCATATCACCCTGCCGGTAAGTTCATGACGAAGCAGCGTCACAATACAGATGCCGATCAACAAACTGTGTTCATTGTTGATGATGATGCATCCATCTGTGAGGGGCTATCTAACCTGCTCGAAGCTCTTGGCATGAAGGCAGAGCCGTACTCTTCAGCCGAAATGTTTTTTGAACATTGGGATAGCGCCAGATCTGGATGCCTTCTGCTCGATGGTCGGCTGCCAGGCATGACTGGCGTGGAGTTTCACGATAAGATGCTGCAGGCCGGCAGCACTCTGCCCATCATCTTCATGACGGCGCATGGCGACATCCCGATGGTTCGCAAGGTGATGAAGTCGGGAGCAATTGAATTCCTTACCAAGCCTTTTCCGAAAGAGGAGTTGCTGCATGCCATCGAACAGGCTTTTACGATTGATCGGGATCGGCGCCGTGAAGAGAAGATCCTCAATTCGATTCGTGGCCGTGCGGCTTCTCTGACCGAGCGCGAGCGCGAAGTTATGTCGATGGTTACAGCGGGCATGCTGAACAAGCAGATTGCCGCGGAATTAAACTTGAGCGAGATCATGGTAAAAACACACCGGCGCCATGTTATGGACAAAATGGGAGCCGAGTCACTGGCAGATCTCGTCAAGCTCAGCGAACGTATAAAGATGCCATAGTGAAAAACAGAGAAAGCGAAATATATTAGCAGGGATATATAGAAATGCACCGAAACCTATACCAAGGTATAGGTTGTTCTCGCCTCCAGTTGAACTTATGCTGTTTTCATCCCGTTGGGAATAAGCCGCTCTACAGGCATCTTTGAATGGGATCGCAAACCCGCGAACATTCGGCGCGCACTTGTATTTACGGCCTCAACTTGAAATGCGTTTTTGAAAGTTGCTTATGTCGTTTGGCTTGCGGTGCAGCGGCGTATCAGCGCACGGCAGATGGCTAAGCGCCCATTTTCAGAGAAGACATTTAATGAACGGAGGAACTACACGATGAAATACATGGTGCAGCAAGGGAAGTCACTCTCTTTTGCTCAAAAAGTCTCTCGCTTGGCAAAGCGCTTGCACGATCCGGGATGGAGGCGCTACGGCGCCACTCTATTTGCAGGCAAGCTAATGGGGGTGGGGGCGACCCTGCTGGTAATGGCGGCTATCTCGGGCCTGTGTTTTGCCAAAGTAATGGCGGCTGATACCACGTTGAAAGCAGCCGATATCGTGAATCCTCTCAATACCGTGTGGGTTCTGATCGCCGCCTTCCTTGTTTTCGCCATGCAGGTCGGCTTCACGATGCTCGAAGCCGGCTTCGCCCGTTCGCGCGAAACCGTCAACGTGCTGGTGGAATGCGTCGTCGACACCTGTCTGTGCGGCATTCTCTTCTACGCGGTCGGTTTTGCCTTCATGTTTAGTCACGGCAACGGCTTCATCGGCTATCACTGGTTCTTTCTGCAGGGCACACCCGATACCTATGAATCGACCGGCGTAGCTTTCCTTGCCGTATGGATCTTCCAGTTTGCTTTCGCCGACACTTGCTCGACGATTTGCGATGGCTCCACGGTCGGCCGCACCAGCTTTTGGGGCGACCTGCTGTACTCGCTGGCTGTTTCCGGAATTATCTATCCCATCGTTGGTCACTGGACTTGGGGACCGGACGGCTTTCTGGCTAACATGGGATCGCAAGGGAACTTTCTTCCCGGGCTTGGCGTCAGCTTTCATGACTTTGCCGGCTC
>Ga0224559_1001902_pt1 | contig 11021 bp, 10 predicted proteins | sample 714S33034metaG_FD_180676 | JGI IMG/M metagenome (GOLD analysis project Ga0224559, IMG submission 180676) | Peat soil microbial communities from Stordalen Mire, Sweden - 717 S3 30-34 | ecosystem: Environmental > Terrestrial > Soil > Wetlands > Peat | place: Sweden: Norrbotten County, Stordalen... | reverse complement strand
TACGCCCCGAAGGCACGGCCCGGACTACCGAGGCCGTGCCTTCGGGGCGTAGCGCGATGTCGCGACCACCGCGATCGGTGAACTCGTACATCTCCTTTGTGACCACGTCGGACGAGTCCCCCGAGCTCCGGCGGAACACCTCGGCGTCCTCGAAGCCCGGGCTGACGACCAGGCCGAACCCGAAGCGTTGGGCGAGAACGGCAAAACGTCCTACGAGCTCAGACCAGCGCGCGCTCTCCGGAGCGAGGATGTCCTGGGTTCCCTTGGGGGACTGGAAGCGGGTCACCCGCCGGACGGTGCTAGAGCACCGCTCCTCCCGGGAACAAGCCGGTAGGCGTCGTAGACGCTGTCCAGCAGCCTGAGATTGTCCAGAAGCGAGTCGAGGTGCTCGGGATCGGCGAGCTCGAATTCGAAACGCATGCGGCTCACCCTATCTGGCGTCGTATGGGTCGACGAGGAGATGATGCTCACGTGGTGCTCTGAGAGCACCTTGGCGACGTCGGCCAGGAGCCGGTTCCGGTCCAGCGCCTTGACCTCGATCGCGGCGACGAAGACTCCCGTGCGGTCCTCGTCCCACTCCACCTCGATCAGGCGCTCCTTCTCGTCAGCGGCGAGGGCGATCGCGTTCGCACAGTCCTCCCGGTGCACCGACACTCCGCGCCCACGCGTGACAAAGCCGATCACCCGGTCTCCCGGCACCGGCGTGCAGCACCGGGACAAACGGACCATCACATCGTCGAGACCCTCGACGTAGATGCCTGTCGAGACGCGACGGTGGCTCGGCCTCCTGGGCTGGAGGGCTGTCGAAGGCAGCTGCTCCTCGCCCTCGCCCCCGCGGAGCTCTCGCTCGATGCGTTGGACGAGCGCCTGTCCCGAGACGTGGCCTTCGCCGATCGCGGCGTGCAGCGAGTCGAGGTCGGCGTGACCGAGCGATGTCGCTACGGCCAGCAGTGCGGGCGAGCTCTGGAGCTTCTGGACCGGGAGCCCTCCACGTCTGAGTGCCCGCGCCAGTTCCTCGCGCCCGGTCTCGATCGCGTCCTCGCGACGCTCACGGGAGAACCATTGACGGATCTTGTTGCGGGCTCGCGGCGAGGCGACGATCTGCAACCAGTCACGAGAAGGGCCCGCCGATGGAGTCTTGGATGTCACGATCTCGACTGTGTCGCCCGAATGCAGCTTCGAGTCCAGTGGGAGCAGGCGCCCGTTGACCCGCGCCCCGACACAGCGGTGCCCGACCTCTGTGTGGATCGCGTACGCGAAGTCGACAGGCGTCGCGCCTGCGGGCAGGGTGACAATCAGGCCCTTCGGGGTGAAAACGTACACTTCGTCCTGCTCGAGGTCGATCTTCAGCGTCTCAAGAAACTCCACGGGGTCAGGGGTCTCCCGCTCCCAGTCGACGATTCGTTGCAGCCAGGCGATCTCGTCTGTTGAGCGCGCGCCTCGTTGGGCCGAAGCCTTGCTGGCGGCTGCGGACTTGCCACCGGAGGACTCCTTGTAGCCCCAGTGAGCGGCGATCCCGTACTCGGCGCGCCGGTGCATCTCTTGGGTCCGAATCTGGATCTCGAGCGGCTTGACCCGCGGACCGACGACGGTGGTGTGCAGGGACTGGTAGAGGTTGAACTTCGGCGAGTTGACGTAATCCTTGAATCGGCCCTGAACCGGTGGCCAAAGGGCGTGCACGGTCCCGAGCGCCGCCCAGCAGTCCTTCTCGGCGGTGACGACCACACGGATCGCCACCAAATCGTGAATCTCGTCGAACTCCTTGCCCCGCACCACCATCTTCTCGTAGATGCTCCACAAGTTCTTCGGGCGTCCGGTGACCTCAGCCTCGATCCCGGCCGCGCCGAGCCGGGAACGGACGACCTCCAGAACCTCGGCGAGCTCTACCTCACGCCGCGGAGCGCGCGTGGCGACCATCTGTGCGATCTCCGCGAAACGCTTCGGATGAAGCGTCTCGAACGCAAGATCCTCCAACTGCCACTTGATCTCCTGGATCCCCAAGCGATGGGCCAGCGGAGCGTAGATGTCGCGGGTCTCCTCCGCGGTGCGTCGCTGCTTGTCCTCGGGCATCACCGACAACGTCCGCATGTTGTGCAGGCGATCCGCCAGCTTGATGACCAGCACCCTCCAGTCACTCGCCATCGCGATGAGCATCTTGCGCATCGTGGCGGCTTGCTGCGCCTCCCTTGAGTCGAAACGGAGCCGGTCCAACTTCGTGACCCCGTCGACGATCGCCGCCACCGCCGGACCGAATTCCCCTTCGATCTGGGCCAGAGTCACGCCGGTGTCCTCGACCGCGTCGTGAAGCAAGGCCGCGGCGGCACTGACTGTGTCCAGCCCGAGATCGGCGATGATGGTGGCAACGGCGACTGGATGGGTGATGTACGGCTCGCCGGAGAGCCTGAGTTGACCTTCGTGAGCCTTGGCCGCCAGGGCATGCGCCCGTCTCACCAAGTCGAGATCCTCGCCGCCACGCCGGGTCCTCAGGGTCGAGAGAATCCCTTCCACTTCAGAAGTTGGGGGCGGGATGAGGGCCCGGGCGGGGTTCTCCGGGGACACCTCACCAAGTTCGCCAGTCGACCCGGCCAACACTGGATCGACCACGGACATGACCTAAATCTACCTGTTGAGAGTGACCCGACCAGCGTGTTCACACCAGGCCGGCGGTCGCTCGGGCTCATGGCTCAAATAGACTTCCTGGTTAGGACCTCGACACAGAATCGACGCCGGCAGAAAGGACCAGCCCGTGACCACCACCTCGGACCTCGGGCTCGACCCGGATGAAGGGCTCGAGACACCTGTCGCCCGTCGCGCCGCGCCGCCGTCGCTCCGGCCCGCGCTCGTGGTTCTCACATGCGCGGTCGTACTGTCGGTTGGCGGCTTCGCTGTTGCCCTCATCGGCAGCGGGCAGTCGGCTCCATCGACTGTCACCGGCCTCGCAACGCCGGTGCCGGGCGTGAACCTCTCCGCGGTGAACGCGTCAAGAGTGCTGCAACGGATCTCGACCGGTGACCTGCCGCCGCGCGACATCTCCGAGGCGCTGGTCGTGCCCAATGGTGCGCGGATCCTCAGCACGACCGCCCAAGACGCCGGCGTCGACCAGTACGACCGCAGCATCTACTTCCAGCTCGATGCCAAGTCCACCGAGCTCGTCCAGTTCTACCGGACAGAGCTCGGCAGAGCTCACTGGACTCTTCTCGGGACTTACCCGTTGGCTAGCGGAGGAACCGAGCTCTTGGCCCAGCGGACGGGATCCGACGGCTACGAGTGGGAGGTTGGAGTCGAAGTCACCACGGTCAGCCCCGCGATCTCGCCCTCGCTCGCCGGCGACGGGCAGACCTCGGCCGCGATTGGACTGAGACTTCGGCTGTTCGTGGTCCCCGACAGCGGTTCTTGACCCTGATCGGCGTGCTGGGACTCTTCTGTACCCCGATTAGTGATTGGGCTGAGAAGGACTGCCCAGGTCAGAAGGTCGAGCGGGTAGATGAGGTACCCGAAGCGCGTCGCGGGAGCGAGGAGCGTGGCCAGCAGCATGGCAAGACCGCTGAAGCCAGCCGCGGTCTGCGGGCTCGACGGCGTTCGCTTCCATAACCCGTAACCCACCGCCACCAGACCAACGAGCGTGAGGATCGTGATCAACTCCGGCTTGGCCCCCGGGAAGAGCGACACGAGCTCCTGACCGAGGAGCGGGCTAGCCGCGGGTGACTTCACCTTCGTGAGCCCCAGAGGGAACCGGATCGCGTTCAGCATGAAGGCGTGGGGGGCGAGGCCTACGCCGACGCCGAGAACCGGGACAACAATCGCCGCGGCAGCCAGTGAGTACCGCCAGACCGCACGGCCTCCCCGCTTGTCCCATTGGCCTAGAACCAGCAGGATCAGCAACGGCCACGCGGTGAACTTGAGGGTAGCTGCGAACCCCATCGCCACCCCGGACCACAAAGGACGTCGGCGGGTCGCCAGTGCTAGGCCTAGCAGCATCAGCGCGATGACGGGAAGGTCATCGCCACCGGTCACCATCGGCAGAGCCCCACTCGGCAGGATGACGATCACCTGGAAGATTCGCCATCGTCGCCGCGAGGTTGTCTCCGCTATGAGAAGTGCGCCCGCGATCACGAGCAGGGAGAAGCCGGTCAATGGAATCCGGGCGTCCTTGAACTCGGGCGGACCGGATGTGGCGTTGACGAGCCCGAAGGGGATCATCCCGGGCAGGTATGGGAAGAACGAGTTCTCAGACTGGCTGGTCACCGAGGTGCCGATGGACTTCGGGTTGGAGAGGTAGCAGTTCTTGTCATGCGCGACCCGATCCGCGCAGGCCTCGATGACAGTGACCTCGTTCTGGACGTGCGCACCGGGCTTGGCCTCAGCGCGCAGGATCACCTCGACACTTAGCGGCACGAGCACGACCGTCGCGAGAAGCCCGAGCACGAGATAGCGACGCAGTCTGTCGCCAGCGCCGCCCACGTCTGGCTTGACGAGCCGAACGCGACGGCGGCTCACGACCCAGCAGATGACCGTCGCAACCGCATAGGGCCCGAGCGCCATCTCTGCCCACTGGCGGTAGTCGTCGCTGACGGCCAGAGCCATCGTCCCCAAAGCGAAGACCGTCGCCAGCAGATAAAGAAGGGCGTCCTGCTGGAGAACCGGAAGGGCGACGAGACGGTCGCGCCAGGTGAGCAACTTGCTCGTGATCGCGGCCATCTTTCAGAGCGTACCGGGCTGGTGGCGTCGCGCGGCAAGCCGACGCGAGTTCAGCCGCACGAGCGTCGGACCTCGCGCGAACGTCGGCTGGGGGTGTAGCGCAGACAGGGCTTGACCGTCCGGAATCCCTTCGGGAATCCTTCCTTTGCTCCACGCTTGTCGAACTCGCCCTTTCAGCGCGACCCCTCTCCGAGCTCGGTCGCGCAGACCGACGTGAAGTCCTTCAGGTGTAAGAAGAGGGTCCCCCATCCGCCACCGAGCCGGTTGTGGAATCTGATCGTGCCTTGGGGCGTCTCCGCCGTGAAATCCGGCTTGAGGTAACCGAGTTGAATCCCATGCTGTTGCTCGCCATGTCTTCTGCCCAGGAGTCCTCCCACCCGACGAGACCGAGGCAGATTCGATGACATCGGTCAGTGCCCTTTACCCCGCAGTGCCGATGGCCGGATGCCATCTCGGGCCCAGGTGCACGCCAAAGCGGTGCGGGCTCCCAAGGCCTCGAGCGACACCCTAGGGCAACAGGAGATGCCCGAGCCGGCGGGACGCGCCTACAAGGCCTGTCGCGCCGAGCAAAGCCAGATAGCACGAGTGCACGAGGAGCGCCGGGCCCAACACACCGGTGTCGAGGCCGCGCAACAGGGCCACGCCCTGGTAGAGCGGCGTGACCATGATCACGATGCGGAGCCAGCCCGGGTACAGCGACAGCGGGTAGAACACGCCCGAGAACAGGAACAGCGGGACGATCGCGAGTGAGACCAGATCGAAGTCCTGCCAGCTGCGCATGTAACAGGTGCCGAACATCCCAAGGCCCCCGAATGCGAAGCTCACCAGCATGGCGGCCGGCAGGCAGAGCACTGCCCACCACGACGCGATCAGCCCGAGCGCGGCCATCACCGTGAGGAACGCGATCGAATAGACGGTGCCTCGGATGAGCGACCAGGCCAGCTCCCCGATCGCGACGTCGCGCACCCCGAGTGGCGTCGCGAGCACTGCGTCGTAGGTCTTCGCGATCTTGAGCTTGAAGAAGATCCCGAAGGTTGCGTCGAAGATCGCGCCGTTCATGGCCGAAGACGCGAGCAGACCTGGCGCGACGTAGTCGGTGTAGGGGATGGAACTGCCGCCGATGGCGAGATGACCGACGAGATGATTCAGCCCGAGACCGATCGACAGCAGGTAGAACAGCGGCTCGAAGAACCCGGACACGAGGAATATCCACCCGCGCCGGTACGCGATGACGTTGCGCTCGACGAGCAGGCGTGCCCGGCCCCGACCAAGTCCGACTGGCGGGAGCACCCGCAGTGGGAGTGTGAGCATCGGCACGCCGGAGCTGCTCATGAGGGCCGCCTCATTGCACGAGCCTCCGGCGATAGGTGACCCTCGCCGCCAGGACACCACCGACGAGCATCGCGAGGAGATAGCCGGCATGCCCGAGGGCGTCCCAACCTCCGAGGTGTCCGAGCACGAGACCTCGGCAAAGAGTCACGCCTTGATACAGCGGAGTGCACCTGGCGACGACCTGCAACCATCCGGGCAATTGCGCGACTGGGAAGAAGGTCCCCGAGAACAAGAAGAGCGGGACGATGCCGAAGCGGTAGAGCACCACGAACGACTGGTCGGTCTCACGGGTGGCGCTGAACGCCATCACGGGGGCGGCGAAGGCCGCGCCGGTCAAGACCGCGGCCGGGAAGGCAAGCACCGCCCATCCGGAAGGCACCGTGTGAAATGCCGCCATCACAGCCAGGAAGACGCCTGAGGCCAGGGCGACACGGGTAAGGATCCACGCGAGGTGGCCGTAGAGGACGTCGGTCACCTCGAGCGGTGCGGCGAGCATTGCCAAATAGGTCTTCAGCCACTTGATACCCGCCATGACCGGGAACGTCGACTCGTTCGTCGCGATCTGCATGGCCGTGCCCGCCAACAATCCGGGCGCGAGGAACCAGAGGTAGCGCACTCCACCCACCGCCTGGTTCGACCCGTGATCGATCAGGTGACCGAGCCCGACGCCGATCGCGGCAAGATACAGGACCGGGTAGAGGAAGGTCGTGGTGACCGATCCCCTCCAGGTCCGCTTGTACGCGAGCAGGTTGTACTGGTATGCCCGCAGCGCTGGCGACAAGCGCGCGCGGCGCTGGCGGGTCGCGACAGCCGAAGGCAACTGCGGGAAGAAGTTCAATCGACGAGGCTCCGGCCTGTCAGGTGCAAGAAGACGTCCTCGAGCGTTGCCCGCATGACCAAGGCTGCGATCGGCGACGCCCCGCGAGACCTCACGGCGTCGAGCGTGGCGTCTCCTTGGTCGGTGTAGAGCAGTAGCCGGTCAGGCAGCACCTCGACGCGCTCGGCAAGGTCGGCGAGTCTCTCACCGTGGACCTGGTGACCCTCGGGCTCGAAACGCAACTCCACGACCTCACGGGTGGACCACTGCTCGATCAGCTCGCTCGGCGAGCCTGCCGCCGCGATGCGCCCTGCGTCCATCACGACGAGCCGGTCGCACAGCTGCTCGGCCTCGTCCATGTAGTGGGTCGTGATGACGAGGGTTACGCCTTCCCGTTTCAGCCGGTAGAGGCGGTCCCAAAGCAAGTGCCGCGCCTGGGGATCGAGGCCGGTTGTCGGCTCGTCCAGGATCACGAGGCTCGGAGACGACACCAGAGCTCTCGCGATGGTGAGACGGCGGCGCATGCCTCCCGACAACGGGTCCACGCGCTGATCCGCCCTCTCGGTCAGGCGGGCGAACTCGAGCAACTCCTCCACGCGCTCGCGCAACTGCTTCCTCGGGAGGCCGAAGTAGCGCCCGTACAGATAGAGGTTGTCCCTGACGGTGAGTTCCAGATCGAGGGTGTCGTCCTGGGGGACGAGGCCAATCCGGCTCCTTATCTGCGGACCGTCGCGCATCGGATCAAGGCCGAGGACCTGCAGTGTGCCGCCGGAGATAGGCGACAGGCAGGCGATCATTCGCATCGTCGAGGTCTTGCCTGCTCCGTTCGCGCCGAGGAAGCCGAACGCCTCCCCGACTTCGATGTCGAAGTCAACCGCGTCGACAGCGGTGAACTCGCCGAACCGCTTCGTAAGGCCCTGCGCCTGCACCGCGGTGCCAGCACTGTCGCCGGCGCCCTCGTCCGAGGTGGACACGGCTAGTGGGCCATGCCGAAACGAATCACTTGGCCCCCTCGGCCTCTGGCTCACGAGCGCGCCCTCCCCCAGGCGCACCGCGAATACTACCTGCCCAGTCCCTCTCGCCCGCCATCTGTGTAAAGGCCTCCGCAAGCCGTTGCCGAGACCAGAGCCTAAGCTGTGTCGAGCGTGCTACAAGCTCCTGTTTGGCGTGGTTTCCGGCCAGGCATCATCACCCTCGTCGTGAGCATGGGAGCCGCGACTGGCGCATTGCTCCCGCTCCGCAACAGCTTGAGCTTGGCGGCAGCGGCTCTCGTCTTCGTCCTGCCTGTCGTCGGGGCCATGCTGCTCGGCGGGGCGCGCGTCGGACTGCTCGGCGTCGTGCTCGGTTTCGTCGTGCTCGACGTCGTGTTCATCCCCCCTTACGGAACTCTGACGGTGGGCAGCGGGCAGAACTGGCTGGCGCTCATCGTCTACGTCGCAGTCGTCCTTCTGGTCGCGGTCGTCGTGTCCCGACTGCAGCAACTGAGAAGCGACTCGGCGCGACGCGCGGCCGACTCGCGCCAGCTCCTCCAGCTGTCCGAGCTGCTCGTCGCGGACAAGCCCTTGCGAGAGCTGCTCGCCGTTATCGCTTCGAGCGTCCGGAGCGCCTTCAACTTCGAGACAGTCGCCCTCCTCTTGCCCTCGGTCGCGACCGGTTACCTCGAGATCGTCGCATCCGACGGCACCGAGCTCGGGGGCGAGTCACTGGACCGCCTCCTGCCTGTCCCGGGCACGCCAGCGTCACTCACGGGCAGCATCGTCGCCGGCGCACTGCTGCGACAGATCCCATTGACGGCGACGGGCCGCCCAGTCGGGCTCCTGGTCTTGCGCGGCCGGGCGCTCGACCTACACGACCGCGGCCTGCTCGCGACCTATGCCAACCACGCTGCCCTTGCGATCGAGCGAGCCCAGCTCCGCGACCAGGCGTTGCGCGCGAACCTGCTCCAAGAAGTCGACGAGTGGCGGGCCGCACTTGTCAGCTCCGTTGCCCATGACCTGCGCACGCCGCTCGCTTCGATCAAGGTTGCAGTGTCCGATCTGCGAGAACCGGGGATCGTGCTTCCAGAAGCGGCACGCAGTGACCTGCTCGAGACAATCGAGGAACAGACCGATCGGCTGACGCGCCTTGTCACCACCGTTCTCGACCTCTGGAGGCTCGAAGCGGGCGCGTTGAAACCAAGACGCGAGCCCGTCGAGGCCGACGACCTGATCGACGAAGCCGCCGCACTGGTGGAGCGCTCGCTTGACACTTCGCGACTGCGCCGGGTCGTGACACCAGACCTTCCCCCGCTAGAGGTCGATCCCACGCTCATCGCCCAAGCACTGGCAAATCTGCTCGAAAACGCCGCCAGGCATAGCCCGCCCGATGCTGAGATCGCGGTGGAAGCGGCGCGGGGACGAGGATCGGAGAACGAAGTGGAGATCGCGGTCTCCGATTCCGGCCCGGGAGTCCCCCGCGAGCAGCGCGACCTGATCTTCGAGTTGTTCCACCGCGGGGCCGATGGCGGCCGCGCCGGCCTGGGACTGGCGATTGCCAAGGCGTTCGTCGAGGCTCACGGCGGCCGAATTGGAGTCGGACCGGCACGCGGAGGCGGGGCTCGCTTTGTGCTGACAGTGCCCGCGGCATCTCGTTCGGCCGCCGAGCTTCCCGGAGACGACGAGGTCTCCTCTTGACTAGGGTCCTCGTCGTCGACGACGACCCGGCGCTGTTGCGGGCACTGCGGATCGGCCTCGAAGCGAGAGGCTTCGACGTAGTCGTCGCGCACACGGGCGCAGAAGGGCTCTCCCGCGCAGCTCAGGCGATGCCCCACCTCGTCGTGCTCGACCTTGGGCTCCCAGACATCGACGGGGTCGACGTCTGCAGACGGTTGCGGCAATGGACCGACGTGCCGGTGATCGTGCTGTCCGCGCTCGACAGCGAGGATCGAAAAGTGCTCGCTCTAGACAGCGGCGCCGACGACTACGTCACAAAGCCGTTCGGGATGCAGGAACTCGAGGCTCGCCTGAGGGTGGCATTGCGGCACTCGGCGGCCCGCGACCCCTCGGCGGCGCCCGCTACATTGACCGTGGGCCCTATTCACATTGATGTCGGGGCGCGCCTGGTCAAAGTTGCCGGGACCGCGATAGAGCTGACGGCACGGGAGTTCGACCTGCTCGCATACCTGGCCCGCAACGCAGGCAAGGTATGTACCCACAGGACGATTCTCCGTGAAGTCTGGGGACCCGGCTACGGGAACGAGACGCACTACCTGCGGGTCTACGCGAGCCGCTTGCGCCACAAGCTCGGTGACAAGGCTGGTCCCCTCCTGCGCACCAACCCAGGTATCGGTTATCAGCTCGTCGACGAGCGGCCGACTCAGCCTCCAGGGGCAGCAGGCGGGGTCGGGGCACCTGGCCACGGCGGCGAGCTGCCCGGGGCTGGTGGCGTCGACCCGCCCGATGGGGACGGCCACGAGGAAGGAGGTACCGCCGAGCCACCTGGTGGCGGCGGCCACCCCGGCTGGAACTGGGAACCAGCGGGGTAACCCGGAGTCGGCTGGTTCGGCCACTGAGGCGCGGGATACCCGCCGTAGCCGGTACCGACACCGCCCTGGCGGTAGTGGCGAAGCTCCTTTTGGACAGGCCAATCAGAGAACGCGAAAACGAAGAACATCACGAGGTTCACGAGCGGGACGAGCGCCAAGAGCACGAACCACCCTGAGTAGCCGGCCTTCGAAACGATCTTGACGGTGCCCACGATCGACGCGACAACAATCGCCAAGTAGATGACGACGATGACCGCCCCACTCGCCCCCACCAGGGCTCCCAGGGTGAACATGCCAGACCACCTCCTCGCGGGTGCGCTCCCGGACCGCCTCGGTCAGGCGCCGACCACCGCCCCGGTGCAGCGAGCGTAGACCGCACAAGGTTGTATCGCGTCGACCCCAACTCTCGAGTCAGCCGAACACCGGCCCGCGGCGAGGCGACCTGGGACCCCTCGTGACGAGATCAACCGGTCGTGGCCGGCTCCGCGATATGAGGGCTGATTCAGCGACCAGGCGCTGGCGGCACAGGGCCACCCGGCCACGGCGGCAAGGGCGTATCCCCCGGCTCGGGCGGACCACCCGGCCACGTTCCCGGTGGTCCAGCCGACCCCGACGGCGCAGAGCTACCTGGCCACTGGGGCGGGGCATTTG
>Ga0224559_1001900_pt1 | contig 11037 bp, 5 predicted proteins | sample 714S33034metaG_FD_180676 | JGI IMG/M metagenome (GOLD analysis project Ga0224559, IMG submission 180676) | Peat soil microbial communities from Stordalen Mire, Sweden - 717 S3 30-34 | ecosystem: Environmental > Terrestrial > Soil > Wetlands > Peat | place: Sweden: Norrbotten County, Stordalen... | reverse complement strand
AGGTCACAAATATGGAGAGAGTCCCATCTTTTATATCCTCTGGAATTGTCCAATCCTCCGACACCTCGCCCGACGACGATGTCACGAGCTTCTTTCGAAGTAGCTCCCGCCCTTTCCACACATCGGTAACCGTCAGAGTGACATTGGCGCCAGGCCACGGCTGTCTGTCGACTCCAGTTAGCAGGATGTGCGCATGAACCGTCTCGCCAGCATAATAGGTTGGCTTATCAGTGATCAGCGTCAGATGCGGAGGCGCTCTCCGAAAATACTGCCCGCCCCAACCCGTTTCAAAGTATCCTCGGGAAACTCTTACCTGCATCCCCCCGTCATTGTCAGCGCGATCGCCCGGAGAATCATAGCGAATCTCGGCATATCCGTCCTCATCGGTGACCGCTTTAACCACCGGTCCATTGTCTCCGCAGAATCTAGCCTTCACATCGTAGCCTTCAAGTCCGCGTCCGCTGTTCGGCTCCGCCACCCTCACCAGGAATCGACAATCTGAGCCACAATGAAAGTGTGAGCTCGGATACCCTTGAATGGTGAATCCATCGACGATGTGCGGACCTAGTTGGATGATTCCTTGAAGCGGTTCAAATTCGCAGCCTTGCTGCGATGTTATGGTGTAGCGAAGGCGATGCCCCCCAAAGCCAGTTGGGTTGCGGTATGTAGGTTTCTGGCCCAATTTCAACGTCTGAACCTGAGTTCCCGGCGGTAGGTTAAATCCCGTTGTTTCCTGGTCAACTGCCTTATTCGAGTCGTCGGCCAGAATCTCCACAAGGAGATCTCCCTGAATAGTTTGTTCTGTGCGATTGGAGAGGGGAACTTCCACTGCTAGATCAGGGAAGAAATGAAACTCTATCTTTGCCTCGTCCACAAATATTGATTGGTTGTGCATGTCCTGTGGAGATAGGTTTGCACACAATAAGAAGGTAAAAAACGGGAAAAGCCAAGCGCGACGAACGGCCATGCTTCCTCCTCTTGCTACGAGACGGCTCCAATCTTAAAGCATAAGCCCATTCGCCTGTTGGACCTGACACTGCTCCGGTTCGCCGGTTGCGGTTGGATCATCGCTTACATGTCGACGGCTCGGATTCCAGGCCACAAATTCCGGGCGAGGGCGCTGTTCGTGAAGGGCTAACAGTGAACCGCCCTGCAGAGGCCGGGGGACTTTACGGCAGGGGACGATCATTGCTGGTGGCCAGCTTGGTCTGCAAACGTTATCATTGGAGCGTTCTTCCAGAGTCTGGTCGACTGACAGGAGCTCTATGGATCGCCGAACATTTTTGACTGCCGCTGCTGCTACTGCATATGCAAGTGGGATTCATCCACTTCCCTCATTTGCCGGTCCTGAAAAGCCAAAGTTGAAACCCATGGCCCTGGGTCTTCTTATCAGCCCTTATAGCGCGCCTGAAGCTACCATCAAGCGCGTTCGCGACATGGGGTTTTCGAACTGCTTCCTGTCGCTCGATGGCTACATCGGCAAGTTCACGCCCGATGCCGCGAAGCATATCGGCGATCTGCTGGAAAAATACGACCTGGTGGCAACGACAGTTGAAATTGTGGGCCCGGGGCCGCTTGTGTGGAACTTTCTTCAGGGTCCTTCCACCATCGGTCTGGTGCCGCCGAAAACGCGCTCTGCCCGCATCGATGCCCTCAGGCAGGTCTCGGATTTTGCCAAACAGCTGGGCATCGGGCAGGTCCAGACGCACTGCGGTTTTATCCCGGAGAACCCAGCCGACGCGCTATATCCCAGTGCGGTCGATGCCATCCGCACTGTTGCCGAGCACTGCCAGGGCAATGGCCAGCACTTCTTGATGGAGACCGGACAGGAGACCCCAACCACAATTTCGCGCGCAATTCGAGACGTGAACATGCCCAATCTCGGCGTCGGTCTCGACACCGCCAACCTTATCCTCTACGGCAAAGCAAATCCAGTCGATGCTGCTGACATTCTTGGGCCGCACGTGCGCAGCGTTCATGCAAAGGATGGCAAGTGGCCGACAGATCCGAACAATCTCGGCGAAGAGGTGCTCATCGGGCAGGGACTGGTCGATTTTAAGAGAGTATTTACGAAACTGCACAACGCGGGGTATACCGGCGCCATCACAATTGAACGCGAGACGTCGGGACCGCAGCAGATTGAAGATGTGAAGAACGAAAAGCTCTATCTGCACCGGATCCTGGATGAAGTCTTGTCATGATCTCAGGGCCCACGGCCGGGCTCTCAGGGAAGAGCGACTTACAGGCTGGTTACGTACTCTTGGGAAAGCGAGGTCACATGAATCGTCGGGAGTTTCTGCAAAGAGGATCAGGCGTGGTTTCGAGCTTTTTGTTGCTCAATCCACGCACGGCATTCAGCTACGAGGCAAATTCGGCAGTGCGGCAAGGAGTGCTCGGGTGCGGCAATCGAGGCTCGTCGGTCGCCGTGTCGTTCGCGCGAAATACGTCGGCGCGGATTGTCGCTATCGCGGATCTGTTTGCCGACAATCTCGCAGCCGGCCAGGATCGCTTCAACAAGGTAAATGCGAGCCTTGGGCGGCCGCCGATCGACAGCGAGCTTCTCTTTCGCGGTCCGCATGCCTATGAACAGTTGGCCAACTCGAAAGACGTTGACCTTATCCAGATTTCTACACCGCCATACTTCCACGTTCAGCACCTTGAAGCGGCTGTAGCCGCTGGAAAGCACGTGTACTGCGAGAAGCCGGTGGGAATCGACATTGCGCAGACAAAACATGCTCTCGAAATCGCCAAACGCGTAAGGCCGAACCAGAGCATCGATGTCGGTTTCCAATGCCGCAATGCCCCACCGATCGCCGCTCTCGCTGAGAGAATCAAGGCGGGTGCGCTGGGCAAGATTGCCACCGTCTCCGGTAATTACAACGCACCGGCTTCCACCGAAAAGAAGCATGAAGGCGCGGGACCGGACGAGTATCGACTGCGTAACTGGCTCTGGGACCGCGTCCTTTCCGGCGACATCCTCGTTGAGCAGAACATCCACATCATCGACCTCGCAAACTGGATGCTCGGTGCGCACCCACTAAAGGCCACGGCTACTGGCGGCCGCAATATACTTGCTCACTACGGAGATATCTGGGATAACTACCAAGTCGACTTTACCTATCCTAACGACGTGCACTTCTCGTTTGCGTCCACACAATTCGGCACAGACGGTGTGTTCGACGCGAGCCTCAAGCTGTTCGGCGCCAGCGGGTCGGCGGCCTGTCCGTATGCTGGACCGATCGCAATTACAGGCTCCAACGCTTGGTCTTGGAAGGATTCAGAGGCTACTGCGGCGGGTTCCGGCAAGTTTAACGCCAGCGGCGCGTTTCTCGATAACCTGAAGTTCGCCGATCGCGACAAGGAGCGGACATTCATCGACAGCATTGTCTCGGGCTCGCCCCATAACCAAATTCCCGAAGGAGTTGACTCTGCATTGAGCTGCATTCTGGGTCGGATGGCCGGTTATCAGAAGCACGAAGTGACCTGGGATCAGATGCTGGCTCAAAAGGAGAACTGGCAACTCGGGTTCAGTCTCGGGCAGTTTGCGTAAGAACAATCCCTCGCTCCTGAAATGGTTTTCCGCAGAAGACGGGCAATGCAGTGGTGCAGGATGCCCTGCTCAACCAGCCCACCCCAACCTCTTTGTGCCTGGATTGCGCCTGAGAATGTCGCTTCTGGCGATTTGAGCGATTTTGTCGATTTTCGAATCAGTAACTTGCGTGTTTCGATCAGCGGCTAAGGTTCGACACCCCTCCCGGCACCACACCTAAATATATTTAGAATCTGGTGTTTAACAAATCACAAAATCGTTTATGCCAGGATTGCGCCAAGACTTCCCCTCAAAGGCATCGAATAAGTTTGGATTCCGGATCGCTGTCCATGTGAGTGGCCATCCATTTCGCGGCATCCGTTTTTCCGCACCAGTCGACGCACGACACCGCCAAACTCGCAGTCAAATGATCGGGGCTGGTTGATGCCGGATCAGTAACGCTAACGTCCGCACTGCACAAGTTTCCGGTAGGTGAGGTTGGGGTGCTGGTCAGCTACATTGGTGGCCCACTGGCGGGTAAGAACAGGCTTAACCTGGTTTCGCCCCTCACGTACGTGGCGCACGATTTCCTGCTCTGCCTCAATGGTCTTTGCGTCGACACTTGCTGAACGCCGTCCCGCACATGATCTTCAGCGGCTCGATAAAATGCTCTGTCCTTGACACTCGTGCAGATGCGTATCCCTTTCCAGAATGTTGTCGGCGGGATCGACGAAGAGTCCTTTTATGCCATAAGCAAACCGATAGATCTCGTGAGGGATTCCTGCTGTGCCGCTGATATCAATCAGCGGCCAGCCGGCCAGTCGTTCACGGATAGACTCCGCCAAGGTGGAAATTATTCGTCGCGAATGTCCTGCAACCACTCCTTCGTGCAACGGTCGATCAGAGATTGCGACCATCGTTTTCATTGCTTATGGTTCATACTTTAGAGATGCGGTCATTGTGGCGGCGAACGCGGATGCTACTGGCGGTGCTTTTAATCGTTGGATGGTCCAGCCGGGCACAAAAGAGCGATGCGGCGCATTGGCAAAGCACAATCGATCGGGCCGTAAGCAAGGCCCCCGATGCGCGAGTACTGGTGGTGGAGATTAGCTCAGGGCGCTTGCTGGCCTCCTCCCACCTGGGCGAAGCGGGCCGCACCCTGGCAACACCCGGCTCCACACTGAAACCGTTGATTCTCTACTTTGCTCTTCAGTCCGGACACTGGGACGCGCGGCGTAGGGTTGCGTGCAGCCGTGAAATGCGAATCGGCGGTCACGAGCTGAACTGTACTCACCCGGCAGCGGACCCAATGAACGCTGAGCAGGCGCTGACGTGGTCGTGCAACTCCTACTTTGCTGAGTTGGCGGGATTGATGACTCCCGAAGAACTGCGCCGTGCGCTCAGCGCGCGAGGTCTGTTGGCAGCCACAGGGCTGTCCGCGCATGAAAATGTGGCCGATTTTCGTGCGCCACACACACGCCAGCAGGTTCAACTGGCAGCGTTGGGCGTGGAAGGAATTCGCGTGACGCTGCCGGAGTTGGCGGAGGCGTATCGGTCATTGGCGATTGCGCTCGCGGCGAACCCGGGAACCGTCGCGGCGAGGACAGTTACGGCAGGGCTGACGGATTCGGCCAGCTTCGGCATGGCGGGCGCGGCATCACTCGGCGGAGTGCCGATGGCCGGCAAAACTGGTACAGCCAGCCCCGAGAACGGCGGAGGAACTCACGGTTGGTTTGTCGGCCTGGCTCCAGCGTCTGCGCCGCGAGTGGTGGTAGCTGTTTACTTACCTGCGGGACGCGGTTCGGATGCGGCTCAGGTGGCGGCGAGTGTGCTGGCGAATTCGCCGCTGAGGAAGCCATGAAGCTGGCTGCTTGTCTGCTCGCCCTTTGTGTCGCGACTCAGGCGGAGACTGTTCCGCGTTCTGCGATTCGCGTCGGCGTGTGGACTCTGTGGCATGACCATGAAGCAGTCGTCACGTCTGTTTCCGGAACGACCATACGCGAGTGCGAGACCTGCCGCGCCCACTCCCTGCGAAGCATCACGGTTCGGGCAAAAGGGGCAGGGCTGACGTGGACGGAACAAGACGGTCAGGCTCATTCCGCAACGGTGATCCTACTGGCTGGAAGTTACCGGCTTGACGCTCATGGAGAATCGTTACGGCTGACCAGACCGATCAGAATTACGGCGCAACAGGATGCTCTCTTGCTGGTTGCCACGCTGCCGGTCGAGAGCTACGTTGAGCTTGCCATAGCTGCCGAAAGCGGTGCGGAAGATTCGCCGGAATCGCGCAAGGCGCTGGCGGTGGTAGCGCGCAGCTTTGCATTGTCCCCAACCCACGGGCACGCCGCATTCGATGTCTGCGACTCGACCCACTGTCAATGGGTGCGTTGGCGCTCCACACGCGAAGCCCATGCTGCCACTCTGGCTACTGCCGGAGAGGTTCTGTGGTTTCACGGGAGCCGCGCTAACGCGTACTTTCATCAGAACTGCGGCGGGCGCACGGCAGCGGCCGAGGAGGTGTGGTCGGGGCGGGCTCCGTCGGATCGCGCGGCGCAAGCTTTACTCGCCTCGCGCGCCGACCCCTTTTGCCAACGCGTCGCATCCAGCGAGTGGTCGGCCACACTTTCGCGCGCGGAGTTGACCCGCGCGCTGTCCGCTGCGGGGCTCGTTGTGCCCGGATGGAAGAGTCTGAGCGTCGTTCAGCGCGGCGAGTCGGGCCGCGCCACGTGGCTGCTGGTTGGCGGAACAAAGATTCCAGCTGAGAGTTTTCGTTTGGCTGTGGGTCGCGCCTTGGGTTGGAGCCGCATTCGCGGCAATTGGTTTGAGGTCAGCGCAGAGGGTGACGGATTTCTTTTTCACGGTCGCGGCTCGGGTCACGGTGTCGGCCTGTGCCAGGCGGGCGCGGCGGAGATGGCGCGCGAAGGCCGTCGCTATCGCGAGATTCTGGCGCAGTATTTTCCCGGCGCAACAATAGCAGACGTCACAACCGGCTCGCCCTGGCAGAGCATCAGCGGACAAGGCTTCACATTGGAATCCAGCGAGCCGGCGGATGCAGCATTTGCTCCAGCCTTGGCGCGCGCGCTGGCCGGGGCGGAGAGCCGCAGCGGGCTGACTCCTCGCGCTGTAATAACTGTCCGGACTTACCGCTCCACACCGGATTTTCGCGACGCCACGCTGGCTCCGGGCTGGGTGGCGGCCTTCACGGAAGGCGACCTGATCGCCGTGCAGCCGCTGCGAATTCTCCTCACGCGCAAACTGCTTGCAAGCACGCTGCGCCACGAATTCTTGCACGCGCTGGTCGAAGAACAGGCCACCGCTCAGACTCCGCTCTGGTTGCGCGAAGGACTGGTTGAGGCTTGGTCTGGCGAAGCGAGTGGAACCAAAAGACCTGCGCTGACTCTGGACTCAGTCAACGGCAAATTGGCGCACGCAACGAACGAAGCGGAGTCGGAAGCCGCGCACCGTGCCGCCGGCTGGTACGCTCAGCAACTCTTGGATCGCTTCGGCCGCGCGCAGGTTCTCGACTGGCTACGCTCCGGCGTTCCGCTAAGCGCGCTGGCTACCCTCCGGTAGTGGCATCTTTTCAGAAGCCTTCTGGCTGTTATCCACCGGCTCAATCAGCGCAAGACTGACCAGGAGCGGTTCCTTATCTGACGACTGTCGCCCGAAGAGCACTGCCGCCCACGCGAGTAGCAAAACCCAACTGCCGGCCGCCAGCAGGTATGTCGCGGCCAACTTCAGCGAAACGTGCCAAATCTGTGCGGACACCGTCCCTTTTGGCTCCCCGGCAAAGAGCCAGCCCGGCAGCCACACGCTCAACAAAGCAGCCAGCACAACCGCCGGCCACCACCGCCAATTCCACAGAATTCGCAACACGCGCCGCAATGGCACTCGCCAGCCCCACTGCGCCGAAGCCACGGCGTAAGGAATGATCTTCGCCGGCACCACCACCCAGCGCATCACCCATTCCGCAATCAAAAGCCAGCGCTGAATGTGCTCATACATGAAAAGCTTCGCGCGCGCATGGGCCGGAGCCTGCGAATTCAGGTAGCCCGTCCACTGCGGTATCCGGTCGTCGCACCAATCCAGAATCGCCCAGCACGCCCAGAACAACGCTACCCATACCAGCAGCGTCATCGCGCCCCACGCCATCTTGACGCGCTTTCCGTCGTCGTCCGCAAAGCAACGCATGGTCCCGGTTTGCAGACACAGCGCGCAAGTTGCCACAACTAGCGGCAACAGCAGCGAGAGCAACACTTGCCAAACGTGTTTCTCCGGCAGGCGGGTCCACGCAACACCCACCAGAATCAGCAGCAGCGTCCCAACAAACTGCGCCACAACCCAGCGCCAGCCCAGGCGCAAACGGTAAATCAAATCCTTCAATAAAATCACGGCTGCACCTCCAGGGTTGCGGGCTCGGTGGTTGTTTCCACATTTGACTGATACATCGGTCCGGCCTGCGCCGGGCTGATGACAAACTTTCCGGGGTTGACCACCTTGAGCAGGTAAACGTACTCGCGGCGCCCATTGAATTCAGTGTTGAAGAAAGCTGCTCGGTCGTCGTGGAACTCCTCGCGCGTAAACCAGTTCGCCCACCAGTCGGGCTTGTGATTCAGCGAGTAGAGACCTGTGTTGGGCAGGAATTCCGTGCCCGCCGGAATCGGGTCTTCCGCCAGCAGATATTTCCAGCTCGTTCCATTCAACGCCAGGCGAACAGCCACAATATCGCCCACATGCGCCAAACCTCTGAGCGGAACCAAGTCATAGGTGATCGGGTCGGTGGGCCTCGGTTGATTCTTCTGGAGCAGGTAGTAATCACGTGTGATATTCAGCGCCAATTGGCCCGATTGATAGAGCCGTTTATCCGCCGCGTACCAATCGCTCTCCGTCGACCAATAGGTGATGCCGTTGCCGCTCTTGCGAATGGTAATCTGGCCGCCGTTTGCCGCCTGCGTAGCCGGGACCTTGATGCGCCACGGCAACGCAAACCCATCGCCGGGGCCAAAGTGCCGCCTTCCCACGCTCGAGCCATTGACCAGCACCTCCACATCGGAGCTGTTAGCCAATTCGCCGCTCAGTGCGAGGTAGTCCGTAAGTCCCTGAATGACCATTGCTGTTTGCTTGGTCGATTCCCAGTAGCCGCCGTTGCGATGCTTGCCTAGCCATTGCGCTGCCTTGGGCAACAAGCCGCTGCCGCGATTCTGGCGCGACAGCAGTTTCAGCGCAAACGCCGTAGTCTCGTCCGACGTATCGTCCCAATAATCGAGCAGTCCGTCGTAACTTCCAGACCAATACGCATCTGTGCCGGTAGTCTTTGCTTTCTTCTCCAGCAAGAGCGCCGCATCTTTTGCGCGGCTGTCTCCGGCGGCGTCCAATGCTAATCCCGTAAGCGCCAGCCCTTCGTCGCTGAGTTTTTCGCGGCTCGCCCAGGTTTTGTCGAGCGCGTCCTTTGGCGCGCCGCCGGTAGTAGCCAGTGCGTAAACCACATAAGCCCGCAGCTCGGGAATCATATCCGGGTGCGCTGCCAGCGTCGCGATCAGCCAGTTACGCCCCTTACTCATCCTGTCCTTGTTGATCTTCCAACCATTACTTGCCTGACCCAGTCCGCTAACTACATAGGCTGTCATGAAAACACGGCTCGGATCGTCCGGCCACCAGCCCCAGCCTCCGTCCTCATGTTGGAAGCCATAGAGCCGTTCGATACCCGCTTTTACCATGTCGTTCAGTGTTGCGCGGTCAATTGGCGATTTCAGATTCAGCCTGTCTACTGTCTCGGAGACAATCAAATCAGGCAGGAAGCTGGACATGGTCTGTTCTGTGCATCCCCACGGATAACTTGTCAGGTAATCGAGGGCGTCGAAGACCGTTCCCGCCACGCTCGGCGCAATGGTGATCGTAATTCTGCGCGTCCCGGCATCCGAGTTAGCCGGGTAGTTATAGCTCCATTGACTCTGGCCGCTGCCGCTGAAAACCACGCCCGAACCTGTTGCCCTCTGCTTCACTCCAAAAGGCAGCACAGGCAGCGTCATCTCCAGCGCGTCGGACTCTTCATTGGTTAGCGCCTTGGCGGTCAGCACCACGTTCCCGGTTGCGCGGGCGCGCACTCGCCAGTCCACATAGCTCTCGCCTTTGGCGGGAATGTTGACCTTCCGCGTCTGTCCGCCGATAACATCCACGCCGCTGATATCCAGCGCAAATGTTACGTCCTTGGCAGTTTCCAGGTAGTTATGCGCAATAACTCGAAGTGTCACTTCATCGCCTTGCCTGAAGAAGCGTGGCGCGGCCAACCGCACAATCAAATTCTTGCGGACAAGTACGCGCGTCACCGCGCCGCCGGCCTTGCCGTCGTCTGTCATGGCGCGGATCGTGGTTCGCCAGGTAGTCAGCGAATCCGGAAAAGTGAAAGTAACTCGCGCGTGGCCATCGGCGCTGGTATGCACATTCGGGTTCCAGTAGGCCGTATCCGGAAATGCTTTGCGCACTTTGGGAACCACCAGGTCCGAGCCCGGCTTTACCTGCGCCATGCGCGGATGAAAGAGCCCATCGTTCAGCTTTGCCAGCAATGGGCTCTTCGTTCCTGCTTGGCCGAAGAAGTAGTACGCGAAAGATGTCTGCGGATCGAGATACACTTCGCGCTTGGGATAGAAGAAGTTGACAATATTGCCGCTCTCGTCGGGGCGCACCGAGTACAGCGCTTCATCCACCTCTCCAAAGCTCAGATCGGCCTCCACTGGTTTTCCTGACGAATCCAGCGTCAACACATCAAAGCTGCCGGTCTCTCCGGGCAGGAATCGTGGCTTCGAAGGCGTGGCCGTCACGGTCAGCGTCCTCTCCAGCAGCGGAACCTTGAGGCTTTTTTGCGCGGTCATTAACTGATCTTCATGGACAATTACCGCGCTGACCACCAGGTTTGGTTGCGCCTTGGTGGTGATGGGCACATCGAACGCAAAGCTCTCGCCCGTCGCGTGGACCAACTGCCGCGACTGCATGCTCTCGCCCTCGGCCGTCACCACAGCCCACGACTCCTTCAGTCCCGTGACCAGCAGCAGGTGCGCCACATCGCCCACTTGATAACTCTTCTTGTCGGCCACAATCTGAGCCTGAGTGTTCTGGTTGTACCACTCGCCCGCGCCGCTCCATATCCAAACCCACGTCTTGCCTTCTACGGTTCGATTCTCGTGTGTCCCTGCGCTTGCCGTGACATCGAAGTTGCCGCTGCCGGTGATGGGCAATTCAACGAGCGTTGTGCCATTCGCGCCGGTTACTGCATCCCGGCTGGTCACCAGCGTCTCGGTGCGCATGTGTGTAGTCGAATCCCACCGCACAAGGTTGGCCGCTAGATGCACAGCCGTCTGAACGGGCTTGCCGTCATAGTCCTGCGCTGTCACCTTTACCTTAGGCGTTTGGCCGGCCGAGAACACATAACTCGCTGGTTCCACACTCAAACGGAAAGAGCCATAAGTGGCCAGCACAGTCGCATGGCCTGCCACCTCGCGATTAGCCGCGTC
>Ga0224559_1001899_pt1 | contig 11041 bp, 7 predicted proteins | sample 714S33034metaG_FD_180676 | JGI IMG/M metagenome (GOLD analysis project Ga0224559, IMG submission 180676) | Peat soil microbial communities from Stordalen Mire, Sweden - 717 S3 30-34 | ecosystem: Environmental > Terrestrial > Soil > Wetlands > Peat | place: Sweden: Norrbotten County, Stordalen... | reverse complement strand
CGATGACGGGGCCGTAAATTCGCGCGGCGAACTGCTGCACGCGCGCGAATAGCGTGTTGCGATTGATGATCAGCGGCAATGTCTGAATGATGCCCGCGTCGGGATCCTTCTCCATCGCCGCGGCGAGGGCGATGACCGACTCGCCCGTCATCAGGCTGTCGGCGTCGAGCACGACCATATGGGCGAAGCGGCCGCCCCACCGGGTCACGAAATCCTCGATGTTGCCTGACTTGCGGTTGATGTTCCTGGCGCGGTGCCGGTAGTAGATTTTCGCCTCGGGCCCGAGCCGTCGCCGCATGGCGAGGAAAGCCTGCTCCTCCGCGATGAAGACGTCCGGATCGGTGGTGTCGGAGAGAAAGAACCACTCGAACGACGCGCCAAGCCCGGAGGCTTCGACATCTTCGTGCATCGCCTGCAGGGCGCCGAAGGTCCGCGCCGGGGATTCATTATAGATCGGCATCACGATCGCGGTTCGCTCGCGCAACGCGGCTGGCCGCGCCGGCGCCCTGGGGGCCAGGAAGACGAGCCAGAACAGGCCGGCGATGGCGTTGGTGAAGGCGAGCGCGATCCATGAAAAATTGGCGACGAAAAGGATGAGCAGCGCCCATTTGAGCAGCGTCACCTCGCCGACGGCGACGACCTGATACATCTCGTTTGCGCCATAGCCCGTCAGCGCAAGGCCGCCGCCAAAAACGAAAATTCGCGCGAGCAGCGTGCCGAGGCGGCGATGGCGTAAGGCGTTCTTGCGCCGGCTGGCGGGATCGAACTTCGAGAGGCTTTGCCCCGGCATCGCCAGCTGCGCTTCCGGCGGCATGCAGGCGAAAGGCGCGACGACGTCGCCTGTGGCGTCGGGGGTCCGCAAGCGTCGAACAACCGGTTCCGATTTAATTACGCCGTCCATCGGTATATCCATGTTTCGCTGATCGGCTTGCCCTCCGCTTCGATGACGAGGCGCAGTTCGGAATAGGTTTCGCTCGCCGGATCGATCTCGAACAGCACTCTGTAGGTCGCCTGTTCCGGTGACATGAACGTGCGAACGAACACGATGGATCCCGGCGACACATTCAGGCTTGGCTTGAAATCGTCCTTATTCTTGCTCTGCCTGAAAATGTCGCCTTCGAATTCGACGAGAAAGCGGCGGTGCTTCGCGCCCCAACCGCGACCGGAGCGCGACAATTCGACCGTGGCGAGGGGCGGGCGCTCAGGCGGCAGCTTGCACCAGAACTGCCGGTAGGCGAAGGAGATATCGGCGCCGGCGGCGAGCACCTGCTTCGGCCGCCAATAGGCGACGATATTGTTGTTGACGTCCGATTCTGTCGGGATTTCAACGAGCTGAACGCCGCCGAAGGACCAGTCTCCGATCGGCTCGATCCACAGGGACGGGCGGTTCTCCCAGTGCTGATCGTCGTCCTGATAATCGTCGAAATTGCGGTCGCGTTGCAGGAAGCCGAAGCCGCGCGGGTTTTCGTCGACGAAGGTCGACGTCTGCAGCGTGGTCGGGTTCGAAACCGGCCGCCACAGCCATTCGCCCTTGCCGGTGAGCATCTGCAGCCCGTCGATTTCGCCGACATTCGGACGCAGGTCGTCGAGCCGCGTCTTGTCGATTGCGCCCGAAAGATGCGTCGCGCTCATCGCGGCGATGCCGTAATGATCAAGGTTCGCGCGCGCGAAGAGCGTGCATTCCGTATCGATGAGCGTCGCGTCGCCCGGCCGCAGGGTGAAGCGATAGGCGCCGGTCACGCTCTCCGAATCGATGATTGCGTGAATGATCAGCGTGTCGGCGGCCAGCGTCGGGCGCTCGATCCAGACGTTGCGGATGGCGGGAAACTCCTCGCCGCGGGGGTCCGCCGTGCGGATGGCGAGCGCCCGCGCCATCGTGCCGGGCTCCTGACCTTCCCCGACGGCGCGAAAGAAGCTCGCCCCCTGAAACGTCGCGAGTTCGAAGAATCCGCCCTTCTCAAGCGGCGCCAGAACGCGAAAGCCGGAAAAGCCGATGTCGCCGAGGTTGGCGGCCGGCGTAAGCTTGCCGAAATCGAACAGGGCGGCGTCGTAGACGAGACGTTGGGCCTGCCCATCCGCGACGAGGTTGATCTGCATCGGCGTCGAAAAGAGGAAGCCGCGATGCAGCGGTTCGAGAGCGAAGCCGATATTGTCGTTCGCCCAGATCGTCGCGCCTGGCCGCAGGTGGATCGCGACATATTGATCGTAGGTCAGGCTTTTGAACGCCTCGGGAAGATCGGCGGGCGGAACCTTGTACGCCTGTTTGGCGAGGCTTCGCGCCATTTCCGTGACCATCGCGGGATCGAATGGGGTCGGCGCTCCCAAGGGAAAGCCTGCAGGCGCGGACGCCGTCCCGCCGGCGCGCGCGTCGGCGCTCACCGCTCCCGCCAAGGCGCCGAACGCAAGCTTTAGAACCTCCCGTCGATGCACCATAAACCCGTCTGTCCGGCGCTGCGCACAGCGCCGATTGCTGTAAAGTAGAATGAAGCCTTATAGCGCATATTGGGGCGCCGATAAGGTGGTCCATGTGCTTTTGGCTGGGATTTTTGTGCGACGCATCCTAATAGGATTGTGCGGCGCACCGTTGCAGTCAAGTTGCAATTGATGCTTCGGATGATGCTTTGAAGGGCGCCGTTTGTCACGCCGGCGCCGGGGTTTGGATCAATGCGGAGAGATTTGCTTCATGGCTGCTGTTTCGTCTGAACGGAGCCGCCCGGCGGCTCCTGGCGCGGGCCGGACGTGTCTTGGCGTCGTCCTTGCGGCCGGCGAGGGCAAGCGCATGCGCTCGGCCATGCCGAAGGCGCTGCATAAGATCGCCGGACTCTCCATGCTGGGGCATGTGCTGTCCGCCGTCCTCAAAGCCGGGGCCGGGCGGATCGTCGCAGTCGTCGGGCCGGATCATGAGTCCCTCGCCAGCGAGGCGAAACGGATCTCGCCGGCCATCGGCGCCGCGATCCAGTCCGAGCGGCGCGGCACGGCCCATGCCGTGCTCGCCGCGCGCGAGGCGATTGCGGCGGGTTACGATGACATTCTGATCGCCTTCGCCGACACGCCCCTGCTGCGGCCGGAGACCTTCGTGCGGTTGCGCGAGGCGCTGGCCGATGGCGACAAAGCCGTCGTCGCCGTAGGTTTCGAGGCGCGGAATCCGGCCGGCTACGGCCGGCTGATCCTAAAGGACGGCGCTCTGGAGGCGATCCGCGAGGATCGCGACGCCAGCGAGAACGAGCGCAGGCTGACGGTTTGCAACGCCGGCGTGATCGGCATCTCCGGGCGCCATGCGCTCGAACTTCTCGACGCCGTCGGCTGCGAGAACAGCAAGGGCGAATATTACCTCACCGATATCGTCGGCATTGCGCGGGCGAAAAATCTGGCGACCGCGGCCCTGATGGTTCCCGAGGATGAAGTGCGCGGCGTCAACGATCGCGCGCAACTCGCGGCGGCCGAGGCGCTGTTCCAGACGCGGCTGCGCGAGGCGGCGATGCAGGCGGGGGCGACCTTCATCGATCCTGCAAGCGTCACTCTGGCCTTCGATACGGCGCTCGCGGAGGACGTCACGATCGAGCCCCATGTGTTCTTCGGTCCGGGCGTTACGGTCGGCAGGGGCGCCCTGATCCGTTCCTTTTCGCATCTTGACGGCGCGCATGTTGGAGAGCGCGCGCAGGTCGGTCCTTTCGCGCGGCTCAGGCCCGGCGCGACCTTGATGGCGGATGTCCGCATCGGCAATTTCGTCGAGATCAAGGCTTCTGTCGTTGGCAATGGCTCGAAAATCAACCATTTGAGCTATATCGGCAACGCGAGAATTGGAGCTAAGACCAATGTCGGCGCGGGGACGATCACCTGCAATTACGACGGCTTCGGCAAGTTCGAGACGGTGATCGGAGATGGCGTCTTCGTCGGTTCGCATAGCTCGCTGGTCGCGCCGGTCAAGATCGGCGACGGCGCCTATATCGGCACGGGTTCGGTCATAACGCGGGACGTCGCCCCCGACTCGCTCGCGCTCGCGCGCCAGTATCAAATCGAGAAGCCCGGCTGGGCCATTGGCTTTCGCGAGAAGAACCAGAAAAAGAAATAAGGGCGTTCGGACAGGCGCAAGACCGGCTCGCCGGGGCGCCGGCGCGGCCGGGTTGGCGAGAGAGAGCGGCAGGAGAGATCATGTGCGGCATTGTCGGCATTCTGGGACACGGTCCCGTCACTGGGCTTCTCATCGACGCGCTGAAGCGGCTCGAATATCGAGGCTATGACTCCGCTGGCATCGCGACGCTCGAGGATGGTCATCTCGGCCGCCGCCGGGCCAGCGGCAAGCTCCGCAATCTGGAGCAGCTACTCGCCAGGGAGCCGCTCGGCGGCTCGATCGGCATTGGCCATACGCGCTGGGCGACCCATGGCAAGCCGACCGAAAACAACGCCCATCCGCACGCCAGCGCAAAGCTCGCGGTCGTGCATAATGGCATCATCGAGAATTTCCGGCAGCTGCGCGACGAGTTGCGCGCCAAGGGCCATGAATTCGCGTCCGACACCGATTCCGAGGTCATCGCCCATCTGGTGACGCAGGCTCTCGACAACGGGCTTTCGCCGATCGACGCGGTCGCCGCCAGCCTGCCGCGCCTCAAGGGCGCCTTCGCCTTCGCCATGATCTTCGAGGGCGAGCCCGATCTCCTCATTGGCGCGAGCCAGGGCGCGCCGCTCGCGGTCGGCTTTGGCGAAGGCGAGCGGGAGGGCGAGATGTTCCTTGGCTCCGACGCGCTTGCGCTCGCGCCCTTCACTGACGCGATCGCCTATCTCGACGATGGCGATTTCGTCGCCCTCGCGCGCGGTTCGGCGTCGTTTCACGACGCGGCGGGGCTGCCGGTTGAGCGGCGCAGGATCAGGACCAACGCCTCCGCCTTCCTGATCGACAAGGGCAATCATCGCCATTTCATGGCGAAGGAGATCCATGAGCAGCCCGAGGTCATCGGGCGCACGCTGGCGCATTATCTCGATATGTCCGCCGGCCGTGTCGCGCTGCCGTTCGAGCTTCCGGTCGACGCGGCGCGGCTCACGCGCCTCACCATCTGCGGCTGCGGCACCGCCTATATCGCCGGGCTGATGGCGAAATACTGGTTCGAGCGTTTCGCCGCGCTGCCCGTCGACGTCGAGATCGCTTCCGAGTTCCGCTATCGCGACTCGCCGCTCGATGCGGGCGGACTGACGATGGTCGTTTCGCAATCGGGCGAGACCGCCGATACGCTGGCCGCCCTGCGCTGCGCGAAGGAAAAGGGACAGAAAACTGTCTCGATCGTCAATGTCGCGACCTCGACCATTGCGCGTGAGAGCGACCGCGTCGCGCCGACGCTGGCCGGGCCCGAAATCGGCGTCGCCTCGACGAAAGCCTTCACTTGCCAGCTCGCCGTTTTCGCCGCGCTGGCGCTTGCCTTCGGCCGCGCGCGGGGCGTCCTCGACGCGGCGACCGAGGCGCGGCTCGTCGGCGAGCTGATTCTCATTCCGGGCCTGATGGCGCAGGCGCTGAAATGCGAAAGCGCGGTCGAACAACTCGCGCGCGAAATCGCCAAGGTGCGCGACGTGCTCTACCTTGGCCGCGGCACATCCTATCCGCTCGCCCTCGAAGGCGCGCTGAAGCTGAAGGAAATCTCCTATATCCACGCCGAGGGCTATGCGGCGGGCGAACTCAAGCATGGACCGATCGCGCTGATCGATGGCGACATGCCCGTCATCGTCATCGCGCCGCAGGATTCCGTGCTCGAAAAGACGATCTCCAACATGCAGGAAGTCGCAGCTAGGGGCGGGCGGCTGATCCTGATCGGCGACGAAACCCTCGCGCGTGACTTCGCCGACGAGGCCGAAGCCGCCATCGTGATGCCGCTGGTCGCGCCGGATTTCGCGGCGATCGTTTACGCTGCGCCGATCCAGCTCATCGCTTATCACACGGCGGTGGTGATGGGGAAAGACGCCGACCAGCCGCGCAATCTGGCGAAGAGCGTCACGGTGGAGTAGGGGGCAGCCTGGCGGCTCAGTATTTTCCGTCGGCGCTCCAGGGCGCGCCGGTCGGGATGAAACCCTTGTAATGAATGGGGACGGTTCGCGGCGCATCGCGCAGCGAGGCGATGAGCTGCTGGATCATTTCCAGTCGGGCTTTGAACCGCTCGCCCGGCTCTTCGAGCGCCGCAACATTTTTTAGCCGGCTATGGCGCTCTGGCAGCGCGCGCTGCTCTTCCGGGTCTCCGGCCGCCAGAATGGCGCATAGGGTCGCGTCGGAAAAGCCCAGCAACTTGCCCAGAAAAAAACAACGGTCGGCCTCGCTGCGAATGTCGTCGGCGGCGCTTCGGTTGAACCGCCGTGCGTGATAGCCGAGGCGGTAATCGAGCGTTCTTGCCGCATCCATCATGCCTTCATAGGCTGCGGCGAACTCCGAAGAGAAAATAAGAAGAGGGTTCGCGGGCGATTTTGCGCTCCATACCAAAGGCGAAGCGCCCGTGATGCGGCGATAGATTCGCGTCGCCACGCGCGGCGGGCAATCGACAGCCTTGTCTGCGATGATCGGCGCGAGGATACGCTCCCGCTGCTCCTGGTGCTCGGCCTCGAATCGAGCGGCGGCGGTCTGGCTGTTGGTGAGGAACACGGGTTTTGCTGGAAATTCTGAGTAAAGCGCGTTGGCGAGAGCGATGGCGTCGATGTTCATTTGCGCGCGCTCCCTGAAGCGCCGCGAGCGTTCCTGCAACCGGTCCTGCAACAGCCAGAGAATGACGCCGGCGATGAGGAAAAGCGCGCCGCCGACCCAGAAACTATAGGCGAGGCCCGACCAGAAGCTCAGCCAGAAGGCGGTGGGGTCCCCGTGCACCGCAAGAGTCATTTTGAAGGCGAGTGCGGTTACGCCGACGTCGATGGCGAGGAAGACGGCAATGGCGATGGCTAGCGCAATCATGACGGCGGCGGGCAGCGGCGATGGTGTGGACGGGCGCAGCATCGCAGAATTTTTCGGCGAGATCACGCGCCAGTTTCGCCTCCGGGCAGATCCACGGCCTTACGCCGCGCGTCATCGATCAGGAGGTGGACTGCACCGGGCGCTATGCCTTTGCGTTTTCGCCGCCCGCGTCCTAAACCTCAACTTCCATTCGCCCCTTTCAAGATAGATCGTCCCGCCTATGCGCCTGTCACGTTATTTCCTGCCGATCCTGCGCGAGACCCCCAAGGAAGCCGAAATCGTCTCGCACCGCCTGATGCTGCGCGCCGGCATGATCCGGCAGGAGGCGGCTGGCATCTATAGCTGGCTGCCGCTCGGCTTGCGCGTTTTGCAAAAGATCAGCCAGATCGTGCGCGAGGAAATGGATCGCGCCGGCGCCATCGAGCTTTTGATGCCGACCCTGCAGCTGGCGGATCTGTGGCGCGAGACGGGCCGCTACGACGCCTATGGGCCGGAGATGCTGCGCATCAAGGATCGGCACGAGCGCGAACTGCTCTACGGGCCGACCAATGAGGACATGATTACGGCGATCTTTCGCGCCTATATCCGCTCCTATCGCGAATTGCCGAAGGTGCTCTATCACATTCAGTGGAAGTTTCGCGACGAGCAAAGGCCGCGCTTTGGCGTGATGCGCGGGCGGGAGTTCCTGATGAAGGACGCCTATTCCTTCGACGTCGACGAGGCCGCCGCGCGGCTGACCTATAATCGCATGTTCGCGTCTTACCTTCGCATTTTCGCGCGCATGGGGCTGCGCGTCGTGCCGATGCGCGCCGAGACCGGGCCGATCGGCGGCGACCAGAGCCATGAATTCATCATTCTCGCCGAGACAGGCGAATCGGCCGTGTTCTGCGACTCGCGGGTGCTCGAGCTGCCCATTCCCGACGAAAACATCGATTATGACAGCGATCTCGCGCCGATCGTAAAGCAATGGACAAGCCTTTACGCCGCGACGGAAGACGTGCATGACGCGGCGCGTTTCGAGCGCGAAACGCCGGAAGACAAGCGCATCCAGACGCGCGGCATCGAGGTCGGCCAGGTGTTCTTCTTTGGCGACAAATATTCAAAGCCGATGAACGCCGTGGTCGCGGGACCAGATGGCGTCGAGCGGCCGTTCCAGGGCGGCTCCTATGGCGTTGGCGTCTCCCGGCTGGTCGGCGCACTGATCGAGGCCAGCCATGACGAGGCCGGCATTATCTGGCCTGAAGCCGTCGCGCCGTTCAAGGTCGGCATCGCCAATCTCAAGGTCGGCGACGCGGCGACCGACGCCGCCTGCGAAACCATCTATAAAGCGCTCGAAAAGGCCGGAATTGACGTGCTTTACGACGACACGGACGAGCGGCCGGGGGCGAAATTCGCCAAGCTCGATCTGATTGGCCTGCCGTATCAGGTGATCGTCGGCCCCAAGGGGCTGGCGGCAGGCACGGTCGAGGTGAAGGCGCGCGCAACTGGCGCGCGCGAGCAGCTCAGCGTCGAAGAGGCGCTGCAACGGCTGACGGCCGCATGACGCAAGTTCGAGCCGAGTCGCAACCCTCGCCACGCGGCGCACGGCCTTTCGCTGCGTTCGAATGGATGATCGCGCTGCGCTATCTGCGCGCGCGCCGCTCGACCGGCTTCGTCTCGGTCATCGCCGGTTTCTCCTTCACCGGAATCGTGCTTGGGGTCGCGACCCTGATCGTCGTCATGGCCGTCATGAACGGCTTTCACAAGGATTTGCTGGCGAAGATCGTCGGCGTCAACGGCCATATTTTTCTGCAGGCGATCGATTCGCCGCTGACCGATTATGACGACGTCACGCGCGAAGTCTCCGGCGTGCCCGGAGTCGCCCTCGCCATTCCCATGATCGAGGGGCCGGCCGCGGTCTCGACGACCAGCATGGCCTTCGCGCTCGTGCGCGGCGTCAGGGAGGCCGACATCAAGCGGCTGCCCGGCATCGCGGGCAATGTCCGGCAGGGCACGCTGAATGGTTTCGACAAGGCTGGCGGCGTCGCCATCGGGCAAAGGATCGCCGAGAATCTGGGCTTGCGCCTCGGCGACAAGATCAAGATTCTCATCGCCAACGGCCCGCAGACCCCGTTCGGCGTCGCGCCGCGCAGCAAGGTCTACCCGGTTACGGCGATTTTCCAGATGGGCATGGCGGAATTCGACAATCTGTTCGTTTATATGCCCTTGCCCGAGGCGCAGGGGTTCTTCAGCAAGGATGGCGAGGCGAGCGTCATCGAAGTCTTTCTCGACCGGCCCGAAAATCTCGACGCGGTGCGCAACGGCATCGATTCGGCTGTGACGCGGCCAATGATCATGACCGACTGGCGCGAACGCAACAAAACGGTTTTCGACGCGCTCAACGTCGAACGCAATGTCATGTTCATCATCCTGACCCTGATCGTCCTCGTCGCCGCGCTGAACATCATTTCCGGCCTCATCATGCTGGTGAAGGACAAGAGCCACGACATCGCCGTGCTGCGCACGATGGGCGCGACGCGCGGCGGCGTCATGCGCATCTTCCTCATCACGGGCGCTTCGATCGGCGTCGTCGGCACCTTCGCCGGCCTGCTGCTCGGCCTCTTGCTGGCGAGCAATGTCGAGGCCATTCGCCAGTTTCTGAAATGGCTCCTCAACGCCAATCTGTTTCCGGCCGAGATCTATTTCCTGTCGCAAGTGCCATCCTCCGTCGCGCCGATGGACGTTATTATGGTCGTCGCCATGACGCTGACGCTTTCCGTGCTCGCGACGATCTATCCGTCCTGGCGCGCGGCGAAGCTCGATCCCGTCGAAGCCTTGCGATACGAATAGCCATGACAACGCCGCCGGCGCTCTATCTCGAAAAAGTCGAACGCCGCTACGAACAGGCGGGCGCGCCCCTCGACATTTTGCGCGGCGCCGATTTCGGCCTTTGGTCCGGCCAGTCCGTGGCGCTGATCGCGCCCTCAGGCGCGGGTAAATCGACCCTTCTGCATATCGCCGGGCTGCTCGAACGACCCGATGGCGGGGAAGTCTATATCGCCGGGGCGCCGACGGTCGGCATGGCGGATGACGCGCGCACCGTGCTGCGCCGCGACGAGATCGGCTTCGTTTACCAGTTCCATCATCTGCTGCCGGAATTCTCGGCGATTGAAAACATCATGCTGCCGCAGATGATCGCCGGCCATTCGCGCAATGTGGCGCGGGAGCGGGCGCGCCAGCTTCTCGACTATCTCGGGCTCGCCGCGCGCGGAGATCATCGCCCGGCGGAACTGTCCGGCGGCGAACAGCAGCGCGTCGCCATCGCGCGGGCGGTGGCCAATGGCCCCGGCCTCCTGCTGGCCGATGAGCCAACCGGCAATCTCGATCCCAAAACAGCCAGTCACGTCTTCGAGGCGCTTGACGCCATCGTGCGGGCGACCGGCCTCGCGACGCTGATCGCGACGCATAACATGGAGCTCGCCGACCGCATGGACCGCCGCATCACGCTGCGCGACGGGCTGCTGGTCGAGCTGGAATAGATCAAATTGGCGAAATCTGGCCGAAAATTGCTGAAAACGCCCGCGCCAGCGCTGCGTCCACTTCGCTCATCGACGCGCCAACCTCGAGATCTTTGAGGCTCGTCACGCCATAATGCGGCGTCCTGATTCCGCAGGGCGCGATGCCGGAAAAATGCGTGAGATCCGGCGCGACATTCAGCGAAATCCCATGCAGCGACACCCAGCGACGCACCCGAATGCCAAGCGCCGCGATCTTGTCCTCGGCGATCTCGCCGCCAGGCCCGCGCGGCTTGTCGGGGCGGGCGACCCAGACGCCGACCCGGTCCTCGCGCCGGCCGCCCTTGACGCCGAACGCCGCGAGGCTCGCAATGATCCACGCCTCCAGCGCCGCGACGAAGGCGCGAATGTCGGGCCTCCGGCGCTTCAGGTCGAGCATGACATAGGCGACCCTCTGTCCGGGCCCATGATAGGTGTATTGGCCGCCACGGCCCGTCCTGAAGACGGGAAAGCGCGCCTCGACGAGATCGGCGTCCTTCGCCGAGGTTCCCGCCGTATAGACTGGCGGATGTTCCAGCAGCCAGACCTGCTCCGGCGCGGCGCCGGCGGCGATCGCCTCGGCCCTCGC
>Ga0224559_1001897_pt1 | contig 11046 bp, 7 predicted proteins | sample 714S33034metaG_FD_180676 | JGI IMG/M metagenome (GOLD analysis project Ga0224559, IMG submission 180676) | Peat soil microbial communities from Stordalen Mire, Sweden - 717 S3 30-34 | ecosystem: Environmental > Terrestrial > Soil > Wetlands > Peat | place: Sweden: Norrbotten County, Stordalen... | reverse complement strand
TCAGAGCCTGCCATGCCGCGCGTTTTGTAAGTTGCGGGGTCTTCGTTGTCATGTTCGAGTCCTTTCCACTGTGGCATTATATTCGCCACGACGCGCAGCCCGATTGCACTTGGTCCGATGATACAGAGCTTGCTGTGCCGCGGGCACGTTGGCCTCCTCGCCATGCCAAATCTCCAAAGCCGGTTGCTGGATGGCGCGGGCAAACGAAAACGCCAACGCCCAAGGCAATCGCGACTTGAATCTGACATTCATGGCATTCAAACGGGCCGAGGCCAGTTCACCGGATTGGCCGCCCGACAAGAACACAATCCCGCCAACAGCCGCGGGGACCGCTCGCAAGAGACACCCCACCGTGGCGTCGGTCACCTCATCCACCGTTTCTTGCGTGGGGCAGATCAATCCCGGAAGCACCATGTTGGGTTTCAGGATCATACCCTCCAGCATCACCCGTTGGATATAGAGTTGGCTGAAAACCGTTTGCAAAACTTCCTCCGTTACATCATAGCATCGCTCCAGAGTATGCCCGCCGTCCATGAGCACTTCCGGCTCGACGACGGGAACCATTCCTGCTTCTTGACACAAGGCAGCATAGCGAGCCAGCGCATGCGCATTGGCCTCAATACAACCCCGGCTGGGAATGCCATCGGCGATGGTAATCACCGCGCGCCACTTGGCAAAACGAGCGCCCATTTGAAAGTATTCAGCCAATCGGTCGCGTAATCCATCCAGACCTTCGGTTATTTTCTCTGCAGGATGACCGGCCATGTCCTTTGCGCCGGTGTCGACTTTGATACCGGGAATGATGCCAGCGTCGGTGATAACTTTAACAAAGGAAGTGCCATCTTTCTTTTGCTGGCGAATAGTCTCGTCATAGAGGATCACGCCACTAATGCATTCGCCGAGACCGGGAGTGGTCAAAATCAATTCCCGATAAGCACGCCGGGCCTCCTCGGTCTGGGGAATCCCCAATCTGGCAAATCGTTTGTTGCAGGTTGGATTACTTTCATCCATGGCCAGAAGACCTTTGTGCTCAGCAACCATTGCCCCGGCAGTGACTATAAGCTCTTTTGAACTCATCTCTGAAACCTCCAATTAAACCTTCCTCTCTTTTTCCAAAGCAGCCACTTTTTCAAGACGGCGTTTGAACCTTTTGTCCCCCTTAAAATTGGCATTCAGGAACATCTGGACTAAATCCCAGGACAAAGCATATCCGGTAACCCGGCCGCCCAGACACATAACGTTCATGTCGTCGTCCTCTACCCCCTGATGAGCGGAGAAGGAATCAGTGATCAACGCCGCACGCACGCCGGGCACTTTGTTGGCCGCAACGCAAGCACCTACACCGCTGCCGCAGATGGCCAGTCCCCGGGTAATTTCACCTTTCGCCACAGCTCTGGCAAGAGGCACCACAAAATCAGGGTAGTCATCTCCTTTAACCAGTTCATGGGCGCCGAAGTCCTCCACCTCATAACCGGCAGTCTTGAGGTCAGCAATCAGTTGCACTTTCAACTCAAACCCGCCATGGTCCGCAGCAATGCCAATGCGCATTATTTCTCCTCCATTCTCAGCTCTTTCTCTTTCTATGTTCCTTCCGGACTCCACTTCCAGTCTCTGATTTCCGGCATGTCCTGGCCGTGTTTGTCGATGTACTGATTGTGCTCAATGAGCTTGTCATGCACCATCTTCTTCAGGTATGCCCCTTTGGAACCCAACTGCGGCAGGCGATCCACCACGTCTTGCACCAGGTGGAACCTGTCCAGCTTGTTTTGCACCCTGATGTCAAAAGCCGTCGTGATTGTTCCTTCTTCCACGTAGCCGCGGACATGCAGGTTGCGATTGTTCCGGCGGTAGGTTAGCCGGTGGACTAACCAGGGGTAACCGTGGAAGCCGAAGATGATATGCTTATTCTTAGTGAAAAGCGAATCGTAATTGGTATCACTCAGTCCGTGCGGGTGTTCGGCTTGAGGCTGCAACCTCATCAGATCGACGACATTGATCACCCGGATTTTCAGCTCAGGCAGATGCTGGCGAAGGATGGAAACGGCCGCCAAAATCTCCAGCGTGGGCGTATCTCCGCAACAGGCCATCACCACGTCCGGCTCGGCGCCCTGATCGTTGCTGGCCCATTGCCAGATACCGATTCCTTCCGTACAGTGCATGACCGCCGCGTCCATGGTCAGCCATTGGGGCAGTGCGTGTTTTCCCGCAACCACCACGTTGACGTAATGACGAGTGCGCAGGCAGTGATCAACGACCGACAACAGGCAATTAGCGTCGGGCGGAAGATATACGCGCACGATATCGGCCTTTTTATTGATGACGTGGTCGAGAAAACCGGGGTCCTGGTGCGTGAAACCGTTGTGATCCTGCTGCCAGACGTGTGAGGCGAGTAGATAGTTCAGCGACGCGATCTTCCGGCGCCAGGGCAGTTCCAACGTTACCTTCAGCCACTTGGCATGCTGGCTGAACATCGAATCGATGATGCGAATGAAGGCTTCATAGCTGTTGAACAGCCCATGCCGTCCGGTGAGCAGATAACCCTCCAACCAACCCTCGCACTGGTGTTCACTGAGCATCGAATCCAGCACGAGTCCGGCGGGCGCGAGGAATTCATCATTCTTTACCGTTCGGGCGTCCCACTGACGATTGGTTTCTTCAAAAACCGCGCCCAAAAGATTCGAAAGCGTTTCATCGGGGCCAAATATCCGGAAATTTCGCTGATCCTGATTCAGTTTGACCACGTCACGCAGGTACTTGCCCAGCACAAGCGTATCCTGTTCCTCAACGGCTCCGGGTGAAGGCACATTCACCGCGTGAACCCGGAAATCCGGCATGTGCAGATCGCGCAGCAGAATCCCGCCGTTGGCGTGGGGATTGGCTCCCATCCGCCGATCTCCCTTAGGCGCCAGTTCAGCCAATTCCGGCATGAGCCGGCCATTCTCATCGAATAGTTCTTCTGCCTTGTAACTTTTCATCCAACTTTCGAGTTGCTGGATATGATCGGGATGCTCGGGATCCACGAGGAGTGGCACCTGGTGTGATCGGAATGTTCCTTCCACTGGCAGACCATCGACGACTTTCGGTCCCGTCCAGCCCTTCGGTGACTTGAGGACGATCATTGGCCAGCGCGGTCGAATGGAGTCGTTCTTGTCCCGTGCATTATTTTGGATTTGCCTGATCTCTTCGATGGCCTTTTCCAAAGTACCAGCCATGAGTTGATGCATCTTTTCCGGGTCATCGCCTTCCACAAAATAAGGCGTCCAGCCGCAGCCTCGCAAAAATTGCTCCAATTCCTCATGCTCGATGCGGGCAGAAAAGGTTGGGTTCGAAATCTTATAGCCATTGAGGTGCAGGATCGGTAGCACTGCTCCGTCGGTAATCGGATTGAGAAACTTGTTGGAGTGCCATGAGGTCGCCAAAGGACCCGTCTCCGCTTCGCCGTCGCCGATGACACAGGCGACGATCAGGCCGGGATTGTCGAATGCGGCCCCGAAAGCATGGCTGAGCGAATAGCCAAGCTCACCACCTTCGTGAATCGACCCCGGCGTCGTCGGAGCAACATGACTGGAAATCCCGCCGGGAAACGAGAATTGCGTAAACAGGTTTTTCAGACCGGCTTCGTCCTGTGTAATGTTCGGATAAACTTCACTCCAAGTTCCTTCGAGGTAAACATTGCCTACAATCGCCGGGCCGCCGTGACCGGGTCCGGCAATATAGAACATATCCAGGTCATACTTTTTGATAACCCGGTTCAAATGCACATAGATGAAGTTCTGGCCGGGTGTCGTTCCCCAGTGCCCGACCACCAGCGGCTTCACGTGCGACAATTTCAGCGGCTCCCGAAGCAGCGGATTGTCATAGAGATAAATCTGGCCGACCGAGAGATAGTTCGCGGCACGCCAATACGCGTTCATTTTTCGCAGCAGATCGGGCGATAATGGTTTATCTATTTTGTTCGACTTCTTCATTTCCGCGGCGATGTTTTTCCTAACTCCATTTTTCACCTTCATAGCAATGTTCCTTTCAGACGCCTTTTTTGTTTTCATAATTCGCAACACCCTTTCTCGCGCTTACTTCAGCGAGAATGCTTTTTGGCAGCCACTTTATCGACCCAGTATCCTTGACGATTGTAATGTCGATGCAGCCTGGTTTCATAATCCCGAGTTATCAGCAACTCCTCCGTGTATTCCGGTGATTGCTTGATGGTCTCGCGAAGAAGATTGACGAAGACTGTCGACTCGCTCCAACTAACTCGCTCGATCCATTGCGTTGAAACCAAGACCTTTTTCCCCGGCCACCAGTTCCGTGTATCGATGATTAGATAACGAATTGCCCATGTCTCGTCATCGATTACAAAATCTTCGACGTGGCCGATCTCGCCGTCTGCGGCTTGGATGTGATAGCCGCTCACGGCAGAAGTGCTGCGTAAATGGTGATCCCACGCTTTCTCACCTTTTGTGGGTTTTTTCCATTTTTCACGATCATACACAACAGAGGGATAAGACCCCCACATATATGGGCCATACCAATACATCGGCCATCCATAATACTCATAGTAATCCCCTTCGAATTGTCGCGAGACGGGCCTGTCACTGTTCAAGGACGGACTGTCCTCAATCTGTTTTTTGGTCAAATCGATAGTTATGTATTGTCCTTCTTTATTCACACCGACCAGCGCATACGGCGAGATCAATACTTGCCTGCCCAAAAGCCAACTTCCTGTGTCGGCAACCAGGTAGCGAATCGTCCAGTGTCGGTCATCAAAGTAGAATTCTTTGACCTTTCCTATTTCCGCATCGCGGCTATGCAATTTATAACCTTTTAGCGATTTGGCTTTCCTTAACATAATAGCACTCCTTTCATTTTTTGAGTTTCGCTTTTATCCGTTATTGTCGCTTGGCTGAAAGCGTGTTTAATAAATCAGTTTTATTGTGGTCTGCGCAATTGCCGGCATTCCTATTGCTCCGTCATGGGCGGTTTCGCTAAGGGAGACTGCGCCGAAAAATGATTCATACAAAATTATTGTTCCGCCGCTTAGCCGGAATTCCTTTTTTACTCTTTCGAGCCAAAGCCGAGAGTGTCACAAACCGTCTCGGCTATCATGAGTTCTTCATCTGTGTGAATGACGCGGACCATAACCCGGCTGGAATCTATAGAAATCACACCTTCATTTGCCGCGTTTCGCTTTTCTTCCAGTTCGATTCCAAGGAATCCCAGCCCTTCGCAGATCCGGGCCCGGACTACGGGTGCCTTCTCGCCGATGCCGCCGGCGAACACCAGCGTATCCAGTCCGCTCAACGCCGCCGCGAATGCGCCGATCCATTTCTTGATCTGGTAGCAAAACAGCGCGACCGCTTCAGCCGCCCGTACGTCCTGTGTTTCATGGTCAAGCAAGTCATGCATGTCGGAACTGGTCTCCGACACGCCGAGCAGCCCGGACTGGAAATTGACCATCTCATTGAATCGTTTTGCATCGAAACCCTCGGTGCGTGCCAGATACCAAACCAGTCCGGGATCGAGATCACCGGAGCGTGTGCTCATGGGCACCCCGGCTGTTGGGGTGAAACTCATGCTTGTGTCTATGGATTTGCCATCACGCACCGCCGCCAAACTCGCGCCATTGCCAAGGTGGGCGAGAATGACCCGGTCTTGCGCCGCCTCCATCCCGCCGAGGCGGGCCAGTTCTCTCATAAGAAACGCATATGACAACCCATGAAACCCATACCGCCGCACACCCTGCGCTTCGTAACGGCGCGGAATCGGCAACAGCCGCGCCACGCGTGGCAGATCATGGTGAAAATCCGTGTCGAAACACGCCACCTGGGGCAGGTCGGGAAACCGGCGATGAAACGCCTCGGTCAACAGGATCTCCTCCGGCATATGCTCAGGATCGAATGGACTGAGCTGGCGCAGTTCCTCAACCATTTCCGCAGTGATCCTCTGCGGCCTGCTATACTTCGGCCCGCCATGCACCACGCGGTGCCCCACTGCGGTCAATGCATCAAGCCTGCTGCGTTCCTCGATCCAATCCATCAGAATGCATACTGCCACTGTGTGATCCGGCGCCGTCACTAACCGTGAAAAGTTATCCATCTGGTTCAAGCCTTTCACCACAAACGTGGCCTCCGGCAGTCCGATTCGCTCAACCCCGCCCTCCAGAATCCGTCGGAGCGGGTCACCGGCCTCAAACACCGCGAATTTGATGCTCGACGAGCCGCCATTAATCGTCAGGATGCGTGGGTTAACTGGTTTCATGGATAACTCCTTCGTCATTTAGCAATCCGAACGAAGCTAGTTTTGCGCACGTGGACACATAATCCGTATGAAGAATGCCTCGAATCCCCAAACCTTCCGCGATCTGGACGAACATCGGGGTGTTTTCGATATAGACTACCTGCGGGGCTTTCGCCTGAGTGATATCCAGAGCAAGCCGAAAAATGTCCACGTCGGGTTTGCGGAGGTGGACGAAGCAGGAAGAAATAAAAGAATCCACAAACCCGTCCAGCTCGAATTTTCGAATCCGATACTCATTCAGTTCCCGTGCTTCATTGCTGACTACGACAATCTTCAATCCATACTTTGCTTTAAGGCGACGGACCAACTCGATCATTTTGGGATAAGGCTTCGACTGGGCGAACATGAATTCCCGAAACTGAGCCGGAGTAAATGACCGCTCTTCGTAGAACACCACCCATCTGAGGTATTCCTCAATGGTGAGTTTACCCAACTCGTAAGTATCGAGTATCTGGTTATACCGGGTTTCCATCTCTTCCGAATTCAGGTCGAACTCCTTGTCCGCCAATTTGCGGAACGCGTGACCCCATCCGTCAGTGAGCAACACACCGCCAATATCCACAAACAAAAATTTAATTCCGGTCTTTTCTCTCATCCGGTCTCCTTTTCCATACCGTTTTTCATTCATCTATTCGAAATCGAATCACTGCTGTGCTGCATTAGCCACGTGCAATGTGAATTCGCAGATTGACTTTGTGTTTCTGCCGATCATCAACTAAAGGAATTGTAAGGTCATGCCGCTCAATGTTGTCGACCGTCAACAGAGTCACACCGTCCGCTGCCTGCGTTTGACATACCGTGATGTAATAGACCGTCTCCCGATACCGATAGTTCATCTTGAACGACGCCCAGTGCTCAGGAATGCAGGGTTCTATATACAGCTTGTCCGCTTCGAGCCGCAGTCCCAGAATTGATTCCACGATCAACCGATACATCCAGCCCGCCGAACCCGAGTACCAGGTCCAGCCACCGCGGCCGGTATGGGGCGACAGCGCATAAACATCGGATGCGACGATATACGGCTCTACCTTGTAAATTGCAATCGACTCGACGCTCAAGGCATGGTTCACCGGATTGATGATCGACAACAGTTCCCATGCGCGACGGTTGTCACCCATGGCGGCAAATGCCATCGCTGCCCAGACTGCCGCATGTGTGTATTGCGCGCCATTCTCTCTGACGCCGGGAACATACGCCTTTATATAGCCCGGGTCCGGAATCGATTTGTCGAATGGCGGTGTTAGCAACTGGATCACTGCATCATCACGATGCACCAGGTGCTTGTCGAGCGCGTCCATGGCCATGCGCGAGCGCTTGGCATCAGCCGCCCCGGATAAAACAGACCAGCTTTGCGCAATAGAATCAATCCGGCATTCGGGGTTACTTGCCGATCCCAGCGGCGTACCGTCGTCGAAGTAGGCGCGGCGGTACCATTCGCCATCCCAGCCATGCTGCTCGATATTCTGACGAAGCTTTGCCGCTTCCTTGTAACAAAGTTCGACGAAAGCCGGATCACCATGCAGCTTTGCAACTTCAGCGAATTGTATGAGCACATCATGGAGGAAAAACCCCAACCAGATGCTTTCGCCTTTACCCTGTGCGCCCACTTTATTCATACCGTCGTTCCAGTCACCGGTACCCATGAGCGGCAGGCCGTGTCCGCCAAAGCAAAGGCCTCTTTGTACTGCCCGCACGCAATGCTCGTATAACGTCGCTGTTTCGGCTGACCGGCCGGGTAGTTCATAGTACGATTCTTCCTCCGGCTTGATCGGCCTGCCTTCCAGAAAATGGATGGACTCATTCAGTACTCCGGTATCACCGGTACTCGAAACATAGCGGCACGCCGCGAATGGCAGCCAAAGGAAATCATCCGAACAACGGGTACGAACACCCCTGCCCATCGGGGGATGCCACCAATGCTGGACATCGCCTTCCTTGAACTGACGGGATGCGCAGAGGAGCAAATGCGCACGCACAAGGTCAGGCTCGGTATGAACGAGTGCCATCACGTCCTGCAGTTGATCGCGAAAACCGAAAGCGCCCGATGATTGGTAAAACGCGCTCCGTCCCCACAGTCGGCAAGCCATGGTTTGATAGACCAGCCAGCCATTGGCCAGCATATTGATGGATGGATCGGGCGTTTCAACATTTACCGCGCCGAGGGTATGCTTCCAGTAGTTCGTGACGACTTCGAGCGCGCTGCGCGCTGCAGCAGATCCTCGAAAACGCTGCACCACCTGGTGCACATCATCGCCGTTTTGAGCCGCTCCAAGCCTGAAAGTGATCTCGCGTTCCTGCCCATCGGCCAGCTCGAACGGTACCTGGATTGCGGCACAGGGATCAAGTGCCGCGCCTACCCTGCCGGAAAGACGCGACGACGACATTGCAGCCGGATTAGTTAGCGTTCCGTTGCGACCAATGAATTCAGTCCTGTCGCTGCTGAAACTTCGCGTCGCATCGTCCACATCGAAAAAAGCAACCCGTGCGCCGAACTCCTCGTTGTATACATTACGCGCCAAGAGCGCGCCGCTGTCGGGATCGATCTCCGTGATCACATGCATCATCGATTTTGGCCGCAAGTCTCCCAGCACCCATTCAATGTATCCGGTGACGGAGAGGCGGCGCAACCGGCCTGATTTGTTGCACACCTTCAACACCGCGAACTTGACCGGTGCATCCAACGCCACATAAACCCGCAGTTCGGAGTCAATACCATCCTCTGTATGGGTGAACACACTGTATCCGAATCCGTGCCGGCAAACGTAATATCCCTCTCCACGGCTGGGCCAGGGCGTAGGCGACCAGAAGTGTCCACTTTCTTCGTCCCGAAGGTAAAAGGCTTCGCCGCCGGAATCGCTTATGGGGTCGTTCGACCAGGGCGTGAGTAGAAACTCCTGTGCGTTCTCGCTCCATGTGTTGGCGCAGCCGCTTTCCGAAACGATGGTGCCGAATGATGGATTCGCTAGTACGTTCACCCACGGCGCCGGTGTCATCTGACCGGGTGCGATCGTAACGACGTACTCGCTTCCATCAGGTGTAAATCCGCCAAACCCGTTGTAAAACATCAGATCGCCAAGAGAAGACTTGACGGCCGCCGCTGATTCTGTGTGCAGGGTTTGAGTTGGTATAAAAAGCGGAACAACGGCCTCAGCAAGGCTGCGCCGTTTGATCTGTTCCGCCAGCGTGCCACCTCTGTCATCAAGCACCACGCGGGCAACCGACTGAAGCAGAATCATGTCCTCGCTCGACAATGGCTCCGCCAGTCTCACGAATATTCCGCCCGGCTTATCGCTAAGATCGGCTTTGGCGTCAGTGGCGATCAGCTTCACGATCTGATCATGAAGCAGTTGCCGGTTGCCGGCACCTTCTGAGCCGCAGATCACCAGATCGACTGTCAGTCCCTTTAAACGCCAGTAAGCGTGGGCCTGCAATAACTGGCGCACCAAATCGATATTGGCAGGTTCCCCTATCTGCAACAGCACGATCGGTAAATCCCCGGAAATTGAATTGCCCCATAAACCAGATTGTCCCCTGTGGTTCTTGATAATAATGTCAGGATCGGCGCGCAATGAAGCATTGGCGTAAATAATAGAGTCGGCGAGCCGGCCATAGAGTTGTGTGTCGGCCCGGGTCGCATTGAGCTGCCGCATGATCGCCTGGCTGTGCATACATGCCAGGCCGAAGATGCGATCGGTCAAATGCGTATCCTGGTATTTTTCGATGAGTTTCAAGCATGCGTCACGGGTCTCACCGATGCCGGTGATGAAAGCAACTGTTGCCGATTGTTCCGGTTCCAGTGTTATCCGGCATCGGATAGCGACAATCGGATCAAGTACGGAACCATCGCTGCCCGACAGCGCCGCGACATTAAGCATCGCCTGCGGATTGACAGGCGTATTTCCTCGGCCAATGAAACGCATCCGGTCCGTTTCATACGAGATGTCGCCCGGAAACGAATCACTGGGAACAAACAGGTGAAACATCCACAGTGACGCATGGCCCGCAGCGCCGGACCGGCGATTACACAGGATCGCCTGCTTTTCACGGACGATCTCCGTCTGGACAAAAAGATTGCTGAAGGCGGGATGCGCAGCGTCGGCAGCAGCCAATGCGAGAACCACTTCCGCATAACTCGTCAGGTCGATTACCTTGCGTGCTTCTGAGCGGTTCGTGATGCCAATCCGCCGTACTTCGATGTCATCCTCCGGCGAGACGGCAATCTCCGTGTATGTATCCATGCCCTGTTCAAAACACCGGAATACCGCGCACGTCTCCGAAAACTTTGCTCGATATGCCGCTGATGGATTGAGTGCTGGTTGATAGGTAGTTGACCAGAATGTACCGTTCGCCACATCGCACAGATAGCAGAACGTACCCCAATTGTCTCGCGTGCTATCTTCGCGCCAGCGCGTGACCGCGATGTCCTTCCAGCGACTATAGCCGCCTCCCGCGTTCGTGATCATGACGTGGTATCGGCCGTTCGACAGCAATTGCACTGCCGGTATCGGCGTGGTGGCACCATACAAAACGCGCACCGGTGCTTCCAGTATGCTGTCCACAAGCTCAGGGTTCATAACCACCCCCCGCTAAAACCTGCACGTCTCAAGCCGCCAGCGATGTACGGGCAGTTTCTCATCAACCGCCACAATAAGTCGGTACGATAGTTTTCGATCATCAAAACAATCGGCCCTTGATTAAGCCCGAAATGCCACGGTGATACCCAACCAAAGGGATTGCTCGATTTTACCGGGT
>Ga0224559_1001895_pt1 | contig 11053 bp, 12 predicted proteins | sample 714S33034metaG_FD_180676 | JGI IMG/M metagenome (GOLD analysis project Ga0224559, IMG submission 180676) | Peat soil microbial communities from Stordalen Mire, Sweden - 717 S3 30-34 | ecosystem: Environmental > Terrestrial > Soil > Wetlands > Peat | place: Sweden: Norrbotten County, Stordalen... | reverse complement strand
GCTGCAAGTGGAAATGAAGTTCGTGAAGAGTGGAGGTTTTCTGGAGATCGGCGGGAAGAAATTCGGAAGCGGTCTCTTTTTTCATTTCAAGGCGATGCAGAGCCTTTTGTTCCCGGAAGATGACCATCATCGCTGGTCGGACCTGATCCTGAAATCAATCATCGAGAACCGAATCGTCGCCGTCTATGGAGCCCGCGACTCCAGCAAAACCAGGACCGTCAGCAAGTGGCTGCTATGCGATTATTACTGCCATCCAGAGGAAACGCTCATCTTGATGACCAGCACTGATACGCGGGGGCTGGAATTGCGGCTCTTTGGGGATTTGAAGTCGCTGCATGAACGCGCCAAGGACCGCTATCCTTGGCTTCCTGGAAACGCAGTGGATAGTCGTCACGCAATCTTCACTGATAATGTCACCGACGGAGAGAGCATCCGCGACCAACGCAAAGGGTGCATCGGAATCCCCTGCCTGTCCTCGCAGGGTGAGTACATGGGAATGGCGCTCAAGAATTTCGCGGGCATCAAGCAAAAAAGGAGAAGGCTCATCGGGGACGAACTCCAGTTTATTCCCGTAACCTACCTGACGGTGCTGGACTCGTTGGACAAGGGAGATTTCCGGGGAGTCTTTCTCGGCAACCCCATCGCCGACAACGGCAAGGCCCTGGACCGAGTGAGTGAGCCGAAAGACGGCTGGGACTCGCTGGGCGAAGTCACCAAGACCAAGGTGTGGCCGAACAAGTACAACGGCGTCACGATCAATCTGGTTGGGACCGACTCGCCCAACTTCGATCCTGAGACGCTGAATCGCTATCCGTACATGGTGGACCAAGGCGACGTGGATCGCGTGTCGAAGCGCCCCGGCGGCAGGGATTCGATTGAGTTTTACAGCCAGATCATGGGCGTGAGGAAGGTCGGAGCCGTCTCCAACCGCGTGCTGTCCGTGACCGAAATAGAGAACTATGGCGGATTCAAGGACTGCATCTGGTCGGGCAGTGCCCCCCGCGTGAAGGTGTATTCGATTGACGCCGGGTTCGGCGGGGATGCGTGCGTGCGGACATGGCTGGAGTTTGGGGAGGTCGTGGACGGCCAGCAAGTCATCCGGTTCGGCGACCAGAAGGTAATCCCCATCGTGCTGAGTTCGGAGTTGAGCCCCGAGAAGCAGATTGCCCGCTACGCCAAGGGGGATTGTGAGACGCTGGGCATACCGTCCAGCCACGTCTATTTCGACGCGGGCATGTACGCCACCCTGGCCGTCGAGATGGCGCGGGAACTTTCCCCCGAGGTCAACGCCGTCAACTTCGGCGGCACCGCCACGGAAAGGCCCGTCAGCAACGACATGATGGTGTTCGATGAGCGGCTTCAGGCGCGGCGGCTCAAGACTTGGTATGAGCACGTCTCCAAGTTCGTCACGGAGTTGTGGTTTGTCGTGCGGCTCCTGGCGCAGTGCCGTCAGGCTCGGAACTTTCCCAGAGCGGCAGCCGAGGAATTCGGTCGCCGCCAGTGGAGCTACGTCTATAACGACCGATACGAGCTTGAGACCAAAGCTGACTACAAGCTCCGCACAAACGGGGAGAGCCCAAACAACGCGGATTCACTCGTCATCGCCGTAGAGGGCGCCCGCCGCCTTGGTTTCAACATCGAACTGATGCCCAAGGATGGTGGGAAGAAACCTGATAACGACGACTACCTCGAACGAGAGCTTGCCCTTTATCAAAAACAGCGTAAATCAAGATCATTGTCCTACACGTAATTATGAGCGACACACAATTCCCAAACAACGGAGGGTGGAAATTCAGGCAGGCCCAAACGAATTGGGAAAACCCTTCCGCCATGATCGGCAAGGCTGCCTCCGTCGACGCCATCCGTAAGCATCGCCTCGCCAATCCCGCTATCACCGCGAAGCACCAACTGAGCACCGACCCCGCCGTGATCGAGCGGGAGTTGATCCAGTTCCAGCAGTTGCGGGGGGCGCTGCCACCGGAGCAATTACCCGCACCAAGTTTTTTCGTCCATCACAGCAGCCTTCCCGCCCGAGTGTCCGAGGCTGCTGTGGGAATTAGGATTGCGGCACAGGGCGCTGGTGTCCTTCTCGATTGGCTCACGAGCGGGGGCGCACCAGTAGCGCAGGAGCTTGCGAACAAACGCGCGGCCATCTGTGTCGGTTGCCCGAAGAACGTCGAAGGTTCTTGGTTTCTGACGACGGCTGCGGAAGTCATCAAGTCCACGCTCGAAGCACGGAAGGATTTGACGTTGGCGACTCCCAGCGATGCCGCGCTCAAGTCGTGTGGCGTCTGTATGTGTGTAAACAGGCTCAAAATATGGTGCCCGCTATCGCACATCCTGGCCAAGACGAAGCCTGAGATTCTGGCTGCCTTCCCGCCGAATTGCTGGGTCGCTAGTAGGGATGCGTGAAAATCTGTGTCGCGTACACTTGCGTTTCTCAGGGGCCTATTAGTGTGGACTACGCCTCAAGGTTTACGGCCACGTTCCATGAGTACGGCCCGGGAATTTCGTGCGACCTCCTGATCGTCTGCAACGGCGGGGCTATCCCGCTGGCCCTTTCCCTGATCTTTGCCCCGCTGCGCGCGCGGATGTTCCAGAGGCCGAACACGCCGGGATACGACCTTGACGGCTACGCCGATGCCGCGCGGGGTCCCGCAAAAGATTATGACATGCTCGTGTGCCTCGGTGAGTCCGTTCACTTCCACCGCGAGGGCTGGCTAAAGCGGCTGGCCGAAGCCTGGACCAAGACCGGCCCGGGAATGTACGGTGCGTTCGCCTCAAACCTCGTGCGACCGCATTTGCAGACGACGGCGTTTGCCACTTCACCCCTGCTCTTGCAGCGATGCCAGATAAGCACACGGGCCAGATACGATTTTGAACACGGCACCAATTCCTTCTGGCGCTGGGTGTCCGGCCACGGTATGCCGGTGCGGTTAGTCACCTTCGATGGGGAATGGGAGCCTCGGCTTTGGCGTATGCCTCAAAACATATTGTGGCGTGGCGACCAGAGCAACTGCCTCATGTGGTCAAACCACACGCAGAGATTCGTTGAAGCCGCGCCAGGACTAAAAGCCACATGGGCTCGGGGCGCTGACCGACCATTCGCATGATCGCTATTGACGATACTGACGATTTGCGTCACAATAATTCGAGCCGAGCACCCGTTGTCGCGGGTTTCCCGGCTCTGAACACAAAATCAAATGACGTTGATTCTATGCCTGTTAAAATCATTCCAGTTGGCACACGGTTTGGCAAACTCGTAATTATAGGAGTTGGTAATCCAAAAACAGCCTCAAATGGGGATAGGTATTCACAAAGCCTCTGTCTTTGTGACTGCGGAAATAGAAAGGAAATTCCGAACGGTCCGCTCAAAAGTGGAGCTACGGTTTCTTGCGGGTGTTATCATTCTCAAATGATGCGCTCAAGAGCAACTCATGGGTACAACAGAGCCGGACAGCGCCACCCTATTTATAGCGTTTGGGCATCCATGCTTCGTAGATGTCAAAACTTGAAGAACCCAAAGTATTCGGATTATGGAGGGCGCGGAATTACGGTTTGCGAACGCTGGCAAACGTTTTCCAATTTTCTTGAGGATATGCTCCCCGGCTTTCGCCGCGACCTCACCATTGAGCGAGTTGATAACAACAAGGGCTACTCCAAAGAAAACTGCAAATGGGAAACCAGAAGGGGGCAAATGCTGAATCGAAGAAGTGCAAGGTTGGTTTCATTCGGCGGTGAGACTCTTAATCTGTCAGTATGGTCAGAGCGAACTGGAATCGCGTTCAGCACTCTAAAAGCTAGACTCGGACACCTTGGATGGTCGGTTGAAGAAGCCTTAACTACTGCTGCTCACAAAAAGCAATGTACCCCCTCTGCGTGTTCTACCATTGTATCTTGACTGGCGGAAGCGTGCCGATTGACACCGAGTTCGCCTGCCGCATCCTGGCCAGTCAAATGCGGGTGCTCAAGGACAGCGGCCTGCTGGCTGAAGCCGACGAGTTCCACGTCGGGGTAAACGGTGGTCATGAGGACGCCGAGATCGTCCGGCTTCTCTCGCCCTGCTCGAAGGTGGACATTCGAGAGCACGGCGCCAAGGCCACGACTGAGGTTCCCACGCTGAAATGGCTGCAAGACTGGCTCCCGGCCCATCGGGATTGGTTCGTGGTTTACCACCATTCCAAAGGCGTATGCCGCCCCCTCGACGAGTTCACGCAGCAGCACCGGCACGTCATGGAGAAGGCCGTCATCACCAACTGGCGCACTTGCGTCGCTGACCTGGAGCGCGGCTACGATGCCGTGGGCGTGAATCTGGTTCACCCGATCAAGAGGCCCGTTCTGCCGGGCAGGTTTTTCGCGGGAAACTTTTGGGCCGCGCGGGCCGATTACCTCTTGAAGCTGCCGAAGCTTCCGGCTACCTGTTCCTGGGCCAATCGCTGCTTAGCCGAGGGCTGGGTCACATCAGGTCCGGGCGAGCCGAGATTCATGGACTACGAGAAGGCCGAACTCTACCTATGAAACACCCATACCACGTCATCACCGCGTTCAATCGCTGGCAGAACCTGCAAGCCATGATTGACCTGTTGGGTCCGCTTAACCTCACATGGGAGCCGATCTTTGATGATACGCCAGAGAATCGAGATAGGTTTCCAAAGCGCGACTGGATCGTCCCTCGATTCTGCCCTCTGGCTCCCGAGGGATGGCACCCGGCAGCGTGGCCCATTTACTGGCACCCCTGCCACTGTGAGATTGATCCAAGGGCTCGCTATTGCATCCTGACCGATGACGACGGATACGAGGCCGGTTTCTTCGACAAGATTGACTCCGTGGACGGCGACGTGCTCATTGCTTCAATGAAGCGCGGCGACCACTCTGCCGCGTCCGGGTATCCCACCGACACGCTGCTGGCCGCGCCTGAGAACATGCACTGCGCCAGAATTGGCGGCGAACAGATCGTCGTCAGCGGAGTAATCTGGTCCAAGTTCCGGCATCTGCACACGGCGGCTGGGGACTGGCCTTGGATCGCTGCCATCACGTCGGCCTACGCTCCAGTCTTTGTGCCTGATGCGTTCGTCCGGTTCAACGCCCTGGAGCCGGGCCGGTGGAAATGAGGCTTTGCCAAATGAGCCAGCGGGCGTAAGGTGAAATTATGTGCTTCACTAGAATCATTCAGCGGATGAGGGACTTCCATGCGCTTTGACCACGTTGGCGATGTCGAGGAAGTGGTTTTTGCGATGCGGGAAACCGACCAAACCCGCGCCGAGGACCGTGCCGTGCTTCTTCGCCTTTACGGCGGCAGGCCCCCATTCTCGGAAGATGATGCCGCCGAAAATGGAATCCAGGTCAACATGAATGACCTGACCGGACCCAACGTGCTGTCTCAAGCCCGCGCTCAATGGAACGGAGCGCACCTGAAGCCATCGAATTTCTTCTCCGCAAAACCTGACTCCGGTCCCGGGCATAAACGCTCTGAGTGGGGCTCCAATTTTTCTACTCACGCAAACCGACTCCTGAAGCGCGACCGGAGGATGGTTGGGCTAGTGCGGGCTCAGGGAGCGAACACGATGTTGTTTGGCATCGGCCCTAGCAACTGGAAGGATCGGCGCACTATTATCCCCAATCCAATTCCGGTTGGCTCGCTTTTGATTCCAGCCGAAACCGAGATTGACGACTTCGACAATTTGCAGCACTTCGCCATCTTTAGACAATGGACCCCGACCATGCTCTGGGACATGACGCACGGACCCAAGACCGACCCCGGGTGGAACATGCCGTTGGTCAATGCCCAGCTTGAGTACGTCCGGGATGAACTCAGAAAGCAGGCAAACTCTCTCGCCTATCAGTACCAGAGTGACAGAATCGAGGAGTTGTTAAAGGAGTCCAAGGGATACATGGACAGCGATGCCGTGCCGACTTGCGACGTGTACGACTTTTACTTCCGCGAATCAGAGGATGGGAATAATTGGTATCGTCGAATCATTCTGGACTGGGGCACCGGCAATGACATCAGCACTTATTCTCAGGCTGGAACGCGGCCCGAGTCTCGAAACAAGGTCGGGGACAAGAGCGGGTTCTTGTACACCAGCGGCAACCGAAAGTATGCCGACTCGGCTTCCGAAATCTTCCACTGCCAATTCGGGGACTGTTCGGCTTACGCGCCGTTCCATTACCATTCCGTGCGCGGACTTGGCTGGATGCTCTGGGGTGTGTGCGAGCTTCAGAATCGGCTGCACTGCAAATTCAGCGAGGCTGTATTCGAGTCAATGATGTGGTTCTTCAAGATCGCCGGCAATCAGGATTTGATCCGTATTAAGAAGGCCACATTTGAGCACATGGGCGTCATCCCACAGGGCATTGCTTTCGTGACGCCCGCGGAACGATCCACTCCCAATATGCCCTTGCTTGAAATGGCATTCGCCCGAAACCGAGAGCAGATCGGGGATATGTCCAACAACTTCACCAAGGGCTACGACCAGGGAAAGGGTGAAGGACGGACGGCCACGGAGACAATGGCCATCGTCAACTCCAGCAACGCACTCTCAGCCAGCATTCTTGACCTCTCTTACACCTACCAGAAGTTTCTCTACATCGAAATGGTGCGCCGGCTCTGCCTCAAGAACTCCACCGACCCGATGGCCCGTGAGTTTCGGCTCGCCTGTCTCAATGACGGCATCCCCGAAGACATGCTGGACGTGAACAAGTGGAGCATCGAGCCCGAGCAGGTGCTGGGCGGCGGCAACAAGACGCTCCAGATGGCCAGCGTGGGCTTCCTGAACACGATCCGCAAGAACCTTCCTCCCAACGGCCAGCGCGTCGTGGACCACATCAGCGTCGAGGCGGCGACCGACCAGCCGGACCTCGCGGAAGAAATCGCTCCGCTGGGCCAGGACAAGCCCATCAGCAACTCGACCAACATGGCGCAACTGGCGACTGAACGCATCATGCGCGGGCTGCCGTTCCAGGCACCCAAGGACGCCATCTTTGAGGATTATGTCATGGTCTGGATGCACGACATGGGGTTGACCATCCAGAAGATCATGCAGCGCGGCGGCACGGCCACGCCGGATGAACTCGGCGGGCTAATGAACCTGGGCAAGCACATCAAGGACTTCCTCGACATCATGGCCAAGCCGGCCACCGGCAAAGGCGCGGCACCCGAGGACAAGCATAAGATCAAGCAGCTTGAGGACGCCTTTGGCCAGTTGATGAACCACGTCAAGGCGCTGGCGCAGCGGCTCCAAGAGAGCATGAAGAAGCAGGCCGGGGCCAACGGCAACGGCGCACAGGGCGACCCGAAGGCGGCGGCTCAGGTCCAGGGGATGATGATGCAGGCACAGACCAAGGCCAAGATTCTCGCGGACACCGCCGCGCTGAAGCAGCGGCACAAGGACCAATCATTCCAGAGTGACCAGAAGCGCAAGGACGCTCAGACGGCGGCTGAGATTACGCGTGGCGGTGTGCGCACGCGGCACGAGTTGCTGGCGAGCAGGCTGAAGGCTTTGGCCGAGTGAGTATGCCTGAAGGCTGGACAGACGACATCGACGACGACGACGAGGACACCAACCTGCCGGATCAAATCCCAGATGACGACTGACCCAGCACAACTCACCTGCTGCTTCGCGGATAACGGCTTATTTCTCCCTCTCTGCCAGAAGCTCGCCCCGTCCTTCAATCGGATGATCTACTGGTCCGAGTGGCAGGAGGGATTCCCCACGATTAACCGGAGAATTATAGGGGACGGGTTCGAGGGCATCGACCGAGTGGACGAGATATGGACGCACAAGAATGAAATCGACGTGTTCGTGTTCGGTGACATATACAGGAGCGCCCTCCAGCTTGAGCTTGAGTCACAGGGCAAGCTCGTCTTTGGTTCACGCCTCGGCGACCGGTTGGAAACGAATCGCGGCTACTTCCTCAAAGTGCTCCAAGAAGTCGGGCTCCCGGTCCCGAAGTTCGAGGAAGTCACCGGCCTGACCGAGTTGCGAGCCGTCCTGCGCGACCGAGATGACGTGTACCTCAAGATGTCGAAGTATCGCGGCAGCTTCGAGACGTGCCACTGGCGCAGTTGGAGCGAGGATGAGGGCCTGCTGGACGCCTGGGCGGTAAAGTTCGGCCCCCTCAAAGACCTGATGACGTTCTACGTATTCGACGCCCTTGCGACCGACCTTGAGCTTGGGGTGGACACGTTCTGCATTGATGGCCAGTTCCCGAGCCTGGTGCTGCACGGGCTTGAGGCCAAGGATAAAGGCTACCTGGGGGGCGTGATGAAGCGCGAGGACTTGCCCCAGCAGCTACGCGACGTACTTGATGCGATTGGTCCGGTGCTGGGCCAGGACCGTTATCGAAACGCTTTCAGCGCCGAGGTTCGTTCCGTGGAAGGCACAGGGTATTTCATTGATGCCACCACTCGTTTCCCAGTTCCAGGCGTCGGGGCGGAAATGGAATTGATCGGCAACCTGGCTGAGATCATCGTGGCCGGCGCGGCGGGGGAACTTGTTGAGCCAGAAATGACGGCGCAATTCGCCGCCGAGTGCGTCCTCACAGCGAAGAGCGATAAACATGGCTGGTGTGTAGTGGACTTCCCCGAGGCCGTCAAGCCGTTCGTGAAGTGCGGCGACAGTTGCGAGGTTGACGGGCGCATTTGCCTCCCTCCCGATGAGAAGCACGACGAGGAGATCGGCTGGATATTCGCCACCGGCAACACCATCGAGGAAACCGTCGAGACCATGAAGGCGCGCGTAAAGCTGCTGCCCGATGGCGTACATGCCTGCACTGAGTCCCTTTTTGACTTGCTAAAGGAAGCGCACGAGGCGCACAGTGAGGGTATTGAGATTTCGAGCGATCCATTGCCAGAACCCGAGACGGCTCTTGAAACCAACCCATGAATGCCTCATTACGCGAGATGCGGGACCAAGTTTACGGCCAGCGTTGCACCAATAATAACTGGGATGCCTGCGCTCCCTACTGGAAGCGCGATGAGCCGTGGATAAAGGACCAGTACGAGAAACTGCCCCGGCCACTGCCCCCTCACGAAAGCCTGCCGTGGCCCAAAACCCAATGACCCAAACCCTTATCTCCATCCCGACGTACCCGACCCCGAAGCGCGAGGAAGTGCCCGTCAAGCAGCAAACCGCCGTCGAGCGGTCCTTGTCGAAGCCCGATGCGTGGGCCAAGCCCGGCACCATAGGACAGCAAAATACCCGGGTGCGCACGACCGCTGTGAAACCGAAGTCTGGTCGGCAACGGAAGAAAAAACTCGACCCTCGAAAGGTCCACTGGTTTTGATGACCAAAGAAAAAACAATTGAGCACGGAAGGTTCGATTATGCCGGGAAAGACTAAAAGCAAAAAGGAAGTCGGATACCTGCTGAGCAGCGGCTCGCCCCTGAGCGATAAGCAGAAGTCCAAACTCAAAGGGGAACTGCACTCCGGGACCGTGAAAGTGAAGAAGGGAAAGAAGAGCAAGATGCCGCGCCCCGACAAGAATGGCTTCTACTGATCTATGGGCCAATCCAAACGTAGAGGACCGTTCGAGACTCGGCTGGCTCAGGCCCTCGCCCGAAACGAATGCCTGCGCGGCTACATCACCAATAAGCCCGTGCTGGAGAAGTATGCCAAGGTCCACGGAATGCAGTGCCTATCCACCCGGCTCATTCAGTGCGGCCTGCTGGCCGTAAACATCCACCCCAAACCACCATGCGAACCGCTCGTGAATCATTCCTCCTAACCGGCAAGGCGCCGACGTGGAAAAACCTTGTCGCCAGCGATGCCTTCGAGCCAGCGTGCCTTCACGCCCTGGCCCAACTCCAATCCGAGATGACGCCCAACCGGCTGCCGGGCCTGCCCATCGACCCATGCGCCGGCCTGGACGCCAATGCCCAGATGCAGGGCGCCGCCCGGGTGCTCGACATTCTCAAGACCATCGCCGAACCTGTAACCCAACCCGCGCCTATCAAGAAAGAGACGCTGCACTACTAACCTATGCCCGACACAGCCGTTGCCACCGCCCCATCACCCGCTCCCGCGCCCGCAGCCCCGCCGCCAGTAACCGAACGCGCCCCTTCCGAGTTCATGGGCGACATCGAGGCTGACTTTGCCGACCTCGACGCGGGAAAGCCCGTCCGCGATCGCGACGAAACCGGCAAGTTCAAGCCTCGCGCCGCTGAGAAGCCCGCCGCCGAGGCCCCGGCCAAGCCCGTTGAAGCACCGCCCGCGGCTCAGGCCAAGCCCAAAGAGGGCGAACAGCCGCCCGCCACCGAGGAAAAGAAGCCCACCCGTATGCGGGAATTGGGGCAGGCTTATGATGACCTCAAAAAAAAGGTCAACACCGAGTACGAGCCGACCATCCAGAGCCTCAAAGCCAGAGTCAAAGAATTCGAGACCAAGGCACCCGAGGACACCGGCCCGGCACTCGCCAAGCTGACGGCCCTGCAAAAGCGCAACGCCGAGCTTGAGCAGCACATGGGCCTAGTGGACTACGAGAAAACGTCCGAATACCAGACCAAGTACGTCCAGCCGTTCAATGACCAGTGGGCGCGGACACAGGCCATCTTCGACCAACTCGAAGTGACTGAGCGGGTCCCGGATGGCGTGGACGACATGGGCGAAACCAAGTTCCGGGAGCAGGGCCGCCAGGCCACGCCCGAGGACTTGCTGGAACTGGCCCGGCTGCCGCTGGGAAAGATGGCCAAACGCACCAAGGAACTGTTCGGGGAGTCCTCTTCCCTAGTGCTCAACCAGATCGTCGAGATCGGCAAGCTCTGGGAAGTCAAGGAACGCGCCAAGAAGGAGGCGGCGACCAAGGCCACCGAATGGCAGGCTCAGCGCGGGCTCGAATTCCAGAACCGCCAGAAGAACCTCGCCAACGCCTGGACCGAGACCAACAAGGAACTGGAAGCCAAGTTCCCAAAGGCTTTCCACGTGGAACAAACGGATGCCGAGGACAAGGCGGCGCACACCAAAGGCTTTGCCGTGGCCGACCTGCTGTTTCTGGGCAACCAGGCCCTAACCCCGGAGCAGATCGAAGCCCTGCCAGGTGGATTCAAGGAGACCGT
>Ga0224559_1001893_pt1 | contig 11068 bp, 11 predicted proteins | sample 714S33034metaG_FD_180676 | JGI IMG/M metagenome (GOLD analysis project Ga0224559, IMG submission 180676) | Peat soil microbial communities from Stordalen Mire, Sweden - 717 S3 30-34 | ecosystem: Environmental > Terrestrial > Soil > Wetlands > Peat | place: Sweden: Norrbotten County, Stordalen... | reverse complement strand
GCCGCTCGATTTGACCAGTACCGAGTTTAATTTGCTGGAAGTGTTAGCGAGACAGGCTGGGCAGCCTGTCAGCAAAAACAAATTGTCGGAGCAGGGGCTTGGCCGTCCGTTGGCTCGTTTTGAGCGCAGTATCGATGTTCACATGAGCAGCATCAGACATAAACTGGGGGTGTTGCCGGATGGCCGTTCTTGCATTCAGACGGTTTATCGGCAGGGTTACCAGTTCATCAAGGAGTAATGCGTGGGTCGTTTATTTTGGAAGTTTTTCTTTTTTATCTGGCTGGGGCAGATGACTACCATTTTGGGAGTCAGTGTGGTTTGGGTTTTACATCACAACGAAAACCTGAGACGGGGAGGTTATGGTGTCTCGCCGGCTGTTGCCCTTGTTGAATCAACTGCGACAACTTTGCAATACGGCGGGCCGGATGCCCTGCGAAAATTGCTGCAAATAAAAGGAACCCCCCATATTTATGTAATTGACACGACTGGGCGTGATCTCCTTGGCCGCCCGGTTGAGCCTGCTGCGGTAACGCAAGTCCGCACGAGACTTGTTAATGATGAGGAGCCTTCGACGGTTAAACAAGTCCAATTTGCCGGAAATACTTATCTGCTATTTTTGGCGACAGCCGAAGGTTTCCCTGTCCAGAGAGTGCAGCAAAGACGCACGATTCCATGGAATCAAATTATTGCGGCAACGATTGCCAGTTTGATTTTTGCCGCGCTGTTGGCCTTGTATTTATCCAAACCGATTCGGCATTTGCGTAATGCATTCGAATCGGTAGCGGCAGGAAATTTTGATGTCAATCTGATTTCCATCATGGGGGGGCGGCGCGATGACTTGGCTGATCTCGGACGAGATTTTGACCGCATGACCGGCCAGTTGCGGGTATTGATTGAAGTACAACGCAAGTTGCTGCACGACATTTCTCACGAATTGCGTTCCCCGTTGGCGCGATTGCAAGTTGCGGTTGGCTTGGCCAGACAGCAACCGGACAAGATTGAATCGTCGATGCAGCGTATCGAGAGAGAGAGCACGCGCATAGACCAACTGGTTGGCGAACTATTGACGCTATCAAAACTGGATGCCGGTGTGGCCGACTCCATGAAAGAGTCAATCGTTCCGGGTGAGTTATTGGCAGATATCGTTGATGATGCGCAGTTTGAGGCAACAGCTCAAGCCAAACAAGTCGAATTGCTCGGTGAGGTGAAAACCAATATTCAAGGAAGCGCGGAGCTACTGCATCGCGCGATTGAGAATGTGATCCGAAACGCGGTTAAATACACACCACAGGGTTCCAGCGTAATCGTGAATATAGCCGAGGAAGGTGAATCAGTCCTTAAAATTACTGTGCTGGACACGGGGCCGGGCGTGGCTGAAACAGAATTGGAACTTATCTTCCAGCCATTCTTCCGTAGCAATAGTCCTGTAAATACTGCGAGCGGACATGGTTTGGGTCTTGCAATTGCTCGCCGAGTGATAGAGGCACATGGCGGAAATATCCGGGCTTCAAACCGCACGACTGGCGGCCTGTGTGTCGAAATGACGATTCCGATCAGCGTCTAAAATCGACCGGCATATAAAGCGTTATTAAACAGATGCAGCGATAAATCTACAGACGGGGGTTGTCGATAACTAAAACCTGTTGACGGAGAAAAACTCTTGCTTTAAAACTGCCACCAGTTCATCGTTGTCTCGCATTCTTGCAGACAGCACAAGAACTCGACCGAGGCGCTGGGATTCCCAGTTAAAATCACCGCTATACTCGCGGCGAATAATTTCAATCATTTTATTGGCCACAGCCAATTCTATGTCGCCATCCGCACCTGCTGTAACATCCATAATTTCCAGGCGAGGAATGCTATTGGGGGTTTTCCATCCTCTGAAGGTAAATTGTGCGGTGCGGTCTGAGATATGCTTGATTTCAAAAATTCCGCTAGTTCCCTTTTGTTGTAAATTGCGATTTATATTTTCATCCCGCTGTTCATCTGCCGAGGGCTGGCGCGCGTTTGCATTCTCTTTGGCAGCGTAATCTTCCAACTCTTGGGCGCGTTGCTTTTTGGCTTTAATGAACGACATAAAATCTTTTGGAGCATTATTTTCCGAAGGGGGGGGGGCTGCAACAGCAGGTTGCGGAGAAGCTACTGCGGCTTTTTTTTCAACCGCGATTACCGGGGTAGGCGCCTTGGGTTTGGTTGGCACGAGAGCTTCAAGCGGTTTATTGGGCGGTAAGCCAGCCATGCGTACACTAATGCTTTTGGGGCGTGAATGTGCAGGCGATGAGGCATTGGTAATTATATTTGGATAATAAACAAATAGCACGATGCCATGTATCAACAATGAAATAGCAAATGCGAGTGCTGTGGATCGCCTGATTCTTATTACAAAATACCGGTTGATAGGCCGGGAGTCGTAATTTGGGAATGCCTGAGTTATTTCGTTGTCAGGGTATATATTCGTGCTCAATTTGAAAGCTCTAAGTTTCGCGAGTATTTAATACAACTATCTCTTGTCTGGTACTTTGCACTGATATTCTCCGCTTAAGCCCTGCCATCCATATAGTGCCAACTGTCCGGTAACTTTATTGAATGAGCCATAAGACATTTTCAACGACTTGATGGATTCCTGATTGGCATGACATACCTCTTGCCGGGTGGCAAACGCAACGAGCGTGTCGCCATTGTCGCAAATTTCGTAATTGTAAGAAGAAAAAATAGCCGATCCTGAAACTTTTAACTGATGTCCGGAAAAGTATAGGGTGGGGAATTCTCGAGTTACCACCATACCGTTGTCGTTTTTGCCGGCACATTCATATTTTAAATCAAGCGGGATATTGCCAAAACCGCATAAAAAGCAGACAAAGATAATAATTGCAATTGGATAGATGACTGACATTGGAAACGAAATTTGGTTCACAACTGTTACTCCGATATCATAGGGTGAGTTTAGCTTTTACAGAAACGAAAATAGTTACGTCATCAAAACGGGGTAATAATAGCTACCCGACTTTACAGGTTGAAATTGGGCGACTAGCGATAGTACATTATTCGACTTGGAAAAGTGGGTACAACCACCGGTCGCTAATTTTAACCGTTCATCAGGCTTATTTCACCATTTGTTCCGGCAAACTTAATCGGACTGTCCGAGCTGGTTTTGCATCCGGGTATCTGCTATGTTAAGTAGCGCGTTAAATGTTCAAAATTTTAAGAATTGAATGCGTATTGTTTAGACTTTCACCGGGTATTAAGTTTGTGTGTTGAAGTGTTCGTTGTATCGGATGTAACGACGAATAATAGTTGAAGCAACCACTGCTGTGCATTCCGGAATAAGGGGATAGTCATGAAGTTGGTTGAAACAATGCGCTATGAAGAACTTAAGGCCTCGGGGAATTTGCCTTCTCCTAATGGTTTGGTATTGGCTATAACCAAGCTGTTACAGCGTGACGATTACAAAATAGACGATGTTGTCCATTTAGTGCAGTCAGATCCGGCGCTAGCCGGGCAATTGCTGAAATTTTCAAATGCCGCCTCTTTCGGTCATAGCCGTCCCATCGTTTCGCTTTCCAAAGCTGTCATATCCCTTGGTACGCACCGGGTACGCGTACTTATACTTGCGCTTTGTATGCTGCATAATAATCGTATAGGCAAGTGCCAGCAGTTTGACTATGGGAGATTCTGGTCACGCGCCTTGGCGGCGGCTATATCAGCACAGACACTTGCTTCGTATGCAAAAATTAGTGCCGAGGATAATTTTACTGCGGGATTGTTGTGCAGCATTGGAGAGCTGTCGCTTGCTTCCATTTTTCCGGAACGCTATGGTGAAATAATAGTTATGTCCGGAGATGACATCCATAAACGAATTGCATTGGAACAGGAGGCATTCAATACCGACCACCGTGAATTGGCAGCTACATTAATTTTGGAATGGGGATTGCCGGAAGTGCTGGCAACCGCGATTTATCATTGCGAACTTCCCGATGAAGCCGATTTTTTAGACGGCTCCCGAATTCATGAATTGACATTGTGCTTGCATGTCTCGCTTTCCCTAGCAGAGGTTTGCATGGCTGATGAAGGCGCTCGCTGGGCAAAGTTGCCCAACTTTTATGCCAAAGCGGCCCGATTGGGAATAAACACGCAGGAGCTGAATTTGAAGGCTGATGGTATTGTTTTAAACTGGCTTGAATGGGGTGAGCTTTTAAAAATTCAGACAAGAGAAATAAATTCTTTCAGCAATCTTCTTGCATCAACACAATTCAGAGAACTTGATTCGACTTTGCCAATTTGTCCCTGGCCCAATAATAAATCAGCGCTTTTGATTTGCCCGGAACTTGAATTATCTTCGTTGGCAGTGCATCTCGAAGTGAATGGATATACTGTGATGCACGAATCAAACTCTGCCGATGGTCTGGCTGTTGCACTTGAAGAAAGCCCCGATTTGGTCATGGTTAAGATTGCGGATCCTGAAGTTGACGGTGCAGCCTTTTGTCAGGCAATGCATGAAGATCCCCGTGGCCGAACCTGTTATATCGTACTCATCGTAGAACACGAAGACGATAATCTTTTTGTAAAGGTACTCAATATACAAGCAGATGATTTTCTGCTCATGCCAATTACAAGGTCTTCTTTGCAGGCAAAATTGCACGGCATTTTCAATATACTACAATTGCAAAAAGATCTTGTCAGGGAGCGCAGCAGTTGGGTGACATCGGCAGGTGATTGGGCCGGTGCCAATCGCAGATTAATTCAGGAGGCGATGACTGATCCGTTGACTCATGTTTCAAACAGACGGTACGGTCTGGACTTTCTTGCCAGTGAATGGGAATTTTCCAAGGTAAATAATTTGCCATTGTCTTGTCTTATGATCGACATCGATCATTTTAAACAGGTCAACGATCAGTATGGTCACCAAAGTGGTGATGCGGTGCTGATTAAACTGGCAGGCTTGTTGCAAAGCGGTGCCCGAAGCGTAGACTTGGTATTTCGCTACGGAGGCGAAGAGTTTTGCATTGTTTGTCCTGGCGCAACTTTGGAGATGGCGCTCGTTGTTGCCGAAAGGGTCCGGCAAAATATTGAGAGCCAACTGTTTAAACTTGAACACAACGAAATATATATTACCGTAAGCATAGGTGTGGCAATTGTGGTTCAGGAACATGCCGACAAAGATGCGCTGTTACATGATGCAGATGAGGCCTTGTACCGCGCCAAGGAAGGCGGCCGTAATCGTGTGGAGTCGGGTACAACATCTCCGCCGTTTTACACGTGAGAAAAAGGTGTGGATGGCTACTCATAAATTGATGTGATACATAAAAACGCGCACAACTTTTTACAGAAGTGCGCGCCATAAGTGGAGTCAAACTTACTTCTTGAAACGAGTTGCAACTGATCGCTACAGTTGTGAGTCTGATACTACGATGTAATAAAAAAGACTGCAACGACCAGCAAAATAATTGGTAAATATTTTCCGGGTAATGCTGTTTGTATATTTGTTTTATAAGACAATTGTCGCGTTGTAAATTAAGGTAAAACTTTGCAAATGGAATCTTTTGCATAACACGGACATGTTATCGAACTGTTGAATTTTGATAGCTACGTGAATCGAAGAGTGATGACTAACCGGGGATAAATTCGATGACTATTACACTTGCGTTTGATGTCTACGGAACCTTAATTGATACCCATGGCGTCACAATAGCGCTGGAAAAATATGCAGACACTAGAGCCAAAGAATTTTCTCAGCGGTGGCGCGAGAAACAACTTGAGTATTCTTTTCGCCGTGGCCTGATGCAAAGTTACGAAAGCTTTGAAATTTGTACAAGCAACGCACTCGACTACACCAGCGCCTATTTCGATATTCTGCTCAGTCAAAGCGACAAAGATAATTTGATGGGCCAGTACAAAATATTACCTGCTTTCGCTGACGTAAAAAATGGATTACTCCTGGCAAAGGAATCCGGCTTCAGGATATTTGCATTTTCAAACGGTAAAGCTGAGGCTGTTGACATGCTGCTCAAAAATGCCGGTATCAGAGATTATTTTATGGACATCGTGAGTGTTGATGAAATAAAGTCTTACAAGCCCAATCCCGCAGTCTACAGTCATTTTTTAAGAAGAGCGGGGACAACAGGATCGAATGCTTGGCTTATATCCGGCAATCCATTCGACGTGATTGGTGCCATCTCTTCGGGTATCAGAGCAGCTTGGGTTAAAAGGTCTCCTGACGCATTATTTGATCCTTGGGGGCTGGAGCCCACATTGACAGTCGATAGTTTTGAGAAACTTGCGCAACAAATCACACACGCATGTCGTTAAGCGCCTTCCAAAGCCTTTTTCCAACTGCGCAGCGGGATACACGTTTGCAAACGTTGAATGGCTTTGTCGGCAAGCACAGGATGGATTTCGTGTCCAACCGACGATGCCACATCCAAAGTGGCATCACCTTCCAGTTCTATAAGTCTGTCATAGGCTGAGCGGGCGTGTGCGACTGAAATAACCGGATCGCTCTCGCCGTGCAGAAAGTGTAATGTCGTCAGTTCGGGAGCCTTATCGGGAAGCGTGGCAAAGCGACCTGAAAATGACAAGACTCGGCCCACTTTGCCATCATGTTTCTTGCTGAATTCCAACGCCATGATTGCCCCCTGAGAAAAGCCCACAAGCGCGGTATCCGACTGTAAAACACTAAAACGATTTTGGGCTTGCTGCACTATGTCATGAAGATTGCTCATTACTTCGGCGACACGCACCGACCGATTTTCTTCAGTAACACCGCGAATAGAAAACCATTGCCGGCCGTTTCCTCCTCCGTCAAATGGAAAAGTTCCATCCGGAAGCAGGAATGCAGCGTTTGGGAATACACTCCTTAATTTAGTGGACAAAGGCACCAGATCTGATGAACTTGCACCTACGCCATGCAGCAAAATAAAAAGTTGCTTGGCGGGCATCACTTCCGGCAATATTTCGATACCTTGAAAAGTTTGATCAATCATTTATTTTCTCCGATCAATAAATATTTATGCGTCATGCCAGAGATAAGAATCCATGGACAGCCCGCCATAGGCAAAGCGGGGTTGATAACGCAGTGGCGTATCCTTTCCGGCAGCACCCAAAGCAACTAGTAACGGCAAGAAATGCTCTTCCGTCGGGTGGGCTTCAGCCCCATACGGAACGCGACGGTAATCCAGCAAAGCCGGAACATCTTTTGCCATCAGCCGTGCAGCAACCCACTCGGAAAAAACATGAGCCATTGGCAATGGTGCCTGATCGTCCGCGGCACGCCAATCAAGCCACCCAAAATTATGCGTTATCGCTCCCGAGGCGATTATCAGTATGCCCTCATCCCGCAGGGTAGCAAGTGCCTTACCTAATTTATAATTAGCAGATGCATTCATATTGCGAGTTAATGAGAGTTGAGTGACCGGTATATTGGCTTGCGGGTACATAGCCCTGAGTGGCACCCACGCCCCATGATCCAAGCCCCGGTTCGGATGAAAATCTGTTTTTAACCCGATTGAGGAAAGTGAGGAAGCAACCCGTTCGGCCAGCTCCGGTGCTCCCGGCGCATGATATTCCATGTGATAAAGCTCAGGTGAAAATCCTGAAAAATCATATATGGTTGGCGGGGCAACCGCCAAGCTGACCGAAGGTTGGCGCGCTTCCCAATGCGCCGACACGACCAGAATTCCGGCCGGTTGAGGAATGACCTGACCAATCTCACGCCAACTGGTGACCGTATCGGGGGCCTTCAACAAGGCATCAGGTGCGCCGTGGGAAACGAATACAACAGGCATGCGTTTGGACATATAAAACTCCATTCTGTTAACTTAATGGCTATATCAGCGCTTACCCTCCAATCGTCGTTTAGTGCGTCAATATATTGAAGGCAGCGTATGCGTCCACTGTAATCATTCCAATGCGAAAGAAAAAGTCCATAAAGTGGAATACATTGTTCCATTCGTGGATCGTACAATCTCACCTGTCCGGCTTTATCTTATGTGGCGTTAATCCTAACATTTGGTCAATTCAAAACGATAAACAGGTTAGACTTAACAATAAATTTGAATAGAACAAGATTGGCAACAAGGCTTATCCCGTTAATTCAATATCAAAGGAGTTCATCATGGCAAACACACCTCTAAATCAAGAATCCCTGAATCAACTTTTTTTTGACGCACATACGCATAATGCCTGGCTAAAACGTGATGTGCCGGATGAATTGTTACGCCGCCTCTATGACACTTTTCGCATGGGGCCGACTTCGGTCAACTGTGGTCCGGCCAGAATCATTTTTGTGAAATCCGATGCGGCCAGGGAAAAACTCAAACCGGCACTTGCCGAGGGTAATAGGGCCAAAACGATGGCAGCACCCGTTACTGCCATCATCGGCTATGACCTGCATTTCTACGAAAATCTGGGCAAGCTTTTTCCCAATGCACCCACAGCACGGAGCTGGTTTGATAAAGATGAGCAGGCTGCATACACAACGGCTTTTCGAAACGGTTCGCTTCAAGGCGGATATCTGATTATTGCAGCGCGTGCTCTGGGACTGGATTGTGGACCGATGTCGGGTTTTGACAATGCACTGGTTGATCAATTATTCTTTAACGGTACTTCGGTAAAAACAAATTTTATTTGCAATCTGGGTTATGGTGACACGAGCGGTGTATATCCGCGCAACCCGAGACTCGGTTTTGACGAGGCATGCAGAATAGAATAATTTCATTATTACTGATGATTGTTACTTAACTTTGGAGTATGAAACTTTGGTCAGCGATAACTCCCCCGATAGCGACTTGACTTTAAAAAACATTGTGTGGTGCTCGCACCTTGAAAAACGGGCGGAAAGAGAAAAAAGTCAGGGCCATCGGGGGCAGTTGGTATGGTTGACAGGCTTATCCGGTTCCGGCAAATCTACTATTGCTCAATTTGTTGACGAGAAATTGAGTGAATCAGGCTTTCAAACAATCGTACTGGACGGTGATAATTTATGCCATGGTCTTTGCAAAGACTTGGGGCTCTCAATATCAGACAGAAATGAAAATGTTCGCCGGGTAGGGGAGGTTGCCAGATTATTTCTTGAGCAGGGATTTGTGGTTCTTGTTGCACTGGTTTCGCCGATCCGTGAAATGCGGGATCAGGTGCGACGCTCGTTTTCAGAGGCGGATTTTGTTGAAGTGCATTGTAAATGCCCGCTTGCGATTTGCAGGGAACGTGATCCGAAGGGGCTATACGCAAAGGCGGAAAGCGGCAAGATTACCGAGTTCACAGGTGTCTCATCGCCTTATGAAGAGCCGCTGAGTCCGGAGCTAATCTTGTTGACAAGTGAAGAGACTGTCGAGGAATCTGCCAGCCGTTTGGCGCATTTTATTGTGAGTAAAGTCAAAATTCACCAAACCTGATTTCAACGTTTTATTTTGTTTCAATACACCGCTGCTGAAACCCCCGTGGGTCTGTAAAAATGAATAATCCAAAACCGATTAAGAACCAACTTCGCCAATATTTGTTTATCGGAGGGGGCGCAGTATTTCTGATCATCGCAACCGTTTTATATTTTTCCGGCGGGCGCTTCGTTTCAACTGACGATGCCTATGTTCAAGCTGCTCGTGTAGATATCAGTGCCAATATTGCTGGTCGTGTTACAAAAGTACTCGTAAAAGAAAATCAACAAGTACATAAAGGTGATCCTCTTTTTGAACTCGATGACCGCGACTATGTAATAGCCGTGAAAGATGCCAATGCCAAGCTGTCCAATGCGAAATTGCAATTTATCGCCATGCAAGCCACTTACTCGCAACATCAGGCAAATGTTCGTGCAGCGGAAGCGACGCTGCTCTACCAGGCTCATGAAGTCGAACGCCAGAAAAGTCTGTCCACTAAAGGAATTTCATCCCAAGCTCAATTGGATTTGGCAGAGCATACGCTTGCTGATGTAACGCAGAAGTTAAGTGCGGAGAAAGAAGAAGAGAGTAATATTCGGTCTTTGTTGGGAAACAATCCGGCAATCAATATTAATGATCACCCATCTGTGCAACAGGCGCAGGCTATGCTGGAACGCGCACAATTAAACCAGTCGTATACCATCGTTAAAGCTCCGATGGACGGTATCGTTTCAAAAGTTGACCAGTTGCAACCGGGCCAATACGTTAATGCCGCCACACCTGTATTTGCCCTTAATTCAAATAAAATTATTTGGGTTGACGCCAACTTCAAGGAAACTGAACTTACCAATATGCTTCCGGGGCAGCAAGCCACAATTGAAATTGATGCCTATCCGGATAGGGCATTCCATGGCAGCGTGGAAAGTTTAAGTTCCGGCACGGGTTCAAGTTTTTCTTTGCTGCCGCCCGAGAACGCCACAGGCAACTGGGTCAAGGTTGTACAGCGATTACCGATACGTATCAAGCTTGATGATCTTGACCCAAAGCGGCCCTTGCATTCCGGATTAAGTGCTGTTGTGAAAGTTGATACGCTTCACAATCGCGTGATGGACTTCTGGAAATGAAAGAGGCGCCTCAACATCAAACTCCGCTTGAGGAATTAAGCGAGGAGACCGGCGAGGGAGCTGCGGTCCCCCACCCCCCGCACACCGACCTCGCCGAGGCACCGCTCAATCGCCCGTTAATCACCTTTGGCATTATGGCGGCGACCATTATGCAGTCTTTGGATTCTACGATTGCCAACGTGGCATTACCTCAAATGCAAGGCGCACTTTCTGCCACTCAAGATCAAATGGGCTGGGTACTTACGTCTTACATCATTGCTGCTGCGATCATGATTCCGCTAACCGGCTGGTTGGCTGGCCGGTTTGGACGCAAGAAGGTTTTCCTGATATCGATTGTCGGATTCACTGTGACCTCGGCTTTGTGCGGCATTGCAACAACCCTGCCCGAGATCGTTTTATTTCGCCTTTTGCAGGGCATATCCGGGGCTGCACTTGTCCCGTTATCGCAGGCAGTGCTTTTCGATATCAATCGATGTCATGCCGCTAGCGGCATGACAAAGATAATGCCGACTCCCGGATTATGCCGCGTCATTAGCATTGGTTCTTCTCTGCAGTGCCTATTATGATTGCTGAGTC
>Ga0224559_1001892_pt1 | contig 11074 bp, 14 predicted proteins | sample 714S33034metaG_FD_180676 | JGI IMG/M metagenome (GOLD analysis project Ga0224559, IMG submission 180676) | Peat soil microbial communities from Stordalen Mire, Sweden - 717 S3 30-34 | ecosystem: Environmental > Terrestrial > Soil > Wetlands > Peat | place: Sweden: Norrbotten County, Stordalen... | reverse complement strand
CCAAATAACAACCGCTTGCCGGAAAACCTTAACCAGAACACCTCGCTCAGTCGGAAATGCGAGCGTTTTCACGCAGACACTTTAGCCCCTGAGGGAATGCTGACTCGCAAAAAAGACTTAATCAGAGCTTCCTTAGGGTACTTGCCCATCCCGCATTGGCGCTGGGTCCGGCTGTGCTGGCAGTGCATTATCAGGGGTTAGACAGCGGATGAGAAAGCCGATTCAATTATTGAGAACTGGGGCTGATAGAGTTGGCCACGATCCTCAGGCTGGCATCAGAGACAAACGCGATCAGAGCAAGAACCAATGTGTATTCAACCAGTTCCTAGCTTTCCTCACGGCTAACCACTTCTCGAACTTCACATACAACCCGAGAAGCATGGTATTCATTTGCTTTCTCTCAGTATTCTGAGTCTCCCCATATAAGGACACACGCCCTCGATGAAGGCGTGTGCTTGTCGGTCCTGACAGTGCATTATCAGGGGTTATACGTTGGATGTGAAAGTCACTGTAATTGTTGAGAACTCGGTGCTGACAGCGTGAGCCAATCCCTTCATGCTGGCAACTGCGCCAAGGGCAATCAATGCAACAACCAAAGCGTATTCAACCAGATCCTGACCTTCTTCGCGACTAACCAGGTTCTCGAACTTCACATACAACCCGAGAAGTATGGTGTTCATCTGGTTCCTTTCTGTTCACTATTTTGAGATACCCCGCCAGAGTATGTACGCCTTCTATGAAGGCGTGTGCTTGTCAGTCCTGACAGTGCATTATCAGGAGTTAAGCAGTGGATGCGAAAATCGATTCAAGTACTGAGAACTCGGTGCTGATTGCTGTGTCCAGTGTCTTCGTGGCGGCAACAACGCTGAGGACGATGAAAGCAACAACCAGAGCATATTCAACCAGGTCCTGGCCTTCCTCGCGGCTTACCAGGTCCTGGAATTGCACATACAGTTTGAGAAGCATGGTGTTCATTTGCGTTCTCTCCGTATCTGGCGTTCTCTCAGTATTATGATACTCCAAAAAAGTACACACGCCTCCTATGAAGGCGTGTGCTTGCATTCCTGACAGTACATCACCAGGGGTTAGACATTGGTTGTGAAAATCACCGTAATTGTTGAGAACTCGGTGCTGATCGCGGTGGCCAATTTGGCCATGCTGGCAACAGCGCCAAGAGCAATCAAAGCAACAACCAGAGCGTATTCAACCAGATCCTGACCTTCCTCGCGGTTCATCAGATCCTGGAACTTCACATACAGCTTGAGTAGCATGGTATTCATTGGTGTTCTCCCCCTAAATTGGTTTTCCCCAGCTTGAGACCCGGGCACTCTGTATATAGCAAGTTGTGTGCCATTCCTGCCCACAATCGTTTATTCTTATTAATCAATCACCTACAGAGAGCAAAATCGAGGAAAAGACGCAATAGGGTGTAAACATTTGTATACACAGGGGGCCGGGCAGGCTGGCCTTGTATACAGACCCTAAAGTTTTGTAACCGGAGAGTAACAGGCATCAGATCGGGAGCGGAAGGGCGCGGGTGGCGCCGGCGCAGGTCGAAAACAGCGGTTTTGTAGCCCTGTCTTCGTCCCGTTCCCGCTGCTATCCTGGGCTGGAGTGCAACGGCGCGGCTAAGGGTATAAATCGCCCTGAACGCAGTGAGAACCGCGGACCGGCCTTGCGCGCATTCAAGAACTTGAGCCCGCGCAAGAATCCGGTCCCGCGAAGGAAGTAGAATAGCGTCCATGGCGTGCATGATTGGTAACGCACATACTCCAGCAGTAGACCCAGACCGCGAAAATGCGCGCGCCTGCGAGCCCGGCGGCATACGGCGGAAGATACTTTGCGCCGTCGCAACCTTGCCATTCGTAACCGTCTGCGCTCTGGCGGCAGGGTTCATAGCCGGGCGCTACTGCACCCTGCTTCTGTCGCCACTCGCTCCCGGCACACGCGATTTCATCATCTTCTGGGCAACCGGACAACAGCTCGCGCACCACGACAATCCCTATGATGAGGAAGCTATGTCGCGGGTCGAGCGCGCCGCGGGGCTTCCTCTCCCGTATAAAGTCGGCTTCATGCGGAATTTGCCCTGGACTCTTCCACTTGTGTTTCCGCTGGGGTTCATCAACCCGCGGGTTGCATGGCTGCTGTGGTCCATGCTCATGCTCGCGTGTCTGGCTGTTTCTGTCTACTTGCTGTGGATCCTCTACGGCCGGCCCAGGAATCGCCGCTACTTGCTCGGGCTTTCCTTCGGGCCGGCGCTGCTCTGCCTGCTCTACGGACAGACCTCGCTGTTCTCGCTGCTGGGGCTGGTCCTGTTTCTGCGCCTGCACCGCACGCGCCCCTTTCTGGCGGGAATCTCACTCTGGCTTTGCGCGCTGAAGCCTCACCTCTTTCTGCCTTTCGGCGTTGTCCTGCTGGCGTGGGTGCTGGTTTCCAGAAGCTACAAGCTCCTGGCCGGCGCGGTAGTTGCCATGGCCGCAAGCTGCGCAATCACGTATGCCATCGCCCCGTTGTCGTGGAACCAGTACTTACAGATGGCGCGCGCATCTGAAATCGAACGGGGTTTTGTTCCCTGCCTGAGCTACCTGCTGCGCAATTGGCTCAGCCCACACGCTATCTGGCTGCAATACCTGCCATCTGTCTTGGGCTGCGCCTGGGCGCTGAGCTATTATTGGCTTCGCCGCCAAGACTGGGACTGGATGAAAAACGGCAGCCCGCTGATGCTCGTTTCCATCCTCACGGCGCCTTATACCTTCATTTACGATCAGGGCCTGGTGATACCGGCCCTGTTGCGAGGCGCATTTCTTACCCGATCCCGGAACCTCTTGATTGCTCTTGCGTTCCTCAGCGCCCTGGTCGAGATCGCGCTCTACCGCAGCTTTTCGCACCCCCCCGATCTCTATCTTTGGACTTATTGGACTGCTCCCGCGTGGCTGGTCTGGTATCTCTGCGCATCCCATTTCAAGCGGACTCAACCAGAGTGAGTATGAAAAAGAATCCTCTGCGCGTTCTTGCTGCCGCCGCCATCGTGGCTGCCGGTTTTTGCTCTGTGGCCTTCATCTATTCCATCGGCTTGAGCAACCAAAACGCCTCTCAACGGGATTTCATCTCCTATTGGGCCGCCGGGCAACAGCTCATGCACGGCGCAAATCCATATGACTTCGAAGCCGTGTATCGTTTGGAATGCGCCGCGGGACGCGAGAGCAAGCAGCCTATTCTCATGATGCGCAATCCACCTACTGCCTTTTTCCTGGTGCTGCCGCTCGGCCTGCTTAGCCCAAAAACCGGCCTCATCCTTTGGCTGCTCACTCTCCTTGCCTGCCTTTCAACATCGATTTGGATTCTTTGGCGCCTCTTTGGGCGCCCGAATAATCGGTTTCATCTGTTCGGCTACGTCTTTGCGCCCGCGCTGGCCTGCCTGATGGCGGGGCAGTTTGGCATTTTTCTTCTGCTCGGAGTGGTGCTCTTTCTGTACTTTCATCGCTCCCGGCCGTTTCTTGCTGGAGCAGCCCTGCTCTTTTGCGCCCTGAAGCCGCATTTGTTCCTGCCCTGCGCCGCCGTGCTGCTCTTATGGGCGGTGAGACTGAAGGCGTACCGAATCATGGCTGGACTTGCCGCCGCCCTGCTTGCCAGTTGCGCGTTCTCTTTCTGCCTTGACGCCCATGCGTGGTCTCAATATTCACGAATGATGCATACCGGGGGAGCGCTGGATGAATCTGTGCCCGTGCTTAGCGTGGCATTACGTTTTCTCATTGATCGCAACGCCGTTTGGATTCAGTTTCTTCCCCAGACCGCCGCCTGTGGATGGGCAATCTGGTATTTCTGGAAGCGCCGCAACCACTGGAGCTGGATAAATCAGGGACTATTGCTGCTGCTTGTCTCAGCGATGTGTACGCCTTTCGGATGGCTCTCCGATGAAACAATGGCGCTTCCCGCAGTCCTGTACGGTATCTACTGTGCTGTCGAGTCAAGGCGCTCGCTGCTGCCGCTTGGATTGGTTTCTGGAGTTGCGTTAACCGAAGTGTTCGCTCAAGTCCAGCTCACTTCACCGTTCTATTTATGGACCACGCCCGCCTGGCTTGCCTGGTTTCTCTACGCGACCACAAGCAACCGTAAGTCAGCAAAGTAATTTCCTGGCGGTGTTGCGGAGGCTGCGAAATCACACGAACGGAATATGTGCTTTCTGGCGAAGCTGTCACCGGCCTGCGAAGCAGCCGGAAATTCCAGCGTGGCGCCTGGCTGTGTCTGCGTCTCGCGGATGGTGCCGGATGGAAGTTCTATTACAGAGTGCGCCCGCATACAGGCCTACAGCTGCAGCCTTCACGGAGTATGCCAGCGACTGAGTGTCCTGGACACAGCGATGGCCGCGGCAGCCACCAGGATGCCGGACAGCACGTCGACAAAATAGTGCCAGGCAGTGGTCATTGTGGACAGGATGATAAGTCCCGAGAGAATAACCGCCGGGATGCGCAAGTACTTGAAACTCCACAATGAGTTCACGCTAAGGATCGCCCATATTACGTGAAAGGAAGGAAAACAGACGACTGCTAACGGAATCAAATTGTAGGGGCCGTGTGTACGAAGAAGAAACAGGCTTTGCTGGCAGACCGCCTGCCCCCAAGTTGCCGGAAGATGATAGCCGTACCACGGTCCGACAGCGGGAAATAGGGCGAATATAGGTATGCCGACCGCGAATGTCACCAGGTTTGCCGTGATGAATTGCTGCGCCGCTTTGACTTTGCCCGTCAGCGCCGGCAAAAGATACGAAAGTAAAAGCATCGGGAACAGGAGAAGATAAGTTGCGTTGACGAAGTTGCCGAGCCAATGATGGGAGGCCCAGGCCATGATGTCCGGCACGTTGACTCCGAGTGATTGATCCAGGCGCGCGAAGTAACTGTCCTTCAGGCCTATGCCCATGCCCCACCTGCCGGCAGCGATTAGTGTGTACGGAATGACGACCATATAGAACAGAGCCCAGGGAATGGTAAGGGCAGCGTCTCGCAACTCCATCTTGCCCTTCTCGTGCCAGTAGGCCGGCACCGGAAGCATTGCCGCAATCACCACGACCAGGCAAATTGAGAAGACCGCGGCATTTGGAATCTGGACCGAGGTCTGCTTGCAGCCGACGAAGGAAACCACCACGAATGCCACACCGACAACCGCCATTAGCCGGTGAAAGAATGGCAAGCCACCCCAAATAATTCGAATCGGGAAGGAGGGCGCGTGTAAGTTCACAGGGAAACCTCCTCGCCGCTCTTGGCCGGAGGGGGTGAGGATTCCATGGCAGAGTCTGGCGCGGGAGCGTTCGAAAATTCCAGCGTGTCACCGAGTTGTGTCCGTGTCTCGCGGATTGTGCCGGATGGAAGTTCAAGTACAGAGTGAGCCCGGAGACAGCCCGACAGCCGCCACGGAGGAACCGCGCTCACCAGCTTCCTGATTCGATTCTTGCGGTCCAGATAGATCAGGTCGATGGAGAAACGCATCCAGAAGGTATGCACCGCTTCACAGGGCCGAATCCATAGGCCCTCTCCCGGCGCCAGGCACTTGCGCCCCAGCAGGCCCTTGTTGCGCTTTGCGGAGCTCTCGGCCACTTCCATGCTGGTGGCGAGCAAAGTACTGCGCGTCACGTTCGTAACCCGCAGAGGAATGTTCCGAGGGGCATGACGGCGCGAAGCAAGGCGGTTCCGCAGCCCCAATGCGATCCAGCGGAACGGATTCATGCGGTTGCCTCAGATCCTTTCGCCTGTAAGTTGCCGCCCTCTATGCGACCCTTCTCGAACTCTGCCCGCTGCCTGCGCCAAGCAGCCGTATACCTCATTGGGGCGCAGGCATAGAGGTGGTGCTCGCTCCGGATCCCCCGCCGCCCTCACCCGTCAGCGGCATCTCCGGCTTCATGCTGTCAACCAGCTTCTCCACGGGGATCGTTTGCGGCGCGGGGGCTGGAGTGTTGGCAGCGGTCTTGGCATCCGGCGTATTCATGGGTATGCCGGAGTTGGGCGGCAAGAACTTGCCTAGGAGCTTCAGATCAGGCAACGGCGCTCCAGCAGGAATGGGAGCCACAATCTCCGGCGTCACGATCACGATTAACTCGGTGTTTGCCTTGGTCTTCTGCATCGACTGGAAGAATTTTCCGAGAATTGGAATATCTCCCAGAAAGGGTATCTTGGAGAAGGTCTCGGACTCGGTGTTGTCCAGCAGCCCGCCAATGACGAAGCTTTGTCCATCGGCTAATTCGATCTCGGTTTTCACTTTCCTGGTGGTAATGGCAGGCACTTGAAATCCGGAGATCTCGACAGCATCGGCAAAGTCCAGTGCGCTCACTTCCGGGGCCACCTGCAGGCGGATCGTCCCGCGGGGAGTAATGGTGGGTATGAAGTTGAGGCGCACTCCATACTCCTTGAACATGATGGTAATCGCCGATCCCGCGCCGCCCGAGCCGCCCTGAACCATAGGATAAGGATATTCACCGCCAGCCAGGAAGCTGGCCTGCTTTCCATTGCTAGTCAGCAGGTTGGGCTCGGCCAGAACCTGCGCCCCGTAGTTGGTCTTGAGGGCCTGTATCGTTACGCCAATATTCAGGCCGGGGTAGAAGGCGGCGATATTCGTCGGAGTCGTTCCTCCCGTCACCGTGGCGCCAGTGCTGCCACTAGGAAGTGTGGACGTTAACGAGCCGGTTGAAATTCCGCCGATGGTGTTTCCAAAACCATTACTGAAAATATTGATGCCGAACTGTTCCGACTTGGTGCGGTCAATGCTGATAAAGCGAACCTTGAGGAGAATCTGCGGGTCGGACACAGGCACAGAGACGTTGAGCAAGTTGATGACTTTGCCGCCCGTGGAGGCGATCTTGACTGCGCGATCAGAGCTAATGAGATCCATGACCGTGCCGCGCAGGAAGATTGCGCCGTTCTCGGAGCTGACCCTAAGGGAATCGCCGGGAAGCTCTGCCTTGAGTTCGCGGCGTATCGCGTCCAGGTTATCGTGCAAAACGGTGGCACTGGCGCGCACCGTCACGTTGAAGAACTGACGGCCGCCGTGGGTGTCCCAGATAATCAGACTGGTTTCTCCAACAGCCTTGCCCTGCACCATGATCTCGGTTGGGCTTGTCGCATGGATTTCAGCCAAGTCTCCCTGACCGACGGCAACCCGCGCTATTGGCCACGTGCAGTCGACCAGCACGGTCTTTCCCACGCCGACGGAGAGCTCATTCGCCGAGTCCTGAGAAGAGATGCTGGCGGGTTGAACAGGCAGCGGCGCGATTTGAGCTTGCAAGCCCGGTCTGGCGCAAAGAAAAAGAGACAATGCGCTGCAATATGCGATGGAAATTCCGGTTTTCGCTCTCACTGCTGCCCTCCGGGAGAAGCAAATTTTTCTTCAGTCTGTTTAGAGCCGTTTAACACCACGACGGTAATGAATCTGGGTGCGCTTTTCTTTGCATGTGGTGACTTTGACCGTGCTCCAATTGGGCCCGAAAAGAGGTTGCTCGTCGTCGTGCCGGGAACCACGGCTACCTTTGTATCCAGCGGATTGCGCAGCACCAGCTGGATTTTCGTCTGATTGCTGGCCAAGCTGAGCGTCTCGGCCTGTTCCGGGGTGACCAGCAGGTTGACCACCTGCACCGCCTTCGCTTTACCTTCAGCATCTTTTTGAAAATCAGTTCCCGCGGACAAGACCTGTATGTTTTGCAGCAGCGTTCGCGACACGGTGCCTTGCGTGGGGTTTTGCTGGCCTGGTGGCGTTCCGGAGATAAGTACATCGACGCGCATACCCGGAGTAACAAACCCCGACACGTTCACCACATCATCAACTTTGACGGCGCAGGCTCTCATGCCTTGGGGGATGGTGGCCGCCAGTCCGCCGCCGGAGCCGATAGCAGTCAGGCGGTTCTCAATAATGGGCTCACCTTCATATATATCGGAGAGAACGCCCCTTCCTACGGCATTGTTCTTGTCTTTCGCGAGAATTGCACCCTTGGGAGTCGTTCCCGTAATCTCGATGGTCGTCAGGTTGTCAGCGGTGAGAATGGCGCCGAGTTTGATGTTCGTTTTAGCCGCTACCACCAGCGTTGTGGCCGGCGGCTTCACAGCTTTCGTCTGGTTTTGCATCAGGCGAATAACCAGAAAAGTGCATGCTAACGCAATGGCGAAAGCGACAACAAGGATCGTGAGTACTCTTCGGTTCATTTGGAGGCCTGTTTGAACTGGCTACCCAGCCAGCTTCGCCTTTCTGGTCTTTGTGGCAAGTGCCGCGCCAATAGCCTGTCTCGATTCTGGCTGAAACAGGAGTTGGCCGGGCAGTCCGCCAAGCAAGTTTAACCGCTGGTTTAGTGTATTACCTTCCAGCCGCATAGCAACATCCGCAGCGATGTTGCTGATAAAGGAGGTATCAAAAGAGTTATAGGTAAAAGCCCCGCTATAAGCGATTCTATAAGAGATTATAATTGAACTCTTGAAGGGGGCGGCAGGCCTCTCTCAGCGCTCCGCCAGGCTGAGAATGCCTGAAACGCGGCCTTTCCAACAAGAGGGCTCTGGTGGCGCGAGGGAGGAGATTCATCCGGTCATGAGATCTTCCCCTATGATTACGCTTTTTTCAGATCGACCGGAGCCGGGCCGGAACCCCTATTATTTTCTGCTTTCGATTCTGGTGCACGGCGCTGCGTTTGGACTGATTATTTTGGGGCTTGCCTCAAAACCCATTGTCAACAGCCCGTCCCTCGCCCAGCGATATGAAGTGCGGCATATTGACCTGCACACTCTTGAGCCTCAATTGCAGCGTGACGTTAGCAGCGGTATCGAGCAACTCCGCAGGCATTCCGTCCAGCACCAGCTTCCGCCAGGCGGCAGCTCCACCGCGCAGCCGCCGGTAATGCGGCAAGTTGTGATGGCCCCGCGGGGACCACAGACGCTGCTCCAGCCGGATATTCCAAAACCCGTCGTTCTCGCTCAGGAAATCCCTGTGCCGACAGTCGTAATCTGGGACGGTAAAAAGTCTTCCGCCAAGAAGCTGGTCCCGCCACAGCCCGAAAAGCCGGCGGTTGCCGACGTACAGCCTTCGACCCAGTTGCCAAACGAAGAACAGAAACTGGATAACATCGCTCTGGCATCCACCGATCTGGTTACCGCGCTCCAACTGTTTGTTCCCAGCACCACGTCGCCCGTCGTAGTTCGCGGGCCGGAGCAGGCGCCACCCACTCCGATAACCACTGCGGCAGGGTCTGCGCAGCATACTCCCGCCTCGGTGATGTCGCTCTCTGATCTCGGCATGAAGAACGGAGACGTCACGCTGCCACCCGTCAATGAATCGGCTTCCTCGAATGCTCCTGGGGCGCTGTCTGCGGGGCAACCACAGGATTCCGCGCTCTCAGGTCAGGGCAACTCGGACGGCAAGCCGGGCGGTATGGGAGCCGGACAGGGTTCAGGCGACGCCGGAAGCCCGCAGGACTCTGCCGCTGCAACCCAGGGCGCGGATGGCGCCTCCGGTCTAACCGGTTCCGGGAACGGCAACCAGCTTTCGTCGGCCCATATCTCGCTGCCCAAGGACGGTCAATTCGGAGCCGTGGTAGTAGGCTCTACGCTGGATGAAAAATATCCGGAGACGGCCCCGGTCTGGAGCGGCCGGCTCTCGTACACCGTATATCTGCCCGTTGGCCTGTCAAAGAGCTGGATCCTCCAATACTCGCTCTCCCGCGCCGACAACGCGGCTGCCGCGGGCAACATTTCGCACATCGAGGCGCCATGGCCGTATAACATCGTACGGCCCAACATCACGCCCGGCGCAATCGATGCCGATGCCCTCATGGTTCACGGGTTTATCAATCAGGCCGGCCGCTTTGAGGCGCTGGCCATCCTCTTTCCGCCGCAGTTCGCGGAGGCGCAGTTTGTCCTGGACGAGCTCGCCAAGTGGCAGTTCCGCCCGGCCACGCAAAATGGACAAATTGTCGCTGTGGAAGTGCTGCTGATTATTCCCGATGAACCTGAATAGAGCGGTTAACGGACTCGTACCGTGACCGCATGAATTAGTAAGGTCTGGAATGTAGCGCCGGCCTAGTACTACAGTTGTAGATCGTTTTTTCGGAGGGAGCAGGGGGCTTCAGCCGTGCCGATGGAAGTAGACCAGAATATGGGCTTTAGCCCTTGAGGGATACATCTTTCTTGGTTCCGCTCTAAGGAAGCTCTGATTAAATCGATGTTTTGAAAAGAAACGATTTTACAGCTTGCGGAAAAATGCAACCGGAGTCGCAGGAAGCGTCAGGGCGCGATTTTACAGCTTGCGGAAAAATGCAACCGGAGTAGCAGGAAGCGTCAGGGCACGACTTTAGTCGTGCCGCAAAAGCAGCAAAATCAACGCGGGCTTTAGCCCCTGAGGGAATGCTGACTGGCAATAGAGACTTAATCAGAGCTTCCCTAAATCACACACTCATAGCACTAGTCTTGAATTGTCTCAGTCGATGTACTGGAGAGAGGAATCGAGGGGGCTTTGACGTATGGAACATTCAGACGGAATGTATAACTTACCGTCACCTGAACCTGGCAACCCTGACTGTATTGCGTGCATGCGACGCCAGCCGCGTTTGTAAGGAGCCATGTGGGCGTAATGTTGCTTGTCGTCAAGTTGACGCCGGGGTGAGGCAGGCTCAATACGTAGGTTTGCACGTCAGTCAACGCAGCCTGGCATCCAGCGGTAAGCGTCGTCGAGCAGGGCTTTGCCCAATCCGAACCGCGCACCATGGCATATCGTGCCCCTTGCTGGGCGGCGTACGAGACAACACTGCTCGAATAGGCTAGCAAACAAAACTCGATGATACCGAACATCAACGTGAATAAGATCGCGGCGGAAAAAGCAAATTCCACTAATTCGGCGCCGTCTTCGTCACCAGCAAGTCTCTTCAATCTTCGCATCTTGATCCTCCAGCAAACGTTCAACAGCATATATCGATTCCAAAGTGTGGCTATGGTCATGGATAGATGCCGCGCATGGTGGCCGTGCTGGACCAAGCATAGGAACTTGAGACGGCCCCCATCCACGCAGTTCCCTTCCAAGGCACCAATGGCGTATAGACTGCCGTGGTTTTGAC
>Ga0224559_1001891_pt1 | contig 11076 bp, 5 predicted proteins | sample 714S33034metaG_FD_180676 | JGI IMG/M metagenome (GOLD analysis project Ga0224559, IMG submission 180676) | Peat soil microbial communities from Stordalen Mire, Sweden - 717 S3 30-34 | ecosystem: Environmental > Terrestrial > Soil > Wetlands > Peat | place: Sweden: Norrbotten County, Stordalen... | reverse complement strand
AAGGTAATCCTTAAATTTTCTAGGGACAATCTTGCTCACGACAGAGAGTAATTTCACATCAATTGCGGGAAGGATGAGGAACTTCATCTTTCCGTGACATTGTTTTAATATTTTTCTCCCTTCAATCTCTACCGGTATTGTTTTCCGCGGACTACCGGTTTTCATCCATTCGGGAGAAGTGCGGATCTCTTCGTGGAATTGAGGAGTATCCATATCACCGGGACAGGAAACATAAACGTTAATTCCTTTGCAAAGTAATTCGCGGCGTAACGCTTCTCCAAAATTGATCAACCCGGCCTTAGTGGCACAATACAAGGTATACCCGGCTGCTCCCATTAATCCGAAACCGGAAGATGTGATCAGGATCTTTGATCCTTTCTGCAATAAAGGTAAAAATTGCCATGCTGTCAGGATCGCACCTGTAAGGTTGGTATCGAGTTGTTTCCTGATACCGGAAGTATCAGTATAATCAGAAAGCAACTGAGGGATTACCATTCCCGCATTCAGGATTAAAAAATCAAGTTTTGTTTCGCTTGCTTTGACTTGGTTAAAAGCATCTTTTAGCTGATTTTCATTAGACACATCGCAGACAATACCTTTGGCCTCAATTTCTTTTTCTTTCAGAGAGGCAATGGATTTATCAATCTTAACCTGATCGCGAGCAAGAATGATTATATTGTAATCTTGTTTCCCTAATTCCTGGGCAAATACAAAACCAAGTCCGGATGATCCACCGGTGATTAATGCTGTCTTTTTCATGTTTAGCTGGGTGTTGGGTTATAGGTATTGGGTTTAGGTGTATGAAGAAATTAATCTTTTTCAGGATTTCTAATGGCCGATAACCTTATCAGGATTCTTTGCTGCATCGGTTGGTAGAATAAATTTGATGGGGAAGGTCAATTGGTAGTCTACTGGTTTGCCATTTAAAATAGCAGGGCTCCATTTTGGCATCATTTTGATGATACGTATTGCTTCCTCATCGCAGCCTCCACCTATGCCATGATGAACCTTAACATTAGCCACTGTCCCATCGGCCTTGATCAGGATAGTCATAAAAACCTTGCCCTGAATGCCAAGTTTCTTTGCTTCTTCCGGGTATTTAATATTATCGGACAGGAATTTTATCCGGGCTTCGTCGCCTCCTGGATATTGTGGGGTTTTATCCACCATGACGGTCCCCATTGCTTTTATTTTGGCTCTTGTTGAATCATTTTTCTGACCGCTGACAGTAAAGGCCGAAAGAATGAACAGAATTGTGGTCAGGGTTGGTAAGGCTAATAGCAGATTTTGTTTTTTCATATCGTTAGTGATTATGTGTTGAATTGGTGAGTCATGACAAAAGTAAGAATATTGTCAATGATTATTAAAATTTCGTAGGTTTGTCTTATTAAAACAAATAAAAGAAAATTATATGAAATCATTCATTTCCAGAAGCAGTTTTTCCTTATTGCTTCTCCTGTCTGTCTCATTGTTCCTGCAGGGGCAATCGTATGACCTTAAGCAAATGCCTCCACTGGATCCAAAGGTCAGGACCGGTGTTCTCCCGAATGGAATGCATTATTACTTACGTTCCAACAAGATCCCGGAAAACAGAGGTGAATTCTACATCGCCAACAATATCGGTGCCATCCTTGAAGACGATGATCAGAATGGCCTGGCTCATTTTACCGAACACATGTCGTTTGACGGGACTGATCATTTCCCCCAAAAAGGGATACTGGATTACCTCGCAACAATAGGGGTTAAATTCGGAACAAATGTGAATGCATCGACCGGACTTGAACAAACGGTATTTAACCTGTCGAATGTCCCGCTGAAAAGAGAAGGGATCATTGACAGTGCTTTGCTGATCCTTCGTGACTGGTCGCATTATGTAACATTTAAAGATGAACAAATCGATCTCGAACGTGGGGTTATCCTTGAAGAATGGAGAATGTACGGTTCGGCCGAAGAACGTATGACCAATAAACTGGCTCCCATCATTTACCAGGGTTCAAAATATGCAAAAAGGAATGTTATTGGCGATACTGCAGTTCTTAAACATTTCAAACACGAAACCCTCAGGAACTTTTATCATAAATGGTACCGCCCCGATCTGCAGGCCCTTATCATTGTTGGCGATTTTGATGTGAACACAGTCGAAGCAAAGATCAAAAAACTTTTCAGTGTTATTCCGAAAGCAGAAAACCCGGTTGCCAAGGAAAGTTATCCTGTACCCGATAATGCTGAACCCCTGATCGGGACTGCAACCGATAAAGAAGCCACCTCCACATCCGTGGAAGTAAGCTGCAAACATGATATTACCAAGGAAAGCGACAAGAATTTCGGTTATATGCGGTTACAGCTTATCCGCGGCCTGATCAGTAACATGTTCGGTAAACGCATGAGTGAATTATCCCGTAAAGAAAATCCCCCGTTTATTTCCGGTTTCGGATATTATCGTGGATTTACTCGTACCAAAGACGCATTTACAGGCGTTGCACAGGCAGCAAACAATCAAGGTATAATGGCGTTAACGGCACTTCTTACCGAAATGGAGCGGATGAAACGGTTCGGATTCACGGAAAGTGAGTTTAACCGTTCGAAAGCTGATCTGGTAAAAAATAATGAATCACGATATATGGACCGTGATAGAAGGAAAAACCGTGAGCTTGTGAGCCCCAATCTTTCAAATTTCCTTACCAATAATCCAAATCCCGGTATTGAATTTGAATACACTTTTGTAAAGTCAATGATACCGGGGATTACTCTGGAAGAATTGAATACAGAAGCTAAAAAATATTTCACCGACGAAAATATGGTCGTTACAATTACAGGACCTGAAAAAGAGGGAATAACTATTCCATCGATAGCCGAAATTAAAAAGGTGCTTGCAAAGTATAAATCCGGGAAAATAGACCCCTATGTAGATCTGCTTGCCGGCAAAAAATTGCTTGACAAAGAACCGGTTCCCGGGAAAGTAGTTAAAACTTCTGCCAATAAAATTCTGGGATCAACAGAATGGGTTTTGTCAAATGGCATGAAAATCGTTTTACGGCCCAGTGATATCAAAGAAGATGAATTGCTTCTTTCCGGTTACCGTGAAGGTGGTATTTCATTGGTTAAACAGGAAGACATTCCTTCGGCGATGTTATTGGGCGACGCCATATCTCAGATGGGTGTTGGCAATTTTTCTACTACCGACCTGGAAAAATTAATGTCAGGAAAACGTGTAAATCTCAGGATCGGTGTTTCAGATGAACGGGATATGGTTTCAGGCAGGCTGTCACCCAACGACCTTGAAACTGCATTACAAATGATTTACCTCTATTTCACTCAGCCGCGTTGGGATGCCACTGATTATAAAACCTGGATGGATAAGATGAAAGCCAATTACATCAATGCAGAATCCGAACCGAGGAAAGCATTCAGGGATACTATCTCACTGATAATGTCCAACCATAACCCACGTGTCATTCCGATGGGATATAAGGTTCTCGATAAAGTGACACTCGGGAAACTTCAGTCAGTTTATAAAGACCGGTTCTCTGATCCGGGCAACTTCACATTCGAATTTGCCGGGAAGATTGATCCTGAAAAAGTAAAACCACTGTTTGAAAAATACCTTGCTTCACTGCCGACGGTGAAACGCTCTCAAGCATACAAGGATAATGGTATTCGCCCTCCAAAGGGTGAAGTAAAGAGCGACTTCCAACATGAATCAAAAACCCCGCGGACTTTAGTATATGTTAATTATTCCGGGACATCTCCATTCTCAGCTGACGAGCGTGTCCTGAGTGCAGCTCTGCGACATGTGCTTGAACTTCGGTACATTGAATCGATCCGTATGGATGAAAGTGGGGCATATACGATCAGGGTTCAATACAACGTAAATAAATTTCCTGTGCCCGGTTTTAATGGAATCATAAGTTTCGAAACAGATCCCGTCAAAGCCGACAAACTGATCGGCATTGTTTACAGGGAGATTAAAAAGATGGTGGATATTGGTCCTTCAGAAGCCGACCTGCAGAAAGCAAAGGAATATTTCCTGAAACAACGTCCTGAAGACATGAAAGAGAACAGCTGGTGGCTGACCCGCATGGATGATAATTATTTTTATAACCTGGATTACATTACGGGGTATGAAACAAAGGTAAATGCCCTGAATGTTCAGTCATTACATGATTATGCTAAAAAAGTTCTTACACAAGGTAATGTTGTTCAGGTTGTTATGAGACCATGAGACAATTACGAATTACGAATTACGAATTGGGTCTTTGGTCTTTGGTCTTGGGAATTAGGTTTTGGGTATTGGGGTTATTAATATTTTTACTGCCAGCTCACCAACTAGCAAACTATATAGATATCCATCATTATGAAACGAATCATCATAGTTTCTTTTGTACTTATCTTTTCATTTTCCATTTCTTTTGGACAGGAGATTCCCAAAAATGAGATCAGGCAATTCTTTTCCAGGGCTACACAAAACAGGACAAGGGGACACGAAGTGTCTCCTGACATCAATAAACAAAGAACAAATACTGACCATTCATCCGGTGTTTTTGGAGTAATCAGGAAATTAAAAGAACTCAGGATTCAAAAGATTCAGAAAAAACCGGCGGGCGGTGATACACTTATAATAGGAAATCCTCCTTATGATTCGTTAATCATTACGGGCACATATATACATAATGGGCCGGTGATGGTTTTAGGAAATGGCATTTTAAGGTTCAGGAACGCCAATGCCACCATTGTTGGCGATCTTTATGTTTGGGGCGATCATGCCCTGGTAACAGCAGATTCGTCCTATCTTTATTTCCCGCAACAGTATTTTTATCAGCGTTCATTGGTAATTGCAGGCAACGGGAAAGTGATTTACCATAATACAACACTTGATCATAGCGGGCTATCACATAACCTGGTGTTGACAGATTCTGCAAAAATCGAACTCAACAATGTAACCAATATCGGATTTAGTACCTGTGGAATGAATAAGTCCTCAGAAGTCGATATCAATGGCATCAACCAAGCTGGCGAATTCATCGCACAGGAACAGTCAAAACTAAATTTTAGTCATGCAAAGACTATTCTTCTGTGGTACCAGGTTCCCGGGTCAGCAAGCTTTCATTACTCCTTTCCTGATGGAGATACCATTCAATCTTACTACCTTGATAATACGACACCCGGTATTTCAGGTATCGACTACAGTGTTCATGTCGATACGAGCACTGACGTTATGTGGGCATTAATGCCTGTTACAGGAAGTGATGTAAGTATTTCAAATTCAAAGATCCGCTCAATCGGATTGTGGTTCCTGGGGCATGATACAATTCAGGTTAGTGGACTGGTTGATAATTCGCAATACACAGATTATACGGCAAATCTCAATGACCGTAATCTGCATCTTTCCAATTCAAGTGTACTTACCTGGAGTTTATATCCGATGGATACGGTTAATCTGAATGTTACCGGATGCATAGTTGGTGAGATCGGATCAGAGGCTAATTGCAGAGTGGTTACAACTGATGCTTATGTTGATGGCTCGGGCGGCTATTGGTGGTCCACAGATCATACTCTTATGATTGGTGAGAATTGCATGGCAGTGAATGCCATCCGAAGCAGCCAAAGTTCTTTTTTTATTTTTGCCTATAGCACGCTAAATCAAGGGGAAGCCTCAGCAATGGGTAATTCGATCATGATGATTGTCCAGAGCCAATTACCAGATCTTCCGGCACTTTATGATGGTTCCTGTATCTGGTATTCCCGGATCGGGAATCAGAATTCCGCTTTCGTAGATACCGTCGTTCCAATATCCGGGTCTGCCTGGATTGATAAAACCCCGTCGAGTCAGCTTATGGATTTTGGCTGGTACAGGATGTACTGGCAAAATTCAGGAGACACAATCTGGCATCCAATCGGCGGAAAACAATATATTGAAAAACGGGATGAAATTCTTGCCAATTGGGATACTCATGGGCTTGCTCCCGGACTATATTATCTGAAGCTGGTTCTTACGGATAACACACCTGATTCAAATCAAACTGAAGCCGTGAATGGAATTAATCTTTTGCCAACGATCTTCGGCGTCGGAGAAATCGGTTTAACTGAATTTAATGTCTGTTTATACCCTGATCCTGTTAATAAAAATTCTGTGATTAGTTTCTTCCTGCCGGAGGAAGAACAACTTGAAATTTCAATTACTGATCTTAATGGCAAGATCATTTTCCGTACAATAAAACAATTTAGAAGAGGAAAAAATTTATTCCCTTTAGGAAATCTCAATTTGCCCAATGGATCGTACACCTGCATTTTGAAAAGCAGGGATCATTATGAGGTGGCCAGGTTTATAAAAAAATAAATCAGTAACCATTATACGACAGGACCTGGTTTGTTTCTTTACGCTTTTTTTTCCGGATCTCATTTGTAGGTGGATACCCTGCCAGAATAAGAAGTTCAAGGCGAAGATTTTTTGGAATATGAAGTAATTCTTTGATCTTCTTTTCATCGAACCAGCCTATAATACAGGTGCTGAGACCTTCAGCAGTTGCCTGCAGGCAAAAATGTGCAGTGGTAATGCCGATATCTATCAGAGGATAATTTTTATCTTTCAAAGCTCGTCCGACAACAGTGGTCAAATTGGTTTTCTCGCGAACAAGGGCAACGATCACCGGGGACTGTTTCGTAAATTGATTCATCGGAATCATCTTGGTAGTGGTCAATTCAGCAACGGCATTTTTGAGTCCGGGATCATCAATGATGATGAATTTCCACGGTTGAGAATTATTGGCAGATGGTGCAAGCCGCGCAGCTTCGATGCACTGTAAAAGTTTTTCTTTTTCGACCGGCCGGTTTGTATATGTTCTTTGGCTTTGACGTCGTTTAATCAGTTCGAGTAATTCTGTTGATTGCATGATTTTATTTAAAAGTGCAAAGATAAGACAATTGGGTTAAAGCAGAAGGATGGAGAATAGAGGATAGAGGATGGAGGATGGAGAATAGAGGATAGATCAAAAGAGCCGCTCTTTTGGAGCGGCTCTTTAGTATTAAGTCTGTGGATCCATTATTTATTAACTATGATCTTCCTGACAACCTGGTTTTCGCTGTTACGGATAATCAGTGTATAGATTCCTGAAGGGATGGGACGAAGATCGATCACCTTATCAATCGTTCCTGTCACTGAAACGTCTTTTTGCAGATAAACCTCCACGCCAAGATTATTAACCACACTCAGTGTAAATGATTCGGTAGAAGCGCTGGTAATGGAAATGGTGAATCTTCCATCGTTTGGAACCGGATAAACTGATATTCCTGAACCCTGGTTAGGATTGATGCCTATCTCAACGATATTTATTTCATTGGAAGGAGCTGATGGACAACCATTGAGAGTGACGACAACCCAATACAAACCATCCTGTGTCGCCATATAGCTTTGGTTTGTAGCTCCGGGGATCATGGTTCCCTGATAGTACCATTGGTTTCCTGCAGGTGCATCACTGGTGAGTATGGGGCCAACATTTGTGATAACCGGTGTTTGAGGAGTGGTAAGCATTGTCAATGTAAGTGAGGGTGAAACCGTCCCGTTACCGCAGCTATTGGTTCCATAAACGGTTATATTTCCTGAAACAGCCGACATGGAGAAGTCAACAGTGATGTTATTGGTATTGGCGCCACTGGCGATGGTAGCTCCAGCCGGCAGGGTCCATACATAACCTGTTGCACCTGTAATCGCTGGTACATTATATCCAATGCCTGTAACACCCTGGCATAACGTATTTGGTCCAAGGATTGTTCCAGCGGCGGCAGGCACTAAATTCACAGTAACAGATAACGGTGAAGAAGCAGGTCCATTTCCACACATGCTGTTTCCATAAACCGTGATATTTCCGGAAGGAGCGCCCAGGGCAAAGTCAACAGTGATGGAATTTGAATATTGACCGCCTACAATGGTTGCCCCTGTCGGAACCGACCATATATAAGAATGTGTGTTGGGAATGACTGCGACAGAATACACATAATTGGTACCTCCCTCACAAACATTGGATGGGCCGCTGATTGGACCAGCAGGTCCGGGAAGTGCAGTTACATTAACAGGGAAGGAAACAGGCGAAGGAGCTGCACATCCATTGGTATTGGTATAATTTACACTAATGGTTTGTGATCCCGTTGCAGTCCAGTTAACAGTTACTATATTTGTGGTCCCGCCGGAAATGATAACTCCACCAGAAGAAATGTTCCATGTATAACCCGTCATACCTGCCTCTGTGGTATAGTTGTAATAACCGGAATTGACGCATAAACTGTTCGTCCCTGAAATAGTCGGTGACGGGCCTTGTTTTATGGTAACCGCATATGAAGCAGGTATCATATTGGTGCAACCATTTGTATTGGTGAAGGTCAGAAAAACAGTTTGCACACCTGTTGTATTCCACACGACCGTTACGGAACTGGTCCCATTCCCTGCAGTTATGTTACCTCCCACAGAAGTGGTCCAGTTATAACCGCTCATTCCTGTTTGTGCAGAGTAAACGGCAGGAAGAGCAGAACATGGATTTGTATTTCCTGTAATTACAGGTACTGGCAATGGATTCACAGTAATATTAAAGACCGTAGGCGAAAGTCCGGGGCATCCCCCAGCGTTATTGTAATTCACCGATATAGTTTGTGTGCCAGCAGTACTCCATGTCACTGTTGCAGTGTTACTATTGGTTGTTCCACCAGCTGTTATCAGACCGCCTACGACAGTCCATACATAATTTGACATTCCTGCCTGGGTTGTATAAACATTTCCGTTATTACCTGTGCAAACAACGGTTGGACCAGTAATCGTTGGAACAGGATTCGAGTTTACACTAACAACCATATAAGAAGGAGCTCCATTACCTGCACATCCAATTCCATAAACACTTACGTTACCTGAAAAGGATGCGTTCGGGTAACTAACTGTTATAGAGTTGGTATTGGCTCCGGCAGTAATGATACCTCCGAAGGGAAGGCTCCAGTTGTAGCCGTTAGCATTAGCTATAAGGGGAACTGAATAAACATAGCCGGTGCCATTGTTACAAACCTGGGCAGGGCCGGTGATTGCTCCGGCTGCTCCGGCAGTATTACAAACAGTGGTAAATGTCATATCATTTCCATTTGAGGTCCCTGCCGCATTCACTCCGCTTACCCTGTAATGGTAAGTTGTATTGGAAGTCAAACCGGTAAGACTGGCACTGACATTTGTAATCGTAGTGCCATTCACTGTGGCAGGCACACCCGGAACTGTTGTCCCATAAGCAACAGTAAGTCCATAATTGAAAGTAACTGTTGTCGACAAATTGTTCGCATTAACGGTCCCATTCAGGGTTGCAATGGTCGCATTTACTCCGGTTGCAGGAAGCGTTGCGACAGTAGGTGCAATTTGCGAGGTTGTAAATGTCATATCAGTTCCATTGGTCGTCCCATAGGCATTTACACCGTTTACCCTGTAATGGTAAAGGGTATTGGGAAGTAATCCCGCAATGGCTCCGGTTACTGCTGTAACTGCAGACCCGTTAACGTTCAGAGGTACTCCGGGGATGTTCGTACCATAAGCCACCGTGAGACCATAATCAAACGATGTGGTAGAAGCGGAGTTGTTGGCATTTACTGTACCGTTTAAGGTCGCTGAATTTGCTGTGATAGCTGAAGCTGCCATAGTTAAAACCGTAGGCGCAACGCATGTGGTGGTAAATGTCATATCATTACCATTTGTCGTACCACCGGCATTTACACCTACTGTCCTGTAATGGTAGAGCGTACAAGGGGTCAAACCTGCAATAGCCGCGGAAACAGCAGTGACAGTGGCACCTGATACAGGTGATTGCGCGGCTGTAACGGTCGAGCCATAAGCAACAGTCAATCCATATTGAAAAGTAACCGTTGTGGAAAATCCATTTGCATTAACTGTTCCATTTAAAGTTGCACCCGTTGTTGTTATAGCTGTTGCAGCTGTTGTTGTTACTGTAGGGGGAGTTGCAGAAGACTGCAGGTTGACAGTAAAATCTTCACAATTTCCATAGGTTTGAGCAGTGCATGGTCCTCCCGGGTATGAATACCATTCTGTCAACGCTCTTAGCCGGGTGCTACCTGTAAGGGCAGTTCCGGGAACTGTGAAAGGAATGGTATAATTTGTAGCCGAAGCTGCACAATTTACTTGTCCAATCAGTTCCGAGGCATCGAATGTATTGTTATGATTATAATCAATATATACATTCACATAAGTGCCTGCATATCCAGCCTGGATTGTGATTGTATAAGCGTTACCTATGGTAAGGTTAGTCGAAAGTGCTGTATAGTCATGATAAGATGCAGTACAGGTGATTGTTTGATTAATCGTTCCAAGCTGGAAGAGTGTTAATCCATCTCCATATGTGCAACCGGTAGAATAAGTGGGTAAGCAATATTGGGCCATTGCACCACTGCACAACAGAACAAGGAGAAACGTCTGAAAAATTTTGTATAACTGTTTCATAGGTTTTGGTTTTTAATTTTTGGGGTTAAGATTTGTATTAATAATAACACTAAAATACCTGGTTAACTACGAGTATTGTAGTTAATATATATTGGTTTTATTCGCCAAAACTACTAAGAATTTTTCCGTCTTCAGTAATTATCAAAGAGAAAAATACCGCTTTAAAATGTGGTGATAAATATACAATTTTTTATGACCCTTACATTAAATTATTTTTTTTGACTTTTTTTAAGAAGGAATAATACAGCGTTTATTCTCATTGTTATTATATTTGTCAATACAAACTAGTTATCAAAGATGAATATAACCCAGGAGAAGCTGGTCGAAGAAATCATTGCTAAAGCGGTGAATGCATCACATGCGATGGGGAAACTTGATCAGTATCAAACTGATAAGATCGTTCGTTCCATATATGAAACCGGGTTCAACCATCGCTGGGACTTGGCAGATATGGCATTCCGGGAAACAGGTATAGGTAACATTCATGATAAAATGATAAAAAATATCATCGCGACACGATTCGTTTACCGTGATATATTACCTCAGAAGACTGTCGGAATTATCAATGAGGACGATGAAAATCAGATTATCGAGATCGCGCG
>Ga0224559_1001890_pt1 | contig 11080 bp, 11 predicted proteins | sample 714S33034metaG_FD_180676 | JGI IMG/M metagenome (GOLD analysis project Ga0224559, IMG submission 180676) | Peat soil microbial communities from Stordalen Mire, Sweden - 717 S3 30-34 | ecosystem: Environmental > Terrestrial > Soil > Wetlands > Peat | place: Sweden: Norrbotten County, Stordalen... | reverse complement strand
AGCAGGGTTTTCGAGCCTGGCCGCATCAATTCCTTTTCAAATTGGATGAAAAGTTCCGCCGAGATCCGCGGCGTATTCCATTCCTTTCCGTTCTGATCCCGGTATTTCTCTTGCTTGTACATCTCTGGGATGTAGGCGCCAGATTCTTCAATTCTCTCCAGCGCCTCCTGCATGATCTTGCCGGCGGCCAAACCCATGTCGCCGCGCACGTCGGCGTTGAACTTTTGGGCAGCGGCGGTGCGCTCTTCCTTGTTGGCGCCCTTCTTCTGATCATCAAGCTCCTGCCGTTGCCGCGCCAAATCGGCCTGCTGCTGCGCAAACCAGGCTTTCTGCTCCTCGGTGGCATCGGCGGCCAGCGCCGGCGCGGGCGTCTCGAAAATCGAACCATCCCGAATCTGATCCAGCACCTGAAGCGCCAGATTTCCCAGTTCCAGGTTCTCCAGACGCTTCTGGTCGGCCGCCTTTGCAGCCTCATTCGGATAGTAGCCGCCCAGTTTCGCCGTCAGTTGCTCGATCTCCGTCTTGAATTTCCCAGAAAACTTCTGCAATTCCCGGTTGACCAGGCCGCCCACCACCGCCGCGTGGTCCGCGTCGAAGATCGGCTGACCCTGAGCGTCCACCACCGGGTTGCCCTGCGCATCCACCTGCTGAAACTGTTGATCGAAAATGCTCAAAAACTCAGGCACGCTCTCAGGGTTGTAAATCGTCCGCAGGCTGGCCGTCTTGAGCGCCACCTGGTTCGATGCCTGCTCCTGCAAAAACTGCGCATCGCCTACGGTCGGCGCAATGGCCAATATCGGCTCCGCCTCCGCCAGCTTGCGCGCCAAAGCAAAGACTGGGCCTTTAACCTCGGGATGCGCGTCCATGAACGCGCCAAACTCCGGCGTTTTCTCCATCAATTCAGAGAGTTGCCGCGGCGTCGCCGGGGCGGCTTCCGCTTGCGGCGGTTTTTGGCCATCCGCTATCTGCTCTTCAGTACCCTGATTCGCTTGCGTGGCGGTGGCGGTCTCCGTGGCGGTGGCATCGGCAGCCTGGGCATTTTCGGTCGGAGCGGCCGCGCCATCGGGATGCGCGCGCCACCACTCATTGTTCGCCTTGGCAAATTCGTACTGCCCAGTCGTCGTGTTTGGGAAGTCGGTAGCCTTTGGCGCCTCAGCCCCCTTTGGCGGGGCTGCCGGCGCAGCGGGAGCCGCTCCAGTTCCAGGTGCGGCCGCGCCGCCAGTCGGCGTGGCCGAAGTGGCGGGCGTCTGAGGCGTAGCCGGGGTAGAACTTGGGGTGCTGCTGGCGCCTTGCGAGGGCGCGCTCGACGAGGCCGGCGCTGAAGAAGCCGGGGCGGATGCAGGTGCGCCCGATGAAATTGGAATTACCGGAGATGCCATGTCGTCCTCAATCCATTCCTACGAATTTTCATATCCTACCACTGAAATCTGGCGATGTGAAGGCTGTGCAGACCCTCACATCGCCCGTTACAGCACAATTTTAGATGATGCGCCAATCAGTTTGTTGGGCTGCCGCCGTCAGATATGGCGCCCTCCGCCGCTGTCGTGTCAGGCTCTTGGCCGGCTGTCGCGTTAACGTCCCCACCCGCGGATGTTGCATCCACTTGCTTCTCGATGACGCTTGGAGCGCTCGCCTGGTTCTGCTGGTTGTCCACTGTCTTCTGCTCTTCACTGTCCGAAGAACCCGCCGCCGTGGTTGTCGCCAAAGCCGCTGAGGGAGAGTCGGTGACGTTCGGTGCGCTTGTTTGGCATATCTGGTCGCTGATTTCCTCCACGCGCTGGGCGGCCTCGCGCAAAACGTAAACTAAAACCTTCACTGGTAAGTATTCTGGCGAGTTCTGAGCCTCGGGATGGTCCTTCAAAAAACCTTCAAGCGATCCATAAAGAACGTTTTTTGGTGCGCTTCCGAGTTCGTAACGTGCTGTGGCATCGTCGCAAAACATCTCGACGATGCGAACACCTTGCGCAATGACCGGCTGAGTTTCTGTGGAAGTCAAAATACCGTTTGCGCTTTCCGAAGCCGGCGTGGGCTGGTCTTCGACCGGCGGGTGAGCTTCCACGTAGCCGCTGAAAGCCTCATTCAAAATACTGAAATCCTGCTCAAGTGAAGCGATTGTGGCCTTCAACTGTGCCACTTCCACGCTGTTGGTGTCAGGCCGCCAGCCGATGGTGCGCGGGTTGGCCTTCACCTGCGCCAACTTCTCTGCGACAATCTCGGCGCGCTTTTCCGCGTCGGCTAGTTTCCAGTCCAATTCCCGGTACGCCGCCTCTTGGGCCACGCTCTTCAGATACGCTTCATCTCCTGCGGCTGAAAGCAATGTCGCAGCGTAGATCTTGACTGGCGTCCCCTGCTCGTTCAGATAGATGAGGTTCAGACTCAGCGTCGCGCCTCGAATCGCGCCGCACAGTCCAAAGTGTGGTTCGCCCAACGCTATAGCTTCATACTCCACGCTGCCAATCGCGTACACCACGCGGTCGCCTAATTTCACAAAGTGTGGTTCTCCCAACGCTACAGCTTCATACTCCACGCTGCCAATCGCGTCCACCACGCGGTCGCCTAATTTCACATTGTCTCCTACCATCGGTTTCTCTCCTTCATGCCTTCAAAAGCTGCGTTTCCACCTTGCCAGCCGTGTCGATCACTTTGCCCGCGGCGGCCACCTGGCCCGTAATGCTTCCGTCTGTTTGCGAGGGATCGATTGCTGCCAGCCGCTCGCACAGTGCAATCATATCGGCGGCGGCCGACCGCAGCATTCCCAGCGCCTGCTGTTGCGCCGGCGCATTCGGGTCCGGCGGCTGGCTGGCAGCCTTCACCTTCAAGTCAAGCCCGGCCTTGCGCACACCCTGCTGCGCTTGCATGTCCTGGCACAAGCCAAAATACTGCTCAATCTGCGAGTAGCCCAGCGGGTTCTTGATCCGTAAATCGGCGTTCTCAATGTAGAACTCCGTAATCGTCGGAATCACAATCTCAAAGTTCTCTAAAATCGATGGCTCGACGGGCAACTTTGAACCAATCGACCCATCCGGCTGCATCACCGGCTCCGCCGTGCGCTCCAGCAGCGTGTTCAGATCTTCCAGCGTCTTGGCGCGCTGCGCGCTGACCGGGCTGATGATGTTCGGGTAAAGCACCGACCCAATGGTCTCCTGATTCACCGGCACATCAAAGATCGCCTGCGCTACCGGATTGCCTTTGGTCAGTTCCTGCACCAGCGTGGTAAAGCTCTCGCGGATCTGCTGCGCCGTCTGTGGCAGATCCTGGTCTTCGTCGGGATAGACCTTCACGCGGCCCTGCATTTTTTGCAGGTTCACGTAATTGGTGCGGAACTGTTGACCTTTATCTTCAACAACCTCCGCAATCTCCTGTGCCGCGCCGCACTTCAGCAGCATGGTCAAACATTCAATCGCGTTCTGGGCCGCCTGCGCGTGTTCTTCCTTCACGTTTTCCCAGAAAGGCTCCATGCCCGTGCTGCCGGCCTGCGCCTGCATCTGCTGGCCGCCCAACGTCTCCACGCCCGGCGTAGTGCCGTTACCCGTCAACTGCGCCGGTAGCCCGTTCAGCATCTGCGCAAAGTTCAGCAACATGCTCGGATACATACCCAGCGCAGGATTCACCGGGATCTCAAAATGCAAAAAAGCATCGGCCAGCGTCTTTTGTGTGGCGCCAAACTTCGTTGGAACTGGGATCACCGTGGCGGGAGCCAGCGTGTTTCCCTTCCACTTATCGCTGTCGATCATCGCCGCGTCGATCAGGTTCATGCCGCAGCTTGCGCGCATCATCCAATCGTCGTAGAGGTACATGGCGTTGTTGAAGCGCTCGTTGAAGCTGGTCACGTTCTCCGCAATGCTCTGCGAATAGATGCCGTGGTTCTCGTGCAGCCGGCCCAGCGACCATACTTTGGTCAGCACCGACTTTTTCACACCCACAACTTCCGGGCCAAGCATGGTGATCCTCAAGCCATCGGGCGCTGCCTTCATCATGCGCGCCACATACTCTCGGTCGCCGGTGCGATTGTAGGCCATCGGCTGCACCCAGACCTGGCTGTATGTCGGCTTCTGCTGGTCCGTGTCCGTCGTGTAGCCCGTGCCCATGGCGTAGCTCTCGCTACGCCGCAACTTGTCGTAATTGGAGTTCTGCGCTGTTGACGCCTCGGCGCCCTCGTGGATCTTGTCCCAGGCATCCGGGAACATCATGCGCGCTTCGCCAATGTCGATTTCAAAGTCAAAAGCCAAAATCGGCGTCCCAGCCAGTTCGTTGGCCATTGGGTCGCAATCCACTTCCAGCGGCGAGTGGATGGTCTGTTTCACCATCGCCCGTGGAATCTTCTGCATCCCCACTACGCCCATGCGCGGCGCGCCGGGTTCAGCCGGATAAAAGCTCTCTTCGCCCATCTGCTGCCCGCAACCGGGGCATTGCGCGCCATTCTCGTCAATCTTCAACGCCGCCGCCGGCGTCTCCTTGCCGCATCCCAGGCAGCGCATCCGGTCAGGTTGATCTGCGCTGATCTCACCAAAGACCGGCTGGGTGTCGTATCCGCTCCAGTTGCCGTCGAGCACTCCGCGGGTCTGTTTGAAGTAGGTTCCGTACAAATAGAGCATTTCAAACTCGCCACGCACCATCTGGCGAATCTTGTTGCGCCGCTCGATGATGCCCACGGCCTCCTGCGCCGCCGACGCCGTTGTCATGTCGGCCAAAATGCGCGCGTCCTGCGGCTTCACCACGGTGTTGGGAACCTCGCGGCTCATGTTACCCACAAACGTCTGACCTAGCAACAGCGTCATCGGGTGCAAAAAGCGCTGCAGGTGCGTTGACTCGCCGTCGCGCACCTTGTCCGAACCCTGATACCAACTGAGCGCATCCACCCAGTTGCCGTTTTGCTCATCGCCAATCCAGTCAATCACCTGGATGCCCCGATAAAACAGCACATTTTTCAGCCAAATCTGCTGCCGCGCCAGCCGGTCGGGGCCCCACTGGTTTCTGTACATGCCGACGATTTTGACGGTGAGGTTGATGTCGTCTTCGCTTAGATCGAGCTGCATCCACTGATCTGCCGGCGCGCCTAAAGTGGGGTTTTCGGTACTGGTCGCCGCCACGGCGCTCGCTTCAGAGCGGCCAATCCCGGCAGGGACTTTCATCGGCAATAAGCTCGTCCCTGCAGCCATCAGTTCACCTTCCCGCGAATACCATAGGTTCCGTTTTTGACCGCGGCCCGCAGCGCCTCATGCACATCGTCAAACCCAACCCGCGATCTCGGGCTGGGCATTTCTTGCTGTTCGCCTGACTCCCGGTTCTTGGCCTCTGCGGTCGGCTTTTCATAAAGCGCCGGCTGCCCGCTCATCTGCACAATCCGGTCGAGCAGCAGTTTGCGCTCGGCGTTGCTGACCTCCAACTGCTCCTGTGTCTTGCGCCAGAGACCGAAGACAGCTTCGTATTTTTCGCGGGCGGCGTCCTCCGCCTTGATGCGCGCCACTTCGCTCTGTGCCAGCATCTGTTGCGCCGCCAAACGCAAATGCTCGGCGGCCTCAAACTCTGCGCGGCTTACCCACGGAAATCTCACCTAACGCCTCCGGTTCCATGGCTTGAATTCCAGCATCTCCGCCACTGAAGGGAAACTCCCTTGAAACTGCATCGCCCGATCATCAATCAGCAAGTGCGACGGCGGCTTCAGCAGCGGGAAGCGAATTTTTCCCAACTTGTGTTTCGGGAACCCCCACTTCACCAGCCAGCGCTTCATTGCCGCCCGCGCACCCCAGTACCGAGCCCGCGAACTGAAAATGCAAACGTCAAACTCGCGAAAACGCGGCGCCATAGTGCAAACGGAGTCACCATCTTCAACCAGCGAATCGAGCCACTCGATGGCGCCCGGCACTGGCGGGTCCGGCAGCGTCGTAGCACCCTTCCAGCCAGAGGTGTAACTATGCAGCACTCCGTCAAAATCAATGGCCAAGACCGGCGTGCGGGCCGGTAAATCGTTGCTAATCAGGTTTTGCCGCGCCATCATTATCCCCAATTCAGGTGCCTATCCTTTGCGCTTCATTGCAATTCCCGCAAACTTTTTGCGTACCGCGGCTCTGTCTTCAGGCGTTCCGTTCGGCATTGCAATAGCGATTGCCGGGGCCTTCCCGTTCGATGTGGCTGTGGCTGTGGCAGTAGCGTTCTTTGTCGCTTCCGTCGACGTTTTTGTAGAGGTCGGAGAACCTCCCGTAGAAGTTCCTCCCGTAGATGGCAGGGACGGTGGTGGGCTGCCGGCAGATGGCCACTTCACATCAAAGGTTTCCGGTGGTCCCTTTGGTTCATCCCTTATTGGTTTCTTCATCATTGGCCTCAGTACCACTCTGTGACGTTGATGACCGTTGCCAGCCCAGCTGAAGTAACCTGAGCTTTCGCGGTTCCCAGGGTGGCCGGGCCGCCAGGCCCTACCGGCTGGCCGCCGCTGCCGCCGTTGCCGATCGGCACGGTGTTGGGTGGGTGGTCGCCAGTGTACCCGTTGATCCAATAGGGTTCTCCAGGCTCTCCAGCCGTGGGCTTGGCAATGGTCACCGTCGGCCCTACCGCATTGCGCCCAAAACCTTGAGGCGTCAGTTCTTGGATGACCAACCCTTGAAAAGCGCCAGCATTCGGGGCGCCATCTTCTTCGATCTTCATCCGGCTCGACACGCGCGTGCAGCGCACAATCGTCGGAGTTCCCCCCACCGCCGGAACATTGTATTGCGTCACCACCTGACCCATCACACCCTCCAAACCGCAAACTTAAATTGCTGTGCGTGTTTCACAAGGGATTTCGTGGGCCCCGTCCGCGCATCTCGCGCGACACCATGCGCACAGCAAACCGATTGCTGGTAGGGCTGTCAAGGCCCTCTTGACCGTCAGGCCGGCGTCCCGGCGTTGGCTTACAGATGGAGGTCCACCCTACACACCCCAGTCATCCAGCAAGCCTGGCGGCGGGGTTGCTGAGGGGCTAGAGAAAGGAGAAGCTAACCACCCAGGACGCCGCCAAGGCACCTAAATCTTATCAGAATCCCGCGCGCATCAGCAGCGCAGTGTTGCGATCGATCTCCAGTGCGGCCGCATCGTATGAGATGCCGTAGTGCGTTGCCACCATCTGCACAGCCTGCCCGCGGTCGATCAACGGCGCCAGTGCCGCCAGTTTCGGCGTCGTCACACTGGCTGGGGTGATTGTGCTCCCCTTGATGGTGGTAATCAACGCCAAAATCGCGCTGATGCCGGTCACGGCCGCATTGATGGCCACGGTGACCTTTTGCTGGCTGGCCGCATTGGTGATGCGCGCCGCCTGCAGCAGCGCCGTGGTCACATTGCCCTGAAACGCTGTCGCCTGCGCCTGTAGCTGTTGTAGCGTCGTCGCGTTGGGGTTGGCCAGATAGGTTTTGGCCTGCGCTTCCACCAGGTTTGCCACCGCCGTAAACGTCGTTCCGGCCAAAAGGATCAAACCCGCGTTGGCCGGGTCCAGGGCTGCCACCGTCGCATCGATCGTCGTCGCGGCGCTCACGATGGTCGGCGTCCAGTTCACAATGTCCTGAGCCACCGTTGTGGCCGAGCAGGCCGAGCATGGCCAAACCAGCAGCAGCGAGATCAGCGCCAGCACGCCCAGCTTCGCCGTCGATGCTCCCTGATCGGATGAAGCCGACGAAGCGCCGGGTGTGGCCACGGGGTTGTGAAGCAACGCCAAAATCGCTGTCACCGCGGCAATCACAGCCGAAACCACCGGGTGCGTACCCAAAAACGAGGTGACCGCCGCCTGCACCGACGGGATGCCCAGCAACGATGTGAGCAGCGCAATGACTGCGCCAATGATCTTCGTCGAGTTCTTCATCTTGATTCCTTCCTCCACGGTGTCCACCGTGCTGTTAAGCTGCCGCAGCAGCCGTAGTTTTTGCATCAGCGAGATTCCCATTCTCGGTCCTTTCAAGCTGCGCGAAGCGGCCAGTGACAAACGCCAGGAGCCGGTTGATCGGCTACCTTTGCGCTCGTCACCCAATACGTGTCGTTGCCATCAAGAAACACTTGACCGTTGACGCCAATGGTGTCTCCCCACTCATATGGCCATGTAGCTGTGACGATCATGGGAAGAACCTGCCCCTCATATGCGGTGTTGCCAATGTGCGCTTGGGCGCCGAGCGGCCACTGGTCAGGAAAGTTTGTGCTTAGGCCAATCTCTGCATCGTTGTTATTGATGCGCCTAATGATCTCCTCTGACGTGGTGCGTCGTCTGTTGATTTTTTGTGCATCTTCCGCCGTTAAGGTGTAATGCAAAAAACGGCCAATGGTAGGTTGACTTGACATATGTTCCTTTCACGCCGCATCGTAGGCGGCTTGCAGTTCGGCCACGTATACCGGGTCCGCCTTCACGCTGCCCGTGTTCCACACCTCGCCGATCTCGGCCAAATTCTTGGCCTTGCGGCACCCAATGTCGTAGCGGTTGAAGTAATCCACGGCGCCTTCTATAAGCGCCGGCAAATCGTGCAGCAGCTGGTCCGGCGTGCAGCCGGGATAGTTCATAAACATCAGTTGCCACGGTCCATAAGAGCAAGCCGCCGCGGCGCCGTGGCGCGTTACCAACTCCTGCTGTAGTGTACTTGTCTTGTACACCTTCCCGCCCACATCGTAGGCAGGCTCGTGCCGAGGTCCGCAGTCGTGGCCAACAGCCTTCACGTCGCCGCCGCCCGATTCCGCCGCCGCCAGCGCCGTCAAGATCTTCACGCCATCGAGTCCGGCGGGCGCGTGCAGAAATCCGCCATATTGCCGGCAAGCCGCCAACACGTCTGCAACCGGAAAGCTATTCATCGCTCTCCTCTGCATCTTCCGCCGCAAAATCTTCCGGCGCATTGCAGTTCACAGGCCCATCTCCGCCAGGGGAGCCAGGGGTAGGCAATGGCTGCGGCGGCGCTCCAATTGGGGTGTTGCTTGTGCTCATGGTTGGCTCCTTTGCGCATCGGCATAGATAGGGAATTTGTTCCTAGCATATGCCGGATCTGCATGATTCGTCGAGTGAATTCTCGGCACAATCAGTTCTGAGCGATGACGATATTCCAGGGTTGTGAAGTACACCGTGGCCGCCGTGAAACCAAGTCCAAGAATTGTAGCGATGACCTTGGCCAGCATCACCGATGTTTTCCCATAGGTTTTGATTTCGATCAGCTCATCGCGCATGGTGGCCACATCTGCAATCAGGCCCGGCTTCCCATTCCCGGCCAGCACAGAGTGGTGATTCATCAGCGTGCTGCGCATGACCGCAAACTGTTGCTCCGGTGTGCCATCGATTACAAAATCGCTCATCCCTCGATCCTCGTGGTAGATTTTATTGCAAAACGTCACTCACCGGCAGCCAGTTGCGCCGCCACCCAGTTTGCTTTTCCTGCATCCGATTGCGCTCGCACCGCCGCAATAGCTGTGTCGCTGGTCCAAGGTGTGGCGGCTACTGCATCGCCGTTGCTGTCTGTTTTGGCAGCCGGGGATGGCAGGTCATAGGTTGTGCTGTTGGCCGCGCACCATGCGCCCAGGCCGGTGCCGGTAGTGTCCCATTGTACTGAGACTGTGGCGCTGCCATCCGAATTCACTGTTACGGCAAATGTGTCGGCCATTCCCGTCTCCTAGTATCCAGGGCATGAATAGGTGATGTTGTAGGCGGTTGAAGCCGTCAGCGCCGTGCCCACATTGAGCGTCCAAACACTCGTGGTATAGGTAAACTGGTAATTCGTTAGGGCGGTGTAGGGTGAGGCTGCCAGCACAATCGAGGCTAAGCAATTCGGCAACTTGGCGTGCGCCTTTGCCGCGGTGATGGTCAGCAGCGTCCCCGTGGCTGTGCCGGTGCCCGTCGTCAGCGAGATCGTTCCCTCCGAGGCTGAACAGGTGTGGCTTGTGGCGCAGGCGATGGTTGGCGACGATCCCGCCCCTGCCGTTGCCGCCACCGTCGCCGCAATCGATGAACCGTAGCCGCCATTGATGACTGCATAGGATTGATCGGTTCCCCCAAGGGTAGATGTATAGCTCCCATTCCCTGTGGCACTGGCGCCGATAACGTATTCCGAAGTATCCGAGCTCGTGTTTTTTGGGTTTGACGACGCTCCTATAAAAATTGAATTCGTTGTCCCAGCAGAAATGGTGTTATAACCCGCCTTGAAACCAACCGCGACATTGTCCGACCCACTTACATTATTGTAAAGCGCTTGAAAACCCACTTCAACGTTACCCGAGGCGCCGTCAGAATACCCGGCTTGAGAACCAACCGCGACTGCATCGGATGAATTATTTACGTATATCGTAGCGTAGCCGATGGCAACATTATCCGGATTTGTTGTTATACCTATACCGGCCTGATACCCCATGGCGGTTTCATCATAACCCGATATGTTGGCACTTAGGCATTGAGTACCTTCACAGGTGTTATCAATTCCAGATGTGTTGGCAACCAGGGCTTGATTCCCTACACCTGTGTTGCTGCTGCCTGTATCAACTTTTAAAGCACTATTTCCCACGGCGACGTCATTCAAAGCCGAGTTGCCAGCCAAATAGCCAAGCGACAGGTAACTATGATTCGCCCAAGCCTCGGTCAACGTCCCGCTCGTGGTCACCGGCGAGTTGGTAATCGTAAATGCTGAAGGCGCCGAAAGTCCAACGCTCGTCACCGTTCCCGAGCCACCGCCGCCGCAGGCCGCCCCGGTGTTTGTCACCACGCCCGCCGTCGAGATCTGCAAGCAACTCGTCGTCGAGGCCGCCTCGATGCCCGTCAGCGTCACCGTGCTGCTTCCCGCCAGCGTCGTCGCACTCACCGATCCGCCAGACAGGTTCGTCGCCGTCACCGCATTTGTAGCGTTGACCGCGTTCGTCGCGTTCGTCACCGCCGTCGCCCCGATCCCCGACACAATCTGCGCCGCCGTCGCCACCGTCAGCGCCGACGTGCCGTTGCCGTAGAGCACCCCCGTCAGCGTCCCAGCTTCACCCGTGCCGCCCTGGGCCGCGCTCAGCGGCGTCGTCAAGCCGGTCAACGACGTGATGTTGCTGTTCGCCCCGCTCGTCGCCAGGCTCGCCGGGAAGCTCGTCAGGTTCGCCGCGCTGAACGTCGGCG
>Ga0224559_1001888_pt1 | contig 11082 bp, 7 predicted proteins | sample 714S33034metaG_FD_180676 | JGI IMG/M metagenome (GOLD analysis project Ga0224559, IMG submission 180676) | Peat soil microbial communities from Stordalen Mire, Sweden - 717 S3 30-34 | ecosystem: Environmental > Terrestrial > Soil > Wetlands > Peat | place: Sweden: Norrbotten County, Stordalen... | reverse complement strand
TGACCTTTGGTCTCACGGGGCAGGCTCCGGCGAACGTCTTGAAGCCGTCTCCCTGCCTTTTGCTTGTCCCTCCATTCCCCGACTGAAGTCGGACTCACTTACCCTGACCGCTGTTCTTTTGACTCAGTGGGAGCGCGCCCGCCCCGGGTGCTATTTCCCGCGCCCTCGCGGGGAATTCGGTCGCACCGAACGGTTTCAAGGGTCCGGGTTCGTTTCGCGCGCAAGCGGCTGAACGCGATTAAAACGGTCCCGATATTTTGTTTTGGGAGGTGACGCTCGCCCTCAACCCGGCCTTCTTCCCCAGTAGAAGGAAACGCCTACCACGTCTTCTGCTTTTCCGGTGACGCGTCCGGCCAATCCCATCGCGAATATTTCTCAAAATGCTGGGAACGTGAAAATCCTCTCCCGGGGAGAGAAAACCGGTGAGGGCGGGTGTCAAAAACCATTTCTGCCCGGTTTAAAAAATCTCGGCGCCTTTGCGCCTTTGCGTTAAAAAATTACTCTGGTTGCCCCCCCCCCGATCGGTCGGACGCTCAAGCCGGTGAACCGGACCGGATCATTTTAATGGCTATGCCGCCCCGGACGGGGCGGTTTCATTTTTGGGATGGCGTTCTACAGAGATGTCGCGCCTGACGGCGTTTGGGGTGGAGACGAAATTTTTTGCCCAGACGCCAGGGCCGTTCCCGCCAGTCCCGCAAAAACAATCCCCAAGCCAATGTTTCTTGAAATTTAGATGCGTCAGCCCTGAACCGGGCCAATTCGCCGCTTGACCTTTGGCGGGGCAGCCGGTTTACTTGTAGTTGATAGGCATCAACTCATGCTCGAGCAATTCAAAAGCCTGTTTTCTAACGACATTGGAATAGATTTGGGAACGGCCAACTCCCTCGTCTATGTGCGGGATCGTGGAATCGTCCTGCGCGAACCTTCGGTGGTGGCCATCCAGGCGGGCACGACCAACGTGCTGGCGGTGGGGGCCGAGGCCAAAAGAATGCTGGGCCGCACGCCCGGCAACATCGTGGCCATCCGCCCGATGAAAGACGGCGTGATCGCCGACTTTGAAATCACCGAGGCCATGCTTCGTTATTTCATCCAGAAAGTGCATCACCGGAAATTGATCGCACCCCGCGTGGTCGTGGCCGTGCCGTCCGGCATCACTGAAGTCGAGAAACGGGCCGTGAAAGATTCCGCCACCCACGCAGGCGCGCGCGAGGTGTATTTGATCGAGCAACCGATGGCTTCGGCCATTGGCGTGGGTCTGCCGGTGCAGGAACCGGCGGGCAACATGATCGTGGACATCGGCGGCGGGACTTGCGAAATCGCAATCATCTCCCTCGCCGGCATCGTCTTCAGCCGCAGCCTGCGGTTGGGCGGGGACGAGCTGGATGCCACGATTGTCGCGCACATGAAGCGGGCCTACAACATGATGATAGGTGAACGCACCGCAGAAGAAATCAAGATCCGCATCGGGTCCGCTTTTCCGCTGGAACAGGAATTAACCATGGACGTCAAAGGCCGCGACTTGGGGAGCGGCCTCCCGAAAACCATGACCATTCATTCCGAGGAAATTCGCGAGGCCCTGCAGGAACCGCTTTCGAGCATTCTCGAATCCATCCGGATCACCCTGGAACGCTGCCCTCCCGAACTCGCCTCCGATCTGGTTGATCGCGGGCTGGTGATGGCCGGTGGCGGCTCATTGATCCGCGGCATTGACCGACTCGTGGCCGGCGAAACCGGCCTGCCCGTGCATCTCGCCGACGACCCGATGAGCGCCGTCGCCGAAGGCACCGGCCGCGTCTTGCAGGAAATTGAATTCCTGAAACGCGTCGCAACCAACGCCAAATACTGATTCTTGATTCTTCCGGGGAGTTCACCGCTCCATGGCGACAACGCCGTGACGAAGCGGAATGTTCAAACAAAAAAATTATCTCGCGCTCGGCGCCGTGGTGATCGTGGCGGTGGTTCTTTTGAGCCTGCCCGCGCGCGCCACTGCGCGCATGAAGCTGGCCGTCGGCAGTTGGTTTTTGCCGCTGTTCGGCCTGGCCAGTGCCGGGCAGCAGTTGCCCGCCGACCTTGCCGACTCCGTCCTGCCGCGCCGCGAACTGCTCCAGCAGATTGACCGCCTCCGGCGCGAAAACCAGCAGTGGGAGGTGCAGCAGCTTCAGGCCGCCGCCATCGTCCGCGAAAACGACCAGCTCCGCGCGTTGTTCAACTGGCAGCGGCAGGCGCCATGGAAACTCAAGCTGGCCAATGTCACCCAGCGCGATCCCGCCAACTGGTGGCGCACGGTGCAGATTGATTTGGGCACCCGCGACGGCCTCCGCGAAAATCTTCCCGTCATGACCGCCGCCGGCCTGGTGGGCCGCGTCAGCTCCGTGAGTCTCACCCGGGCGCAGGTCGTGCTGGTCGGCGATCCAAACTGCCGGGTTTCCGCGCGGGTGGAAAATCCGGCCCGCGACATCGGCGTGCTCATCGCCGGCGGCACGCTGGACACCTCGCTGGTGGAACTGACCTATCTCGCCAGCAGCGCCAATTTGAAGCCCGGCCAGAACGTCTTCACCAGCGGCCTCGGCGGCATTTTCCCGAAGGACATTCCCGTCGGCCAGATCGTGGACGCGCATTCCGTGGACTTCGGGCTGTATACCGAGGCGCGCGTGAAATTGAGCGCCAACCTGGGAGCGCTGGAACAGGTCTGGGTGCTGCTGCCTTGAAACCATGAAGAAACACCAAACATCGAACATCGAACGCCCAACATCGAATGCCTCCGGCCCGCGCCGCGAAATTTTCGTTCGGCGTTGGGCGTTGGGCGTTGAAGGTTCGAGGTTTACCCGCCGATGAACCTTTTCCCCACCCTCCTGATTCTGGCCGGCGCGTTTCTCGCGGTGTTCGCCGAGGCCACGCTGGGCGCGCCGCGGCACTGGCTGGGCGCGCAGATTGACCTGCTGCCGGCGCTGATGGTTTATGCCGCGCTGAGCACCGACATTGTGACCGTGGCGCTGCTGGCGGTGCTGGGCGGCGTCTGGTTTGACACGCTGTCGGCCAATCCGCTGGGGCTGAGCATCCTGGCGCTGCTGGCCGTGGGCTTTCCCCTGCACCAGTGCCGCGAGCTGCTGCTGCGCGATCTGCCGTTTGCGCAATTGGTCCTGGGCGCCGCCGCCAGCGCCACGGTGCCGGCGCTGACGCTGCTGCTGCTGTTGAGCGGCGGCGTGGAACTGCCGGTCGGCTGGGGCACGCTCTGGCAATGGCTGGTCATGACCGCCGTCGGCGCGGTCGCCACGCCGTTTGTTTTTTCGCTGATGGATGCGTGCCATCGCGCGCTCGGTTATCAGCACGAGGTGGAAAACAGTTTCCGTCCCGACCGCGAAATCCAGCACGGAAGAATTTTAAAATGAAAAGCGCCGGCGTTGAAAAGTTGCATTATCGCATCGCGGAATCGGCGGCAGCCGCCCGATCCCGCGCGGCCACGCCGCACGATTTAACGATTTAACGATTTGACTCATGCTCGTCGTTGACGAATTGAAAAAGAACGAACCGCAGCTCCGCCTCGTGGCGGTGGGGCTGGCGGCGGGCTTTGTCATTTTGCTGGCGGGCCTGTGGTGGGTGCAGGTGGTGTCGTCCGGCGAATACCAGTCGCATCAGGAGACGCAGGCGTACCGCACCATCCGGATTCCCGCCGTGCGCGGGAAAATCCTGGACCGGGCCGGCCGCGTGCTGGCGGAGAACCGGCCGCGCTACAATCTGAGCCTTTATCTTGATGACCTGCGCCAGCCGTTTTACGACGGTTACGTCAGCCTGCGGCATTCGGCGCAGGCCGGACAAAAACAGCAGATTGCCGCGGCGGAAACCAAGCTGGGCCGGTCGCTGACCAAGGCGGAGCTGAACCGGTTTCAACTGACGCCGGAATATCTCCAGCAATTGCGGGCGGAGGCGCGCGTTCGCGTGGCCGGCGGCATTCTCGCGCGGATCAGCGAAAAAATCGGCCAGCCGCTGGTGCTCGACGAGAAAAATTTCAATGCCCATTATGCCAAACAGCTCGCGCTGCCGTATCCGGCCCTGAAAAATCTCAACCCCGCGCAGATCGCGCGCTTCGAGGAAAATTACACCAACCGCCTCGGCGCGGATCTGGAGCTGGAATCGGTGCGCAGCTATCCGAACGGCACGCTGGCGGCCAATCTGCTCGGCTATGTGCAGCGCGACGACCAGGCGCAGGAGGGGGAAAGTTCCTATTTCAATTATTTCCAGCCCGATTATTGCGGCATGGTGGGCGTGGAGGCCGCCTTCAACGACGATATGCGCGGCCGCGCCGGCGAGGAGGCCGTACTGGTCAACAGCCTCGGCTACCGCCAGTCGGAAAACATCGCCAACCCGCCCGAAGCGGGCCACAACGCCGTGCTGACCCTGGACCTCGATCTCCAGCGCGTGGCGGAAAATTCCCTCGCGGCGCACCAGGGGGCGGACGCCCGCGCCGCCATTGTGGTGATGGACGTGCGGAACGGCGACGTGCTGGCGATGGTGTCGTCGCCGACGTTCGATCCGAATGAATTTGCCCAGACCATTTCCCAGCCGCAATACGACCGCATCAAAGATCGGACGGCGGAAAAAAACCGCGCGACGGGTGAAAATTACGCGCCCGGCTCCATTTTCAAGGTGATCGTCGGACTGGCCGCGCTCGAGGGCGGGTTGAACCCGGAAAAAATTTACACGGTGGATGCCGACCCGGAAAATCCGGGCCACGGTTGCATTCACATCGGGCGGCTGAAGAAAAAGGACACCGCGCCGCCCGGCCTGTACAACTTCAAGCGCGCGCTGGTGCGGTCGAGCAACTCCTATTTCATCCAGGTGGGGATGGAAGCCGGCGCGGACCGGATTGTGGAACTGGCGGAAAAATTTCATCTGGGCGAGAAGGCTGGCCTGCCGACGCGGCAGGAAACCAGAGGCGATCTGCCGACGCCGGAGCGCATTCACCACGACTGGCGCGAGGGCGACACGGCGAACCTGTGCATCGGCCAGGGCGAGCTGGCGGTGACGCCGCTGCAGATGGCCGTGGTGTATTCGGCGATTGCAAACGGCGGAACGGTGTTCTGGCCGCGGCTGGTTTCGCGGATCGAGCCGCAGGACCCCGCGTCGCATGAGCCGGCAAAGGTTCTGCCCGCCGCGCTGGTGCGCGACCGGATTGGCGTGAGCGCGCGGAGCCTGCGGATTCTGCGCAGCGCGATGCTGGCGGAGACCGAGGACGCGGAGGGCACGGGCAAGGCGGCGGTGGTGGGACCGGAGCTGCGGATCTGCGGCAAGACCGGCACGGCGCAGGTGCAGGACAGCGCGAACCGGTGGATCGGCTACAATTTCTGGTTCGCGTCGTTTGCGCCGTATGAAAATCCGCGCTACGCCGTCGTGGTGCTGGTGCAGTCGGTGGAGCACAACGGCTCCGGCGGCGTGACGTGCGCGCCGATCGCGCACGACATTTACGAGGAAATTTTGAATCAGGAAAAAGCCGGCACCGGAAAAATCCTGACGGCGAAATGAAATGAAACCACATCAACAACTGAACATCAAACGCCGGACATCGAACGACATTGATGCGCGCCGCAAAGGCGTTCGGCGTTCGATGTGGGATGTGGGATGTTGGATGTTTTCCCCCAACCGCCATGGTTGACCTGTCCCTCAACGAGCGCAAAGGATCACTTGACCGGCTGCAAATCGCGGCCATGGCCGGGCTGATGCTGTTGGGCGCGATGTTTGTGTACAGCGCCACGATGGCGAATGCCGCGACGGCGGCGCTGCCGTGGTATGACCAGACCTGGGTGCGGCAGATCATCTGGTACGCGCTGGGCCTGGGCGCGGCGGCGGCGGTCTGCGTGGTGGATTATCACACGCTGGCCCGGTGGTCGTTCGTGGTGTATTGGGCCACCATTCTGGCGCTGGGGCTGGTGCTGATTCCACACATCGGCCAGACGCACGGCTGGGGCGCGCGGCGGTGGATTGACCTGGGGCCGTTCCAATTTCAGCCGAGCGAATTCGCCAAGCTGGCCTTCATTTTGGCGGCGGCGAATTTTTTGAGCCGGCCGCCGGACGAGCTGAAGCAGCGGGATATTTTCTGGAAGGGCATCGGCCTGATGATGCTGCCGTTCGTCCTGATTTTGAAGGAGCCGGACCTGGGTTCGGCGCTGGTGCTGCTGCCGACGGGGCTGGTGATGATGCTGGTGGCCGGCACGCCGCGAAAATATCTGCTGCGGCTGATGGCCGCCGTGGGCATTCTGGTCGCGCTGCTGCTGGCGGACGTGCTGTTCGCGCCGCCGGCGTTGCAGCTCAAGATGCAGGAGTATCAGCGCCAGCGGCTGCTGGTCTATTTCGGGGTGGATTTTGCGGCCCGGGATGCCAACGCCCAGGAAAAGAAGGAAGCCCGGCAGTTGCAGGCCGACCGGTCGTTCCAATCGCGGCAGGCGCTGATTTCCGTCGGGGCGGGCGGCCTGCTGGGCGCGGGCTGGGGCAAGGGCAAACAGACCGCCCTCCAGTTCATGCCGTCGAGCGCGGCCCATAATGATTTCATTTTCTCCGTCATTGCCGAGGAGGAAGGATTCGTCGGCTCCATTTTGGTGCTGACGCTGTATGCGGTGGTTCTCTTCACGGGATTGAGAATCGCCGGCCAGGCGCGCGATCGCCTGGGCAAACTCGTGGCGGCGGGAGTGGTCATACTCCTGTTCAGCCACGTTTTCATCAATATCGGCATGAACATTCGCATCGTCCCCGTTACGGGCATCCCACTGCCGCTGTTAAGTTACGGCGGGTCTTCAGTGCTGTGCTCGCTGATCGCGCTCGGGCTGATGCAAAACGTACACATCCATCGAAAAGGATACTAAATATGAACAATAATAACTTCTCGCGGCGACGCCGGGGAATGCGGTTTCGTCCGAAGGGCGGTTTCAACAATACGCAGCAAAAACCCGACCGCGAGGCGGTGGAGGCCCGGGCCGAACTGGCTTCCGAACAGGGGGGGAACGAACACGTTTTTGAAAAACGCCACCTGCCGGAAATCGAACGGGCCGAAAATATCGCCGCCGGTCTGCCGGCTGGCGGGCCGCCCGAAACCGCCGCTCCGGCGGCGCCCGCGCCCGCGCCCGCGCCGGTCGCGGAGGAAAAATTCAAGCCGGTGAAAATCGTCGAGCAGCCGAAGGGTTTGATGGACACCCTCCGGGACGCGGCCACCAGCCTCGTTAAAAAAGTCCAGCACCTCATCCGCCCGGAAGAGCGGATGCACAAGGAGGTCATCATCAACGCCGAGACGCTCGAAACGCGCGTCGCGGTGACGGAGGACGGCCGGCTGGAGGAATTCAACATCGAGCGCACCACCGAGGAGCGCCTCGTCGGCAGCATCTTCAAGGGCCGGGTGCGCAACCTTGAAGACGGGCTGAAGGCCGCCTTCGTGGACATCGGCTTCGAGAAAAACGCATTCCTGCACTACTGGGACATCGTGCCCAACCAGTTTGACTCCGGCGTGGAAATCGTCGAACGCGAGGGCGGCCGCCGCCCGCAGCGCCCCAAGATCACGCAGAAGGACATCCCCCGCCTGTATTCGCCCGGCTCGGACATCATCGTGCAGGTCACCAAGGGGCCGATCAGCACCAAGGGCCCGCGCGTGACGACCAACCTCGTCCTGCCCGGCCGTTTTCTCGTGCTGCTGCCGAACTCGGACCAAAGCGGCATTTCCCGCAAGATTGAAAATCTGGAGGAGCGCAAGCGCCTGAAGAAAATCCTGCGCGAACTCGCCATTCCCGAAGGCATGGGCGTCATCATGCGCACCGCCGGCGAAGGCCAGCAGAAACGCTACTTCGTGCGCGACCTCGCGTTGCTGCTCGATGAATGGAACACCGTCGCGGAAAAAATCAAGAGGCAGCCCATGGCCACCTGTGTGTTCCAGGAGCCGGACCTGATCGAGCGCACGGTGCGCGACTTCCTCACCGAGGACGTGGAACGCATCGTGGTGGACAGTCCCAAGGCCTACGAGCGGATGCGCGACATGATCTCGAAAATCTCCAAGCGCTCCGCCGACAAGATCAAGCTCTACACCGAGGCGCAGCCGGTCTTCGACCGTTTCGGCGTCACCAAACAACTGGACAACGCCTTTGCGCGCCAGGTGCATCTCAAGAGCGGCGGCTACATCGTCATGGACGAAACCGAGGCGCTCGTGGCCATTGACGTGAACACCGGACGGCAGAAGGGCGGCAAGGACCAGGAAGCCTCCATCCTCAAGGTGAACATTGAATCCGCCGATGAAATCTGCCGCCAGCTCCGCCTGCGCAACATGGGCGGCCTCATCGTGCTCGACTTCATTGACATGAAATCCGGGCGCGACCGGCAGCAGGTTTACCAGCGCGTCAAGGAAGGGCTGCGCCGCGACAAGGCCAAGACCCACGTCCTGCCGATCTCGCAATTGGGCCTGCTCGAGATGACCCGCCAGCGCCACAGCGAAAGCGTCAGCGCCGCCATCTACGACGACTGCCCGTACTGCAAGGGCCGGGGCAAGGTCAAAAGCTCCGTCACCATGAGCGTGGAAATCCAGCGCAAACTCCAGGAAATCCTGAAGAAGCGCACGCGCGATGAAAACGACTTTCAGCTCCGCGTCGTCGTGCATCCCGCCGTGCTGGAACGGCTCCGCACCGAGGATGAGAAATACTTCATCGAGATGGAGAAGCGCTACTTCGGCAAGCTGACCTTCCGGGCTGACACCGGCATGACTGCCCAGCAGTTCAAAATTGTGAACGTGGAGACCAACGAGGAGCTCGCCAGCGTCGGCGCGTAAAACCGATCTGCAAACCCAAAACGCCCCGCGAGAAATTGCGGGGCGTTTTTATTTTTGGGAACCTCATCCGGGTTGAAAAGACTCAAATCGGGTCACCGCGATGCCGCCCCGGTTTAGAGAATTACTCCAAAAGACATGGCGCATCATGCGACACGGGCGTACATGGTTTTGCCCGGACCAAAGCGCCAGAGGGCTGGCGCAGTCCAAGACGCTGGCGCGAAAGGCGATGGCTATCGTGAACGCGAAGCGTTTTGGACTGCGGTGCCCCGCCACCGCTTTTGGGAACATGTCTCTTCAGCAGCTTTCATGAAACCCAATCGCCACATGATTTTTGACGCTGCTCTAAAACAGTCACCGCGTCATTTTCCTGCAACCATCGAAATTTTCACCTGCCAGCGACAAAAAAATTGGCCGTCCCCCATGCGGAGACGGCCAATTTGAATCAAGCGGGAAACCTTATTTGGTCAGAACCGGGGCCGTGATCGGAGCGGCCGGCTTGGCGGCGTCCTGGCCCAGCTTGCCGCTGTAACCGGCGATAAATGCGGAGCCGAGCAGCACGATCAGGCCCGCGCACAGCAGGCTGCGGGTCCGGGCGCTGGTGCCCTTCCATTCGCCCAGGATGATGCCCAGCAGGCCGCTGAACATGATCGAGCTGGCCATCAGCACCGCCCAGCCGACATAACTTTGATCGCCCATTTTCGGTTCACCCGTTTTGAAGGCAATGAATTGGCAGGTCCAAATGGCCCCGGCAATCGCGCCAAAAACAAGGTTGGCAACGATGGGCGCGCCTTTTTTGGTGTAATCGCCAAAGGTTTTGTTTTTGGCGTTGAGGAACAGGCACCAGAGGAAGTTCACCGTGAAGCCGCCCAGCAGGGCAATCACCAGCACCGGCATGCCCTTCCAGGCCACGTCGGTGACCGGCTGGGTGGTCAGGGCCAGTTTTTCGATGGCGGAACCGCCCTGCAAACCGAAGCTTAATGCCGCGCTCATCAGGCCGGAGAACAGGGCGATCATCATGCCCTTGCCAAAGTTGTATTCCGCCACGGACTTTTTCTTCACCTCCTCCGGCAGTTCTTTTTCCTTGGACATGCCGGCCATGCCGACCAAGACAATGCCGGCAATGGAAACGATGACCCCCACGAGCGAGGTAATGCCGGCACCGGGTTGGAGCAGTTCACTGAATTTGCCGGTGATCAACTTGGGCACCAGCGTGCCCGCCGCCGAGCAGAGGCCGCAGCCGATGGCCAGTCCCAGGCCGACGCCGAGGTAGCGGATCATCAGCCCCCAGGTCAGTCCGCCAAACCCCCACGCCGCGCCGCAGAGGTAGCAATACCAGAGTTCCCGGCTGGGCGCGTGCTGGAGCACCGCCAGCGTGTTCGGCGATTTGATCAGCGCCAGCGTCACCGGCACGATGAGCAGGGCGAACAAGGCGTAAACCAGCCAGTAACTTTCCCAGGCCCAGTTTTTTACATTTTTGAGCGGCAGATAAAACACTGCGCCGGCGAGGCCGCCCAGGACAAAAATGATGATGCCCAGGGTGGGATTTGACGTTGTTAAAACAGCTTCATTCATAGTTTTTAAAGGCTGGAAATCTGCCCGGAGCCGGCGGCAGCCCGCCGCCGGCCCGGGTTCAAGACTTGTGGTTCAGCGAATTATTTGCGCAGGGAAAGCACGTCTTTCTCGTACTTCTTGACCTCGGCCAGCCACTGTTCGCCCACCGCGGTACCCTGCTGGAGGCAGTAATAATCCCACACGGCCGCGAACGGCATGGTCTTGGCCTCTTCCATCAGCGCCAGACGCGAGGTATAGTCGCCGGCCAGCTCGAGTTGCTTGAGCTTCGCCACCGGATCCAGCATGGCGATGCACAGGGCGCGGAGCATGTTGCGGCCGCCGATGACCCAGGCGGCGATGCGGTTGATGCTGGCGTCAAAATAATCCAGCCCGATGTGGGTGCGGCCGAGATAATCGCCGCGCACCAATTCCTGCGCGATGGACTGCAAATCGTCGTTCAAAATCACCACATGGTCGCTGTCCCAGCGGACGCCGCGGCTGACGTGCAGCAGGATTTCCGGCAGGAAGCACAGCACGGACGAGATCTTGTCCCCGACGTTTTCGGTCGGATGGTAATGGCCGGCATCGAGGGTCAGGAGCTTCTGGTGCTGGACCGCGTAGCCGAGGTAGAACTCGTGCATGCCCACGGTGTAGCTTTCCGCGCCGATGCCGAACAGCTTGCCTTCGATGGCGTCGAGATTGTGCTTGGGGTTCAGCGGCTTCTTGAACACCTCGTC
>Ga0224559_1001887_pt1 | contig 11084 bp, 7 predicted proteins | sample 714S33034metaG_FD_180676 | JGI IMG/M metagenome (GOLD analysis project Ga0224559, IMG submission 180676) | Peat soil microbial communities from Stordalen Mire, Sweden - 717 S3 30-34 | ecosystem: Environmental > Terrestrial > Soil > Wetlands > Peat | place: Sweden: Norrbotten County, Stordalen... | reverse complement strand
ACTTCGGCGTGAACTGTGCAACGCTGGCGACAAAAGTTACCGTCGCGGGGATTACATCGTCGGGAACCGCATCGAGAACGATACGAACCTCCGACCCGATGGCCACTCGTCCGGCGGCTGTTTCGGGAAGAAAAAAGGTAATCGTAACATCGCTCAGATCGATCATGCTGAGCACTTTGCCGCCAGCTCCGACCACCTCGCCCGGCTGCGCGATGCGGTATTGAATCCTTCCGTTTCGCACCGCTTTCAATACGGTGTCGTCGATCTCGGCCTGGATCTGGCCTTCAGATGCCTGCACCGCCGCAATCTTCGACTGTGCCGCAAGAACCTGGGATTTGGCTGCATTAATTGTGGACTTCAATGCTTCCAGTTGAGCCTTTGAAGCTGCCACGGCAGCGGCAGCCTCTCGCTGGCGCGCCACCTCTTCATCGAGTTCCTGAATCGAGGCCGCGTGTTGCCCGGATAGAATGCGCGTCCGGGCCGCGGTTCTCTCGGCCACGGCCAGTTCCGCCTCGCGCTGCGTGACCATCGCCGACTGCGCGGCCTGTTCGCTCTCGTGCTGTGCAACCATGGCCAAAGCAGTACTGGCTGCATTGCGCGCCTGCGCCTCCTCGGCCTGTGTCTGCTTCAGTTGCGCGCGGAGCACGGCCGTATCCATTCTGGCGACCACCCGTCCGGCGGTAACAACGTCGCCCTCGTCCGCGTACATTTCACTGATACGCCCCGGAGCCTTGGCCGCAATATCCAGTTCAACAGCCTCAATGCGGCCGTTTCCGCTCGCAAACCCCTCTCCCAATCCTTTCACCCGAAAGTGCTGCCAAATCAAATAAGCAGCGATGGCGACAACCGCGAGCAATACCACGCCAAGAGCAGGCTTGAGATACCGGCGCGCCCTGTCGCTGACCTTGGGAGATCGGGGCGCATCGGCCTTCGCCGATGGATTCTCGGGCGCACCCTCTTCTTGCTGGCGGTGTTTTCCCGAGGCGTTCTGCTTGGCTGGAGCGTCTGGCGCATGATCCGTTTGCGTAGATGGCTCGATACGCGGAGGATGGGCCACTCCAGGGGTTTCCGAAGGGTTTGGTTTCAGCTCTTCGCTGTCGGCATCGTTCGCCTCTTGATTCTCCGGCGGATTCAGCGGCGGTATTTGGATAGCGGAATCTTTATTGCCTGCGGTGGTGGCCATTGCACCTTCCTTGCGGTATCCGTGTCCATCAGTTGTGATAGTTGGGCATCTCGCAGCACTATGCCTTCGATGTCCTCATCTTTGCGCTGGTAATTGTACCCGATTACTCCATAAACGAGCAGACGTAAAGTTTACGCTGCCCGCGGGATTCGATCTGCTCAATAGTGCAACTCTGCTGATTTCTGCTTAAAGCCGGCCATCGCTGGTCACCCGCATGTTCGCCGTTACCCCGGTACGGCCTGATGATCCTGGTTTTGCTCTCAGAACGCCAATGAAACATCTCTGCCCCGTTCAAGCCGTTCCGCGTCTTCTTGACGTGCTCCGGCGCAGCGAGTAAAACTGGACTGCAACAGCACCGGCGTTGGAAATGTTCCTGGGGCGTTCGGAATATCGCATTTGAAGATTCATCTCGGATCTGATTCTCGAGTGCGGGCTATTTTAGACGCAGGGAGGCAAGAGCGGTGGATGTCGGATTGCTGGTACTCACTCCGCTGGCTGCGCTGGTCGCGGGCGTCGCCCTCCAGTTGCTATTCGCAGCCGTGCTTTCCGCCCGCGCCAAAGGCTGGCTGGCGTTTGTCACCGGGCTGGCCGCACTGGTGGGAGTGGCCGCCGCCTGGTGGCAGGTCTTCTCCGGGCAGGCTCTGGATTTCACTTTAGGACGCTGGGATGGTCCGATCCAACTGGCTTATCACGTGGATGGCCTCAGCCTGCTGTTCGCCCTCATGTCCGCGGGGATCGGCGCGGCCGTCCTGCTTTACTCCGTTGGCTATATGGAGTCGGAGAAGGGCACGACCCGCTTCTACTCGCTGATGCTCCTGTTTATTGCGGGCATGATCCACCTGGTTTATACCGCAGATCTGTTTCTTTTGTATTTCAGCTGGGAATTCGTCGGACTTTGCTCATTTTTCCTGGTCGGCTTCTGGTATCGCCAGACGGAGGCGGCGTATGGAGCCCGCAAGGTGCTGACGATGACTCACCTTGCCGGCTATGGCCTGTTCGTCGCGGTGGTGCTGCTGCACCTGCGGACGGGCACGACGCTGTGGACGGACCCGCGCGTTGGCTCGGCATTCTCGACCGGGATTTTCGTGCTGGTGCTCACCGCGGTGCTGGCCAAATCGGTCCAGTTTCCGCTTTATACCTGGATTCCCGACGCCATGGCCGCGCCGACGCCGGTCAGCGCCTTGTTGCACGCGGCCTGTTATGTCAAAGCCGGCGTTTACCTGATTGCCCGGCTGCACACCATCACGCCGTGGCCGGTCTCGTGGGGCCTCATGGTCTCCTGGCTGGGAGCGGGAACGCTGCTGATAGGCGTATTGTTCGCGCTTGAGCAGCACGATCTGAAGCGACTGCTGGCCTTTCATACCGTCAGCCAGATCGGTTACATGATGCTCGGCCTGGGGCTTGGCACTCCGCTGGGCATCGCGGCCGGGCTCTTCCACTGCCTCAACCATGGCCTGTTCAAGGGCTGCCTTTTTCTCTGCGCCGGCGCCGTGCAGCACAGTACAGGCACGCGCGACATGGACCTGATGGGCGGATTGGGCCGCAAGATGCCGCGCACCATGAAGATTTGGCTGGTCGCGGCCGGGGGGATCGCCGGCATTCCGTTGCTGAATGGCTTCGTCAGCAAGTGGCTTCTTTACAATGCCGCGCTGGAGGTTCATCAGCCGCTGCTGGCGCTGATTCCCTGGATTGGCAGCATTCTGACCGTATTTTCATTTCTCAAGGCGACCAGCGGCGTCTTCCTGGGCAGCGACGGAGCCACTACCGAAAAGGCGCACGAGGCTTCGTGGACCATGGTTGGCGGCGGCGGAATTCTGGCCGCTGGCTGCCTGCTGTTCGGTATCGCGCCGCAATTGGCCATGACCTACCTCATCAACCCGCTTCTGCCCGCAATGAGATGCGTGCCGCTGGTGGGCGTAAGCTGGTTCGGCTTTACCGCCGGAGAAGGCCTGTGGTTTGCCACGGGAGGGCTGGTGCTGAGCGTCATCGCGCTGAGCTTTGGCGCGCTCGTCTATTGGTTTCCTATGGGCACCAGCGTCACGGCCGTTGCGGCGGGCGGCGCTCCCAGCGTTTTTACCGGCGGCGAGCGGCTCAGCCCGCAAGGTCATCTGGGTGCCAGCGATTTCGCTTACACCATTAAAGAGAACCTCGCCCCGTTTTACCGCGCTTGCGACGTCGATCGGGCCTGGCTTGCTCTTTGGCACGGTCTGAGCCGCCTGGCCTCGCGTCTGGCTCGTCTGCTGCGCTACGCCGAGGATTTTCCTGCGAGCTTGCTCACCATCGTGACCGTGATCGTGGCGATTCTCGCGGGGCTCGCTTCCAGAAACTTGACCGCCGCGCAGGCCATTGGCGTCAGCAACCCTCTGCCCACGCTGCTGCCGCTGGCGGCCGCACTCGCAGTGTCGGTGGTGGGGCTTCTGCTCGCTTGTGGCGCCAGCCGGGCGCAGCGGCGGTTCATTCTTCCGCTGGCATTGGCGGGCGTGCTCGCCTGCGGCGGCGTTCTGGCGCAAACGGCTCTGGTGCGCACGCTGTTGCTGGAAGGCGCAGCCGCTGTCGCCTTCGTCGTTCTGTGGTGGGCCAGCGGCCGCCCGGCTGCCCGTCGCGGATATTTTGCCGCTGTCGCGCTTTCCGCTATCGGAATGGTAGGCGGCACGCTGGCTGCTGCGCACGGTCACACGCAACTGGCTCGCGCCTTGCTGGTACCGGGCGCCGCCATCAAGTTCGGCCTGATTCCACTCTGGTTCTGGCTGCCACTGGTGGCCGAGTCGGCACCCGCCATCGTGACCGGACTCATCGTCGGCGTGGTGGACGTCGCGGCCTTTGCAGAATTGATTACCATTCGCGGGGCCGAGCCGTGGATATTCCGTCCGGGGCTGCCTTGGCTGGCGCTGGGCGTCGGTTCGGTGATCGTGGGTGCGCTGCTCGCCCTGGCGGAACGCAACCTGAAACGTCTGCTGGCCTTCTCGACCATCGCCGACATGGGCCTGATGGTGGTAGCCCTCACCCTAGGCGGCGCCTACGGACTGCCCGGAGCGGTGCTGGGAGCGACCGTGCATGCCCTGGCCAAGGCCTTGCTCTTTGCCAGTGTGGCCGCACCGGAGATAGGCGGCGAGGCGTTGACGGATGCGCGCGGACTCGCCTCCCGCCATCCCTTGGCCGCAACCGGTTTTGTGGTGGGGGCGCTGGCCGTGATCGGGGTTCCGCCGACCCTAGGCTACGCGGCGCATTGGCGAATCTTCTCGGCCGCTGCCGCTGACAGTCTCCCGATGCTGGCGGCCATGGCCTTGGGAGCCATGCTGATGGTGGCCATCTACGCCCGCGCTATCACGCTCTTCTGGTGGGGCCCGGAGATCTCGCCGCATCCTGCGGCGCCCTCATATAATCGGCTGATGCTCGGAGCCGCCGTCGTTCTACTCGCTCTTGCCCTGCTGGCCACTGGATTCTGGCCCCGTTTGCTGGGAGGGGTCGCATGAGCGCGCCGACGAAAGGAATCCTTTTCCGTCTGGTCGAACGGGCTCGCCGGCGCTCGGCCTGGCTGTTTCACTTCAACGCGGGCGCCTGCAATGGCTGCGACATCGAATTGATCACCTGCCTGACGCCCCGGTACGATGTCGAGCAACTGGGCATCAAGCTCGAAGGCAGTCCCCGGCAAGCCGATGTGCTCTGCGTTTCAGGGCCGGTTACACGAACCACACGGGAGGCGCTGGAGACCATTTATGGCCAGATTCCCTACCCCAAGGTGGTGGTGGCGATCGGTTCCTGCCCCGCGACCTGCAACGTCTTCGCGGGCAGTCCGGTGATCGACGGTCCGCTCGACCGGATCATTCCTGTCGACGTCTACGTTCCTGGTTGTCCGCCACGGCCGCACCAGATCATCCAAGGCATTGCCCAGGCGATTGAGCGGCTAGCGGAATACCGTGCCACACCGGCTGGAGGTGAGCGATGAATGCCTGGCATGCGCTCTTCGCCCTGCTGGTTTTCCCGGGCCTGCTCTATGCCTTGCCCATGGGCTGGCTTATGCTGGGCGCGGGGCGCAAGCTGATGGCGCGCTTTCAGGGGCGGATTGGCCCGCCGCTTTCACAGCCCTTCTATGATGTGGTCAAATTGCTGGCCAAGCAGCCGGTGGCGCGCGTGCCCGCAGAGAAGTGGCTGCTGACCGGCCTGCCGCTGCTCGCCGTCGGCGCCATGCTCGGGGCGCTGGCCTTGCTGCCGGTGTTTTCCAGCGAAACGGGTTTTGTCGGCGATCTGGTACTGCTGGTGGGGCTGCTCGAGTTGCCGGCGCTCTGCTTGATTCTGGCCGGCTACGCCTCGCGCTCGATCTACGGCGAGGTGGGCGCGACGCGCGAGGCGGCTCTCAGCATCGCTTCGAATGTCCCTTTCCTGGCGGCGCTGGTGGCCATGGCGGCCGCCGCGGGAAGCCTCCATCTCTCGCAAATCTCCGTGGCCACGCCGTGGCTGGTGCGCCTGCCCGCGCTGCTGACCATCCTGTTGTGCCTGCCGGTGAAGCTGCGGACCAACCCTTTTTCGCTGGCCAATGCCGAGCAGGAGATTCTCGCTGGCCCGCTCACCGAGTTCGACGGCCGCCAACTCGCGCTCTGGGAGCTGGCGCACGGCCTGGAGTGGGTTGCACTGACGGGATTCGTGGCCACTCTCGCGGTTCCTGTGCGCAGCCCGCACTTTTTCTTCGATTTTCTCGGCTTTGTGCTGATTTCCCTTGCACTCGTGCTGCTGCTGAATCTGTTGGCCGCCTCGACGGCGCGCCTCAAGCTCTGGCAGGCCACGCGCATGCTCTGGCGGTGGGCCTCCCTGCTGGCGGCAGTGGCGCTGGCCACGGCTTTTTATCTGACTTTTTATCTGGGGCACGGAGGCTACTGAGATGTTCCGTATTCTTGCGGTGATCGCCGGCAACGTGCTCCATGGCCCAGGGACGATTCGGCTGCCGGGCAGTGTGCCTTGCCCCTCGGAATTTCGCGGAGCCGTAACGCTTGATTCCGCGCTCTGCGTTGCCTGCGGCATTTGCTCTTATGTCTGCGTGAGCGACGCGATCACCGGGACGGAGCAGGACAAGAATTACCTTTGGACGTATGAACCGGGCCGCTGCACCTTCTGCGCGCGCTGCGTGGACCGCTGTCCGGGACGCGCCTTGACGATGGCGGCCGAGCCGGTTGCAGCGTACTCCCAGCCGGGCGAACGGGGCGTGCGGCAGTTGGTGCCGTTCCCCACTTGCCCGCATTGTGGAGAGCCATCGCGGCCGGTGAATGAGGAGTTGCTCGGCCGCGCATACGATGAGGTGAACCCGGATATCCGGCTGCTGGCACGATTGTGCGAGCGTTGCCGGCAGCGGTTGCAGCGCAAGCAGTTCTTGGCCACAAACTTCGAGGACGAAGTTCTGGCGCTAACGGATCAGGAACGAACGGACCGGGAACAAACGGATCAGGGACGAATCCAGGGCCGAACGGATCAGGGACGAAAAGGAGAAGCGGAATGAGCGCCGCGGAGATTCGTGAACAGATCGGCGGAAGCTGGGAGGAGCGTGGCGACGGCTGGTGGCTGCCGTTGCCGCCGGAGCAGATCCGCGCCGCTGCCCGGACCATGCTCGCCGGGGAGGCTCGTTTCGTGGCTCAAGTGGCCAGCCCCGGCAGCCAAGGAGAGTTTAGCCTGTCGTGGCACTGGGACCTGAAGGGCACGCTGCTGTCGGTCACGACGACGCTGGCAGCCGGGAGGCCCGCTCCCAGCATCGTCGACATTTATGTGGGAGCCGATTGGGCCGAGCGCGAGACGCGCGACTACTACGCCGTTACCTTCGAGGGCCGCGATGCCACGCCAACTTTGATGCTGCGCGCAGAAGATGCGCCCGGCATGATGTTGCCTTCGGAGGCGGGCCGTCCATGAGCTATCGCATTCCTATCGGCCCCTACCACCTCGCTCTGGAGGAGCCCTACAAGATCGAGCTGGACTGCCAGGGCGAACGCGTCACCGGCGCTACGCTGAAGGTCGGCTTCAACTTCCGCGGCATCGAGTGGCTGGCTGAACGCAAGAACATCACCAAAGCCATCGCCCTGATGGAGCGCGTCTGCGGCATCTGTTCCAACGTGCATTCCATGACCTTCTGCATGGCTCTCGAGCAGATCGGAGGAGTGGAGGTTCCGCCGCGCGCGCAATATGTGCGGGTCGTGGTGGCGGAGCTCGAACGCCTGCACTCGCATCTGCTCTGGGCGGGCATTGCGGCGGAGTTGATCGGCTTCCAAACGCTGTTCATGCAGATTTTCCGTCTCCGGGAGTGCGTCATGGACGCCCTGGAATCGATCTCCGGCAACCGCGTGAACTACTCCATGAACCGCATTGGCGGCGTAAATCGCGACATCGAGCACCCGGAGGCGGTGCGCAAAGCGGTCAACCAGGTCCAGGACGCCGTGTCGCGCACGCTGATTCCATTGTTTACGACCGACCAGACGGTGGCCGCCCGTTGCCGTGGCGTGGGGAGATTTTCGCTGGCGGAGGCCATCGCTTACGGTGCCGTGGGCCCGGTGGCGCGCGCTTCGGGGCTGGACACGGACATGCGCCGCGATCATCCCTACCTTGCCTACAACGCTCTCGAGTTTGCCGTGCCCACCCGGCCCGAAGGCGATGTGCTGGCGCGTATTGTCGTGCGTGCATTGGAGATTCTCGAAAGCTGCCGGATTATTGATCAGACCCTGGAGCGGCTACCGGCCGGCCCTCTTCACGCTGGCGACATCTACCTCGTGCCGCCCGGCGAGGCGGTGGCGAGAATCGAGGGCCCGCGCGGCGAGGTCTTCTATTACGTCCGGTCGGACGGCAGCGACACTCCCACCAGAGTCAAGGTGCGGACGCCGAGTTTTGCGAATATTCCCACGGTCACGGCCATGGTGCGGGGCAGCGATCTGGCCGACGTTCCACTGATCCAGGGTGCCCTCGATCCTTGTTATTCCTGCACGGATCGGTGATACAATCTTGCCGACGAACCTTTTGGACCGGCTTGACGATGAACCAGCTTTTGCAATGCGGCAATGCTGCATGAGAAAGGGATGAATCTTGAGCCTCAAAGTTGACTGCACGCCAGCGCCTGGCTCTATGGCATCTTCCGAATCGCCGTAGAGCCGCCAGCCGTGCGCCGGATGAGTTTTTCTTAAGACTGGCTGTCCTTCTTTTGGAAAACAATTCACGCGGCAGTTACGGCCTACTCTACGCCAATTCGAAAACCGATTCCGGCGGCGTACCGGAGCATTTCTCCTGTTGCAGAGAGAGTCTTGCATCCCACCCTAGCCGCAAAAACAAGAACGCGGCGAGGATGAGGCACCCAAGGCCTTTTACCCATAGGAGAAATGCTCCCGAGTTACGGGACGATATTCCGGAGGCTGGCCCGCTGCCGATGAGCCTCCGGCGACTTAGAAATTGCACGGAAGGGTATTTCCAGACGGTCTGGCTAAATTCCCTTCCACTTGCGAAAAGAGGTTGGAAATGAGCGATCATTCAGGACCGTTTCTGCTAGTCAACCCCGACCGGTGTATGGGGTGTCATACCTGTGAAGTTGTGTGCGCGGTGGCCCATTCCCGTGCAGGCGACTTATCGGCTGCCATGGTTGCGGGAGAAACTCTGTCAGCCCGAAATCGGGTTGTGCAGGTTGCCACCACCCGATTCCCAACGCAATGCCGGCAATGCGAGGATGCGCCCTGCGTGAGGGTCTGTCCGACCGGAGCAACCTATCAGACGGCAACTTATACTGCCGTCAATCCTAAACTCTGCATTGCATGCAAACTCTGCATGATGGTGTGTCCTTTCGGGGCCATTCATATCAGCGCGGTTCAGGTAAACAGCCGCAGTAAGCCGGCCGCCGTCAAGTGCGACCTATGTGTCGATCGCGAGGATGGTCCCGCCTGCATCGCCGCCTGCCCCACTCGCGCCATCTCGCTGGCCCAGCCGCGGGAAGTGATGAATGAGGCGATACAGGACTCCGCCCAGCGCTATCTAGCCGCGATCCAGGCACAGGACCGCGCTGCCAATGCAGTCAATCCCACTGCGGAAGGAACTTCGTTATGAGCTATTCGTCGAAAATTCTTGCCAGAAGCATTGACCCCGCCACTCAAGAAATGCTCGACCTGACGCAAAAGGCCGGTATTGAGACCATCTGGGATCGATTCGATGCCATGCAGCCGCAGTGCGGCTTCGGCGAAACCGGCCTGTGCTGTCGTAACTGCGAAATGGGCCCCTGTCGTATCAGCCCGTTCGATGACGCCGGCCCCAAGCTAGGTGTCTGCGGCGCCACCCGGGACGTGATCGTGGCCCGCTTTCTCGATCGGATGATCGCCGCCGGCACAGCCTCCCACTCCGATCACGGCCGTGACATTGCGCATACATTTCTGATGGCGGCGCAGGGCGAGGCCACCGACTACAAAATCAAGGATGAGGTCAAGCTTGCGGCGCTGGCCGCCGAATTTGGCATCGCCACCGATGGCCGCACCAAGTCGGAGATCGCGGAAGAACTCGGCATAAAACTTCTGGGTCAGTTCGGCCAGCAGCAGGGAGCGCTCGATTTCACCAAGCGCGCGCCACTCAAACGCCAGCAGCTCTGGAACGCCCTGAAAATTATGCCCCGCGGCATCGACCGGGAAGTTGTCGAAACCATGCATCGCACCCACATCGGAGTCGATAACGATGCGGTGAATCTGGTGCTGCAAGGGCTGCGCACCTCGCTCGCAGATGGATGGGGCGGCTCGATGATCGCCACGGAACTTTCCGACGTGATGTTCGGAACCCCCACTCCCAAGCGCTCGGCCGTGAACCTGGGCGTGCTCAAGACGGACGAGGTCAACATTATTGTGCATGGCCATGAACCGACCCTGTCGGAGTTGATCGTGGCCGCCAGCCGTGACCCGGAGATGGTCAGCCTGGCGCAGAAATTCGGCGCGAAGGACATCAATGTTACCGGCATCTGTTGCACGGGGAATGAAGTTCTGATGCGGCAGGGCATTCCCTCGGTTGGCAACTACATCCAGCAGGAATTGGCCATTGCCACCGGCGCCGTGGAAGCTATCATCGTGGACGTGCAATGCATCCTTCCCTCGCTGGTCACCGTCGCCGGCTGTTTCCACACCAAGTTCATCACCACCTCGCCCAAGGCCAAGTTCACCGGGGCCACGCACATAGAGTTTGACGAGAAGAACGCCTACGAGATCGCCAAACAGATTGTGCGCGCGGCGGTGGAGAACTACCGCTTCCGCAAGCCTGGGCAAGTTCATATTCCCAACGTCAAAACCGATTGCATGGTCGGCTTCAGCGTCGAGGCCATCGTCCAGGCTCTGGGCGGCAGCTTGACGCCGCTCATCGACGCCATCGCGAAAAAGCAGATTCGCGGCATTGCCGCCGTGGTGGGATGCAACAATCCGAAGACTCAGCACGATTACTCGCACACCAATCTCGTCAAGGAACTGGTGAAGCGCGACATTCTGGTGCTCAGCACCGGCTGCAACGCCATTGCCTGCGCCAAGATTGGCCTGATGCTGCCCGAGGGTGCGGAACTTGCCGGTCCTGGGTTGCGGGCCGTCTGCCAGGCGCTCGGAATTCCGCCGGTCCTGCACATGGGATCATGTGTGGACAACAGCCGGGTGCTGACGGCCTGCGCGGCGATCGCCAACGCGCTGGGCGTGGACATCAGCGAATTGCCCATCGCCGCCGCGGCGCCGGAGTGGATGAGTGAAAAGGCTGTTGCAATTGGCACATATGCGGTTGCCAGCGGCGTCTTCACGGTGCTGGGCCTGATGCCACCTATACTCGGCGGACCGGCCGTCACCGACTTGCTGACCAACGGGGCGGAGGCTGTGGTGGGCGGCAAGTTCGCGGTCGAACCAGACCCCTTCAAAGCGGCTGACCTCATCGAGGCGCA
>Ga0224559_1001885_pt1 | contig 11087 bp, 9 predicted proteins | sample 714S33034metaG_FD_180676 | JGI IMG/M metagenome (GOLD analysis project Ga0224559, IMG submission 180676) | Peat soil microbial communities from Stordalen Mire, Sweden - 717 S3 30-34 | ecosystem: Environmental > Terrestrial > Soil > Wetlands > Peat | place: Sweden: Norrbotten County, Stordalen... | reverse complement strand
CGTGTCGCTCTACTATAACCCGGAGTTCGTCGATACGCTGAACTCGGCAACGCTGGCCGGGGTGTTGGCCCACGAGGTCATGCACCCCGCGTTGCAGCATCATGTACGGCGGTCCGGGCGCGATGCAGAGCGGTGGAATGAGGCGTGCGATTACGCCATCAATCCGCTGCTGCTCGACGCTGGCCTCAGTCTGCCGGATGGCGTTCTTGTCGATCACCGCTTTCGCGGAATGAGCGCTGAACAAATTTACAACCTACGCGAGGCAGAAGCACAGCCACAGTCTGGCGGCCAGAATAATTCAGATGCCGATGCCGGAGCTAGCGCGGGCGAAACGCCAGAAAGACAAGACAACATAGATGAGCCAACTGCGCCAGAGACGGAGGGCGGCATCGGCCAGGTTCTTGATGCACCTCTGCCTAACGACGAAACACCCAGTGTTGAAGAGCAGGCGCGAGATTGGAGTGTTGCCGTCAACCAGGCCGTCACGTTATCAAAGCAAGCCGGCAAGAATCCAGCGGGGCTGGCCCGCACTCTCGAAGGAGCCGCAGAGGCAACGGTGGACTGGCGCGAACTGTTGCGTCGGCTCTGGTCCGATACCATCCCCGCGGATTCGAGTTGGATGCGGCCCAACCGCCGCCACATCTGGAACGGACTCTATCTGCCTGGAGTTGTGCGCGAGGGTGTCGGAGAGATTGCCATCGCCGTCGATTGTTCCGGCTCGGTAAATGCTCGTCTGTTGCGACTCTTTGAAGCTGAGGTTTGCTCAATCATCGAAGGCCAACGTCCTCAGTGCGTTCACGTCCTGTACTTTGACACCGAGGTACACAAAGTGGAAACCTATCAAGCCGGAGAGCAAGTTCATCTTAATCCCGTTGGCGGCGGAGGCACCGACTTCGCTCCATGCTTCGATTGGCTGGAAGAGCATGGGACCAGGCCGCAGACTCTGGTCTTTTTGACCGACCTCTACGGGACGTTTCCCGACGACGCTCCAGACTATCCCGTGCTCTGGGCCTCGACTGGCAGTCGCCATGCGCCATTCGGCTGCGTTATCCCCATGCAAGCGGCGTAGCTAATGCTCATCGGAACGAACCTGCTACGGAGCATCCCTATGAACAACCAGTTCTTCATCTTCACCGATGGCTCGGCCATTGGCAACCCCGGTCCTGCCGGCTGGGCAGCTATCGTGCTCCACGGGACAAAGCGGCAGGAGATCGCCGGATCGGTTCCGTGGTCAACCGTCTCTGAAATGGAGCTTCGCGCCGCAGTCGAGGCCCTGCGCCTAACACCAACCTGCGCGCGAATTGAACTGCGCTCTGACTCGGAGTTGCTGATCGACGGAATGCGGTTCCTGGTCTTTCGCTGGCAGCGGTTTGGCTGGCGCAACAGCCGTGGCTTTGAGCTACAGCACCAGGAACTGTGGCGCGAGTTGATCCTTCTCAGCGCACAGCGAACAATTCGCTGGCGATGGATCAAGGGCCACAATGGTCATCCGATCCAATCCCGCGCCGATTTGCTTGCCTACCAAGCCGCGCGCGCCCAAGCAGGCAGTTTGCCCATGGCTGCATAGCAGCGCTATCACCTTGCTAGGCGCAAACTCTATGGAGGACTTCAATGACCGATGGCAACACACTTTTTGAAATCGACCGCGAGCTCGACTCGATGCTCGATCAGATCGAGGATGAGGCCGAGGAGAACGGCACCGCCTCTCCCGAGTTGCTCGAACGATTCAGGCAGTTCTGCGAGGTTGAAAGTGAGAAGGTGGACCGAATCGGCCGCTTCCTGACGTTGATGGACAGCCGGTTGAAATACTGCCGTCAGCAAGCAGAGCACTTTCAGAAACGCGCGCGCACCGCCGACGCGAAAATGGTGAATACGAAAAACATGGTCCTCTACTTCCTCATGTCGCGCGGATTGAAGAAGATCGATGGCAAGGAGTTCACGCTTCGGATGCAGAAGAATAGCCAGGATTCAGTTGAGATCACGGATGCCGCCCAAGTTCCGATCACATGCCGTGAACTGGAACTTCGCATTCCAGGCCGTCTCTGGCAAGCGGTCGTCGCATCCCTTCCAGAGGACACATCTAAAGCATTGGCAAGCTGTATTCGCGATGACAGACCGAGCAGCGATGCGATCAAGGAAGCCGCTAGTCGCTTCGAAGAAGTCCCGGGCGCACAAGTCAAGCGCGGCGTCCATCTGCGAGTGGCCTGACCGCATTCAATTCCTCTCTACCGAGTGGAATTGAATGAATTCCTCGGTGACGGGATGGTCGAAGAACAGATTGCGGAGACGAGGGATCTGGGTTCTCGCTTCAAACTCCCCAACACCACGAAGTTCACGGATACTCTTGACTCCATCAAGAGCAAATCGACCTTTGCCTACGATCGGGCTGATCCTGGTCAATTGATTTCGGTCAGGCAGCAAATGCTGGACCATGCCGATGGCCGAGGCGGATTGAGCAGCCATAAACACGCTCGCAAGCTTCGTTGTCCACCCCAAGCACCCCAAAGAATGGCTACGTCCCCAATCTATATCGAGCGGAGCTGTTGTACAGCCCAAGCTCAAGATCTGAACATCCGCTGCCGGCCATTGCAGTATGCCGATCGCCTCAACTGTTGCAATGGCAACAGGATTGTTGGCCCAGACGCCACCGTCGATCAGAGGTATGCCGGATTTCGAGAGGTAGGTCGGAAAGTAGGTCGGTGCCGCAGCGGTCGATAGCGCCACCTCAATAGCTTGGCATTTATGGTCACGTTCAAAACGCGGATGGTGAGCAGTTTTCCATACATGCACCTCTCCGGTTCCAACATTGAACGACGGAATCACCAATCGCTTTGAACTCTCGCCGAAGAGCCGATCAGCGAAGACATCATGAAGAGCCGTTCGAAGCGGAGTGGAGTCATATTTCGCTCGCAGCAACCATCGAAGTGCGAGCAGACGCCGATCACCCCGAAATATGGCTGGCCCATGCACCTCATAGAATTCGAGAATCTGCCGAGCCGACAGACCAAGACCAAGCCCGATCGCAATGATTCCGCCGGTAGACGTTCCAACAACGAGATCAAAATATTGAGAAACAGACTCTCCCAGTGAGTCTTCCACTGCGGCAAGGAACGACGCGGGGACTACACCTTTAATGCCACCCCCGTCGATGCAAAGAATTCGCCGTACCATCAGTCCACCCCGTTCAGATATTCCTATATGCGCTGCTACTCGCTCTTGTGTTCAGGTTTGTCTGGATGCGTTCCACCACCAAGCCACAGCCCCGTAGCAAGCCATACTTCGTAGAAGTAAAGCCACAAACTTGCCCATGGGAGTGTTGACTCAGCAACGAACATTCCTGGATGCCAATCGCCATGCAAATGGAGACACAAACAGCCGTCAGAGTACATATGCGGTAAGCTGGCCATTCCCTCCCGAGGTTTCAATTCCGGTTCAAGAACACGCACTTCGGGAGACCACTCAGGACGGATTCGAATGGAAACACTGTAATTAGCGCTTAGTGGCGTAGGCTGCATGGTGCCAATCAAGATCGCCTCCACCTGCCGGCGCTTTCGAACTAGTTGAAAGCTTGGCCAAGCCGAACACATCCTGTAGATCTGTTCGTCAAGCGTGAACCGGCGCCGTTTTGTAAATGCTCTCTTAGTTCCCATGAAAGGTATTGGACCTCATAGCCAACCCAATTGCAGGAGCAGCCGAAATCAATCCACCGGGCACTACGCGCAAAGATTTTTCCTCTCGAAGCTTTTGTAACCGATTTGCTTGCGCCGCGACTGCGACCATTGCAGGTTCACCGAATAACTTCTCAAGAGCCTTCGATACATTTTGGATTCCAGACATGGCCATTAGGTCTGACCAGAGCCTATGCAATTCACGTATCCCAGTGACGAAGGCGGCGTATTGCACCGGATTCTCCCAACGTTCGCTTAAATCCTCTTCGGTGTGCGCGGGATTGAGAACGATGATTCGTGGCCAACTGCTGCCGATAAGCGCAACAATCCTATCCAAGATGTCAGATATGGCCCGCGAAACAGAACCTTGTCCTTCATAATTGAGAGCAGCGAGCGTGGTAAGAACCATCGAAATTGGCGCAACATCTGGCTGCTTCTCGTACCGTATATCACGCCAGCGCTTGAGCAGTTGAACAGCCCGCTTCAGCGTCGCCTTATCTTCAGCGGCTTCCTGGTCAGGAATCGGCTCAGCCTTGGAAACAAGCCGGGCACGTTCGGCCATCAGAACTTGCATTGCAAGTTCGCAACGCTGCTCAAACCAATCAGCGTACCCCTTTGGGTTTGAGGGCTTCCACCACCTGGACTCCCGATCTGGCACAACAAGGCAGCCGTCATTCGAAAAGCCGTCTGGACAAGCCGGCAGAATGTCCATATGAAATTCGTCGGCGTAGTTTAGCCGCACACACCGGTTCTTGACCTCTAGGATTGATGCGTAAACCTTGTGTTCGCGCAGACGCGCTTCCATCAATTTCAGAAGCTGTAATGGAGAAGAAAATGAACTCGGGTGCGTTAGTACCTCACATACGAAATCCAAATCGTACTCGTTGTGTCTGATGGGCCGAACCGTCGTCCCGATTCGCATTGATCCCTGGGGGTAAATCGAAGGCCGATATGATGCAACCCCGCTACCATCGGCCTCTAACCATCGGCAAACCGCTTCGTAGCGGTCGACAGCCAGTTGGTGGCGTGAAGAAGTGAGCTGAATCTGTTCGCATATTCGCCAAAGCAGATCGTCCATTTGCGTATGTTGGTCGGTAGCGAAAAGTGCTGGGGAAGCCGCCATGAATCAACCTCCTGTATCCCAATACGGGATTCATTCCCGAGGAACCGAACTCGTTAAGGGAATATCGAATGTTTCACGTGTAGAGTTCTGTTCCGCGTCTATAATCAGGGTAGGGCATATCTGTTTCGCCTGTCAAGTCGTGTTTCACAGATGATTAATGGGGGGAGTATGCGAAAACGATCGCTTGAGAGCTTAGGCGGGCTCGTCAGGGACAAGCGTGGCCAACAAAAACTGCGCGAAACCGCGTTGCAGGTGGGAATCGGCCCCGCGACCTTGATGCGAATCGAGAATGGCCGCACCCCGGATGTCGAGACATTCGGGAAGATCTGTCGATGGCTGGAGATTGACCCCGGCTCTTTCTTGGGATTTGAAGCAAAAGAAGACCGGACGACCGCGCAGAACGAACCGATGATTTCAGTGTCGGCACACTTCAAAACCGATCAGAACCCTCAACCAGCGACTGTCCAAGCTTTGGCCCAGATGATGCTCCTGGCAATGCAAATGCAGCCCAAACCCTCGAACGAATTATGAGCGCAACATTAGAACGCGGATTCAAGGCGCGAGCCGAGAGAACCTCCATGGGACTCCGTGGAGAGTTGGGCCTGAGCGCTTATGAGCGCCTTGACCCCCATCGTTTGGCTGCTTTTCTGCAAGTCCAGCTCATTGGGCCGGCCGAAGTGCCGGGTATCAAACCGGAAATGCTCGACCAGCTCCTGAAGGCTGACCCGTGGGGCTGGAGCGCCCTGACCATTGTGCAAGGCGAAGCTGCAATAGTGATTTACAACCCAGAACACTCTTCAGGCAGACAAGCTAACGACATCACGCACGAGCTGGCCCACATTATCCTGGGACATCAGCCGGCAACCATGATTATGTCGCACGACGGCAAGATGGTCATGAGAACCTACAACCAGAAGCAAGAAGACGAAGCGAACTGGCTTGCCGGGACCATCCTGCTCCCCAGAGACGCTCTCCTTACCCAGAAGCGCAGGGAATCCACCCCGCAGGAAATCGCTTCGGCATTTGGAGTGACCGAGACCTTGGTTCAATACCGGTTGCGTATCACCGGGATTGAATCACAGCTTCGTGCGGCGCAATCGTGGAACAATAAGCGGTGATTGCCGAGATCCAACATTGTTGCTGCGGACTCTCCTAGAATCAACCTCTATATTTATACTGCCAGACGAGTACTGTAAAGACTCGAATGATCAGTATTGCGTCATGATGCAACAAGGTCGCGTCGCAGCAATCGCTCATCCGCTTTCGATCCTTGAAATTCCGCGGCTAAGAACGGCTGTTGGCAATACTCGTTTGGAGGCCGACTGGTTGTTGTGATGATGTACTGAAAAGGTGGATCATCTCCCAATCGCTCAAAGCTTCGGACCAGCTTGAAAAGACGGTGGTAGATAGCTTCTCCAAGGTCGGCCTCCCTCGGGCTGTCATGCACCAGAAAAGCCGGCAGCATAGTCCTTCCCTCAATGTTCATCAGTAACGTTGCCAGATCGAACGCGATCGCCTTCAACGATTCCATGGCCATGCCGCCAACTTCAACGTCAGCTTGCAGCCCCTGACCAGATAGCGTCAGCGACGCCTTCACCTGATTTCCCAAAAGTCCCTTACACACATACGAGAAAAGTTCTTGCATCCTTGCCAGGGTTTCACTATGTTGGCTCCGGCATTTTGCTTCTGAATTGGAAGCTAGTTCATCGGACTTCGCGAGGTTCTTTGTCTCTGCATTCAACGCTTCAACTCTGTCAAGACAGCCTTGATATTCAGAGACCTTGAAAACAAGTCTTTGGGCAGTTGACCACGCCAGACGCCTCTCCTTCCCGGCCTTCTTGCTCTTTTCTTCCAGCTCTGTAAGTTGAGCTGCAAGTTTCTCTTCTTCCTTGCGCAAGATCTTCAGGCGAAGTTCTCCCTCGGAGATCACGCCATTGAGCCGATTGATCGTATCGTTGCACGCCGTGATCTGCTTGCCGATGCGCTGACTTTCCTCATGAGGTTTTGTGGGATCCCACAATTCTGGCGAAAGTCCGCAGCCTTCTCCCAATGCTTGATCAATGGGAACGATGCATACTGGGCATACCTGACCGAGAATCGCTTTGATTTCCTTCGCGTCCACGGTAGAACGTTCTCCACGAAGCTGGCTTACTTGCCGTTGTCTCAGGTCTCGTTCCGCGCTGTGCCTCTTAACTTCGTCTTTGATTACTGCCTGCTCCGCTAAAACCTGGTCTCGCTCCTCGCGAAAGGACGCCATTGCCGCATTGTTCCCGGAGGGAGGTTCCTTTTCGCATTCCTGTAAATTACTTTCTGCGGTATCACGAAGCAACGCAAGTCCAAGATCATCGCCAATCATCTGTTCACGATCAACACCAAGATCGCGAATCAGGTCCGCTGAGATTTGCTTGCTTTGCCTCTGGAGATACGCCAGTTCTCTTTCACTGGTACGCTTCGCCTCGGCAAACCCTTCCCGTTGGGCTTTGACATCCATCTCTTCCTGACGAATAAATCGAAGGAATGCCCGCACCACAATCAGAAGTTGTTCCTTGGTGGGATTGACCGCAATGGACCCGGAGTCAGCACGCCGATGACGCCAGTCGAAGATATGATCAAATCGGCACTCCTGGTCTCTTGTAAGCCAGGCAAGTGCGAACAGCCACGGAGCATTCTGATGTTCTACAGGCAGATACTTTTCAATTCCATCTGAAAAAAGAGCTGCTCCCAAAGCATCAAGAAAGGGCTGGATGCCCTCTCCCGGATCTTTCACAGGAGAGATGGATTCCAGCGAAACACCTTCCCTCGCGAAGTGCTTCCTGGTCATTCCAATCGGCCGAATCACCGCCCATGGCTTTCCTGCAACGATCACTTCTGCGCCTACAAGGCCAGCAGGCAGTTGCTGTGCAATGCTCCGTCGCTGATCATCATTCGAGAAGCTGTCTTCACCCAGGCAGTAGCGCAGCAACCGGCAGAACAGAGTCTTGCCGGCTCCATGACCGCTACCTGCATCCTGGCCAAGCGCCGCTTGGTCTGCTCCTGGATCAGGCGACCAAATGATATTCAGGCCCCGGCGAAGAGGAACTTCGCGTAGAATCTCGCCGGGCTTTTCCCAAATGACGAGCCTGCTCACCCACACGAGCGGTTCGCGCCGGGCGTCGTCAGGTGTTATCACTACCTCTGGTTCAGGAAACAGCTCTCCTTGCAGTGCCATCTTCCACGCTCCGAATGAAGGCAAGTACTTTTCGTTCCGCTACTACAGGTTCAATCGTTGACAAGAGTTGAACGGCGACTGCGGCGCGTCCCCGAATCCAGTCTTGCTCTGGAAGCAATAGGAGTTTGGAGCTTGCCAACCATTTTCCATTGGAATCCACCACAATGGCGCCAGATCCTTTGAGCTGTTTAACTGCATCCGCCCATGGAAGGTCTGGCGTTCCTTGTTGGAACAGCGAAATCTGAATCACGTTGCTTGGGAGTGGCCGAGCATCTTGACCGACTGCACGCACCCATTCTACGGCTTGCGCCTCATCCATGAATGCGGCGGCTGTTGCCGGACTGCGAACGAGATTCACTGCAACGCGCACTCTTTCGGAATCAATAGCTACACCAATGAGACGCATGACTTCAATGAGAGTAAAAAGCGCAACATTGTCTGGAGATACTCCCAAAGGAGTTTCCCAGGCTGCATTCGCGACAGCACTCAATATTTCCAGCGGATTTGGAGGAGTTGTGGCTTGTTGCGGCATTTCGACTGGCCACGGATGGGCGACGGCAACATCATTTTCCTCCAAAACAGACAACATAGACGGGTCTGTCAAGATAGCTATTGGATCGCGGAGGGGCAATGAGTTGTCAATCATCGTCCGTTCTTCCTCAGAAAGTTGAAATGCCTCTAGCACAAGCTGATTCAAGTGAATTTCTAAGGCAGGCTGCACCTCATATGCTTTAGCGATCAGAGATTTGACGGCTTCGGAGATTTCTGTATATAGATTGGGTGCCACATGAGGAATGGGAAGCGACATCAGAAACTGAATATCAACACTGAGACCGTCATCTTTCATATGCTGAAAGGTTCTATTGATGATCCACCAGGATACCCTCGAATTCAATATCCCAAGAAGGTATAGATCGCCACTTGGGATGAAGAGAATCTTGTTATTTACATACTGGCCATCATTGTCCAATGCAAAGCGCGAAAAGTAGGCAATGCATTGCACGACGATCTTCGGTTGATCAAATAGTTCGTAGTAGTCGCATGATCGCAACTCCCACCAGAAAGTCCCTCGGTCAGATCGAATACGAAGCTTTTCCTCGAACTGCTTCAGATAATCATGAATGCACGGGTGCGTTTCAGCAAAGATCATCTCAGCCGTATCTTCATCCTTCGCGTCAGACCATGGCCATTTCCTATTTTGGCTCGATGGAATAACAATATGCCATTGATTCGCCCATACACTGGCCCACCTCTTGATATCGCGACCGCGCAGGAAACGCTTGATGAGAATTTCGCAGGAAGGATCTCCTGAAACTAATCGGTTCCTAACCTCCGTGCTTATATAAAACGCATCATTCATTCCCGTTTTCAATCCACTGAGGGGCATAGCTTTTGCATAAGTTGCAAGTGTTTGCCCGGTCATCATTAGACGATCGAGAAGTTCACTTTCATTAGTATTTCCAAGTTGCCACCTCTCCGTACGCAGATCGCCATGGCGAACATTGATGGCTTGATCAGCAACGAGCTTATCCAACGAACATTTCTCTCTGTCGGAGTCGTGCGCTCGCACAAACTTGAGCTGGTCCTCGTCGGAGACAGGACATTGTACTGGTTCTAGAACTATCGCTGCAGGGAATGTGTCTTGCTCCGGAAACAGATTGTGAGAATGACCAAAATCAATCAAGAGATGTACGCGAGTATGCTCACGTAGAAATATTCTTAGTTTTTCTGCATATCCGGCACGAAACCACTTGTTTGGAGTGAGTATTCCGACATATCTTCCTACTGATGATATCTGAACAGAACGTTCAATAAAGAGTACGGACGAATCTGCCGAGCTAGAGAAAGTGTGGAAGCTACTCAGTAAAGGCTTTACCAATTTCAGCAATTCCTGGCGAACCCAAGGCGGATTGCCTAACACAACATCAAATCCACCGTTCCATCCTGCTTGTTCATTCTCTGCTCCTTTGTCAGGCTGCGGCACATGGAAAACATCAGGAAAAGCAAGATGCCAGTGAAAAAACTGGTATTGCCGGGATAGGCGCACTATCTCGTCGCGCATCCATGAGTCGCAGGTGTGCGGATTATGCTCGATACGGCGAAAAACCTCCTCGGTGATCGGGTAATTGAACTCACGCGTTTTCTTCCAGACGAAGGCGGCGCACCATGTGTCAGCCCTGAACTGGCCATCGAGGTAATTACCGGAGCGAACCATGGCTTCATACATCCGCTCCTTATTGCGTATGGCTTCGATAGAGTCGTCTGGTGCATCGTCCAAATGAACCATGCTGGCGGCCAAATCTCCCAACCGCTCCCATGGCTCGGTGGTTGCGGCAAACAATCGCCTGTAGCCCTTCTTCTCTTCCTTGTTCAGCTTTTTGAACCGGCTACAAATCTCCTTGTCGTCGCCTTCGATGGGCGTGAAGGCCTCATCGGGGATTCCCTTGGCCAGCAGCACGGGCGTGGCGCCGAGCAGGCTGTTGCCGACGCGGATGTGGTGATCGAGGAAGGAGAGCGGCTTGCCGGGTTCGATGGCTTCAAGCCACAAGCTGACGCGGCAGAGTTCGGCGGCCATTGGGTTGACATCCACTCCATAGAGGCAGTGGCCGATAACATCGCGCAGGGCATGTTGGTAGTAGAGCGGCGATGGTTCGCTCTCACCCTGCGCCTGCGCACGGACATTGGCCAGATGCTTGGCCAGCCGGTGCGCCGCTCCCACCAGAAAATGGCCTGAGCCGACCGCCGGATCGCAGACCTTGAGGACCAGGATGGCCTTTTCGGCTTCTGTGGGAGTCTTGCCCTTGATGGCCTGTTCGACGACGGGGTCAAGCACCGAGTCCAACAGGCACTGCACGAGCGAGTCAGGCGTGTAGTAGGAGCCGGAGGTCTTGCGCTGGTTGCCGGCGACAGTGCCGAGGGTGAAGATGCCGGCGGGGAGTTCCATGGTGGGGTTGAGTTCGAGAAGGCTCTCGTATCCTTTGCAAGCTTCCATATAGTATGGCACTCACCGCAGGGTAAACGAGAATTGGATTCTCACGTGTCGCCAAATCGTCAAGCATCTAATCTACGAAAAAAACCTAAATATTCC
>Ga0224559_1001883_pt1 | contig 11091 bp, 6 predicted proteins | sample 714S33034metaG_FD_180676 | JGI IMG/M metagenome (GOLD analysis project Ga0224559, IMG submission 180676) | Peat soil microbial communities from Stordalen Mire, Sweden - 717 S3 30-34 | ecosystem: Environmental > Terrestrial > Soil > Wetlands > Peat | place: Sweden: Norrbotten County, Stordalen... | reverse complement strand
CGTGTACTTAAAACTGGTGACCGGAAGAGTCTCCGCACTGGCCCTGGACCCCTCGGACTCGACCGGAAACCGGCTCTACCTGGGAACCACCGGGGGCGGAGTCTGGGTGGCTCAAAATGCGGCCACCGGCAACCCGGCCTCGATCGTGTTCACTCCTCTAACCGACACGGTGGCGGCTCTGAGCGGCGCTGCGGATGCATCTATCAGCATTGGGGCATTGACGGTGCAGCCAGGCGGGACGGGCGTGATTCTGGCCGGTACCGGCGACCCGAACGATGCGCTGGACTCCTACTATGGGGCGGGAATTCTGCGCTCGACCGACGGCGGGAACAGTTGGAACCTGATCTCTATAACCGCGGACAATTCATGGGGATTTGCCGGGGAGGGTTTTGCCGGGTTTGCGTGGAGCACGGTCAATCCGCAACTGGTTGTGGCCGCGGTTTCACAGGCGTACGAAGGCACGCTGGTGGATGCGCTCCAGCCGGAACGGAGTTACCAGGGGCTCTATTATTCGGCCGATAGCGGGGCCACCTGGAACCTGGCTGCGATCACTGACGGAAAGGGCAAGGACGTCCAGGGGCCGGCGGATTCGTTTGCGGGTCCCGACGGCAATGCGGCAACGTCGGTGGTGTGGAACCCGGTGCGGGAGCTTTTTGTTGCGGCGGTACGCTACCACGGTTACTACCAATCGACGGACGGCATGACCTGGACGCGGATGGCGGCGCAGCCCGGCTCCGGGCTGACAACGGCCTTGTGTCCCACCGATTCCGGATCAATCGGGTCGATCGACTGCCCAATCTTTCGCGGAGTCTTGGCGGTAAATCCGGAGACCGGAGACACCTTTGCCTGGACAACCGACAGATTTAACCAGGACCAGGGGCTGTGGCAGGATCCGTGCCTGATAAGCGCCGGCGCATGCACAACCCAGACAATCACGTTTTCGAAACAGTGGAACACGGCGGCGCTGGAGACGGACACGAGCGACAGGCCGGCCACGATTGAGAACGGCGACTACACGCTGGCGCTGGCGGCTGCGCCGTCGCAACAGGATACGCTGCTGCTGGCGGGGGCGAACGATCTTTGGAGGTGCAGCCTGGCCATGGGCTGCGTGTGGCGCAATACGACCAATGCGACGACGTGCATGAGCGCGCGGGTCGCCGAATTCCAGCACGCGCTGGCGTGGAGCACGGCCAATCCGCTGGAAATATTCATTGGCAACGACAGCGGGCTTTGGCGCTCGATGGACGCCATTGACGAGAGCCCAGCCGGCGTCCCCGAGCCGGTGTGCTCCGCGACCGACTCCACTCACTTCCAGAATATGAACGGAAGTCTGGGCTCGCTGGCGGAGGTAACGAGCATGGCGGCGTCCGAATACACGCCCTACACGATGATGGCCGGGTTGGGCGTGAACGGGACGGCGGGCGCAACCAGCGCCACTGGGCCGACCGTTGACTGGCCGCAGATTCTGGGCGGCGAGGGCGGACCGGTGACGATCGATCCGCAAAATAGCGCGAACTGGTTTGTGAACAACCAGCCGGGCGTTTCCATCCATTTTTGCAATGCAACGGCGCCCTGCACACCGGCCACATTCGGCGTCGGCGCGGCGATTACCGACGCGGATGTAGGCGGGGACGGGTACACCATGGCGACGCCTGCGCCGTTTCTGGTGGACCCGCTGGATGAATCGCAGTTGCTGATTGGCACTTGCCGGGTTTGGCGTGGGCCGGCCAGCGGCATCGGCTGGAACAAGACCAACGCGATCAGCCCCGTCCTCGACAATGGGGAAAGCAATGTCTCTTGCAGTGGAGACGCGCTGATCCGGTCCATGGCCGCAGTGGCGATTCCTGCCTCAGCCGCGCTTCCCAACGGCGGGGAACTGGTCTACGTGGGCATGTACGGCAACTACTACAGCAACCCGAGCTTAGGCGGAATCGCGCCCGGTCATGTGTTCAGCGCGGCCATCGATCCGGGCAGCAATACAGGACGAGCCTGGACGGACTTGACGCTGAACCCGGTGACCAACGATACGCATTCACTGAACTACTACGAGCACGACATTTCAAGCATCTATATCGATTCGCACGACACGACCGGTAACACGGTTTACGTCACGGTGGAGGGGTTTGCGCGCACGGGTGAGAATGTGCGGGTGGTTTACCGTTCGACCGACGGAGGCGCGCACTGGGCATCGATCGATTCCGGCCTGCCGTTTATCCCGGTCAGCAGCGTGGCCGTGGACCCACAGGACGCGAATACGGTCTATCTTGCCACGGATATTGGAGTCTACTTTACGACGCAAATTCGGACTTGCGCGAGCGCTGCGTCTTTCTGCTGGTCGGTGTTCGGCAGCGGGTTGCCGGAAGCGCCTGTGGTGCAACTGATCGCTCCTCCAGCATCTTCACCTGCGCAGGTTTTGCTGGCGGCCACTTACGGCCGCGGCATCTGGCAGACCGGGCTGTGGACCGGGGGCACCGGCTTGACGACGGCGGCCGTGAACCCCGCATCGCTGACCTTTGCGAGCCAGGTGTTTGGAACCGCGAGCACGGCGCAGACGGTGACCCTCACCAACACCGGAAGCGTTGCCCTGACGCCAACCGGGATCGCGATGAATGGAGACTTCAGCGAGACGGACAACTGCGTGAATGTGAGCCTGGCGGCGGGCGGGAGCTGTACGATTCAGGTCACATTCACGCCTACAGCGACAGGCAGCCGGACGGGCCAGATGATCGTCAGCGCCAATGTCTCCGGCGGGCAATTGAGCGTGGAACTGAGCGGGACCGGAGCTCCGGCTGGAACGGTGAGCCTGACGTCCGCGGTCATCGACTTCGGATCGGTACAGCTGGGCACTACGTCTCCGCCGGAACAGGTTGAGGCGGAAAACAACAGCACGACGGCGATTCCCATCACCAGCGTAGCCGTCAGCTCGCCATTCCTGATTGCAAGTAACAACTGTGGAACGCTGGCGGCGCAGACCGATTGTCAGGTGATGGTGGAGTTTGCGCCCACCCAATCCGGAGCGGTGGCGGGGACGCTTACGTTTACCGACGGCGCGGGAACGCAGACCGTGGCCTTGACCGGGACTGGGGCAGCTGCGGTGACCGATATTCTTAACCCCCTCGCGCTGACGTTTCCAGCAACGGCATTGGGGCAGCTCTCGGCGGCGCAGACCACCACGCTGACCAACACGGGCGGGCTGCCGCTGACGTCGATCACTACTGCTATTTCAACCGGGCCATTTCAAATTCAAACGTCGAGCTGCGGTACACAAGTGGCTGGACCCGGAAGCTGTACGATCAGCGTGGTCTTCGCTCCGATTGGTTCCACTGAGCTGGGTCTCCAGACCGGCGCGCTGTCTGTAGGCGATATTACGCGCAGTCAGCCGCAAACGGTGGCTCTGAGCGGTACGGGTGTGCTAGCGGCGGTGATCGGCGTCAGCCCATCCAGCCTGAACTTTACGGTGCTGGCGGGCGTGCCCAGTTCGGCCTTGACGCTGACGGTGACCAACATCGGCGGAGCGCCGACGGCCAACGTGGGCTTCGCGATTCCCGGCTCTCCGGTTCAAGGCTCACCCGCCAGCTTCTTTTCGACCGGAGCGACGACGTGCCCGACTGCCGGCGGAGCGACGCTCGCGGCCGGCAGCAGTTGCACGGTGCAGGTGATCTTTACCCCGGGGGCGGCAGGCGGCAGCGTGGCTTCGCTGGTAGTTTCTTCGACTGCTGCTGTCTCCGTCACTGTGCCTTTGAACGGTACAGCCCAGATCGCTTCCGGGCTGAATGTAACTCCAACGCAGATGAGCTTTGGGACCGTGACGCTTGGGCTGACCAGCGCTGCGCAAACGGCCACCGTTACCAACACCAGCACCATCGCAGCCAGCGGGTTCACGGTGGGGGTGTCGGGCCAGATCGGGTCCAGTCAGTTCAGCATGGCGCAAGACACCTGTGGCGCCAGCCTGGCCGCCGGAGCAAGCTGCACGGTTGGGGTCGTCTTTGCGCCAACCGCGACCGGCGTAACCACCGGTGTATTGACTTTCAGCTCGGTCGCAATGGCTACCCCGGCTACCGTGCCGTTGAGCGGTACGGGTGCGGCCGGCGCGGCAATCCAGGTAACGCCGGGTGCGATCGTCTTTGCAACCACGGGCGTGGGAACGGTCAGCACGCAGACTCCGATCACCGTGACCAACACCGGGATCAGTCAGACTCTGAGCAGCCTTACGCTGGCGGTTTCGGCAGGTTTCGTGCTGGTGAACAATGTGTGCGGCGCGACGCTGGGTCCAGGCCTGAGCTGCACCGCGGCAGTCGAGTTCGCTCCTACCACCGGTGGTGCACAGACAGGCGCCCTCACCGTGAGCAGCAGCTCGGTGGCAACGGCGACGTCCGTGCCGCTTTCCGGCGTGGGTATCGATTTCACGCTGACGGTTTCCGGCTCGAGTGCGCAAACCGTGTCCGCCGGGCACACCGCCAGCTATCTTCTGGTGATCACACCACTGAACGGTTCGCAGGGGACATTTACGTTTGTGTGCGGAACGCTTCCCGCGAACGCGGTATGCACCTTCAATCCCATCACGGAAACGCTGGCGGGTGGAGTCATCGGCAACGTGACGGTGGAGATTTCGACGGGAAAGGTGGGAACGCTTGTCCGCCCCGGGAATCCGATCGAGTGGCGGTTGCTTCCGCTGGTATGCGGAATTGTGTTGCTGCCGCTTGGATGGAGGCGACGACGAAAGGCTCTAATGCTGATGGCGTTGCTGTCGATTCTCGCCGGAAGCGTGGCCAGTTGCACGAGTTCCGGCGGTGGGTCGAAGGGGTCGGGCGGCGGATCTGGCGGATCGGGCGGAACGCCGGCGGGATCGTATTCGATTTCCGCAAGTGCCGCCTCAAGCGGCGTGGTACGCAGCGTGCTTTTGACGCTGACGGTGGATTAGGGAGGGAACATGACGGATATGGAGCATAAACCGGGACGGGCTATACTCTATCTTCGGGCTTCTGCCGGAGAGCCGGACCAGGCTGGGGATTCAGTTGCGGAAGGGGAGACCCATCGGGGCGTCTTCTTCCTCAGGAAGAAGATAGATGGGTGCAGCGACTCCCATCTAATCGACCCAGAAATCGGGCCGGGAATTGGAAGTGGGCGCAAGCCGGTTGCGACAGAAGGGGAACGGGGAAGAGCAGGGAATGACCGTCAAAGTAACCGTGGAAGACGTGGAGCGGGTGGCTGAATTAGCGCATCTGGAGTTGGCGTCGGAAGAGACCCCGCGCATGCTGCATGATTTGAACGCCATTCTCGACTACGTGGCCGAGCTGAACGAGCTGGATACGTCGGGGGTGACGCCGCTGGCACAGGTAACTGAACTGCTGAATGCGGACGCCGGGCAATTGCGCGGCGATCTTGTGCTGCCCTCGCTGGACCGCGCCGTGGTGATGGCGCAGGCGCCGGAGACGGACCAGGTTTTCTTCAAGGTGCCGAAGGTGATTGAGCGGTAAACAACGGCGAGAGGCGGTTTGCGGGCCGAGGCCGCAAAAAGGACTGGTGAGAGGAAGGGTCGATTGTCCAGCGAAGTCAAAACGACAGAGAGCTATGTGGAAACGCCCAAGACCCTGGCGGAGTTGCGTTCGGAATTGACGGCCGGGCGCACCAAGGCCACTGATCTTGCAGTCAGTTACTATGACCGCATCGCGCGTGTAAATCCGCGGCTCAACGTTTATTTGAGCCTGACCAAAGAGCGGGCGCTTGAGCAGGCTGAGCGCATGGATGCGCTGGCGGCAAAGGGCGATCCGTTGCCGCCGCTGGCCGGCGTGCCGGTGGGCATCAAAGACGTGCTGGTGATGCGGGGAGCTCCGGCTACGGCTGGGTCGAAGATTCTTGAAAGCTACTGGCCTCCCTATGACGCCACCGCAGTTTCGAAGCTGGATGCAGCGGGCGCTGTGCTGCTGGGCAAGTTGAACTGCGACGAGTTTGCGATGGGCTCGTCGACGGAGAACTCGGCGTATGGGCCCGTGCGCAACCCGGTGGATACGGATCGAGTTCCGGGCGGGTCGAGCGGCGGCTCTGCGGCGGCGGTGGCGGCCAATCTGGCCGTGGCCACGCTGGGATCGGACACGGGCGGGTCGATTCGCCAACCGGCAAGTTTTTGCGGAGTCGTGGGCGTTCTGCCGACCTACGGGCGTGTTTCGCGCTACGGCCTGATTGCGTTTGCCTCGTCGCTGGACCGGGTGGGACCGTTTGCGGCCAACGTCCGCGATGCTGCCACGATGCTGGGGGTGATTGCAGGCCACGATCCCAAGGATGCAACCAGCTCGGCAGCGCCTGTGCCGGACTTTGCAGCGGAGAGCGATAGGCCGGTTGAAGGGTTGCGGCTGGGCGTGCCCGCAGAGTACTTTGCCGAGGGGCTTGACGATGAGGTGCGCGCCGCCATTGAATCTGGAATCGCCGCTCTGAAGGCGGCGGGTTGCACGGTGAAGCCGGTTTCGCTTCCGCATACGCGTTACGCGGTCCCGACTTACTACCTGGTGGCTACGGCTGAGGCCAGCGCCAACCTGGCGCGTTTTGACGGCGTTCGATACGGGTATCGCTCGGCTGCATCGGAGAGCTTGTCGGCGCTCTACAGTCACTCTCGCGACCAGGGATTTGGCGCCGAGGTGAAGAGGCGTATTTTTCTCGGGACGTATGCACTGAGCGCCGGGTATTACGATGCCTATTACCTGAAAGCCCAGCAGGTAAGGCGGCTGCTGGCTGAAGAGTATCTGCGGGCGTTTGCCGAGGTCGATGCGATCGTGACTCCAACATCGCCGGCGCCCGCATTCAAGCTGGGGGAAAAGACCGGCGATCCGCTGGCGATGTATCTTGCCGACGTCTATACTGTGACGGCGAGCCTGGCCGGAATTTGCGGCGTGACGGTGCCTTGCGGCAAGACTCAGGCCGGGTTGCCGGTGGGGATGCAGGTGCTGGCAGCGCATTTGAATGAAGGGACAGCGTTTCGCGTGGCGCGGGCGGTCGAATCGGCACAACTCTAGCGAACCTCTGAATAAGTCGATGATTTGAAAGGGCACGACTTTAGTCGTGCCGAGAATGCAACAAAAAGGACGCGGGCTTTAGCCCCTGAAGTCCATTTGATTCATTTGCACGCCGTGCTTTCCGTTTCCCGACAGATTTGCGCCAACTTTGGTTGGGGCAAACGACATGACGATCGGTGGGCGGATTGCGGCATTGACGATGGCGGCGCTGTTTGCCGCGGGCGTGGGGGTTCAGGCAGCCCCGCGCAAGGCACATTCGGCAGCGCTGGGGGCAGCCAGGAAAGTTCCGTACTCGAAGGCCGGCGACCCGGCGGCCGCGGCGACTGGCGAGGATGCGCTGAAGATCCGCCCGCTATTCGTGGATGGCGCGCTGAAAGAGTGGACAACGGGCGACTCTCATGACGTGACCGACAGGAGTTTCCTGGTCAGGCGTGTGATTCGGCTGAACGATGCGTTGCCTGACGACAAAGCGGGACCAAGTGACAAGCCGGGGCTAGGTGAGAAGCAGGGACACTGGGTTTGGCAGCGGGGTCCGTGGCTGCTGGTCGATCGAGTAACGGGGCATGTCACTGCGCTGAAGTTGCCGGACTACGATCCTGGTGTGAGCCAGGTGAGCTGGTTCCGGGACTACGGCGCTTATTGCGGAGTGACGGCGAACGGCAGGAGCTTGTACGCCGTGGTGGCCCAGGTGGCGGCGCGCAAGGCGGTGCTGGCAAAGAAGTTGGCCGCCTTCGACCCGCAGAACCATGCAGACCCGGTTTGCGGCGCGGCGGAGTGGCAGCGGGAGCCGCTGCGGATTACGTTTCATCCGGACGGCAAAGAGTCCGTCAGCTTCGACCTCGTTCCGGGCTCGGCGGTGCTGGTGGAGGACTCGGGGGACGAAGCGGAAACGCCAGCCGCGCCCGCGAAGTAGCGGGTGAGGGAAGTTGGAATGTGCCTCAAAACTGATACAGTGTCGGGGCACGACTTTAGTCGTGCCGTAAATGCAGGAGAATCGGCCCGGGCTTCAGCCCCAGAGGGTTTGCAATCGGCGCTTGCTTAGCCCTTTCTCAAACTTGCTTTTGAAGTTCAGCGAATTTCTATGGAATCTCTTGACGAACTTCTGGTTAAGGCGGAGGCGGCTCACGGGCACTTGTGCGCGGGGCAGATTCTCGGTGTGCGCATGGCGCTGCTTGGCCTGGAGCGGCTGGGAATTGAGGACCCTCGCGGCGCCGATCGCAAGCGGTTGGTTACCTTTGTCGAAATCGATCGGTGCGCCACGGATGCGATTGGATTGGTGACCGGATGCAGGCTGGGCAAGCGGTCGCTGAAGTTCCGCGACTGGGGCAAGATGGCGGCGGCATTTGTGGATCTGGCGACGGGCCGTGGGGTGCGGATTGTGGCGCTGGAAGACTCGCGAGAGCTGGCCAAGAAGCTCTATCCGCATGTAGAGCCGAAGAGCCGGCAGCAGATGATGGCCTACCGCGAACTACCCGACGCGCAACTCTTCAGCGAGCAGTGGGTGAAGGTGGACATCGAAGCCAGCGAATTGCCCGGCGCCAAGGGGGAACGCGTGCTTTGCTCGCGGTGCGGGGAGGGCGTGAACTTTGGCCGGTTCGCGGAGGTCGACGATCAGCGGTTATGCCTGAGCTGCGCTCGTCCCGAGCTGCGATATTGGGAGGCGGGCGACAGTGGTCACTGATCGCGAATCATTAACCACTGAACCTCTTGCAAAATTACCTTCAGGCTACAGATTGTGTCAGGGAACGACTTCAGTCGTGCCGCAAATAGCCAACTTAGATTCCGGCTTTAGCCGCTGCGGAATTGCAAATAACTGAAAACAAAAACCGCAGGGCCTAAAGCCCAACATGATTTTATTGCTCTTCCGGCACGCGACCCAGAGGGTACCCCGGTCGTGCCCTGACACCTATTGCGCTTTCAATGGAGTTTTGCAAGAGGCTCCACTGTTTACCGTCTACTCGAATCCCGCCAAAAATGCCAAAGGACCCAGACCATGAAGGCCAGGGCAAGACCTGTTGAAACAAGAGTGAGTGCGGTGAAAACGTGACCGAACATGATGACGTCCTGTTCCCGCTTTCCGTTGAGCGAGGCGGGATCCTGGCGGACGGCGTCTGGGGCGGAAAGCGTTACAGGTATAGAAGAAGCCTGAATTGATAAAGGAGGCATAGACGACCCGTAAAGGCTTTATAAGCATTCAAGAACGCGCCGCAGGAGCTCAATTGGACGCGCGTGGCCGGACGTTGCGGGGCAGAGTCCGCCTTGACACGCAAGCGTGCGTGCGTATCTTATCTTGTAGGCATTCTTTTTTGAATCCGGGCAGAATGAGCAGGTGAGAATCGTGCCCGTTCTGGGATCGGATCTCCGATTTGGAGTGAAGAAGAGGGCTGTGTCGAACAGGAAGCAGACGGTAGTTGGGATTCAGGTGCGGGCGCGGAACTGGAGTCCAGTTTCGAATGTCCAGTGGCAGTTTGGCCGCCTGGCTTGGAATCCGACTCATAATCTGGCTTGAGCCCAGGCCGGGCGTACTCATCGGTCTGGATTAGGCAAGGCTCATTCCCGGAGACAAATTCTCATCAGGCATCCGGTTTGAATCCGGGTTTGCCTGTGCCCTGAACGGCGGCAAAAGCGATTGCGGCCGAGGGTGAGCAAAGGACGAGTGTGGCGACGAGTTTAGCAGTATGGGCGGGTTTGCCCGCCGGAACGGGTGGAAGCAGTCTTCCGATGCTTCTACCCTTACTTTTGATCCCGGTTCTCTACCTGGTGATGATTCGCCCCCAGCAGAAACGGCAAAAGCAGTGGCAGGAAATGCTGGCGGGGATCAAGGCCGGCGACCGGGTAACGACCGCAGGCGGGATTCGTGGCATTATCCTTACTATCAAGGACGATGTGATCGTAATCCGGGTTGCTCCGGACAACGTCAAGCTTGAAGTGGCCAAGAGCGCGATCGCATCGGTTACGCAAGAGGGGACTTCCGGCTCGTAGATGAAGCATGAATCCCACCCTTGGCAAGAAGCGCGAAGGATGGGGCACCCACAATCCAGAAGGCACGCGCATTTCTGAGATAGTGAATTGAAATAGAGAAACGGGACGATGAAGAAGAATCTCAAAGGCAAGACAATTGGAATTATCGCGGTCCTGGTGGTTTGCATCTACGGCATCATCGGGGTTCCCTCGGGATTTACCGGCACCGCGCTTCTGGATGCGATAAGCCAGCGGATTCACCTTGGACTGGATCTGCGCGGCGGCGTTCACCTCATCTTGCAGGTGGTGGTGCAGGAAGCGGTCAGCGCCGAGACGGACAACACGGTGGGGCGGATTCAGCAAGACCTGAAGACTGCCAACCTGAGCTTTACGCAGGCCTTCAAGCCCGATCCCGCCAAACAGCCGCAGGTGATTCGAATTGAAGGCACGACGCAGGCCCAGGCCAGCGCCGTCCGTTCCATGCTCGACTCAAAGTATTCCAACGAATTCGACCTGACCGGCGGCGGGGCCGACAATACCTTTACGCTGACCATGAAGCCGTCCGTGGAGACGGCTCTGAAACAGAAGACCGTCGAGCAAGCCATCGAGACCATCCGCGACCGCGTGGACACGCTGGGCGTGAGCGAGCCGAAGATCGATCAGTACGGGCTGGGCGACAACCAGATTCTGGTGGAGCTGCCGGGCATCAGCGACCTGGACCGGGTCAAAACCATCATCCAGTCCACGGCGCGGCTTGAGATTCATGCGGTAGTGGGCGGACCTTACAAAGACGAGCAGGAGGCGGGGGCCAGCCTGGGCAACTCGGTACCGCCCGACGATATCCTGCTTCACGGGAACGGGAACGTGGCGGCCAACTCCGATGCCGACAGCGTTTACGTGCTGCAGCGCGCCTACATTGTGGGCGGGCAGGACTTCCGCTCCGCCGATCCGGGCACCGACCAGAACGGGCGCCGGAACGTCCGCTTTACGCTGACCAACGATGCCGGCGACAAATTCTACGATTACACCAGCAAGAACGTCGGCCAGAGCATGGCGGTGGTGATGGGCGGCCGGGTTCGCGAAGTGGCCACCATCCAGAGCGCGATTCGCGATTCCGGCGAAA
>Ga0224559_1001882_pt1 | contig 11093 bp, 6 predicted proteins | sample 714S33034metaG_FD_180676 | JGI IMG/M metagenome (GOLD analysis project Ga0224559, IMG submission 180676) | Peat soil microbial communities from Stordalen Mire, Sweden - 717 S3 30-34 | ecosystem: Environmental > Terrestrial > Soil > Wetlands > Peat | place: Sweden: Norrbotten County, Stordalen... | reverse complement strand
CATACCCCTTTGATGCGCCGTGAACGCAAGCGGCCTATAATGAAGCATGGCGACGGTTCGGCAACCCATTCCAACAGAGCTTCCAGGCACACCCCCGGCCCCCTCGGCAAATCCGCTGACCGCCACGCGCGCCGTCGATAAGCAGGCCATCGACCGGCGGGTTGAAGCTCTTCTCAAGCTGGTCCACGCCAATCGCCCTACTGAAGATATTGCTCTCGTCCGTAAGGCCTGGGAGTTCTGCGTCCGCCATCATGAGGGACAAATGCGGGCCTCAGGCGAGCCATATATTATTCATCCACTCGAAGTTGCAGAAGTACTGGCGGAAATGAAGATGGACTCCACTTCCATCGCCGCAGGCCTGCTTCACGATTCAGTCGAAGACACTCCCGCCACCAACGAAGAGATTGTGGCCGGCTTTGGCGACCAGGTAGCCCACATCGTCGAAGGCGTTACTAATATCGACAAAATCGAGTTCGCCAATCGCGAAGACCGCCAGGCTGAAAATGTGCGCAAGATGCTGCTGGCTATGGTCTCGGATGTGCGCGTGGTGCTCATCAAACTGGCCGACCGGTTGCATAATATGCGCACCCTGGAGTACCTGAAGCCTGCTCGCCAACTGTCCATCGCCCGCGAGACCCTGGACATTTATGCCCCCCTCGCTCATCGCCTGGGCATGGGCAAAGTGCGTGGTGAGTTGGAAGATCTGGCCTTCCGTTATACCGATCCCGTCAGCTATGAGCAGGTTGCGGCGGCCGTCGAATCTCGCCGGGTCGAGGGCGAGCAATTCCTGCGCGGCGTAGAAGACACTTTGACCGAGCAACTGCGTGAAAACGGAATTCCCGCCCGCGTCGAGTGGCGCATCAAGCGCATCTATTCCATCTTCCAAAAGCAGCAGCGCTCCAAGGTCTCTTTCGATCAGGTCTATGATCTGCTGGCCGTCCGCGTCATCACCCAGGACGTTGCCGCCTGCTACGCCGTCTTCGGTCTCATCCACACCCTCTGGCGTCCCGTGCCCGGCCGCATCAAAGACTTCATTGCCATGCCGCGCGCCAACCGCTACCAGTCGCTGCACACCACGGTGATGAGTCCCACCGGCCACCAGTTCGAAGTCCAGATCCGCACCGAGGAGATGCACCGCATCGCCGAGGAAGGCATCGCCGCCCATTGGAAGTACAAGGCTGGCGGAGGCGCTGTCACGGCCCGCGACGAGGAGCGCCTCAATTGGATTCGCCAGCTCGTCGAGTGGCAAAAGGAGATGACCGACCCCAACGAATTCCTCTCCAGCCTGAAGATGGACCTGTACCCCGACGAGGTCTACACCTTCACGCCCAAGGGAAAGGTCGTTGTGATTCCCGCCGACGGCACGCCCGTCGACTTTGCCTACACCATTCACACCGAAGTCGGCCACACCTGTGTCGGCGCCAAGGTCAACGGCCGCATGGCCCCCCTGCGTACCAAGCTGCGCACCGGCGATATTGTCGAAATTGTCACACTGAAAGACCACAAGCCGAGCCGCGATTGGCTGACCTTTGTTAAAAGTCCCCGCGCCCGCAACAAAATCAAGCACTGGCTCAACGAAGACCACCGTCGTCGCGCCGTCGAAATCGGCCGCAAGCTGTTGGAGCGTGAAGCGCGCAAATACAAGGTGCCGCAAAGCCAGATTAGCGACCAGGACCTGGGCCGCGCTGCCAACGAATATGGAGTGGCCACTGCCATCGATCTGCTGGCCGCCCTGGGGCAGGGAAAGCATACCGCCCGCAATGTGCTCAACAAACTGGCTCCCGCCTATATGAACCAGCCGGAAGCCGAGGCTGCGCCTGAAGTCAAGTCCGGCGAGGCGGCCATGTCTGATGCGGTGCGCAAGCTGCACCTCACCGGCTCTGACTCGCTCCAGGTCGAGGGTCAGAACGACTTGCTCGTCTATCGCGCCCGATGTTGCAACCCCATTCGTGGCGAAGAGATCGTCGGCTACGTCACACGTGGCAAAGGTGTTGCCGTTCATGCCCGTGGCTGTCCTAACGTGCAGAATCTGCTCTATGAAAGTGACCGCCGCATCAATGTCGAGTGGTCCCGCGTAGGCGGCGACGCCGTCGGCAAGCGGCAGCGCTATCCCGTCAAAATCACCGTCTCATGCGATGATCGCGCCGGTATGTTGAAGGAACTGATTGCCGTCATCTCCGACGACAACGCCAACATCAGTGGCGTCGAAATCCGTAAGGACGAAAACGGCGAAGCCATCGTCGAGTTGATCGCCGAAGCAGAAGACGTCGGCCATCTCAACCGCATGGTCCTCGGCCTGCGCCGCGTTCCCGGCGTCCGCGCCGTGCAGCGAACGCAAAAACTGTAAGGTTATGGCGGGTGAAAGCTCAGCCAGCCTGATCGGTCACCCCATTCGCTCTCTTCCTTCTCAACCCGCTCAGGTCACTTTCCTCCAGTCCGATGAATCGATAGGCCAGAATTGCTCAGACTACTGTTGATAGTCGCGCAATCCTGTGAGAGTGTGCGATTCATTGCCAGTTTGGAGCGGATAATTGATCTATCCCCGTCCGTTCCCTGCCATGCTGAGGCTGATCCCTCGACGAATCGCATAAAAAAGGAGGCCATTCCTATGAATGGAAGAACGAAGATTCCCTTCGACACCGCAGGTTTTCTGGCGACCGAAGGGCCCGGGCGAAGCATCCTTCACCACGCGGCTAAGCAGTCTTTCTTTTCCCAGGGAAGTCTAGCTGACTCGGTTTTCTATCTCCAGAGTGGCCGGGCAAAGCTCACCGTCGTCTCCAAACGAGGCAAAGAAGCCACCGTTACGATGCTTGCCACCGGTGATTTCTTTGGCGAGGAGTCGATGGCGGCAGATGGCGCGCGGCGGGCAGCCACGGCCATGGCCGTATCCGCTTGTATTGCGCTCAAGATAGAGAGAGCCCGGATGCTTCGCGTCCTCCATGAGGAGCACTCGTTCTCCGACTTCTTCATGCAGTTCATCCTGACCCGGGGCATCCGGACACAGGCGGATCTTGTCGATCAACTCTTCAACTCCAGCGAAAGACGCCTCGCTCGCACCCTACTGCTGATGGCGGAGTTTGGTGGCCCCGGCGAGCCGGAGCCACTGCTCCCGCCGGTCACTCAGGAGACTCTTGCTGAGATGATCGGCACCACTCGCTCCCGCGTCAGCTTCTTCATGAATCGCTTCAGAAAGCTCGGCTACCTCGAATACAACGGTCGCATTCGAATACATACCTCTCTGCTCAACATGGTCCTGCACGATTCACTACCGGAGGAGAACGCAACCAGGCCAGTCATGCTCGATCCTCCGCCCAGTCCGGCACGAACCGCCAAACGGGCACAGTTAGTGTAACTGAGCCTCCAATTTCTGGTTCGCTAAGCCGGGCACAACCTGCGCCACCGACTCGTTAAGGAGATCGCATGTCCTTCAAACTTTATGCTGTCGGATTCGCAATCGTAATCGGAGGATTGATTTACGCCGCGCACCTTGTGCACATGCCAACGCACTGGATTATGGTAGGCGCAATCATCATGATTGGCATCGGGATTTTATCGGGCGTAAAGGCCACACGCCAGAAAGACTCAGCCAACTAAAGTATTTTCACTTAGAGTGTAAAGTTCCGAGTGCCCCACCCATTCGCCTTGCCGGGGTGGCCGGGCGAATGAGTGGGATGGCGCAAAATCGCCGGACTTTCCTACTTCCCCAGCACCTGCTTGGCAATCGTATCCAACTGCATATTCGAAGTACCCTCGTAGATCGCGCCAATCTTGGCGTCGCGGTAATACTTTTCCGCCGGATAGTCGCGTACAAAGCCGTTGCCGCCGAAGATCTCCACGCATTGGCTAGCTACCCTCTCGGCCATGCGAGGAAGAAAATACTTGGTCATCGCTGCTTCGCGCAGAAACGGCAGCCCTGCGTCCTTCATCCGCGCCGCGTTGTAGACCAGCAGTTTGCCCGCCTCAATCTCGGTAGCCATCTCGGCCAGCGCAAACTTCACCGCCTGGAACTCCGCAATCGGTTTGCCGAACTGCTTCCGCTCCTTGGCGTAGCGGGCCGCGTGTCCCCAGGCTCCCTCGGCCAGCCCCAGCATCTGCGCGCCAATCCCGATGCGCCCCTCGTTCAGCGTCTCGATGGCAATCTTGTAGCCCTTGCCAGGCTTGCCCAGCAGGTTCGCCTCCGGCACCTCGCAGTTGTCTAGAATCAGCTCGCAAGTGCTTGAGGCGCGAATCCCCAGCTTGTCTTCCTTGCGGCCCACCGTGAATCCCGGCATCTCCTTTTCGACAACGAAGGCTGTGATGCCCCGGTAACCCGCCGCCGGATCAATCGTAGCGAAGACGATGAACAGTCCGGCCTCGCGCGCGCTGCTGATCCACAGCTTGCGTCCGTTCAACCGGTAGCCGCCCTCAACTGCCTCCGCGCGCGTCTGCAGCGCAAAGGCGTCCGAGCCCGCGCCTGCCTCGCTCAGCGCATAAGCGCCCACTGTATTGGTCGCCATTCGCGGCAGCCAGCGCTTCTTCTGTTCCTCGTTGGCCCAGCGGCACAACGCATTCACGCAAAGCGTGTTATGAACATCCACCAGAAGCGCCACGCCAGGATCTACGGTCGAGATAGCCTCGATAGCCAGCACTGAATCGAAAAAGCTGCCCGCGGCCCCGCCCATCTCCTCGGGAATCTCAATCCCCATCAGCCCCAGTTCAAACAGTTGCTCCACCAGCCCTGGAGCAATCTTTTGCTCATCGTCCATGGCGCGGACATGCGGTCCAATTGCGTCCTCCGCAAAATGCAGAACCGTTGAATAAAAAAGGCTCTCCTCTTCCGAGAGCTGTGTCAGTACATGAGAAGTTGTGTGGCTCAAGAGAGATACCGCCTCCGGCCTTGAAGTCTATCAAATCCGGCGGCCTTCCCGCATGGGCCTTCGTCTGACCGGACGGAATCCCCCGCAGCCTTCGCGGAAATTCCTCCTTGATTCCCGTACTCTGGTCAACCAACTTCCGGGAATTGCGTCTAACATCAATGTCTATGGCGGACTGTTCGCTCTCCGCTTCTGGGCGGTATACCTTTGTTTTTCCCGACCATTCCTTTTCAGGCTTCAGGATCGACCAGACAGTATCTTTATAAAACAGACTGGAATAGGAGGCCGGAATTTTCCCCATCTGAGAATGATTTCTGTATGTTTTGAGCGAAAGAGCGTTGTATTTCGTCTCGCAGCTAAACTACGGTTTATCGTGGTTCTATCGGTCGAGTCGAATAGGTAAGGTCGGCAAAAGGGGTTCCTGACCGGTATGCCCCTTTTCGAAATTCAATTTTTTGTTTATTCGGGGGTCTTCCCCGGAAGAAGGGTCCAGGAAAACTATGATGCGCTCGATGAAGGCGTTCCCCCTGGGTGTATTGGCCGGGGCATTGCTCTGCTCGACCGCCCTGTTATGCAATTCAGCTTTGCTGGCTCAGAATTCTGCCGTCGCCCCGCGAATCACGACCGACGTGGATGAGCTGTCGCTGACTACGCTGAGAGGCAATGTGCCCCATATGGCCCGAGCGGAATTCGACCAGGGCGAGGCCGATGCCGCAACCCAGTTGACCCACATGCGTTTGGTGCTATCGCGTTCCACCGAGCAACAGGCGGCTCTCGATACTTATCTGGCCCAGTTGCAGGACAAGTCTTCGCCCAATTACCACAAGTGGCTCACCCCACAGCAGTTCGGCGCTCTCTATGGTCCAGCCGATTCCGACATTGCCGCCCTCGTTGCCTGGCTGGAGTCGCACGGCTTTCAAGTCGAGCTCATCTCCCCCGGCCGTACCAACATCGCCTTCAACGGAACCGTAAGCCAAGCCGAAGAGGCCTTTCACACCCCAATTCACTCTTTTCTGATAAACGCGGGCCAGACCAGCGAAACCCAGTTCTACTCCAATACAGCTGAACCCCAGATTCCCTCTGCTATCACCTCCGTTGTCAAAGGCGTCGCCCGCCTCAACACCATCCAGCCCCGGCCGCATTTTCACCGCGGAACCACCGGTCAGTTCAATCCGGATACCAAACGGCTCGAATCCTTGAATGCCGCATCAGCCACCCAGTCAAGGCCTAACCTTACAACCACTAGTGGTGGCGACACTCTTTGGATGGTCCCCGCGGATGCGGCCACCATCTATGACACGCCCAACGCCTACAACGCCAACTTCACTTCGGGTACAAGTTACACCGGGGCGGGCGTCCATATCGGTATCGGCGGTGATGCCGCTATTAATGCCAGCATTGTGGAAGATTACCGAATCATGTTCATCGGCGATTCATCCCAACCCGGCCTCAACTATTGCACAAGTTCTAGTGTAAGCAGTTGCTCCAACACCCCTGGTTCCGGATATATCGCTGGTGATGCCGACGAAGCCTACCTCGATACCGAACTAGTGGGAGGCATGGCGCCAGGAGCAACGATTATCTATTATGCTTCTCCAGATCTGAACACAGCTATCGAGGCAGCTATTGACCAGAATGGGGTAGACATCTTCAGTTTGAGTTTTGGCGAGTGCGAAGTTGACAATGGCTCAAGCGTGAACGCGCTCATCAACGGATGGTGGGAACAGGCGGCAGGACAGGGCATCGCGGTGACGGTTTCTACCGGCGATAGCGGCTCCGCTGGCTGCGACTATCCGAGCACCAATAGTGGCGCAAACGTTCCCGATGCTACTGGTGGATTGGCCGTGAGCGGCTATGCTTCAACGCCATATAACATCGCCGTCGGCGGCACAGATTTCTATGCGCTCGAAACTGCGTTTTCGTCCTATGTAAGCACCTCACAGGGTAGTAATACTACTCATTTCAGAACGGTACTTCCTTCAGGTCTCGGTCAAGGCTACATTCCGGAATCGGTCTGGAACGACTCAGTACAATCCGACACCCAGCTTCTAGCCAATAACGTGCCCTTTACTGGCAGCAACGCAAATATCGTGGCCGGTAGTGGTGGCGTTAGCGCCATCTACAGCAAGCCCTCGTGGCAAACCGGTACAGGAGTGCCAGCGGATGGAAAGCGCGATCTGCCTGATGTATCCCTGATGTCCGGCAACGGTGCCGACAATGCAACGTGGTTGGTGTGCACCGCCGACACTGAGAGGATCAGCAGCAAAACCTATACGGAAAATTGCACCACGCAATCGAATGGAAGCTTTTATTTCGCTGGGTTTGGCGGCACCTCCACCGCTGCGCCGGCCTTTGCCGGCATCCTCGCAATGGTCCAGCAAAAGGCTGGCGAAGGCAGGCTTGGGCAGGCGGCCACGGAACTCTATTCCCTGTACAATGGCAGCCATGCAAGCGCCATCTTTCACGATATAACCGTAGGTAACAACTCAGTGCCATGCACTAGCGGCACTCTCAATTGCGTAAATAATACAGCCGGATACTACTACGAGAGCGGCTACAACACAACCACCGGTTTCGATCTGGCCTCCGGGATGGGCAGCGTTGATGTGACGCAGCTGATGAACTACTGGGGCACGACAACCGGATCGGCTCCAGCGACGGTGACCTTTACTTCCGTCACTCCCAATCCTGTCGTCACCACCGGATACCTTAGTGTGGATGTTACGGTGACCGGCTCCAGTGGAACGCCGACGGGAACGGTGACGCTGACCGGAGCCAAATTTAACTCCGGGGCGCAGACGCTTTCGAACGGAGGCAGTTACACTTTTGATATTGTGGGTGCATCCTTTCCGATCGGAACTAATAACACAATTACCGCGACCTATAACGGCAGTCCGACCTATGCCACAGCCACGGCGAACTATACAACGCTAACGGTGACCGGATTGACTGCTGCCGTGACAGCAGTTCCTTCGGCAACCACCATCAACTCCAACCAGACCGTGTCGGTGACGGGCACTGTGACCTGTATAGGAACCTGCACCAGCGGCCAGGTGCCGACAGGAACGGTGACGCTGTCTGGCGGCGGCTACACTTCGCCCCCAACGGTGTTCGACTACGCCAACGGCAGCTACTCCATCACCGTTCCGTATAACTCATTGAACAGCGCACCGAGCCCCGGCTTGGCAGACACACTCACCGTTACCTACAACGGGAACGCAGCCTACGATGCGGGAGCCTCCGCACAGACTAGCGTGACGGTGACCTATGTGGCTGTCCTGACCCCGACCGTTACCGTGACTCCAGCATCAAGTAGCATCAATACGACCCAGAGCCTGAATGTGACCGTCGCAATAGCTGGCGCCGGTGCCACACCAACCGGAACGATCACCCTGACTAGCGGCAGCTACAACTCCGGTGTGCAGACCATTGGAGCCAATAGCTGCTCAGCCGCGACTTGCACGATAACCATTCCCGCCAACAGTCTCAACGCCGGAACCGACACACTCACTGCTACATATAGCGGAGATGCAGTATACGCCTCGATAGTGGGAACGAACACCGTATCGGTGACAAAAGCCATCTTCTCGCTGTCAGCAACAAATAACACTGGTTTAGCTCCGGGAGCAACCACTGGCAACACTTCCACCGTCACCGTGACTTCCGGAACCCTGTATTCGGGCACCGTCACGCTCACCTGCGCGCTCACAACCTATCCCTCCGGGGCTATTTATCTGCCCACGTGCTCAGGCGGCAGCTCGACAATTACTCTGGTTTCCGGCGTTGCATCCGGAACGGGGCAAGCGACCATCACGGTGAATACAACCGCGGCCACCGCGGCGCTGGACATTCCCAGGCTGCCCGGCAGGGGCAGGGGATGGGCAGGAGCCGGAGGCAGTGCGGTCCTGGCCTTCCTTCTCTTCCTGGGGATTCCGGCACGCCGCCGCAGTTGGCGCTCAATGCTGGGCATTCTGGTCATGATCATGGCGTTGGGCGGCCTGGCCGCTTGCGGCGGTAGCCCTTCGAACACCAGCACCACTTCGAGCACCCCCGGAACAACCGCCGGTACCTACACCTTCACCGTGACGGGAACCGGAAATCCCACGGTCACCCCCGCACCCACAACCACCTTTACCGTGACCGTAACTTAGTTTGATAGTTCATCTTGTGCACGCATTTGCCTTTCCCCCCGGAAGGGCAAACGCGTCTCTGCGGCATGTTTCTCACTCGTTTTGCAGAATATTCCCTTTCTTTGGCGCACACTGGTGGAGATGGCAAATGTTCGCCAATCCCTGGTCCAATATGTCAGGCATGTGACCGGTCCGTACCCCGCCTGACCCCACCCCCCCCCACCTGTGGAAATCATTTCGCAGTCCTGGTATCTCTAGTAACTTGTTATTTATCAATAATATGCAGATTAAAACCATTGGCAAATCAGTAACAAAAACCGCTGATTTCGCCCCTATTTTGGCCCAATATGTGCCGTTATTGACCAGAATAGGTCACTCTTTCGCACTTTTTGAAGCCCGATCAAGTGCCTTCTCACCGTTCCATCAGCTATGAGCGTCAAGTGAATCGCCCTGGAACTGCTTATGATTTGTTTCGACGGGTAAATTACTCTGTGTGGCTTCCTGCTGCCAGCATCTTCCCGGCAACTCGCCCCACGCCGCGCAGCATCGCTTTCACCGGCCAATGGCCTTCAGCGTCCGGAAAAAATATCTCGCCAGTGCGGCGAACTTCAGGCCTGTAATACCAGCGTCTGAGCAGCGCCAAATGTCCCTGGCGAAGCGTAGCTGATGGCGCTTCTCTGAACTCCAGCGCAGCCAGCGCCGCCTCCAGCCGCGCTTCGAGCACGCCGCGAGCGAGCTTCGTTGGGAATGCAGTCCCTGCTTCGCCCGTTCCTTCAGGCGCAGTAGATTCCGAAGCTGCAGCCTCGTCTTTACTGCTCCCTTTTCCCTGTTCCCTGTTCCCTTTGTCCTCCGGAATCGCCTCTATCGCCATCGGATGCGCAAACAGCGAAGTAGAACCGGATTGTTCGTTCTGGATTCTCATGCCCACGGTCGAGAATCCCGCCGGACCGCTCAGCCGGCCATTGTTATAAAGAAAAACCGCCACCTCGCCTGAATTTGCCGAGGCTTGCAGGATAACCGCGCGAAGCTGAGAGAGAGGGCGAACCAGTTCAGGGGCCAGCGCTCTCACACTCTCCACGCGTGCAACTTGCGTGTGTAGTGTAGCGGCGGCCTCAAATTCCAGGTTGGCCGAAGCCTCGTCGCGCTGTGTGCGCAGCGTGACCAGCTTGCTCTCGCCGCGGGTGGCCAAAAAGCGCTCCACCGCTACGGCCTCCTCGCCGTAACGCTCGTCGGTGCATCCTTTGTAGCAGGGTGCAAGACACATCTTCATCTCGGAGTAGACGCAGCCGGGATGATCGGGGCGCGGCTTCAGTTCCTCCGTGCAGCGTCGCAGCAGAAACAGCTTGAGCGCCTCGTCGGCAAAGCGCTCCGCCGCCGCCCGCGACTGAAACGGCCCATAAGCCCAATCCGCCTCGCGCTGGCTGGGGCGATTGGTGACCACGATGCGCGGGTAAGCGTTGCTGCCCAGGAAGCGAATGAACGCCGGCGCTCCAAGGTGCATTCGCTCCAGGGATTTCGCGCCGTAAATCTTCTCCAAAAGAGAAAACTGCGCCAGCAGGGATTCAAACTCCGAGCCGGTCAGCCGCCAGCGAATCTGCCGTACGCGCCCCGCCAACTGCAATCGCCGCGGATATTTGGCCGAGGGCTGCAAAAGCCGCTCCAGCCGTCCGCGAAGATTCGGCGTCCGCCCAATATAAGGCTCGGCGTGCGCCTCCGCGCCATAAAGCGCAAAGACCGCCGGGCTTGTCGGCAGTTGCGCTAGAGCCGCCTTTGCGTCAGCCGGATTGAAGCCCATCTGTTGCATAGCAATCTCGGAACTCTGCCTCGAAGCTGCCATTCCCCGCTAACTCCCCGCAATCGTCATCCCATCCACCCGCAACGTGGGCGAAGCCACCGCGCCCCGGAACTCCAGGTCGTTGCCGATCGCGGTCACATTGCGCAGCATCTCGACCAGGTTCCCCGCGATAGTCACCTCTTCGACAGAGTGGGTCAGCATGCCATTCTCAATCCATAAGCCTGTCGCGCCGCGCGAGTAATCACCCGTAACCACATTGACCCCAAAGCCCATCAATCCAGTAACGTAGAGTCCGGCATGCACATCCGCAATAAT
>Ga0224559_1001880_pt1 | contig 11097 bp, 8 predicted proteins | sample 714S33034metaG_FD_180676 | JGI IMG/M metagenome (GOLD analysis project Ga0224559, IMG submission 180676) | Peat soil microbial communities from Stordalen Mire, Sweden - 717 S3 30-34 | ecosystem: Environmental > Terrestrial > Soil > Wetlands > Peat | place: Sweden: Norrbotten County, Stordalen... | reverse complement strand
CGCTTGCTTTACGATAACTTCTGCTCGAAACGCGATGCCCTCCGGCTTCGCATCCCGTCCAGATAATCACTACCGCTGAAACGCCAGTTTACGGCACATCAACTCATTCGCCTGGAAACATTCTCGCTTTTCTGCGCTGACGTCTGCCGCCACGCAACCTGACTTCTCCCTGCGAAAGTGAATAGTCGCCCCTGAGCAAAACAAGGCAGATTGCCATAGCTCAGTCTGGAAGCATTAGGGTATCGCCGTGGAGGATTGGCAGGAACGAGAGCCGCGACAGACAGTCGATTCGCCAGGTCCATGCACTTTTAGGGCCGGTCTACTGAAATCCAACTCAACATCCAGAAGTTCAAGGAGCAGCACAATGTCTACAACAACACCTCATGCAAAACAGGCACAAAGGACAATGGCAGAGCAACTCGCATCCTTTGTTCTTCGGGCACGTTACAGCGACATCTCGCAAGAAGCACGTCAACAACTCAAGAACCATATTCTGGATGCTATCGGCTGTGCGATCGGTGCTCTAGAGGCGCCTCCAGTCAAAGCGCTACGTGCCCAACTGGAGGAGTTTGGCGGCAATCCTCTCGCCAGCCTGATTGGCGGCGGCAAGACTTCTCCTGTACTTGCTGCGTTCTATAACTCAACGCTTGAGCGCTATCTGGACTTCATGGATTCGTTTGTTGCGAAGCACGAGACCTGCCACCCGGCTGATAACGTCATGTCCGTGCTGGCGGCAAGCGAGTATGCGGAGAAGAGTGGAAAAGACTTTCTCACCGCAGTCGCGGTGGCCTACCAGGTGCAGTGCAAGCTCTCAGAAGTTGCCCCAGTGAGACCCAAGGGATTTGATCACACCGTGCAGGGAGCCTACGCGGTTGCTGCCGGCGTTGCAAAGGCTTTGGGTCTGGATGAGGCAGGTGTGGCGAATGCGGTTGCGATCAGCGGAGCCTCCTATATTGGGCTGCGAGTGACGCGATCTGGAAATCTCTCCAACTGGAAGGGACTGGCGTATCCCAACATGGCCTACGGTGCGACTGACGCGGCCTTTCTTGCCAAGCGTGGAATCACCGGACCGATGGAAGTCTTTGAGGGTAAGGGCGGCCTGATGGATGCTATTACTGGCAAATTCGAGCTCGACTGGTCAAAGGAGAATCTTGAGGCAGTCCTGAAGACCGATATCAAGAAATACAACGCGGAGTTCCATGCACAGACCACGATGGAGGCGACGCTTGAGCTCAGGCAAAAAGACAACATCAACCCGGCTGATATCAAGAAGATTGACGTCGCAATCTTCGACGTTGCCTATAACATCATCGGCGGCGGCAACGATGGAGCAAAGAAGCATGTGCAGACCAAGGAAGAAGCTGACCATAGTTTGCCTTATATGATCGCGGTAGCCCTGATTGATGGTGAAGTAACTCCGGCGCAGTATGTCCCGGCGCGCATTGTGAAGAAAGATGTGCAGGACCTCTTGCAGAAAGTCAACATCCGGCCTGACGCAGCGATGAGCGCCCACTTTCCCACCGAAATGCCGTGCCGCATCGAGATCGAACTGAACGACGGCAAGAGACTCAGTATCGACAAGCACGACTACGAGGGATTCAACACACACCCGATGCCTTGGGAAGCTGTGGTGACCAAGTTCAACAGCCTGGCGTCGCCATTTGCAAGCATCGCTCAGCGCGCCGCTATCGTTGCAGTTGTTGAGAAACTTGAGTCCCTCAAGGTGAAGGATCTGATCGATGTCTTGAATGTACCTTTCACCAATGCATCCCACGCAGAGCCGAAGAAGGCTGACAAGCAGCACGAAAAGCAATTGGCCCTGGCTGTCTGATCGAATATTGAATCATGGCTTAAGGGAAATGAATAGAGGCGCTGCCCAAGACTCTCGGGCGGCGCCTCTATTTTTCTGGTGAGCATCGCGCAGGAGGTAGCGCACAGAGTCAGCGAAGCGGTTGCTTCCCATGCACAGGTCGACAGGATTCGTTTGTCTGATTAGAGCTTTGCTTTCACAGCCGGTTGTCGCTGGCGCTCAAGCGCCCACTTCAGCAAGGCTCCGGAACGATAGACACCATGGACAAACTTGCCATAGGGGATGGTCAGAAAAAGTGTCATGACGAGCCCAAGGTGGACAATGAGCAGCGTTCCCATCGCCGAGCTCTGGCGCAACACGAGCAGGAGCAGCCCGGTAATTGCGATCAGCAAGAGCAACAGGATGAACGACAGATCCATGCCCGTCTGGCTCTCATCATCGATCTCTTTGTTACGCCGTTTTAACAGAGCCAGCAGGCCTATGGGTCCGAGAATCAGGCCGATACCGCCGACCGTACCGAAGATGACCGGCAGACTTGTATATCCGGGCGCGCCGTGCTGGCCGAGAATGTAGTAATAGATGGTGCCGAGAGCAGTCGCCACAAAGCAGGCCAGGAATCCATAGAAGGTGAGGTGGTGGAGCCAGCGGAACCACTCCGAACTTGCCTCGGTCGGCAGGCTGCAACCGTCGCCATCGTTATCCAGGTTCTTGAGCGAAAACAAGTCTTTCGCCGCCTGGATGATTGCGCGGAGATTGAAGAGTGTCGAGCAGGTCTCGCCCACGTTGTGCCAGAAGCGGAGAAAGCCTATGACGAGTGCAAGTGCCGCGAATATACCCACGACTCCAAACGCGCCGGACATCACGGTATGCGGAATGATCTGATAGAAATTACCATCGTGGATGGGCTGAAAGAGGCGCCCACCCATCACCATGCTGGCCGCCCCCATGGAGCCGATCAGGATAACAGCAGTGAGCAGTGACACCAGCAGGCCATTCCTGTGAAAGGCCTTTGCGAAAACGCTTGGCCAGGCGTAAAGCTCATAGCTGTACACCCGCAATTTCGCAAGAGTCTTTGGTGGATTGATGTTGAACAGATGCGGTGGAGAATACTGGCATGAATAGTAGCACTCGCTGCAGTTGTGGCAGAGGTTCGAAAGATAGTTGAGGTCCCTTTCCTCGAAAACAGTGCGCGTCTCCATCGATTTCCAGACCGCGCAATACCCTTCGCAGTAGCGGCAGGCATTGCAGACGGTCATAAGGTGCTTGCCTTCTTCGAGCAATTCAGCTGTTAGCATGGACGGATGCCTCTTCTTTCGTCGGTTTCTGTGCGGATCCGTCCAATGTTTGTTCGGCTGCCTCGCGACCGGCAATGCGGCCAAAGACAGTCCCGATGGTCACGCCGATCCCTGCAGCGTAACCTCGGCCAAGAACATTGCCGGCCATGATCTCTCCGGCTGCATAGATGTTTTTGGACCGGTGGCCGCCCTTCATCAGCACCTGGGCGCGCTCGTTGACCATGAGGCCCAGGTAGGTAAAGGTGAGCCCGGGGCGCAGCGGATAAGCGTAAAAAGGTGCTTTGTCAATGCGTAGCGCCCAATGCGATTTCGGCAGTTTCAGGCCGACGGTCTTGCAGTCGTCAAGTATCTCGTGGTTGAAGGTTCCGGGTTTGACAGCATCGTTGTAGTCCTTCACCGTAGCCGTCACTTGATCGACGGGCAGCTTCATCAGCTTCGCAAGGTCAGCAATGTCCTTCGCCTCGAGAGCAGGAAACACCGACGGCATGAACTTTCCCATGGCCTTGGAGTCGATGATGCAATAGCCAACCTGGTCCGGCTGCTCGGCCACCAGGCGTCCCCAGATCGCATACCGCTTGGGCCAGAAGTCTTCGCCTTCGTCGTAAAAACGGTCACCTTTGTTGTTCACGACAATTCCGAGCGAAATGCAATCGAGCCGTGTTACGATTCCACCGTCGAACTTCGGGGAACGGCCGTCGATTGCAACCATGTGGCCTTCCTTCGAATCGCTGATGGACTCGGCTCCCAGTGCGAGCAATCGTTTCAACACAGTGCCTTTGTTGTAAGGAGTTCCGCGGATGAGGAAGTTGTCGGCCATCGGGCCCCATGCTTCCTTCAACCACTGGATGTTCGATTCGAATCCGCCGGAGGCGGCGATCAAAGTATTCGCGTTCACTTTCGCCGGCTTGCCCTCAATGATCACGCTCGCGCTGCGAAACTCTCCATCAGCGATTTCAAAGTCAACGACTTCCGCTTCATACAAGATCTTTACGCCCGCCTTCTTGGCGGCGTCGTAATAAGCGTTCATCATGGCCTTGCCCCCTCCCAGAAAGAAGGCGTTGGTTCGGCCTAGCTGGAGGGTTCCGCTCAAAGCATGTTGGAAGCGCACTCCATAACCCGTCATCCATTCCGTGCATTCCGTGGATTTCTGAATCATGAAGCGAGCCAGCTTTTCGTTGGTCTTGCCTTCGGTTACGCTCAGAATGTCTTTGAAGAACTCATCCTCCGTGTAAACCCCGGACATGATCTTCGTCGGGGCGTCGTGCATGCACCGCAAATCTCTGGTATGCCGGCTGTTTCCGGCGCGCATATCTTTCGGTGCGCACTCCAGCACCAGCACGCTAGCGCCTTTCTCCCTGGCGCTCAGGGCGGCTGCAAGTGCCGCATTACCGCCGCCCACCACAAGAACATCTACTGCTGGTAAATTGTTTGCCACAGTCACCTCCACAAGGCTGAAGAGCATAATCGAATAGCTCCTAGTTGAGGGCCACACCTTTGGTTTTCGGCCCGAAGAGAGTGACGATCACTGCGACCAATGCCCACATGGCCGCAATGTAGATAAACACACTAATGTAGCCAAGATGTGTGAACAGAAATGCGATCAATACCGGACCCGCGACATTCGCCAGGCGTCCAGCCCCGTAGGCCAGGCCGGAACCGGAACTGCGGATACTGGTCGGGTAGACCTCCGGAGTGTAGGAGTAGAGCAGCGGCGCAAAGGTTTGGATAAACATTGCAACCAGGAAGCCAAGAATGATGATCGGGACCGTCTTGGTGCTCAACCCATAGACCACGCCGATGCCGCCAATCAAGAGGGCGGTAATCGCAATCATGTATTTGCGCTGCCATCTGTCAGAAATCTGCGAAGCTATCAATGCACCAACCGGCGCGCCAAAGTACATAATCGTTGTCAGCAGCAGGGATTTCCCCACCGGGAAGCCACGCGATGCCAGCAGCGTAGGAACCCATGCCATAAAGCCGAACAGACCGAGGGTCTGAAAGACGTAGACCCCGATCAGCATCAAGGTCCGCACGCGATATGCAGGCGAGAAGAGGCCCTCCGACTTTCCGGTTTGCGGCTTCGCAGCGGGCGCCTTGGCCAGCGCTGGAAGCGGACCGCACTCAGTGATCGACCGCTTCTCGATGCGATCGAGCACGGCATCCGCTTCGGCGAGTCGGCCCTTGTTCTCAAACCAGTGAGGAGATTCCTGAATCTTCGACGCGAAAACGACAACAAACATTCCGAGTGCGCCCCATACGAAAATCAATCGCCAGCCGAATATGCCCAGAGGGATTGCAACCCTTGCGACCAGGGCTGAAAATGGGATTCCAAACAGACCGATGACCATGATCCAGCCTTGATACGTGCCTCTTTTGCTCGCCGGAAACATCTCGCTCACATAAGTCATGGCGACAACCGTCATGGAAGAGAGGCCCACGCCGGTCAAGAATCTTGTCACGAACAGGGTCGGTTCATCCCACGCAAATGCGTTGAGGAGTGATGACAGCGAATACCATAATGTCGTCACGATAAGGGCCTTTTTCCGCCCAATCTTATCTGAGAACCAACCGCCGCAGAGCGCTCCCACGAACATACCGATAAAAGCCGCGGAAGTAATAATCCCGATTGAGGAGATGGAAAGCGTCCATAACTTGCGCAGTTCAGGAGCAGCCAAACCGAAATCGTTCAGATCTCCAAGCTCGAAGAAATAGATATATGCCACCATCCACATGATCTGCTTGTGAAAGGTACCGATGGGAAGCCTGTCAAGGCGAGCGGAGGCGGATAGCCGCGGCTCAGTCGATTTATCCAACGCTACGGTTGCCACGTTCGTACCTCACTGGGCTTTCGTTCCTAAGTGAAATGTAAAAAGGTTTAATGGGGGAAAGCGTCGTCCAACGCCTTGGGCCATCGTGCATTCGTGTGCGACCCGACAGAACAACGCTCAGTATCCGACACATGCAAATTAGCAATTTTGCCCTCGTAGTATCTGAGCAATATGGAACGGGGCATACTTCCATCCACTTTTAACTCAGAATTCAACCTTTGCCCGGAATCCGAGGACCACTGCGCGCTGCGGCCCTCCGCCCACATTCGCGTAGTACTGGATTGCGGGCTGCAAGAGAATCGTCGGCCTTACGTTGAACAGAGCATTCAATTCCACACCTCGCTCGGGACTGTTCGGCGGGTTGCCCGGAGGCAAGAATTGAGGGTTGACCTTTGTCCAGACGTAACCAAGGGACACGGTGTTATGGATTGGTAGAGGCAACGGCTCATTGAAACGCAAGCCCGCGGTAAGCGCGGTATGGGTACTGTTTAGATTCGGCGGGCTCCAATCGTAAGCAAGAGTTGCGTCCAGACCCCTGCCCTCCTTAGGGTCTACACGCCAGAGAGCCTGGTTTGCCATCCAATATAGGAGGTAGTTACCGGATTGGGTTGAGCTTGTCGCCGTCGTGAACTTTCCGGGGTTGTAAGAGGCGCCGAATTTATAAACGCCGGAGTATCCTTTTCGCGTGCCGACGTTGTCAGCTGGGCGCATGGATGTGCCTTTGTTTCCCGGCGTAAAGCCGATCTCATACGCACTGACCGGGGCCCCCTTGAACTGAGGAACAAGTCCCGTCGGGTTGTGTTCGAAGGGCGTCTTGTCTCCGGCCATTACCATCGATGCAAGATACACTTTGCGCATCGGGGCAACGCTGAGTTGCAGTCCCGGCGTTGTTGCTGGACTGCCGGTCTCATACGTCGTGGATAAATTGGGTAGCGCATAGCTCATGGGCTCGAAGACGAATGAGGTTCCATATTGCTGAGTCCCAAAGAAGTCCTGGCCTGCGATCTGACCAATGCGGGAATCGAGCCGATGGTGGAACCACTGCTTTTCGAACCACCATGAGTCAAGGCGAAAGCAGTTCTCGCTCGACATCCCACTCGGGCTTGTCCCGAGACCAAGATAGGTGCCAAGATTGCCGCCTCCCTGCCAGAGCGCAGTTGCATGAAAAGACAGGCCATTCCAACCTGCCAGTTCTCCGAAGTCGATATCGACTGTTCCTCGGCCGCGGTTCCAGCTTGCCAGTCTCGCCTTTTGCGGGCTCTCGATGTTCCATAGGGAGTCGGTAATATAGTGAAAGTCGAAATCTACCCCGCGCTCTTCCAGTTGGCTCCGCTTTCCACCCCAACCACCCAGCAGATGGCCATTCAGGCCCTGGATTGTTTCATGAGCATCGGGACCTCTCAGGTCTGTATCCTGCGCGGTGACGACGTGGGCGAAGGGGGTAAAAAGAAGCAAACTTATCAAAGGTCTGATGACTGATTTGAACTTCCGCATTCTCAAGGGCCTCGTTCTTCGTGGTCCCCGATCATGGGCGGCCAGCTCTCGGTTCGTTGGATCGTGCTCCAGCGTGGGCCTGGCACTCCTACTGCTAAGTAAACGGAACGCCGTTCGCACCCAACGAAAGGATGGCATCACCAACATCAGCCGTCTGCTTTGTTTTGCTCACGACAGACAATCCATCGGCATTGAGTGAAGAGCGAATTTTGCCTGAACGTACCTCCGCTTGGTCTCTTCGAGATGCTCAGCGCACGGAGGCAACAATCACAACGGCGGTAGTTCCTGGATCATGGGCTCGTCGACGTGAGGCTGTGGAGTGTGAGGCTCTGTATCGGTAGCAGCCTCAGGCCACACCTTTACAAGGAACAGAGCAACGAGGATTCCCACCGAAACCTCCGCGAATCGCTCGAGAGCCACGCGCCAGACAGGATCAGTTCGCTGTATCAACATGATGATCGTCAACATTAGGCTGCCGATGCGAAATCCCGTTCTGTCAACATGTGTCGCGGCGGAAAGAAGCAGAAGGATGAATATCGATAGTCCATACGCCATTGGATTGGCCCCAAGCCGCCCTACCAGGAGCGCCCCAAGGACTGCGCCAAGCCGCGTTCCGATAGACCGCTGCAAAGAAGGCGTCCAGGCTTCGCTGAATGATGGCTGCGCGATAACCAGAGTTGTAATCGGTGCCCAGAACGTCGCCGACAGCCAGCCCAATCGAGCAACAAACAGCGATAGAACAGCCCCACACGCAGTCCGGAAGAAAGACAAGCCATTTGCCCTGGCCATCAACTTTTACTTCAGGAGTGACTGTCGGTGGGCGGCAAAGCGAGATGATCCACAGACCGGCGCAGGCTCTACGATCTGTGGCTCATTCTTCGCTGTCGGACAAATTTACTTCAGGGTTGCACTACCCCTTCGCTGAGGTCCCTTTAGACTGCAGTGAGTTCCTCGACCCAGTATCCTTCACGGTTGTAGTGTCCATATAGGCCCGTCTCGTAGTCCCGTGTGAACAACGACTCGTCGGTGTATTCCGGAGCGGTCTTGATCGTCTCGCGAGATATGTCTACTGCCACTTCCTTGTTGTCCCAGCTCACGCTGTCAATCCATTTTGGCGAAATGAGAACCTTCTTCCCAGGCCACCAGTTCCTTGTCGCCACGACAAGGTAGCGAATTGTCCAGGTCTCGTCATCGATGATGAAGTCGTCCACATGCCCAATTTCACCGTCGATCGCGAGGAGATTGTATCCGGTAACTTCCTTCGTGCTGCGAAGATGCCAATCCGTCCTTGCATTTTCAGCGGCGGACAAGTTCCATCTGGTGCGATCGCGCTCAATGTACGGATAGACTCCCCAGGCATATGGCCCGCCCCAGTACCCCGGATAGCCGTAGTAGCCGTTGTAAGCGCCTTCATATTGACGTGAGACTGGCTTGTCTGTGTCGATGGACGGGCTGTTCTCAACCTGCTTCTTGGTCAATGAAACAGATACCTCCTGATCGTCCTGGTTGACGCCCGTCAAAGAGTACGGCGAGATGAGCACTTTCTTCCCGCTAAGCCAGCTTGCCGTGTTGGCAACAAGATAGCGAATTGTCCAATATTGATCGTCGAAGAGGAACTCGCTGGCCGACCCAATGTCTCCATCGATGCTCCTGAGTGAGAATCCCTTAAGTTCCTTTGCTTTGATTAACATTTTATCTCCAATGCATTCTTGCCTTAATGGTGTAAGTGATGGCATACTCAGCTGCGAACGCGTTAGTCTGCGTCTTAAACCAGGACCGGCTGACCATACACCGCGTAATGGCTCTGCTTTGTATCCTTGATAATCTCCTTGGCCTTCTCAACCTGCTCGGGTGTTCCGTGGACCACCAGTACGTACTTGTCGGTCTTCAGGGCGACATCGTACTTGAGCACGCTGTCCTTGGGGATGCCGATACTGACCAATCCAGCTCCGATTGCGCTTACCCCGCCAACCACAACTGCGCCTTCAAGGCCGGCGATGATCCATCCCACGATTGGTCCCGCTGCAAGAATCGGCCCAATTGCCGGGATGAAAAACAGGCCAGATCCGAAGAGCAATCCCCAGAAACCGCCCCAAAACGCTCCTACTCCGCCCCAATACTTCATGCGATCGCCTGCGGTGTAGTACCCAACCACATGTTCATCCGTATGCGTATCGCGGCCAACAATCGACAAAGTTTTCATGTCGACTCCAGCTTCCTGCAGTTCCTTAATGGCCTCTTCCGCCAGTTCGTGGGTGTCATAGATTGCCGCTACTGAGTTGTTATTGCTCATTTTGCTCCCCTTCTCAATGCTTGATTTGCGCTAGGTTCATGCGGCTGGCCTGGTCTACCGGAATTTCCATTGCCTGATGCAGTCGCGAAGACGATGACAGGGGGACGCTGATGGGTGCGTGAGCGGCCATCATGGAGCTCCATAGCAACCCCATCGATCCGTTACCGGATAACTCTACTCACTTTCTGGCTGCGACTCTGAGCAATTACGCACTCGGGCCATTCATCCGCAGGCGCTTTGCCTTTCATCACTTTGAACTTGAGCGAGAACCTGAATTTTCCCCAATGCGGCCTCCGCTCACGCGACCGGCTTGGGTAGCTCATTCAGAAAGCCAATGAGAGTTGACAGGGGCGGACTGGAAGCAGCGATTGCGTGAAGGTTTTCGGGCGTAAACTCTTTGATCCCGAGGGTTTCCTTGACAGAGGAAACAAGCACGCGCAGATCGTAGATCGGTTCGTGGAGCGGGACCATCGGCTTCTTAAGTCCCGTAAGCCCCCAAACCGCCATCATGGCCGTGCGGACTGATGTCTCCACTGTGAAAACCACATCGCCCGGAAGTTCGACAAACTGCCCAATGAACGCAAGGTTCACGCAGCCCTCCGGAACCACCTTGGGGCGGTCGCTGATCTTGCGCGGCATAAACTGGCTCGTTATATACGGCATCATGCACGTCGACACATCACTGTGCGCAAGAATGCTCTCCGCCTTGTCCTTGAGCCCGCAGTGATACAGCAGCTCAGCGAACATCTCCGCGCCCGTGCACTCGCGCATCGGCTTCTTGATAAAGTCACCGGTAGTCCCGCTACATTGACCATAGGCCCAGAGAACATTCACATCGGCAGGCTGGTCGGGGAAGTACTTGTTGTACAGGACGAAGCTGATCTTCCAGCTTGAATCGACGATCGTGACTGCCCCGCCAGTGCCCGCTCGGTCGCCGGTCTTCTTCTCGATAAAATCAAAGAACGTTGGGTCGCCCGTAATTGTCGGGAAGAAGGAGATCCAATTGGATTTGTCGATATCTGAGATGAATGCCGCAGGCCGGCCGAATTTCGGATCGCGCGCCGCCAGGCTTTCCCAGACGCTGAAGCACCCTCGATCCTTTGTCTCCCGATCGAATTTCGGCACAGTAACTTTGTCGCCCATATCAGAGTTTTGAGTCAGCGACCCATTGGTGAAGAAGACGAGATCATCGCGCGTCAGTTTTTCTTGATGAATGCCGGCGTCATCGCGGAGCGCGAGTTCAGTGGCCCAGGTCTCGCCCTTTAAGTCACTGGTCGCTATGTCGGTCACGGTGGTGTCCGAACGGAAGCGGACGCCAAGAGACTTCAGCCACACATGCATCGGCTTGATAATGGAGTCATATTCGTTGTACTCGGT
>Ga0224559_1001878_pt1 | contig 11106 bp, 11 predicted proteins | sample 714S33034metaG_FD_180676 | JGI IMG/M metagenome (GOLD analysis project Ga0224559, IMG submission 180676) | Peat soil microbial communities from Stordalen Mire, Sweden - 717 S3 30-34 | ecosystem: Environmental > Terrestrial > Soil > Wetlands > Peat | place: Sweden: Norrbotten County, Stordalen... | reverse complement strand
CTTTCAGTCCATTCTTCTCAAATTCAATTAGTTCACCAGATTCGACATTGGTCAGGCCATAAATACGGGCAATTCCATCTCCAATTGTAAGGACGGTACCAATTTCTTCTAATTCGGCTTCATTTTTATGCCCGGCCAATTCTTGTCTTAATATAGCGGAAACTTCCGCCGGCTTAATTTCTGCCATATTGTTACTTTACTTTTAAATTATTCGTTCATTATTTTAGCTTTGTCGGAAAAGCTTCAGAATCCCTTTTTATAGAGATTAATCATTGCCATTCCTTTTTTCATTTTATTGATCTGGTTCTGAATACTTGTATCATACTGCATGTCTTTCCATTGCAGAACAAATCCACCTATTAGTTCTTCATTAACCTCTTCAATAAGTTCAATGCTCCCAGTTGTCTGGTTGCTCATCAACTCCAGTATCTTTTTCCGAACTTCATCTGTTACCGGGGTCGCAGTTTTTAAATAAGTTGTAAGAATTCCTTTATATTCTTTATAAAGATAAATGAATGCCTGTGCCATATCCGGTAACAACGATTCCCTTTTCTTTGAGGTAATTATTTTTAAGAACCCTCTCGTTATTTCTGTTATAGAATCCTTAAAAATTTCCGTAAGAATTTTCTTCTTTTTTTCAGTTTTGATAATTGGACTTTTCAGCATCAATAGAAAATCACGATTTGATCTACAAAGTGAAGTCAAGGCCTGCATATCCTTATAGACGTTCTCAACAGCATCTTTTTCAACTGCGAAATCAAAAAGTGCTTTAGCGTAAGGTACAGCGATATGGGAAATTGTGTCCAACGAAAAAATTAATTAAATTTTACGTCTTTTATTAATTCTTTAATATATTCTTCCTGTTTTTTAGGATCAGATAATTCCTTTTTCAGAATCTTCCTGGCAACTTCCATTGAAAGCTCAGCCAACTGATCTTTAAGATCAGTTATTGCCGCCATTTTTTCATTCTCAATACTTTCCTTAGCACTCAGGATAATCCTGTTGGCTTCTTCTGCGGCTTTTTGTTTTGATTCTTCAATGATAGATTCTTTAATTTTCCTGGCTGCTGCAAGGATTGCATCCCTTTCATTCTTTGCTTCCTGTAAAAGTTCTTCATTGGAGAATATTAATTTCTTCATCTCCTCCTTTGCTTTCTCAGCAGAATTCAACGCCTCTCCAATTGCAGATTCCCGTTCTTTCAAGGCTTTCATTATAGGCTTCCAGGCATATTTACCAAGGATGTAAAGGATGGCCAGAAAAGCAAGGGTCATCCATGTGATCAGGCCAATTCCGGGATTTACAAGTTCCATTTATTTTTCTTTTTTTACATTGATACTTAAAAATCCTAAGCCTTCTCCATGTTTCCTTGTATAAGTCAATCAGGAACAGAGCGGAAGGCTAAAGGATTGTCTTTCAGCAGCAACCAACCGTTGCAGCTTAAAAACATGCCTGAGTCCTAAATAAAAAGGATCATCAGGCAAACAACAATAGCGAAGAATGCAGCGCCTTCAACCAGTGCAGCCGCGATGATCATGTTTGAACGGATATCACCGAGGGCTTCAGGTTGGCGTGCAATCGATTCCAATGCACCCCGGCCAATCTGCCCAATGCCGATGCCGGCACCTATGGCAGCGATTCCGGCGCCAAAACCGGCGCCCATTTTGGCAAAGGGAGCAAAATTGGCTGCTACTTCCAGTAAAATTGATAATAAATGCATAGTTATGAGAATTAGGTGTTAAGTATTAAGTGTTAAGTGTTAAGCGTTTAAATTCAACTTTTAATTCGTAATTCATAATTAAATTAATGGTGTTCCGGTTCAATAATTGCCAATCCGAAATAAAGGGCCGACAACAATGTGAAAACATAGGCCTGGATAAAAGCTACCAAGAGTTCAAGCAGATTCATGAAAACCATGAACAGCAGTGTAGGTATTCCAACACCGAGACCAAGGGCAGTGGACATTTGTCCGAAAATAAAAATGATGCTGATAAAACTAAGAATAAGGATGTGCCCTGCAGTCATGTTGGCGAAAAGCCGGATCATGAGGACCAACGGCTTTGTGATGATCCCCATGATTTCAACGATGGGCATCAGCGGAAAAGGGAATTTTAGCCACCATGGTACGCCGGGCGTGTTGATGATGTCAATCCAGTAATGCTTGTTACCACTAATTGTTGTGATGATTAATGTAAATACTGCCATGACCCCTGTAACTGCAATATTTCCTGTAACATTTGCTCCACCAGGGAAAATCGGAATGATACCAAGAAGATTGTTAAACAGGATAAAGAAGAAGATCGTCAGAAGGTATGGTAAATACTTTTCGTACTTTTCCTCCCCGATGGAACTCTTGGCAACATCATCGCGGATAAAAAGAATTACGGGTTCAAGAAGATTCTGCAATCCGTGAGGTGCCTTGTTGTGCTCCTTCTTGTAACGGTTGGCTACGGATATAAAGATCAGGATCAGGAAAAACCCGCTGAGAAAGATGGCTAAAACAGTTTTGGTTATTGAGAAATCATAAACGCTTAAGCCTTTTCCATTTCTTGCCTCCTTCAGGGTCACAATCTTTCCCTTGTTTGTTCCTTCTTTACAGATCGTGAAGCCAAGGTATGAATTAGTTTCATTATGAAATTTCGATGACCAGAAAGCATGAAATTGCCCGTCACAAATAATCAAGACCGGAAGCGGGATGTAAAGATCGTAATGCCCGATAGTTGCGATATGCCATTCATGATTGTCCACCACATGTTCCATGATCATCTCACCCGGTTGGAATTTCTCTACTTCCGGTTTTTGCTTTAAATCTTGAGTCGAGATGGAATCAGCAGGTTTCAGAATCGAATTATTCTGCATCAGGATGCCTGCCTGAACGTTTGGAAGACAAACAAACGAACAAAGAAAAGCAATAACCAAAAGAAAACAGGTGAATCTTGAATGAATCATCAATTTACCGGATGTTTGAATAACGGATGGCAAAATTACAAAATAATTTATTTTCCAGGCGTTGTTTGGGAATTTAACCATAAGATTACTGAGGCATCAACCCCTGCAAAAACCTCAGTTGCACCATAATTATTCCATCCTTCAACCTTGTACCAATAATATTTCGGGGATAGATCCCGAAATATTTTGGAAGAATTAGCATCTAACCAACCTGAGGACACGTAAACTTTATTATCAAGATTTACCTTGCTAACGGCTATATAAATCGGTGTATTTGCCGGAATTATACTATCTTTTGACATTGCAGTGATTGTCAATGTACCATTTGTTGCCTGGTTTTGTGAACAGGAATAAAAGAAAGACCCGGCGAAAAGTATTGCTAATATTGAAAATACATAAAATATCCGTTTCATAGAAGTGTGTAATTAATAATTAATGTGGGCACAAAGATAGCGGAAAATAAAATAAGCTGTAACCATAAGATAATTTCCTCGTCTTATATGATATTAAACAGATTTCATTGGTCTTTTTATTAAGATAAAGAGCTTTTGAAAAATTTGATTACTTTTGAAAACTCTTTCTCATAGATTAAAAAGTATACCTACCATTCAACATTAATAAAACTTCTTTTTATGTACCTGTCTTACCGTAAACTTACAGTTCGATTGTTATTAATATTCATATTACTTACAGGATCTATAATTTTGTCTGCACAAAATATTCCTAAAGTATGGACCCTTGAAGATTGCATTAATTATGCATTAGATCATAATCTGGATATCAAGAAGCAGGTTCTTACTGTAGAAGCATATAAAAAGCAATTACTTCAAAGCAAATTGACATTGCTTCCAAACCTGAACCTAAATGCAACTAACGTGTGGAATTTTGGTCAAACCATTGACATGTACACAAATACTTTTGCTACAACAACCGTAAGATCGAATAACTTTTATATTCAGAGCAACACGACTTTATTTAGTGGATTAACTAAAGTGAATACCATCAAACAAAATTCGATTATCCTCCTGGCAAGTCGGTATGACCTTGATGTACTGAAAAACAGTATTTCACTGACAGTCGCGGGTTATTTCCTTGATATGTTGCTAAACCAGGAGCTACTAGATGTTGCCAAAGACCAGATTGAAATAACCAAATCACAGGTGTCCCGAATGGAAAAACTTGTGGAAGCAGGTTCTTCTGCCAAGGGGGATCTTTTAAACGTGCAAGCACAAGAGGCATCTGAAACCCTTGCAGTAGTTCAGGCTGAAAACCAGTTAATCATTTCTCGTCTTTCTCTGCAGCAAGTGATTGATCTTCCTGTTTCTCCAGATTTCAAAATAGAAATACCTGTTCTTAAACCGGTAGAAGAAACAAAAAAACTTGAAACACCAGATCAGATATACAATTTTGCAGTTGAAAAACGTCCTGAAATCCAAAGTGCGGATCTGCGGGTTCAAAGCGCCGAGAAAAGTATAGCCATCGCCAGAGGAGTTCTTTTTCCCACATTATCCTTCGGAGGTTCATGGGGGACAGGTTATTCAGGAGCAGATAAGGAAACAGATCCAAATCATCCTGCTGATACTTTAACATTTCCCGTTGGTTACACGCAAAATACCCATGAAGTAGTTCTGGCAAAGGAGCTTCAATATCAATACCGCGTTAAAACATTGAATGATCAATTAACAAATAATAATAATCAAAGCCTTGGTTTTTATCTGAGTATCCCGATTTTTAACGGATGGACAGGAAGAACCAATATCAGTCTTGCCAAAATTCAAAGAGAAAAAGCTGATCTAGACCTTGAAATTCAGAAGAGAGATCTCCGCAAAACCATCGAACAGGCTTATGCCGATGCAACTTCTTCACTTCAGCAATATGATGCTTCTCTTCAAAAGGTAACTGCCCAGGAGGAATCTTTTAAATATACACAGCAGAAATTTGATGTCGGCATGATGACATCCTTTGACTATAACAACAGTAAAAAAGATCTTACAAAAGCTCAGTCGGACCTTTTACAGGCTAAATATGATTTTATTTTCAAGACCACCATACTTGATTTTTATATGGGAAGACCAATCAGTATCAACAAGTAACCTAATTATCAGCTAACCATGACTTCAAAAAAATCGAAAAAAAGAATAGGTATCATTGCAGGAATAATACTTCTAGTTATCCTGATCGTTGTTGTGATTATTGTAAAGAATCACCGGAATGAAGGGATCAAGGTGACAGCAGAAAAAGTCGTAAAAAGAACAATTATCCAAACTGTTTCTGCAAATGGTAAAATTCAACCGGAAAAGGATGTTAAGATCAGTCCCTATATTTCGGGAGAAGTTGTAGAGCTTATGGTTAAAGAAGGAGATCAGGTTAAGGCAGGTGATCTGCTTGCTAAAATTGATCCAGAAATTTATATTTCAGCTTATGATCAGAGTACAGCAGCTTTAAATTCCCAAATGGCAAGTGAAGCCAATGCAAAAGCCCGGTTGTCGCAAATGAAAGCTCAATACATAAATGCCAAGCAGAATTTCGACAGACAACAAAAGCTTTTCAATCAGAATGTGATCTCCCAGTCTGAGTTTGACCAGTCAAAATCGGCATATGATGTCGCGAAAGCTCAAGTAGAAGCAGCTGAACAAGATATAAAGGCAAATGAATTTCAGGTTAAAAGCTCTGAAGCCGGATTAAAAAGGGCGAAGGAAGATCTGACCCGTACAGCTATTTTTGCACCCAATGACGGAACAGTATCAAAACTTAGTGTTGAAAAGGGGGAACGTGTAACCGGTGCATCTCAGTTCTCAAGTGGTACTGAGATCATGACAATTGCCAATCTGAATGAAATGGAAGCCCAGGTAGAGGTGAATGAGAACGATATTGTTCGCGTAAAATTAGGCGATACAGCTCTTATAGAAGTAGATGCTTATCTTAATCGTAAATTCAAAGGCGTAGTAACAGAAATTGCTACATCCGCTAATTCTACGGGTACCAGTGTTGACCAGGTCACTAACTTTAATGTAAAAATCCATCTTCTTAAGGATTCATACAAGGACCTATTAAATCCTGCACAGCCCAATTATTCCCCATTCCGTCCAGGAATGACAACTACTGTAGAGATCCAGACTGAAACTGCCAAAGATGTCTTATCGGTTCCAATTCAGGCTGTAACCACACGTGTTGCAAAAGACAGCCTGGATAAATATAATTCGAAGAATGTAAAAGAGACAAATGACGGCAATGATAAGACAGAACTGGTTGGTTCAAAGAAAAAGACGGGTGAGATCCAGGAATGTGTCTTTGTCCTTGAGAATGGAACAGCGAAAAAAGTAAATGTTAAATCTGGGATTCAGGATAACACCTACATTCAGATTCTCTCCGGATTGAAAGAAGGACAGGAAGTAATCAGTGGGCCTTATTCTGCCATCTCGAAAACCCTTAATGACAAAGACAAGGTTAATAAGGTGGATAAAAAAGATCTGTTTACGGAAAAATAATTGTCGCTGATCATAAATATCGAAACCGCTACAGGGGTTTGTTCAGTTGCTGTTGCAAAGGATGGGGAATTACTTTGTATTAATGAATCAAATTCTAAGAATAGTCACGCGGAGGTACTTACAAACTTCATAGATGAGGCCATCAGGACAGGAGGTATATCTCTGACCGATATAGATGCAATCGCTGTTAGCGAAGGTCCTGGATCTTATACCGGGTTGAGGATCGGTGTGGCTGCGGCAAAAGGTTTGTGCTTTGCCTTAGATAAACCATTGATTGGAGTGAGTACCTTAGGGGCGATGGCGGTGGGGATGGTGAATGCATTTCCTTCACATGAAAGGACAAATTTTCTATATTGCCCAATGATCGATGCACGAAGAATGGAAGTATATAGTGCTATTTTCAATAAAGATGGGGAAGAAGTCAGGGAAACCAGGGCAGAAATCATTGAAGAGAATTCATTTCAGGAATTTCTTGGAAATTATAAGGTAATTTTTGCCGGTGATGGAGCATTAAAGTGTAAATCTTTATTGGATAAGAATCAAAATGCTGTATTCCTGAATGATTTTCAGGCTTCGGCAAAATTCATGATCGAAATTTCAGAAAAGAGGTTCTTACAATTTCACTTTGAGAACATTGCATATTTTGAGCCCTACTATTTAAAGGACTTTATCGCCGGAAAGCCCAGGGTAAAGGGACTTAGATAAAGAAATGGCAGGACCACCGTTGTTCTTAATGAGTATTATTAAGTTTCTTTCATTTTTCCCTAAGATTTATTCTGTTGACTCTGTAACTTTGTGACTCTGTAACTTCATAAAAATGATTCATTCCCGCTTTCCAACCCGTATTATTAATATTGGAGCGGTACCTTTAGGTGGAAATAATCCGGTAAGGGTACAATCGATGACTAATACCAATACCCTTGATACTGATGCAACAGTTGCCCAAGCCATCAGAATGATTAACGCGGGATGCGAATATGTGAGGATTGCAGTCCCCGGAATCAGAGAAGCTGAGAATCTTAAAAATATAAAAAAAGAACTTCATAAGCAAGGTTATCAGACTCCCATAATCGCAGATGTTCATTTTAACCCTAATATCGCAGAGATTTCAGCATCTATCGTAGAAAAAGTCAGAATAAACCCTGGAAATTACATTGATAAGAAGAAGAAATTCGAACCTGGATACTGGATGATTGAAAAGAATTATTGTCATGAACTAGATGAAATTGCAAAACGGGTCGCTCCTCTCATCAGCGTATGTAAGGAATACGGAACAGTCATCAGGATCGGGACCAATCATGGCTCATTGTCGAGCCGAATTATGGAAAGATATGGAGATACACCTGAAGGTATGGTTGAATCGGCACTCGAATTTACACGGATTTTTAGAAGATTTGACTTTCATAACTTGGTGCTGGGAATGAAAGCGAGCAATATCAAGGTGATGATCTCAGCAAACCGATTACTCGTAGAACGGATGAAAGCAGAACAGATGAACTATCCCATTCACTTAGGAGTCACCGAAGCAGGATCTGGGGAAGATGGCAGGCTCAAATCAGCCATAGGAATCGGAAGTTTGCTTGCTGATGGAATTGGCGATACCATAAGGGTATCCATCACAGAAGATCCGGAATATGAAATACCGGTTGCTTATAGTATTCTCCAGGCAACTGGCGTTCGCATTACAAAAACAGAGTTTGTCTCCTGTCCAACCTGTGCGCGTACTTTATTCAATATCCAGGAAGTTCTGGAAAGAATTAAAGCCCGTACAGGACATCTGAAAGGTTTAAAAATAGCTGTTATGGGATGTATTGTTAATGGTCCAGGTGAGATGGCAGATTCAGATTATGGCTATGTGGGATCAAGGAAAGGAAGAGTTACGCTTTACAAAAGTCAGGATGTAATAAAGAGAGATGTGGATGAGACCGTTGCCCTGGAAGAACTGGTAAAGTTAATCAAAGAGAATGGCGATTGGAAAGAAGAAAAAGCTTTTGAAAGTATATTAAGCAATAAGCTCAAAGAATTATAGTCCACAGATAACTTTCAGACTTTGCGGAATAATTTCATATACAAATGGCGAATGTCCAAGTGATTCGCCATCAGCTTCGAGATAAATTTTCCCGACTGACCTGATCCTGATTAATTTTCCGCGGTAAGTGCTAATGAAGGGAAGATTTATAAGAGTTCCATCATAGAGTTTGTTTGCAAACCTTATTACCAACCATTTCTTCGTTTTTTTGATCAGGGTAACATCAAACAACCCATCATCAGGAACAGCCCCCGGGACCTGCATCATTCCACCACCATTATATTTACAAATCCCTACGTTCATTGAAAACATCTCACCCCGAAATACCTGTTGATCGTCGATTTCAATGATTGCTTCTATAAATTTGTATTGAAATAAACTTGAAAATACGAAATAGATATAAGTAAGAGGGCCTCCTCTTCCTTTCTCCTTGGAAATATTGGTTTTCTTTGCCACTAATGCATCATATCCCATTCCGGCAATATTAATGAAATAACGCTCAAAAGGTTCGTCTTTTCTAAAATAGCTTATTTCCCCGACATCCTGCATGAAATGTTTACCATTTTTCAAAATCTGAATGGCACCTTGATAATCAAAAGGAATCTTAAATGTCCTGCACCAGTCATTACCAGTCCCGACAGGAATCATTCCAAGTGTTATTGCATCCGGCGAAACATGTTTTTGTTGAAAAATTCCATTAACTACCTCATTCATAGTGCCGTCACCGCCGACAACTGCAATATTGCGAAAGCCTTTTTCAATAAATTCACCCGTAAGATTGTTGGCATGGTTCCTGTGCTCGGTCAGAATGCAAAGATGGTCTAATCCAGCTGAATTGAGAAGACGTGAGATCTGCGGCCAATCTCTGCCCCCTTTTTTAACGCCTGCATTTGGGTTGACAATGATAAGCCATTTATCTTCAGGAATGGGAATCGTACTAATCATGTGACCTTTTCTGAAAGAATCGGCTGCAAGTTAAAGAATTTTCTTATGTGATAGATTTTTGTACTTTTACTATTCTAAACATTAATGACTTTTAAAGTAATATGACCTACAGACGAATTACTCTGTTAATTTTTCTTTTAACATGGATTGTGAATTTTATATTCGCCCAGGATAATTCTGAAAACGCTACACTTAAATATTTTAATAAGACTGAAGTCGGAATCGGGATCGGATTTGGATCATTTGGAACTGATAACATTCGTGGATATGTAAAAAAAGCCAAAAATAACCAGATTATCGTGTCACCCCAGATAATTAACGGGATTCTCATTTCAGGCAGGATAGGATTAGGGGTCGGAGTGGGTGCTGAATTCTGGCAGAAAGGGATGTTTTATCCGGTTTTTGCTCATCTCTCATATGATTTTAAGTTGTCAGACAATACTCCATTTGCTTACATAGACTTGGGAGAAGCCTTTGGCAAGCGGGACAGTACATCTTCTTACCAATCAGGGACAGGTGGGTTATTATTCAGAATAGGTGTAGGCTTTAAGAAGAGAATTGGCAAAAGATTCCAATTCGAGTACGAAGTTTTTTACCGCTACCAGGCCATCACATCTAACTATAGGACGTACTATGATACTATCCCATCTCATTATACTACAACAGAATACAAAGCTCCTTATAATTTTGTCGGCTTTAAGATCGGGATAATGTTTAAATAGCGTTCATCAGATTTTGTCATCCTCTTGTCTGGCAAAGAGGAAGAAAGCATAGAAGAATGCAAAAAATGTTACCGGCAGTTGAGATTCTATGGTGTCTTCGGTAATCATCGAGAGCATGATAATAATAAAGAATAAGAGGAAAAAATAATCCCTGAATTTACCGAGTTTTATCGCCGGGTAAAGGATGGCAAAAAGAAACCAGAGAAGACCGAAAATCCCAAACCCAACAAAAATGGAAAGAAACTGGTCGTGAGATCGCCAGCGTTCGTCAGGAGCAAGCTTGGAATTCATCTTTTCATATTGCTGCTGAAAAGCTTCATTCATATCTCCTGTTCCAACACCAGTAAGCCAGTTGTCCTTGATGATTCCCAGTGAAGCTTTCCAGAATTCTAATCGCTGCATCTGACTCGATCCTGTCGGATCACCTGTTTTCCGGTATTCATCAAATCCCCATAATAGTTCATAGATTTGGCCCCTGATACTGAATTCTCTCGTGAAAATAACATTTGCAGTTCCTTTTTCAATTGCTCTTATTTCATTGTCAGAAAGTTGGCTTATTCCACCAGCATCTTTTCTCAATCCCCGGGAAGTCAGGTACCTGTTTAGAGTATTAACGATTTCCTGGTTCTTTTTATCCCTTCCATTGTAAGGAATAGAACTCCTTTTATTCCAGGCATCACGCAATTCATCAGGTTGTATATAAATATATAAATAATATCCATTTTCCGTTTGTCTGCTTGAAGTATCATTAATATAAGGATGGCCTAAAGGAGACAATTTGTCAAGTTTTGAAAGATTGACCGGTTTTACTCTATTATAATCTTTTATAATTCCGCCGAGATAGATGGATACAATTCCAACGGAAATTATCAAAAATACAGTTAGACAAATCTTTAGCCATAGTTTTTTGGTAAGGAATATAACGATAATGGCCAACATCAGAAGTGTTATAGCAGTGATTAGAAGCCCTGTAGTA
>Ga0224559_1001877_pt1 | contig 11106 bp, 6 predicted proteins | sample 714S33034metaG_FD_180676 | JGI IMG/M metagenome (GOLD analysis project Ga0224559, IMG submission 180676) | Peat soil microbial communities from Stordalen Mire, Sweden - 717 S3 30-34 | ecosystem: Environmental > Terrestrial > Soil > Wetlands > Peat | place: Sweden: Norrbotten County, Stordalen... | reverse complement strand
ATCGTCCTGGCTCTGTTCTCAGCAGCGATCGCGCTGGCATACGGATATTCGCCACGTGTTTTTGAAATCTCCGACGGGGCATTTCGAGTGAAGCGGCTCATGGGGGATGTTGTGTTTCCATTGACCAGTCTTCGATTCGTGCGAGATGCGAATCCGGCCGATTTCCGGGGATCTGTGCGGCTGTGGGCGAGCGGCGGTCTCTTCGGTTACTACGGATTGTTTTGGTCCAAGGCGCTGGGAAAGTCCAAATGGTATGTAACGGATCGCAGCAAGGCTATCGTCCTGACCAACGGAAGCCAGACTGTGCTGGTAAGCCCGGAAGATCACGATGGATTCGTAGCGGCGATTGAGCGCGCGGACGCAGAGATAGCGGCCCCAAGCGCAGAATCGGCGGACACAGGGCGCAGATTTATAAATATTGCTGGATTTGCAATCAGAATTGTTGGATTTGCAATCGGAGGACTCGGCTTGGCTATCGGCGCAGCAGCACTCCTCTATGCGCCAGGTCGACCGCCGGTGGACTTGACTGGCGATGCGCTGGTGATTCATTCGCGGTTTTGCGGCATGACGGTTCCGGCTTCAAGCGTCGATGCGGCCCATGTGCGCGTGGTCGATCTCCAGACCGAGTCTGGCTGGAGGCCAACGATGAAGACCTATGGTTTTGATAACCCACACTATCGGGCAGGGAACTTCAGGACCGCAAATGGGCAGGCTATAAAACTGTTCACAACAGGGTCTGAGCGATTGGTGCTGCTGCCGCCGTCCAGTCAAGATGGATTGCCGGTTTTGCTGGACGTGGACGATCCCGATCAGTTGGCCGCACGCATACGCCAGGAGTGGAGTAGTCGTTAGATTGTGAGAGTAATTGACCAGGAACCGTTCGTGGCTGCACATTGGGGGTAATATGCGCATTCTTGCTCTTCTGCTCATGACGTGCTGCGCCTTTGGGCAATCGCCCGAAGATCGCACCAAGCAAGTTCTCGACCAGCTTCTGGCGAACAAAATCGGGGCAGTCTACGCGAAGTTCTCACCGAAAATGAAGACCGCCGTTAGCCAGGAGACCTACACGGCGCAAATGGCGCAGATTGTAGCACTGGGTGCACCGCAGAAGATCGACGCGCCGCGCACCCAGACCGTCGGCGATCTGACAGTGGTCGTGATTGGAATCCACTGGGTGCCAGTATCGCTGGATTGTAAGGTGGCTTGGAACAAGGCCGGAGAGATTGACGGACAATTTTGGATTCCGGCCGCTGCGGCAAGCAACTATCAAAGCGCGCCGTATGCGCATCCGGATGCATTCACTTCCTTCGATGTGACTGTCGGCGACGATGCCTGGAAGTTGCCCGGCACGCTAACGATGCCGAAGGGCGACGGGCCGTTTCCGGCTCTGGTTCTGGTGCACGGCTCCGGGCCGAATGATCGCGATGAATCGGTGGGCGGCGCAAAGGTCTTTCGCGATCTGGCCGAAGGACTCGCCTCGCGCGGCGTTGCCGTGCTGCGCTATGAAAAGCGCACCAGGCAGTATCCGCAACAGTGCGTAGCGGACGCGGCCTTCACAGTAAATCAGGAGACGGTGGAAGACGCAGCGCGAGCGGTCGCGCTGCTCAGAACGCAGGCAAAGATTGACCCGGCGCGTGTCTTTGTGTTGGGGCACAGCCTGGGCGGATACCTTGCGCCGCGCATCCTCCGGCGCGACCCCAAGATCGCCGGCTTTGTCGTGATGGCAGGCAACGTGCGGTCGTTGGAGGAATTGATAGTCGATCAGGTGGAATACCTTGCCAGCCTCAAAGGAAATCTGACTGCTGAGGATCAGGCAAAACTGGCGGAGATCAAGAAGAATCCCTTCGCGGGCATGAGCGTTCCCGCCGCGTACCTGGCTGACCTGAAGGGCTATCGCCCCGATCTCGAAGCCAAACACCTGAACACACCCATGCTGATTTTACAGGGAGAACGGGATTATCAGGTGACGATGAAGGACTTCATTCTTTGGAAATCAGCGATGGAAGCACGACGCAATATCACCTTTGATACCTATCCCAAGTTGAATCACTTGTTCATCGCTGGCGAAGGAAAATCGCAACCGGAGGAATACCAAGAACCAGGGCATGTTGATGAGCAGGTGATTTCGGACATCGCGAACTGGATTCTTCAAAATCGGTAGTCCTTATTGGTGTTTTAAGCTAGGCAAAAATCCGCGATGCGCGGCGGGTGACCCGTTTCCGCAAACTTGAATCTGGGTGTGGGTGCCCCAGGTCCGGATCATCGGATATGGGACGCTATTCAAGTCATCTGTTGGTAACAGCCCAAACCGCGTTTCGAGGTTGATCTGCATCGATCTGTCCTGATAAACGCCGATTGGATCGGAAATCGCTCGGCACCTAGGAGAGTCCGATTATTTCAGCGATTTTTTCAGTCGAAAAGTATACTCGGCGCCCCAATCGCTTGCGCGTTGCATTGACTTGGCGTGAAAACTCCGTGTCGGATCGGAGGCTGATGCGCAGCCCTTCTTCAGAACGGCTCAGGATTTTGGCAAGCTGCCCAGTCGTCAGCAGTGGCCCGGACGATTTGAAAAACTCCTCTTTTGCGCTTGGCACCGTAATCTTCCCCCTCGGTTTCGGGATCTAGGAGATAGGGTAGCGACCATTTGGAATTGATTACAGGGTAAATTTGTGGCCAGAAAATCCCGGCAAAAGACGCTCCCGTTCTGGTCTCAGAATCGTATATAATGTACACCACATCTATAGTATTTCCTTGACGCTCATCTGGCTGTGGTGTGCCGCTGAGAGCAACTGGCGAAAGAGGGCGCTCGTCGGGTCCATCAGCCGATCCGCTTCGGGCTTTGTGATGCACGAAACTCGATCTGGATCATCTCTCATTCTCCCCTCTGGGAATATGGCCCCTGCGATTTCGTCATCATTGATTTTCATTCTTGGATTTTGGTGCAGGGCTGCTTCTATGTCCACATAAAGTTGCAGGTCGATGTATGGAAGAACACCGTTTGTCCTCCACAAGGCGAACAGTTCCGGCTCTATCCTCTTGGCGTTCGTCTTTTCCTGGCACGTCTTGTAGTATTTTTTGAAATGGATTTCTGCTTCCGCATAAGGAACATTTGTATCCATTGCGAAGAATGAAGTAAATCCCTCTGGAATGTGGCTTCCAATTGAATCACTCATGAAATCTCTGTTGGCCTCTACCGCACCGTCGCCAAGTATAGAATTCTGCACATAAACCTTAGAATCCTTTGCCTTCCATAGCAATAAGAGGCCTATGAACTTCTCCAGGTATCTCGCTATCGCTCCGTGCTCGTGAGAGATGCGAGGAGGCTTCGAATTGGATTTGTATCCTTCTGCATCGTCACGTCTGGCATACCATATCCCGTTGTCCGGATATGGAGCATCGTGTTGGATGCGGCCAAGAACATGGTCCATGAAATCTCTTTTTTCGGAATCCAAAAGGGCATATATTGAGAGAAAATCTGTAACTGTCATCGGTTGTATTGGATCGCGTCCTCTTTTAACAAGATTTACCGTCGTAAAGTCGATGATATGGCTATACTTCTTTACCAGTGCGTCAACTGCGAGGATCGGGTCTCGCTGGATTTGCATAAAAATCTGATTGAAGCCAAGATCACGTTCGAATGGAAAGCGTTTATCTGAAGAGCGCGCTGCGTGTCCATCCGCAATTTCTTGCCAGAAGCGTTTCAGGTCAATACGGAACGCAAGCTGCTTCAACCAATCAAGAGGTGCGGTTAAGTTCGAGAGGCCGTCATAGGCTTCCAATCTAAACCACGCTGGAATGGCAAGTTTCTCGCAACGCTTTCGATTTGCCATCTATCTTCCTTTCGTTCTGCTGGCTTCTTCAACGGCTTTTTCTGCTCGGCAGAAGATCGAGCTTTTCAACCAAATCCTCTGCCCGCAGATGCGTGTAGCGTTTGAGCATCTGCATCGACTTGTGGCCGCTGATGGCGGAGACTTCCTGGTCAGAGAATCCGGCTTCAACGAAACGGCTGACGGCCTCGTGGCGCAGATCGTGGAAGTGTACATTGACCAGCTTCAATTCACGTTTGATATTCAGCCATACCGGATTGAACTGGTAGGGGCGGCGCTTGCCGTCCCGTCCTGGCTCACCAAAAAAGATCAGGTCTGTGTCGATTGGACGCACAGGATGATCCAGTGCCTCGCGGAATATCGCTGTGGCCGCCGCGCTCAACGGCACAGTGCGCGGCGACGTGTTTTTGGTTTCGAGAAGACGAACGACGCGTCGCTGGAGGTCCACCTGTGGCCTGCGCAGCGTCAGAATCTCTGATGCGCGCATTCCGGTTGTGAGCGCAACGCGCACGATCCATCGCAGCATTGGATTAGAGTGCTGGTCCACGGCCTCTAAGAGACGTTTCTCTTCCTCCTCAGTCAACCGGCGATTGCGCCCTGGTCCTGGCGCTGGCCGGCGAATGCTCATCACCGGATTCACGACCAGGCCAATGCCCCATTCCTTGATGGCAATCGTAAACAAGTGTCCGAGGAGCGCCAATTCCAGCCGGACCGTGTTGTTGGCGCGAGGGATCGGTTTTCCGTTTTCATCTTTGCGGTCCTCTCCGGCAAGACGCATATCGCGGAAGTGTGCCACGATCTCCGGGTTGAGAGCGGCAAGAGAGTATTTGCCGAGATGCCGCGCCAGAATCGCTGCGCGCCGGAGCTCTCCCTCCTGGGACGATGGACGCTTTGTTGGGGTGACTTCGGAGGTGTAGCGCTTCAACGCCTCATCCAGCGTCAGGCGCTCGGCGGCGGCGCGCACGATGTGGACGCCGCGCACCATTTCATCCTCGGTGCGGCGCGCCCAGTCTTCCGCGTCTCGCTTGGTCCGGAATGTCTTTGCCTTAAGCGGCCAACCAGCCTTGCGAATGATAGCCTTCCAGTTGCCCGAAGGCCTCTTGATAATCGTCGCCACTGTACCTCCAGAATAGTGCTCACGTTCTGGCACTGTACCCAGAAGTGTACCCGATGACCATATCAAAGCGCAAGTATGGCGAATATGGCTCTTTCTGGCCAACTCAAAATCTTCTTTAACTTGTTTATTGTGTTTTATTTATTGGTATTTATTTTGGTGGGCCTGCAGGGATTCGAACCCCGAACCAAGGGATTATGAGTCCCCTGCTCTAACCGTTGAGCTACAGGCCCTTCTGTTTTCTATCCGACTGTCTCAATTGATGTTACCATCAATCGCGCTCATGGACTCTCACGCGCGGAACCAGCCGTGGCACGATTTCGATTCTAGCCGCCCACTTCAGTTTCACACAGCCGCCGGACCACAGCCAATCTGTGCGATTGCGGCAGATGAGAGTATCGCATATCGATCCGGAGCGCCTTCGGCCTGTGCGCCTCGGTCAAGGTCCGCAAATGAATCTTCGCCATCACGGCCTCTTCGTGCGTGTCCTGACCGATACTTTTCCGATGCAGGCTGGCAATCATCCCTGCTCGATTCATATCGGCTGACACCGATGCGGTCATTGGGAGCGGTCGTGCAGACAGCGTATTGTTCTCAAGCAACATGCTGCTCCCTGAGTGTGCCGCTCCGGGCCGCCCAGGTTGCCGATCCCTGATGCTGTTCAGCCGTTCCGCTCAAATCCTCAATGAAAATGGCATTCCGGGAGTTGGTATACTGAGTCATGTTGCGCCTTTCTGACGAAGGTGAATTGGCGGCTGCCAGTTCGCACGAAATCCCTTTCAATTACACTTCGGCCGACGATGGCCAGGCCATTGCCTTCCTGCTTGGCCCTGACGCTCTGCGCGTTCTGGACGAGCTTCGCGGCGCCCGCGTTACGGGCCGTTCCTCCCGTCACCTCATGCGCATCTTTGGCGACGTGCTGATCCATCGCCGCAATCCCTATCTCTTCCAGGAACTGATCGATTCCGCTCCCAGGCGCCGGCGCTTTTTTGAAGATATTGCTCGAGACATGGAAGCCATCAGCATCGGCGCAAACGGCAATCAGAGCGTCCTCGGCATGCTTGCCCAGTGCCGTCAGTTGATTGCGGAGTTCCGCGGCGACGTGGAGGGCGCTCCCGATTTGCGCAGCCGCATCAAGCGCGAACTCGGCGCCATCATCGGCGGCGACAATGTTCTTTTCGATCCTTTTTCGCTTGTCTCTCATGCCACCGACGCCACGGATTGGCGCCTCTATCTTCCGCTCGCCGTGGTGACGCCGGACGTGGAAGCGCACGTTGCGCCGCTTCTGGCGGCCATTGCGCGTCTCGGCCTCAAGGCCATTCCGCGTGGCGCCGGCACAGGTCTCAGCGGCGGCGCGGTGCCGCTGCGCTCCGGCTGCGTGGTGGTGAATACCGAAAAGCTCAATCACATTCGCGGCATCAGCCAGCGCTGCTTTCAGCTTGCGGATGGACGCGCAGTCACATCTCCTGTGATGGATGTGGAAACCGGCGTCGTCACGGAAGTGGCTATGGAGTACGCCGCCGCTCACGGCCTGGTCTTTGCCACCGACCCCACCAGCTCCTGGGCCTGCACCCTGGGCGGCAACATTGCGGAAAACGCAGGCGGCAAGCTCGCCGTCCGCTGGGGCACATGCATCGACAACCTGCTTGAATGGCAAATGGCCATGCCCAGCGGTCAGCGCTGGACCGTGCGGCGCACAAACCATCAGTTGCGCAAGATCATGCCGCAGGACGTTGTCACTTTTGATGTTCTGGACGAACAGAACTCGCTGCTGAAGCAGATTGAGCTGCGCGGCACCGAGATTCGCAAAAAGGGACTCTGGAAGGACATCACCAACAAGGCGCTGGGCGGCCTGCCGGGAATGCAGAAGGAGGGCACCGACGGCGTCATCACCTCAGCCATGTTTGTGCTCTATCCCGAGTACAAGGCAAAGCAGACCTTGTGCCTGGAGTTTTTCGGGCCGGATTTCGATGAGGCCAGCCGCGTCATCCTTGAACTGGCCCACGCCTTCCCCTTGCCCGCCGACGACCAGGAAGCGCTGCTTGCGCTTGAGCATTTCGATGACGAATATATCCGCGCCATCGGCTACAAGGTGAAAGCCGCCCGCGCCCAGACGCCTCGCGCCGTCCTTCTCATTGATGTTGCCGGCAACACCGCGGAGCAGGCCGGCCACGGCGTGGAACGGATTCGCGCTCTGCTGGCGCGGCATCCCAACACCATGCTGTTTGTTGCTCGCTGCGACGCCGAGGCCGATCGCTTCTGGGCGGATCGCAAGAAAATGGGCGCGATTGCCCGACGCACCAACGCTTTCAAGATGAACGAAGACATCGTTCTCCCGCTGGAGGCATTGGCCGAATTCGCTCATTTTATCGATGGCGTTAATACCGAAGAGGAACGTTACTCCCAGCTTTGTTTTGCCCGGCGTGCTGAAGAAATCCTGACAGCCCCACTTGCCAGCGAAGACGCCGAGCAATTCGCCACCAAGACTTCCGCCGGGCTTGAACTCTGCGCCGCCTTCCGCGAGCAGGTCGAAAGCCTCGACGCAAAGACACTGCGTTCGCTCACCGTTTTCCAGGAATTCCGCCACGGCCTGAACCGGTTGATGCGCGGCTACCCCGCGGTGCTGGACACGCTCGACCGCGCCCACCAGGATCTTCGCAAGTGCCGCATCGTGCTGGCCACCCACATGCACGCCGGAGATGGCAACGTCCACGTCAACGTGCCTGTGCTCTCCAACGACAAGCCCATGCTCGACCGCGCCTACAAGAGAATCGACGAGGTCATGGCCAGGGTAATTGCGCTCGGCGGCGTGGTTTCCGGCGAGCACGGCATCGGCATCACCAAGCTCAAGTATCTGGAGCCCGAGCGCGTCACGGAGCTTGCCGCCTATCGCAGCCAGGTAGACCCCAGCGGCCTCATGAATCCCGGCAAGCTTGAAGATTACGAGGCGCTCGACTACATCTTCACTCCGTCGTTCAACCTGCTTGAACTCGAGGCCCGCATCCTGCAGCACGGCCAGTTGGAAGACCTTTCACACATGATTGCGCACTGTGTCCGCTGCGGAAAATGCAAGCCGAATTGCTGCGTCTACTATCCAGGGCGCGGCATGTTCTTCCACCCGCGCAACAAGAATCTTGCCATTGGCTCCCTGATCGAGGCGCTGCTCTACGACGCGCAGCGCAAGCTCTCCGCCCGCTTCGAGCTGCTGCCGTGGCTGGAAGAAGTCGCCGACCATTGCACCATTTGCCACAAGTGCCTGCCCGTTTGTCCCGTCGATATCGACACCGGCGCGGTCTCGGTTCTGGAGCGCGAGATTCTGGCCGGCTGGGGTTACAAGCACACGCCCATCGCAACCAGGCTAACTCTGCGCTATCTCGACAGCCACTCGCCGGCCTTCAACAAGCTTTTCCGCGCCTCCGTCATTCAGCTCGGCGGCCTGGGCCAGAGCCTGGCCAGCAGGATGGTTGCTCCGCTGCAGCCTTCCGGCGGAAGCTCGCGTTTCTATCCGCTCGCCATGCTGCGTTCCTCGCTTCCTCCCTATCCCGGCCAGACCTTGCGCGACCTGCTGCCGCACTGCGAACCGGATCAGGCGCTGGTCTTCGAGCCCACTCCAGGACCAGCCGGCGCGCTCCAGCAGCAGAAGACCGTCTTCTACTTTCCGGGCTGCGGCTCCGAGCGTCTTTTCTCCGACGTCTCCATGGCCGCGATTCACATGTTGCTGGAGCTGAATACGCGCGTGGTTCTGCCGCCGCCTTTTCTCTGCTGCGGCTTCCCTGCCCATGTCAATGCCAAGACCGCCCAGTTCTCGCGCACAGTTCTGCGCGATTCGATTCTCCTGACCCAGATTCGCGGCATGTTCGCCGATCTCGATTTCGACGCATGTGTCGTCACTTGCGGAACCTGCAGGGAGGGCCTTGCCGGAATGGAAATCCAGAAGCTCTTCAACCGGATTGTGGATGCTTCTGCCTATTTGCTGGAGCGCGGCCTGAACCTTGAAGGCGCCGGTAGTTGCCTCTATCATGCGCCCTGTCATGACTCGCTCGACGGCAAGGCAACCGGCGTCCTCAAAAAACTCGGCGGCTTCGGCGCCATCACCCCGGTGCCGCACTGCTGCTCCGAGGCCGGAACCCTTTCCCTCTCGCGTCCCGACATCACCGATTCCATGCTCGACCGCAAGCGCGAGGCCTTTGCCGAAGTCCTGAACGGAGAGAAGCGCACGGTCCTCACCAACTGCCCATCCTGCCTGCAAGGCCTTGGCCGCATGAGAGACATCATCAAGCCAATGCACATCGTCGTCGCGCTGGCAGAAAAACATTCCGGCCCGGAGTGGAAGAAGAAGTTCCTGGCTCAGGCCGGCCGCGCCGCTATCGTCAGCTTTTAGCAAGCCTCCGCCAAGTCGATGTTTTGAAGGGGCACGGCGGCGCCATCAGTCTTTGTATGAAGGTGATACGCCGAGAACCGGCGTATCACAAAACGTATCGCGTTTCCATTTGCGTTACGCATGCTCGGATGCATCTGCCACAAATCGCGACTCAAGAATTCCTTGTCCTCAAGTTGCCACAAAATCTACGCTGGAAGAGGTTTTTATCTGGGATGGCTCTCTCCAAGTCTTAGTGCTGTATCTGGAGCGCCCCGGCAAGCATCAGTGCGCAGTTGCATGCTCTTCGGGAGGGGCGCTTGTGATACAGCACTGAGTCTTGCCGGACGCCGCAATCACCACAGCCGAACGGAGTCCAAATGAAAGGTAACGCCCGTGCTGAGGCGAAAATCGTTCTGCGCGTTGGCAGCGCCGTTGGGCAGCGTGGTGCGCACGTAGTCGGCCTCCAGCAGGCGCAGGCCGAATCGCCTGGTCACGTAGAGATTCAGCCCTCCGCCAGCCTGCAAGGCGAACGAGTTGGCGCTGGCGGTGGCCGCTCCGCTGGCGGGATAAAGGCCGTCGAAGCCGTAGGTGCGGCCGAAGAGCCCCTGCGCGAAGGCTTGCAGGTGCCGATCGTTCGCCCTAGCGGAGCTTTCGTGCCAGACGGTGCGGGTATATCGCGGGCCGAACAAGTAGGTGATTTTGTTCGCATCCACGCCCGGCGTGATGTTGGAGGATTGATCGCCGGTCAGGCTGGCGGCGATGCCGACGCCCTTCCATAGGGTTAGCGCGGCGTCGGCTCCGCCGCCCTTGAACCAGAAGCAGCCTTGATCCGGGGCCACCTGCGACCGCTCGGCGGCAAAGGTTACGGCCACATCGGCTGAAACGGCATGGTACACCGCCGACTGTGCGGGCTTTTGTCCCTGCTGGGCCCATCCGGCAGACCCAGCCAATATGCACGCGCTCACCAGGAGCACCCTTCCGCGAATCGAGATACGCATCTTCAGTTCTCCTTAGTTACTCGACGGTGATTGTGACGTTCGATGTGTGCGACACCGTGCCCATGGTTGCGGTGACGGTCACCGTGTAGGTCTTTTGCGCGTGGCCGAAGAAGCCCGCGCCGGTACCGCAGCCGTTGAGGCCGGCCAGCGCCGCTCCCAGCAGAAGCAAGACCGTAAACAGCCGCGACAGCCGTTTGCCTGATTTACGCAGCAGTCCCGCGAAGGGCAGCAGCAGCAAAGCCAACGAGAGAGGCGCGAGCCGCGTGACCAGAGAACCGCCAGCAGATGGATGATTTGCCGCGGCCAACTGCGCGTTGTAGATGGTCATGGTGACGGTGGTGGTTCCCGCGCCAGTGGCAATCGAAGCTGGCGAGAAGGTCACTGTCGCTCCAGGGGGAAGGCCGCTGACGGAGAAGTTGACAGTGGCCGGGAAGGTTGAAGCGCCGTTCGCGGGCGTCACGGTCAATGTGTAGACGCCCGACCCGCCCGGCTCAACCGTGAACGTCGCGTCGGACGCGGAGATGGTGAAGTCTCCTGTCGATGTGGAGGAATTGATGGTGTAGGCGGCTGTGGCGACGGCACTGTTGTTATAGTCGCTGGCGACGGCTATGGCCTTGATGGTCTCCGAGGACGAGACCACAATGCCGGCAGTTGTATAGAGTGTCGAGCTAGGGGAGGGCGTAGAGTCGTCGGTGGTGTAGTAGAGAACCGCGCCGCTGGTGGTGTCGGACAGATAGACGGTCTGCGCCGAGGTGTAGCTTCCGGCGGCGGGCGAGAAGGTGGGCGTGGCTGCCGTTGGGTTTGACG
>Ga0224559_1001876_pt1 | contig 11108 bp, 12 predicted proteins | sample 714S33034metaG_FD_180676 | JGI IMG/M metagenome (GOLD analysis project Ga0224559, IMG submission 180676) | Peat soil microbial communities from Stordalen Mire, Sweden - 717 S3 30-34 | ecosystem: Environmental > Terrestrial > Soil > Wetlands > Peat | place: Sweden: Norrbotten County, Stordalen... | reverse complement strand
CAAGGTGTATTCCAGCAAAAGTCCGCCATAGCCTCCGCTAAAGCTATTATAGTGCCTGCCATCTTTAACGGTGTCATTCCCCTTATGGTGGTACATGTTGCCCTGGGATGAAGGGAGAAAATTACCCGTCACTCCTATAGTCCAATGGTGATTCAGAATCATTCCCATGCTCATCCCGGGAAGAAATTCGCTTCTTTTCCCAAAGTGAGTATAACCTCCGTTGAATTCAAAGAAATAACCCATAGGAATCTTGTGAGTCCCATCTCCATTGGAGAAAAGAGTATGGAACTCTTTTGAATTCGTGGAATTAGTCGCCGAAGTTTGATTATCCTGGGCGAAAATTGAAAGGGTGCCTGCCAAGCAGGCTAAAATAATCAGGATTCTTTTCATCTTTTTAAAATGTTTTAGGTTATAACCTGCAAACGTTAGCAGGGAGTATACCTTTATGCCATAGACGATGATTTAGAATCTGATTGTTGATGATATTTCAGGATAGTAAACAGGAATTCTTATATAAAAGTATATTAACACGAAAATAAATTCTGCAGAATGGGGGACACCTGATGATGGTAGGTAATGAAACTCCCTACTGCACAGAAGCGGGGTATCAATGTTTGCAGAATTATTTTCGTGTTAAGAGGCTGGAAATTGACCCTCTTATGCTGAAGGCAGATTAAATACACTCTCGAACATCAGTTTGTAACTCCCGCATGCTTCATGAAGATCATCCTCAATGCAAGTATTAGTAAAAGAATGCCGAACAACTTTCTGAGAAGATTTTCCGGAAGTGCCAGTGCGATCTTTGATCCAAAATACCCTCCGGCCATGAATGAGACTGCTATAATGACCGCCCACAAGATATTTACCTGACCTGCCTTATAATAATTATATGCTGCAAACAAGCCGATTGGTGGAAGCATGATCGCCACACTGGTGCCCTGCGCCAGTTGCTGATCGGCCCCCAGGAAATAGACAAGCGCGGGAATCATGATTATAGCTCCGCCAACGCCAAACATCCCACCAAATACCCCCGCCATAAGTCCTATCACGACAAGGATCAGTATCGTTGTCAAATTCATTTTCCTCTCCATTTTATTAGACCCTGAAAAATCGATTAATAAATATCTTTCCAGAACGAGTACGGGAAAAGATTATTATTTCACTTCATAGGCCGGGGCAGCCAATCTCAACAAATAATGAGTAATGAATAATTAAATAATTAAGAATTAAATAATTACTCATTACTCATTAAATCTTTATTCTATTTTAGTCCTCTATTCATAAGTAACGGCTCGATACTCGGGTCCTTTCCCCGAAACTTCCTGTACTGTATCATTCCCTCATCATCTCCCGACTGCTCAAGGCAATATTTCCTGAACTTCGCTGCCAGTTCCTTATTATAAATATCGCCCGTCTCCTTGAAGGCATAGAATGCATCGGCATCCAAGACAGCAGACCAAATATAAACATAGTATCCGGCCGGGTATTCTCCATTAAAGATATGTGAGAAATACGTTGAGCGATAGCGCGGTACAATTTCATCGATAAGTCCGATGCTGTCCATTACTTTCTTCTCAAATGACGGTACATCAATATCTTTGGGTGTTGTGAGCTGATGATAAGCCATATCCAGAATTGACGCGGCGAGATATTCAACAGTATTGAATCCCTGGTTAAAGGTTGAACTCTTCGTAATCTTCTGGATCAACTTGTCCGGAATAACCTCACCGGTCTTATAATGTTTGGCATAATATCTCAAAACCTCAGGATCACCTGCGAAGTTTTCCATAAACTGAGAAGGCATCTCGACGTAATCCATCGGCACGATCCCTGCAGTACGCTGGTACTTGCCTACCACGAACAACCCATGAAGGCTGTGCCCGAATTCATGGAACATCGTCGTCACGTCGTCCCAGGTCAACAATGCAGGAGTATTTGCAGTCGGTTTTGAAAGGTTATAAGTCACAGACTCAATGGCATCGACCTTTTTGCCATTCTCAAATCCCGAGGCCCTGAAGTCGGTACACCAGGCACCATTGGTCTTCGACTCTCTCGGATAATAATCCAGGTAGAGGATGCCCAGTGTCTTCCCGTCTGCTTCTTTCACCTCGTAGGTCTCCAGGTCTTTCTGGAAAACAGGCAGATCGGTGTGTTTTACAAAAGTCAGGCCGTAAAGCTGGTTAGCCACATGAAACATGCCTTCCCTTACGTTCTGAAGGGAAAAATAGGGTCTCAGTTCACTTTCATCAAGGTCATACCTTCCCTTCCTGACCTTTTCGGCATAATACCACCAATCCCATGAATGCAGTCTGAATTTTCCACCTTCTTTATCGATCATGGCCTGCATATCCTTGACTTCCTGCTTTGCTACAGGTAAGGCTGCCTTCCACAGTTTCATCAGGAACTCGTCGACAGCTTCCGGAGTCTTGGCCATGTTGTCGTCAATAACATAAGCTGCATAGCTCTTGTACCCGAGTAAAGCGGCCTGCTGTGCCCGCAGCTTTACAATCTCCGCGACGATCACCTTATTATCGTTCTTATTCCCGTTATTTCCACGGTTAATATAACCCTTATAGATTTTTTCCCGGAGTTCCCTGTTTTTTGCATATTGCAGGAACGGGATCATGCTCGGCTTGGCCAGCGTAAATACCCATTTGCCTTCCAGACTGTCTGTCTTGGCAGTCTCGGCAGCCCCCTCAATGACTCCCTCGGGCAGTCCTTCGAGATCCTTTTTATCTGTGATCACAAGCTTGAAATTCTTATTTAATTCTGCCAGTTGGTTCTCACCGAACTTTAGCGAAAGAAGTGACAGCCGTTCATTGATCTTCCGAAGCGTATCCTTCTTGTCCTTAGGAAGATCGGCTCCAGATCTTACAAAATCCCTGTAGTACTTTTCTACCACCCTGATCTGCTGATCGTCAAGCTTCATATTCTTCCTGTTTTCGAAAACCGTCTTGATTCGCTGGAATAGCTTCTCATTCATGTTGATATCATCCTGGTGCCTGGAGGTCAGCGGGCTGATCTTCTTGGCCAGATCCTGCAATTGGGGTGTCGTATTAGCCTGACTCATCTGGCTGAACACTTTGGTAACCTTGGTGAGCAGCTTACCCGATTTGTCAAATGCCAGTATAGTATTTTCAAAATCAGGTGGTTTCGGGTTTTTTACGATGGTGTCAATTTCCGCATTGTGCTCTTTGATACCTTTTATATATGCAGGCAGGTAATCGGTCGAATCGATCTTGTCGAAAGGCGGAACCCCGAATGGTGTCTGGAATTCAGTAAAAAACGGATTTTTTCTTTCCTGGTTGGTCTGTTTGCATCCTGCCAAGGTAAAGATGCTCAGAATGAGTAGAATGGTGATGTTTTTCATTTCAGGTGTTTTTAGGAGATTTTATTTTGATTGTACTGATGCCGTAAATGTAAGAAAAATCGATATTTATAGTTATTTTAATTCTGCATTTTCGATGAAAACAGCTCTTTGTCCGTTGAAAGACTGAAGAATTTTGCCTCTCTTATCGATTATTTGTTTGGTTTTACCTCTATATTTCGAGAACTTATAGAATTTTGTTGTAATCCGGATCATAGATGAATTATTTTTATCCGGTCTAAATAAAACTAAATGAAAACAAAGGGCCTCTTCAAAAAAACTTTACTAACAGGAGTTGCCGTTTTATTTATCTCATTAATTTCTTTCGCCGAAGCTCCTGCAAGTACACCCGCAAGCGAATGCGCATCTACTATATGGCAAAAATTCCAGGGGAAGGTAAAGTACCCGGATTATGCCTTCAAACAATCGATCCAGGGGGATGTCACAGTTATTTTTACAGTTGCAGATGATGGAAAAATCATCGTTAAAGACATCCGTGCCACAGATGAGGATCTTGGAAAATACGTCAGAGAGGTAATGACCAGGATGCAATGTCCTGAGCTGGACAATGCAAGTGTCTATGACTTTAAGGTAATCTTTCATTTTAAACTGATTTGAAAAGGAAACTTTATAAACAAATATATATTCAAAATCCAATCCTTTAGAAAAGGATTTGTTAATTTCAAATTATCATCCTAAAACAAAAATAATATGAAAACTATAAATGTAACCCGCGTAATTATTATTGCTCTGCTGGTTGGATTCATTTCCACATTTTCTAGCTATGCATCAAGTCCGGCAGCAGTAAGTGCAAAAAACATCAGAGAAAAGTTCGTCAATGCTGTTATGAATCCAGACGATCAGACGAATGTACCTACAACTGGCGAAGTTGAAGTACTGTTTACCGTCAATGACGACGGCACTGTCTATATTAAGAAGCTTAAGGCTTCCAATGATGATGCTGCAAAATATGTTAAAGACAAAATTGAATTGCTTACTCTCAATGATTTCGTTCATCCTTACAACCAGGTTTATAAAATAAAGTTCAAGTTTGAACAGGACTAAATCAAGATCAGAAATTAAATGATATTAATATCTGAAAGGTTCACAATACAGAAAATCATTTCAAATCCCCATTCTGAAATCGAACAAATAAGAGTGGTATTATGTTTAATTATTAAATCTATAGGATTATTTATCGACTTCAATTGAGTAATTAAAAGAATATTCATTAAAACAAAAACGATGAGAACAAATAAGATAACCAGGATTATTATCCTTACCATGATTCTCGGAATCATTTCTGTGAGTCAGATTTTTGCAGCCGGACCTGCTGCAGTAACAGCAAGGAACATCCGGGAGAAAATTGTAGATTTGATCTATAATGGGGATTTGGAGAATCTTCCCTCCGAAGGAACTGTAGTCGTTCTCTTTACTGTTACTGATGAGGGAAAGATTGAAATCAAAAATGTGAAATCGACAGATAATGATGCTGAGAATTTTGTGGTCAACAAGATCACCAGCATTTCAGCAAAGGATAATGTCAACCCTTCCCATCAGGTCTACAGGGTAAAATTCCAGTTTGATCAAAACTAAATAAATCAGACATATAATTAAAATTCTTTTCAACGACTCGGTCGTTGAGTTTAACTCCCTGCTTAACACCCGGCTTAAGAACCGAACATGCAGGGATTTTTTTTATCTCCTGTTTATGATTTTTTCATGGATACAATCTCTCCACAATCCATTTCCCCTCCTTGAGGATGTATTGGATCCTGTCATGAAGCCTGTTTGGTCTTGATTGCCAGAATTCGAATGTCGAAGGTACGATCCTGAACCCACCCCAATGTACTGGTCTTAGAGGGGTCTCCCCTTCCTGCAGCTTCACTTCGTTGAATCTATCATCCAAGGTCTTCCGGTCAGGAACAACCCGGCTTTGATTGGAAGCAATTGCGCTGATCCTGCTATCAAGAGGACGGGAAGAAAAATATTCATCAGACTCCGATTCAGAGGTCTTCTGAACCTTGCCAGTAATTCTTACCTGCCGTTCAATCTCTTTCCAATGGAAGACAACTGCAACAAATGGATTCGTTCCGATCTCTCTTCCTTTCCTGCTATTATAATTCGTAAAAAAGACAAACCCATTCGGATCAAATCCCCTAAGAAAAACAATTCGCCCCGACGGAATTCCGTTATTATCTGCAGATGCAAGGAACATGGCTTCCGGATCAGTTACCCCAGTTACAAGCGCTTCCTTGAACCATGCAGAGAACTGGGCCACAGGATCATCACTTACTGAATGCTCATCCAGGATTGGCCTTACAGGATTTCCACTGTAACCGGGTGTTGATATTTCAGACATGAAAAATCAGGTATTAATCATGAGCCAAAATTAATTTAATTTATACCTTTACACCAAATTAAAATTTAGATCAATGTCAAATAAGGTCACAAAAGCGGAATTGGAGGAAATGAAGCAGAATAAGAGCGTTTCGCGGTCTTATAAGAATGACGATATTACTGTTTATTGGCGCCCTGAGTTATGTATTCACTCGGCAAACTGCCTGATTGGATTACCCGGGGTTTTCGATTCTTCCGAACGCCCATGGATAAACACCAGTGGCGCTTCTTCAAAAGAGATCATAAAAACCATAAATACCTGTCCTTCACGAGCACTGCTTTATTTAAAAAACGTCAATAATACCCCACGGAAGATCCGTAAAAGGAAAAGAAAACCTCCAAAGTTTGCACGGATCCAAATCCTAAAGGACGGACCCGCCATTATTTCCGGGAACTTTGTACTAAGGGGTCCTGACAAAAAGAAGTTACATCTTAAAACCGAGAAGGCAGCAATCTGCCGCTGTGGAGCTTCAAGCAAAAAACCTCTCTGCGACGGAACACATCTCTCTATTGGTTTCAAAGACTGATTTCTTTTTCAATCCATTGGTATTCGCAGGGAGAGATGTGCCTCTCCGAGTTTTTATTATTCCTGCAAGGAGCTTTCCTATAATTTATCCTCCTGAAATTTTCGGAATCGACAAAATATTGTACTTTTGGCCCTGATTTTACGGGACTTTCTCTTACCTGAGAAAGATCAGCTATATGATTAAACACTTTCTTTAATACAAAACTTCGATGAACATTGGATTACTCAAAGAAACCGGAAAAGAACGACGCGTTGCGTTGCTTCCGGAGATCGTGACAACTCTTGTTAAGATGAACGTCACAGTGAATGTCGAACACAATGCAGGCTCGGGATCATTTGTTCCGGATGCTGGTTATGTGGACGCTGGTGCAAAGATCCTCTCAAAGAAAGAGGTGATTGAGAATTCTGACTTTATCATCAAACTTAATGGTCCTACTGACGAAGAGATCGGGTTGATGAAAAAAGATCAGTGTTTCCTCGGCGTCTTCAATCCGCTCACCGATCATGCAATTGTTAAAAAAATTATGAATGCCGGAATAACGGCTTTCAGTATGGATGTCATTCCGCGCACGTCACGTGCACAGGCAATGGATATCCTATCCTCTATGGCTACGGTGAACGGATATAAAGCCGTTCTCACGGCTGCCAACACTCTGCCTAAATTCTTCCCGATGTTTATGACCGCTGCCGGCACAATCACCCCGGCAAAGATCCTGATCCTTGGAGCCGGTGTTGCAGGTCTTCAGGCACTGGCTACCAGCAGGAAGCTGGGTGGTGTGGTGGAAGTCTTTGATGTCAGAGCTGCTGTAAAGGAAGAAGTTGTAGGGCTTGGCGGCAAATTTGTTGATGTAGAAGGCGCCCGCGATGATAAAGCCGCCGGCGGCTATGCAGTCGAACAGACCGAGGAATTCAAGCTCAGGCAGGCCCAGGCTGTTCACGATCATGCCATCAAATCCGACGTCATCATTTGTACAGCACAGATACCTGGAAAGAAAGCCCCTGTCCTCATTAAGAAAGAGACTGTGGAAGCCATGAAGCCTGGTTCGGTCATCATCGACATTGCATCATCAACCGGTGGTAACTGCGAGCTGACAAAAGATGGCGAAACTATAGTAGCTCATGAGGTCACAATTATAGGTAATTCGTTTTTTGCCATCGATATGCCTTTTGATGCAAGCAAAATGTTCGGAAAGAACGTTCTCAACTTCCTTAAACTCATGATCACTAAAGATGGGTTTAAAATTAACTGGGAAGATGACATCGTGAAAGGAACTTGTGTCACCCATAATAATGAAATCATAAATGAACGGGTAAAAGCCCTCATCCAAAACTAAAAACTTATCCAAATGACTGATGTATTAAGATTTTTCATGCTTTACAGGGAAGCGATCTTTGTTATCATTCTCTCCATTTTCCTTGGGATCGAAGTGATTTCCCATGTTCCTTCAGTTCTGCACACCCCACTGATGTCAGGTGCCAATGCAATTCACGGAGTCGTGATCATCGGTGCAATCATCGTCATGGGGCACGCACATGACCTTTTACCCATGATTCTGGGATTCATCGCAGTAGTGCTTGGCACTTTGAATGTTGTCGGTGGCTTTGTCGTTACTGACCGCATGCTTGAAATGTTCAAAAAGAAGAAATCCAACAAATAATAAAGGCTATGGATACTATAACTACATTACTAAAAAGCATTTTCTATTCAGACTATATTTCTATCCTTGAGATTTCCTATTTGCTGGCCTCGGTCCTTTTCATTCTTGGCCTTAAAAAGCTGAGCCATCCGGATACGGCACGCAGCGGAAATCTCTGGGCAGCGGCTGGTATGACCCTGGCAATTCTATGTACCATCCTGTTCCATAAATCAGAGGTAGCAGAAGGTCAGTTCGAGGGAATTCATAATATCCCGTTTATTCTTACCGCATTGGTAATTGGGTCCTTTGTAGGTTGGTTTGCAGCCAAAAAGGTCAAGATGACGGCAATGCCGCAAATGGTCTCTCTCTTTAATGGAATGGGTGGCGCTTGCGCAGCCCTGATTTCCATGATGGAGTTTCCAAAGATGCAGGCTGCCTTATCAACCACATCTGCTACCAACATGCTTAACGGCGAGTCATTGGCAATCCTGCTGGGACTTATGATCGGAGGCGTATCTTTTGCAGGTAGTATGATCGCTTTCGGGAAACTGGATGAAAGGATCGGAGACATTAAGAGCCCAATCCTCAGGTATATCAATCTCTGTTTCCTTGGCCTTCTACTGGGATTTGTGGTTTTTATCATGTTCCAGCAACCGGTAGCAGGTGAATCCTGGATGATTTATGTTCTTGCTCTTCTTGCACTGATTTATGGAGTCACTTTCGTAATGCCGATTGGTGGCGCCGACATGCCGGTGGTTATCTCACTATTGAACTCATTCACTGGTGTTGCAGCCGCAATGGGCGGATTTCTCTATCATAACCAGGCCATGCTCACTGGCGGTATCCTTGTAGGATCATCCGGCACCATCCTGACCATCCTCATGTGCAAAGCCATGAACCGTTCCTTGCTGAACGTGATCATCGGCGCTTTTGGTGGCAGTTCAGCCGCCGGTCCTCAGTCAGGTGACCAGGCTGTGAAAGAGATAACCCTGAGCGATACGGCTATCCTCCTGAGCTATTCACAGAAGGTATACATCATCCCGGGATATGGTCTTGCTGTTGCCCAGGCACAGCACCTGTGCCATGAACTCGATACCCTTCTGACATCGAAAGGCGTTATTGTTAAATATGGTATTCACCCGGTTGCCGGCAGAATGCCTGGACATATGAATGTCCTCCTTGCAGAAGCAGATGTTCCTTATGAGAATTTAATGGAAATGGAAGATGCCAACAATGAAATGGGCAACACGGATGTTGCCATCGTTGTTGGAGCAAACGATGTTGTAAACCCTGCTGCTGAAGACGATCCTTCCAGCCCTATCGCCGGGATGCCGGTTATCCAGGTTTGGAATGCAAAGAATGTCATCGTGATGAAGAGGAGTATGGCGAAAGGGTATGCAGCCATAGAAAACAAATTGTTCTTCCATCCCAAAACGAGGATGCTCTTTGGTGATGCGAAAGCAACTATGCAAAAACTGATTACGGAGATAAAAAGTCTCTAAAAACAAAAAAAGGTGTCTTAAAAACAAGACACTTTTTTTTTGAGTATACCCTGAGCGAACCTAAGGCGAAGGAAGAGCGAACCTTGCCTATAGAAAGTCTATAGAGAGTCTATAGAAAGTCTATAGAAACGGAGCAAGTTTTTATGGCTCCCTGCTAATTTTCAGATTGTTAGGAAAATCAATTTTTCCTGAAAACATCTTAATTCATTCAACAACAATATATTAATACTGAATTTTTAGCCCCTAAGAGAGGAGAAAGCAGATAAGGAATTAACTTAAAAAAAGAAGCCGCCCTTTTGGGACGGCTTCTTTTTTTATTAAATCGAAAAACTACTTCTTGCCTTTTTTAACTTCTTTCTTAACTTCCTTAGCTTTCTTTGCCGGCTTGATCAGTTTCTTTGCGATTGAATCCTGATGTGCGATTGAATCAGCTTTTCTCTTTTCTTCCTGAACTTTTGCAATCGAGTCAGCAATTCTCTGTTGCTCAGCCTGCACCATTGCTAATGAATCAGCAACTCTGATAGAGTCAGCAATTCTTTTTTCTTCGAGTTCTTTTGCGCTTGGGCCGCAGCTATACATGAGAGCTACTGCACCGATAATTAATAATGTTGCGAGTTTTTTCATCTGTTCATTGATTTAAAATTCAGCGCAAATATACTTTAATTAGTGGGCCGTTTCAAATAATTCGATCTTTTTTTTTAACATATTTTAACATTTAATACATGGTGTTCATTATCAATAAGATAAATAGCTTGATTATGGTAACACAAACTTCAGGGTTCTGTTCAATCCGAGAGTATGGGTATTTATCATAAAAGCTGGTGAGACAAATCATCCAATTGTTTTGCAGAACCTTTAATTATTGTAACTTTGATCTGAAATAACAGCCAAATAACGATGATTATTCCCCTTGCTGAACAGTTGCGTCCTTCATCGCTCAATGAATACATCGGGCAGGAACATCTTGTGGGCAGGGAAGCCATCCTATACAAGGCGATAGAATCGGGAAACGTCCCTTCTATGATCCTGTGGGGCCCGCCAGGTGTTGGGAAAACAACGCTTGCCTATATTATATCACAGCAGCTCAAAAGGTCTTTCTTCACTCTCAGCGCCGTCAGTTCGGGAGTTAAAGACGTAAGGGAGGTGATCCAAAAGGCAAAGGAAAGCGGGGAAAGTCCGTTTCTTTTCATTGACGAGATCCACCGCTTCAGTAAATCTCAGCAGGATGCATTACTTGGCGCAGTCGAAAAAGGAGTTGTCACATTCATAGGCGCAACAACGGAAAATCCTTCTTTTGAAGTTATATCTCCCCTCCTATCACGTTGCCAGATCTATATCCTTAAAACCCTCGAAGAGGCTCACCTGTTGAAGCTTCTTGAGCTTGGGAAAGAAAGACTGGAAAAGAACCTGGGGATTACGATCCTGACCGAGGAAACAGAGGCACTGATACGAATCTCGGGTGGTGATGCCAGGAAACTGTTCAATGCGCTGGAACTCATTGTCACTACCGAGAGTAAAAAATCAAAAGAGATCAGGATTACCAATGAATCAACTGTCAAAATCATCCAGCAAAACCTGGCTATGTATGATAAAGGCGGTGAGATGCATTATGATGTGATCTCGGCTTTTATCAAATCATTAAGGGGAAGTGATCCGAATGCTGCAGTCTATTGGCT
>Ga0224559_1001875_pt1 | contig 11114 bp, 12 predicted proteins | sample 714S33034metaG_FD_180676 | JGI IMG/M metagenome (GOLD analysis project Ga0224559, IMG submission 180676) | Peat soil microbial communities from Stordalen Mire, Sweden - 717 S3 30-34 | ecosystem: Environmental > Terrestrial > Soil > Wetlands > Peat | place: Sweden: Norrbotten County, Stordalen... | reverse complement strand
GCAGAAATATTAAATATCAAATTAATATTTTTACCACCTTACTCCCCTGATCTAAACCCAATAGAAGATATTTGGAGAAAAATAAAGAATATATTATCAATAAACAATTATAAAGACGCAAACACACCAAAAACAACATTCCAAAACCTATTCAACGAAATAATAAAAAAAACAACATTTTATGAAAATTGGATCCAAAAATTTATACAACAGTGAAAAAAATTAAGTAATTAACTATAGTGATGTATAATTCTTTTTTACTGCCAGATATTGCTCCAACAGGGCATGATCTAAAGCAGAACATAACATCCCTTACACTTCTCATCAATTTGTAATTTATCTATTCTTTGCACAACAATGCAGAACATCCTTTTTTCATTAATTATGTGCATCATATTCATCCTTAAAATATTTAATTATAGTTAATATCGGATTTAGAGATGTTTGTCCAAGTCTTTATAGCGATCCATCTTTAACTCCACCAGCTAACTCGAAAAGAAGATAAATCCCCACATTTACCTTTTCCCATGGTAATATCTGTTAAAATATCTAAAATTTGTTTGGTTCCCAGTCTACATGGTACGCATTTACAACACCAATAGCATATGCAGCAATTATAATATCAAGAATAGAATGAGGATCACTTTCCAGAAGAGATCTATTCATAAATGCACCATGATCTCCTTCATCAGAATTATAGACTAAATACTTGTCATCCTCTTTAGATTCTATACAAAACTGCCATTTCATCCATGTAGGAAAACCCGCTCCTCCTCTACATCAAGCCGGATAATTTAATATTCGCTATAACTTCTTCTGGTTTTAGGTCGAGTACCTTCTTCAATCCATTATAACATTCATAGCAATGTAATGTCTGATGTTATCAGGATCTATGAATCCACAGTTACGGAGTATCCTATGAATCTGTGGTTTAATGACCGGAATATCAAAGATGTTATGAAAATCATCCTTTAATGTAAGATTAGATTCTACTTCTTCATTTATCATCGCACAATGAGCCAATGCACAACAACCTAAACATCCCACAGATTCTAAAGAGTATTCCAGATCGGAAGTAACTTCTCCCTCTTTTACGTTTAAATGCCTTTATATCCCTTCTATAATTTGAGGGACTCATTTAACATGGCATGCTGTTTCCTTACAAATCATAATATATTTTTTTCCCACTGTAAAAAGTGGAACTGTGTGTAAATGTTGCAAACCCCCTATATCTCACTTTCGGGTACTTGGGTAAATTTTGATACATCAATAATAGCATCTTCAGGCAGATAACCTATATTAGATTGTATATCTTGTAAAATTGGGATTAATTCTGATTTATTCCCATTAAAAGTTGATAAAATTTCATTCAAGCTTTTACTCATTAATATTCTACATTTAAAAAAATTGAATCTATGATTTAAATTATATTGTATGGTTTTTGAATTTTATAAACTCATTACTCTAAAAATATATTGGATCAAAGTAAGAATATAGTTAAAGTTTATTATTTAGATTTGTATAAAAATTTGGAGGATGATCAATTTGTCAAATGAAAAAACTAACCAAAAATTACCAAAACACTACGTTAGTATTGGAAAAAGATACGAAAAATATGGAGATGTTTTGGGTGATCTTGGACGTGTTGTTAAGGAAATAGGGCCTCTTGACGATAAAACTTCTCAATTAATACAACTTGCGGCATCAGCCGCCATAAAATCTGAAGGGGCTGTTCACAGCCATGCAAGACGGGCAATAGATTTGGGGGCATCTCCAGATGAGGTCTACCAGTCAATTTTACTACTTACAAGTACTATAGGTTTTCCCAATGTTGCAGCAGCAATTTCTTGGATCGACGATTTACTCGAAGATTAAAATTTAATGAAGTAGAAATGATCCCATTATCCATTTTTTTTAATATTAAAAAAGTTTTAAGGTAATAATAACAATTTATTTAATTAAGGAGTCATTAATAATGTTGGAAATGGTTAAACAAGTAAATGCAATTAGATACGAAGGAGAATCTTCCAACGTATTGGAAACAATAGTAAATGATGAAGAAATCGAAATGACTATCAACGACAATTTCTCAAGACGATTTTCAATTAGTCCTAACTCTCTTCGAGAATTTACAGTAGGATACCTCCTTGGTGAAGGTTTAACTGGATCTGTGGATAACATCACCAACATTTTGATAGAAGAAAATAGTATAAGAGCAAAAATAGATTTAGCTGATTTTGATATCAGAAAAGAGTTGGTAGTTGGATCAGATTGTTTTGGTGGATGGAGAACTAAAATAGAATTTGTTGGAAAAGTGAAATCTAATTACACCATAAATAAAGATGATTTGATAGATGCATTCGCGAAGTTAAAAAAGGAAGCAATTGTTTGGCAGGCAACCGGGGGCACCCATATAGCTGGACTTGTTTATGAAGATAATTTCATAGCAATAGAAGATGTTAGTAGACATGTTGCAGTTGATAAAGTTATTGGAGCCGCTGCAATTAAAAAGTATGATTTCTCGAAAAGTTTCATAGTTTACAGTGGTAGAATGCCCGCAGATATGTTGATAAAAATAGCAAGGGTGGGCATACCAATTATTGCATCCAATGCGGCCCCTACATCATCAGGATTTTCCGTTGCAGAAGAAGCTCGGATAACCATGATAGGATTTGTAAGGGGTGAACGGTTTAATATTTATACTCACCCACATAGAATATCCTTTTAATATTCAATAAAAAAAATAAGATGATTATTCCAAAACAGTATGTCTTTTCTTTAGATCATCTTCTGTTTTACCCATTTTACCCATTAGCTCAGCTATTAGGGCATCTAAAAATATGAGAGTTGATACTTCAAACAATGTACCTAATGGTGAAAGAGATAAATGTTTACCATCCATCTGCCTTTTAATATAATTCTTTTCTGAATCGACTTTAGTTCTTCCTTTAATGTGTATTACAAGGTCTGACATTTTTCCAAGGGCAGATGCCCTGTAGGATGTAACTGCAACAATCTTAGCATTCCTCATTTTCGCAATTTTTGCGGTGCTTATGATGTAACTTGTTTCACCAGAACCTGAAATTGCCAGAAGACAATCATCATCATCTATTGCAGGAGTTATTGTTTCACCTACAACATATACACCTATACCCAAATGCATTAGACGCATTGCAAAAGCTCTTGCAACGAGTCCAGATCTTCCCTGTCCAATGACAAAGACATTCTTGGATGAGGTTAAGATTTCCATCATTTCATTGACACTTTCTTCATTAGTTTCGTCAGAAACTGCCATTACATTATCCACTATTTCTTCTATTGCTTCGTTTAAAATCATTTGTACACCAGATAAAGGATTATTAACTGTAAAGCTTATTCTTTTCTTAATCGTTTTAAATAAGATTTCATTTATCTATCACAATTAAATTTAATATTGATCTATTTAATGAATATTTATACTCAATCTTGTTATAGTTCTATATATAATGTCAAGTGGATGGATCCACTATAAAATAAAAACATATTACAAAATATAATAACTTTAATAAAAGCCAATTCTTGATTATAAAATTTTAAACATTAAAAGTGGTCAAATGAAGTACAATCCTAAACTGAATATGATAATCGATGGAAATGAATTCAGTTATAAAATATTTGATACTCTCAAATGCGTTTTAAAAACATGGTCACAGCGGGAAGCAGCAAAAAGGTTGGGGATTTCACATTCTGTTTTAAACCGCCGTATAAAAGAATCTGAAGAAAAGTTCGGTTTTAGGTTGATAGAAACTACCGGTGCAGGTTCTGGTCTCACAGAAAATGGGTTAAAAATTCTCAAAACATATGAAAAATACATGAAACGATTGGAGGACAGGAAGAAACCAGTTATTTGTGGAGGACACATATCTGCAGGCTTAATGGAAGTATTAACAGATGAATATTCCCTTGATGCAACAATATATCGTACAGATGACCAAAGTGCTTTAGAATTAGCTCGAAGAGATATGGTGGACATTTTAACCTTAGATGATCCGGTTAGAGCTTTCATGTATGATTTAAACTTCACTCCAGTGGCATATGATTATTTGGTACTTGTTTCCAATAATAATGACCCAATTAACAGTTTAGATGATTTAAATGGAAAAAATTTTTTGGAAATACCCGATTCTTCACAGAGATTAGCATGGAACACTATGGACAACATTAAAATAAATTATGAAATAGTTAAATTGGTTAATTCTCCTTATTCTGCTTTAAGATCTGTTCAAAAAAATTCAGAGCTGTATACTTTCCTTAATCATAGTTTTACAGATGGTTCATCAATTTTAAAGAATGATACCCAACATTTGATAAGCCTTGTTTTATGTAACAAAGAAAATTGTGTCTTGAAAGAGTTTGTGGATTTTATAACCTCTGATGGTCAGGAAATAATTGAACAACAAGGTTTTATGAAAATTTAATTTAAAAATAAATATTAATTTTTTATACTAGAAACTTAAAATTATCTTATTTACTAAATCTAGAGATCTTTTTTAATGTTTTTAGGTTAATTTTAAATATTTCAAAAATAAAAATAAGGCGGGTGATTGATTGAGCAATAAAACTGATTTACTAGCAATTGGGCACACAGCATTCGACTACATTATTCAAGTAAAGGAATTCCCGCTACCTAACTCCTCTACATCAATAAATAAGATGCAAACATTATATGGAGGAGCAGCAGCAAATGTAGCCGTGGTTGCATCAAATTTAGGTCTTAAATCATCACTTGTATCAGCTGTGGGTAAAGATTTCATAGGATCAGAATATCATGAAAATTTGAAAAACCTTGCTGTCGACTGTGAAGATATGATAGTTATTAAAGATGAAAAAACTCCCACAGCATTTGTATTAACAGATTCAAATAATGATCAGATAAGTTATTTCTACTGGGGAGCAGCTTCTGAATTTAAAAATTCAAAACCACCATACAAATCCATTGAGAAAGTACGTGCAGTACATTTAGCAACGGGAGATCCAGGTTTCAACAGGAGATCTGGAGAAGTAGCTCATGATGCAGGAAAATTGATATCATTTGACCCGGGTCAAGACCTACACATGTACTCCAAGAGCGAACTTGAATCTGTTATAAAGATTAGTGACATACTCTTTGGAAACCATCACGAAATAAAAAGAATTCAAGAAAGTTTAAATATGAGTATAGATGATTTAAGAGATTTTGGACCAGACATAGTTGTTACAACCCATGGTGAAGATGGTAGTTCAATTTGTACAGATAATGAAATTAAGATAGAAGCTATTATCAAAGATACAGTCGATCCAACAGGTGCTGGAGACTCTTATCGTGCAGGGTTTTTAAATGCATATTTAAAGGGAGAAGATTTGGAAACCTGTGGAAAATTCGCATCATCTGTGGCATCGTTTATTGTGGAAGCTGAAGGATGTCAAACCAATGTACCAAATGAGGGCATGGTCAGGAAGAGGATAGAAGATATGTGGAAATAAATATAAATCTTGTAAAGGATCAAAATAGAAAATCTAGTAAAGTATAAGTGGGTAAGTTAATAGTATCATTCTACATAATGATCCTTGGTTTGTTTCATGTAACTTTAACAACACCTATTTTTTATGTTGAGCATAAAAGTAAAATCATAGATTTTGATGTGAAGCTTACTTAAAAAGCTTTAGAATGATTTTGATATTCTAAAACTGAACTAGGAAATACTTCAGGGCAGTAATTATTAAAAATGAATGGTGATTCTATGACACAAATGGACGATGCAAAAAAGGGTATAATAACAGAACAGATGAAAACGGTTGCAAAAATCGAAAATGTAGACGAAGAATTTATTAGAAAATCAGTTGCACAGGGAACTATAGCCATTCCAAATAACGTTGGAAGAAATGTTAAACCAGTGGGTATTGGAGCAGGTCTCAGAACTAAGGTTAATGCAACCATTGGAACTTCCACCGATATAAATGATATTGACATGGAAGTGCTAAAAGCCAAGATAGCAATGGAAAACAAAGCTGACACTCTAATGGAATTAAGTGTAGGTGGAGATCTAGATGCAATTAGGAGGAAAATACTTAGCATAACTGACTTACCAGTAGGAAGTGTACCTCTTTATCAAGCTTCAATTGAATGTATTCGCGAGCATGGTGCAGCAATATACATGGAAGAAGATGCCGTCTTCAAATCCATTGAAAAACAGGCAAAAGACGGTATAGATTTCATGGCCATACACTGCTCTGTAAATAAGGAAACTCTCAAAAGGCTTAAAAGACAGGGACGTGAAGGAGGTCTTGTAAGTCGTGGCGGAGCATTCATGTCGGCATGGATGGTTCACAACAAGACTGAAAACCCATTATATAAAGATTATGACTATGTATTGGACATTGCAAAGGAATATGACTTTGTTATAAGTCTCGCTAATGGTATGAGAGCAGGTGCAATAGCAGATTCTACTGACAGAGCACAGGTGCAAGAACTGATCATCCTTGGTGAACTGGTTGACAGAGCAAGGGAAAGAGGCGTCCAGACTATTGTTGAAGGACCAGGACATATTCCACTTAAAGAAATAGCAACCAATGTAATGATACAGAAAAAACTATGTAAAAAAGCACCATTTTACATGCTCGGACCAATTGTAACAGACATAGCCCCGGCATATGATCATATAGTCTCCTCAATAGGAGCAGCACAATCAGCTGCAGCTGGAGCAGACTTCATATGTTATGTTACACCTGCAGAACACCTTGCACTCCCTGGACCAGAGGATGTGAAAGAAGGATTAATAGCAAGCAGAATTGGAGCATATGTTGGTGATATGGCTAAAGGGATACACAACGGTGAATTGGATCTTGTAATGGCAAATGCTCGTAAAAAACTCGATTGGGAAGGTCAATACGCAGCTGCAATTTGTCCTGCAGACGCCCGTGCAATAAGGGATGCTAAACCGCCAGAAGATCCTGACACATGTACGATGTGCGGAAGTTACTGTGCAGTAAAACTGGTAAATGAATGGTTAGACGATGCAAGTCAGGATGTATTCGACTAATCCATAATTTTTTTATTATTCCAAAAAAAATTATTATATAATAAATCCAATTCATTTTACTGGATCAATATTTTTTTTATTTTAGTATACTAAGATACTTTTATTTGAAATGATGATATCTTAAATAGAATTGAATCTAATATTTCTAATATTAAATTTAGTTCATTTCTTTAGATTGGAAATAACTATAATAATTCTTAATACTCTTAAAAACTATCTTAAATTTATTATAATCAAAGGTGATACTATTGAAACACTGGATCGAAAGGATCGCAGACGATTTAAACGAAAAAAATGTCCCGGAGCATGTTGTTGCTAGTGGAACATCCATATCAGGATCTATACATATTGGAAATTCTTGCGACATATTCATAGCCAATGCTGTGACAAAGGCTCTAAAAAAACAAGATAATAAATCCAAAACCATCTGGATAGCAGACGACCACGACCCGCTACGAAAAGTACCCTACCCTCTTCCAAAGTCCTATGAGAAATATCTTGGAATACCATACTCAAATATACCGTGTCCAGAGGATTGCTGCTCAAACTTTGTTGAACATTTTGAAAATCCACTCTTAAGTATACTCAAAAAATTTGGTATCGAACTAGAAGTATTTTCTGGAGCGGATATGTACAAAAAAGGGATTTATAACGATTATATAAGAATTGCCCTTGAAAAAGCATCTGAAATTATAAAAATATTCAACAAATTCAGAGAACATCCATTAAAAGATAATTGGCTTCCTTATAATCCCATCTGTGATGAATGTGGTCGAGTAAATACCACCTATGCCCATGGTTTTGAAGGAGATATTGTTAATTATAGCTGTAAATGTGGACATAAAGGCCAAATGGACATAAAATCAGGAAATGGAAAATTAACATGGCGTGTTGAATGGGCTGCAAGATGGAAAATATTTGGAATCACATGCGAACCATTTGGCAAGGATCATGCTGCAAGCGGTGGATCCTACGACGTGAGCAAAATAATTTCAAAGGAAATTTACGATTACGAAGCACCTTACCCTATTCCCTACGAGTGGATTACCCTTAAAGGAGAGGCCATGTCCAAATCTCATGGAGTATTCTTCACACCGGGACAGTGGCTTGAAATTGGCGAACCTGAAACATTGAACTACTTCATATTCAGAAGTAAACCACTAAAACATCAAGATTTTAGTCCCTCAATGCCATTCTTAGATTTCATAGAGCAATATGATCGTGTTGAACGTATTTATTATGGGGCTGAAGAAGCATCTTCAGAAAAAGAGGAAGAGAAACTCAAAAAAATATATGAAGCATCCCAAATAGAAATTTCAGAATCTATGCCATTTCAACCATCTTACAGATTCATGACTGTTGCATATCAAATTGCAGGCTATGATCCCGAAAAAGTTTATGCTATTCTTAAAAAGGATTCCCAACTACCAAAAAACATGGAAGATAAAAATTTCAGTGATCTGGACAGCAAAGACGTTGATAGATTGAATAGAAGATTAACCCATGTAAAAAACTGGCTCAACCTTTATGCACCAGAATTTGTGAAATTTCAGGTTCAGAAAAAACTTCCAAGAGTTGAAATTGATGATATGCAAAAAGAATTCCTTTTGAAAGTTGCAGATCTCCTTGAAAATGGGAATTATAATCCTCAAGAACTACATGATGCAATGTACATCGTTATTCATGACCTAGATATAAAACCTCAAAAGGCATTTATGGCCATTTACAAGGTTATTACAGGTAAAAAACAAGGGCCAAGGGCTGCTTCTTTTGTACTTTCCCTAGATAAAGATCTTGCAATTAAAAGGTTCAGGATGGAAGGGTAATCTTCCTTTCATATTTTGATAAATTTAAGGGATCATATCCATGAATGTTAAAGTGATTGAAAAAGATTTGATGAATCCATTGGCCGAAATTAATGAAGTCAATATAGATCTAAATCATATCCCATATGATTTTGAGTATGTTACCCTATTGGACAACACCAAACCCGGAGCAGATATCATACTGGAATTTGTTGAAGAAACTTTGGGTAACAAAAAATTCAACTGGGTTAAAAAACCTGCAGGAGCCCCTGCAACAATTAAACAGATTGAAATGGCGGCAAAATCTGAAATTGCTTTTATTGCTCTTGGTGACTGTGGTTCTTGTTCCAGTTGGGTTATACTTGATGCTATACGTCTTGAAAAGATGGGAATACCAACTATTTCCATATGTTCCGACAGTTTTTCACCCTTTGCAAAGGAACTTGCTAAATCTCATGGAGCTAAAGAACTTAACATTTTAAGTGTTGAGCATCCTATAGCTGGACTTTCAAAGGATGAAATTGTTAAAAAAACACTTAAAATTCTTCCTTCACTTCGATACATTCTAAAAATACCGTGAAAGTGAAAACATGCCAAATGAATCTAAATTTACCAAAACAACCGACAATTATGGCTGTTTAATAGATGATTTAATAGACACTAAAAAACCCAATTCTAGACTCTGTGAGGTAAAAACTAATGATATCGAAGTTTTTATAGATCCTGATCCAGAAAAAACTAGCTTTGATTTTTATACACGTAGAATGACAGATGGGCTCCCCATAATCCCTCCAACAAAAACCAGGGTAAGGAAGTTTTTAGATTATACAGATAGAACTCCCGATGAAATTCTTACTATTTTACCACCTCGACAGGGAAAGGCTGTAATAGAAAAAATTGCTGTGAACTCTGTTATGGCAGGGTGTTTGCCACAGTTTATGCCCATAATACAGAACAGTATAAACGCTATTTCAATGGAAAAATTCAATTTAATAGGTGTTAATGCTACGACTCATCCGGTAGGAATCTGTATGATACTAAATGGTCCAATTTCTAAAGAAATTGGTGCTTCGAGTAGTACCGGTTGTTTAGGTCCTGGTAATATTGCAAATGCCACTATTGGACGTGCGCTACGGTTATGTTTAATAAATATTGCTGGAGCAGTTCCCGGAATAGGAGATCATGCCACCATGGGGTCACCTGCAAAGTACAGTTATACATTTGCAGAATCAGAATCTGAAACCCCTTGGGAACCTCTCCATGTTGAAAGAGGATTTGAACCAATTACAAGTACAACAACTTTAATGGCTGTTGAGGCACCACATAATGTAAATGATCACCGGAGCAAACATGCAGAAGAGTTGTTGGAAACCATTTCTTATACACTTTCAACCCCTGGTTGTAATAATAGCCATGTGCCTGGAGAAATATTGGTAATCATAAGCCCTGAACATGCCAAAACAATTACACGGGATGGTTGGGATAAAAGTGATATCAAAAAATATTTACATGAAAATTCTGTTGTTCCTGTAGAATTGGGGGATAGGGGCGGTAGGATACTTGATAAAAAATGGATAGTGGGTGATGATGTACGCATAACACGTTCACCAAATGATGTGGTTTTGGTTGTGGCAGGTGGATCAGGAAGGCATACTATGATAGCACATAGCTTTGGAACTTCATCAGAATCTGTAACAATGCCCATATTGTATAAAGACGGAACTCCAGTACATTCAGTACAAGATTTTAAAACAAAAATTAGAAAATAAAATTATGATGATTATTGATTAATTCAAGAGTGTAATTTATCAATTATTTGTTATTTATTTAAATTATTAAAAATTAGCCAATTATTAGAGTTTATTTGGTATTAACTTCCTGGTTGCTCTTTCTAGCACAGCGATTCTAAGCATCTCATTCCAGTTTTTGAATTCTGTATTTTTGATGATAAACTCATTCCATTTAGTAGAGTTTGAAACGTCCTTAAATTCTAATTCATTTTCTATTTTAAATTCACTTGATTTGATCATCGTATCAAAACTTGAGAATTTTGTGTGTTTTTCCATAAAAATTGGGGTTAAAAGTTCTTTTTTGATGTAATCAAGATTAATATTTGTTAATCTAAATTTATCTCCCTTCATAATATCAATATTTTTATGGAAGCCATCCATTCTCTTTCTTAATTTCAATTCATCGGTTTCAGATTTCATTTCAACCTATCCCCCATGGTTACTGTATAAAACTTTTACAG
>Ga0224559_1001874_pt1 | contig 11118 bp, 7 predicted proteins | sample 714S33034metaG_FD_180676 | JGI IMG/M metagenome (GOLD analysis project Ga0224559, IMG submission 180676) | Peat soil microbial communities from Stordalen Mire, Sweden - 717 S3 30-34 | ecosystem: Environmental > Terrestrial > Soil > Wetlands > Peat | place: Sweden: Norrbotten County, Stordalen... | reverse complement strand
GTGCCACTCGCCGCCAGCCGCCCAAATCCGAAATCCGAGGGCCGAAACCCGAAAGAAGGCCGAATACCGAAGGCCGAAGCCACGCTTGGGCATTTCGGCCCTCGGATTTCGGGCTTCGGGTTTGGGCCTTTGCGCTCACGGGTTGGTGGTACTGTCCAGTAACTCATTGGCTGTGGGTTGGAGTAGTGGGCATTGAGGTTAAACTCCCTGGTTTCACAGGGAGTTGTTCCGGAGAGAGACGAAGAAGAGGCATTTTGCGGTTTTCAGCCGGAAATAGGGTCCTTGGCGCATAATAGGCATAGCTTTTGCGGCATGGCCACCAACCGATATGTGCTCAGACTCCAATGATTCCTCCTTCCCGGAAGGCCGGCTTGAAGTAATGCTGGACGGTCAGCCGGTAGGGCTTCCACCGCAGCGGCGCTCGCTCACGGCCATTCGCTCCTATCTGGAGAGTCTGGCACTGGAGCAACAGCGGATTATTTGGTTGTTCAGCGTTGACGGCGACGCGGTAAGCTCTGCCGGGAGGTTTCTACGCATCACCTGCCAGACGATTGGATTGGACAAGATGCCGCTGCAACTGGTCGAGAATGCGATCCAGCAAACGAAAACGGCGCATGCGGAAGTGCAGCGCGCGGTCTCGCAGGTCATGATCAACGAGGCGGCGCGGGGCCACGAGCTATGGTGGGGTTTGGCTCGCGGGCTGAAGGAGCCATTACTGACGCTGAGTCTATTGCCGGATGCGGTTTGCGGGCCGGCCAACGGCAGCGCGTCGCCGATGCAGTTGCGTCGGTGGCAACTCGAACAACTGGCCGGCATCATCCAGGAAGTGGACCGGGCTTGCGAGACGGATGATCCCACTGCGTTGTCGGATGCACTGGAGACGCGGGTGCTGCCCTGGCTGGAAGGGCTGCTGGATACGCTGGCTTTGTTGCGTTTTACGCTGCGGACTGAGCCAGAGACGGCCGGTCGCTAGCAGTAGCTCGCCCGATATGTGCGCTTGAGGCATTCGCCTCTGCCCTACTTTGGAGCTTGCTGTACATTAACAGGACACCGGAGGGGGGGAACACGTCATCGCAATCAAAGACAGCCGGAGATCGCCACCCTAGGTGCTCCGTTTCATAAATACACTCACCCAACGGTCACGCAAAGGATCAGGGCTAAGAGGACGGGGAGGCGCTGATAGCAAGTGCTTGGCAGGGGATGCGGTTGGGGCCATGCTGGGAGCGGCGTGAAGAAAGTTCCCGACAGCGCGGCAAGCAAGATACTCGTTATTGATGATGACGCGGATTTTCGCCAAGTCATCATCAGGTACCTTTTCAAGCAGGGCTATACGGTGGTGGGAGCCTCGGATGGGATGGCGGGCGCGGGCCTGGCGGCCGAGACGCTGCCGGACCTCATCGTGTGCGACCTGAACATGCCCGGCATGGATGGCTACGCGGTGTTGGCGGCGTTGCGGAGGGACCCGAAGCTGGCCGACATCCCGCTCATCTTTCTTACCGGCCAATCCCAGCCAAGCCAAGTGCGTCAGGGCATGAACCTCGGGGCGGATGACTACCTGACGAAGCCGGTGAGTCTGGAGGACCTGCTGGGGGCCGTTAAGGTCAGGCTCAGCCGCCGTCAGACCCAGCGGCAGCGGCAGGAGAAGCAAATGGAACGGGCGATGCAGCTTTTCGGGGGAATCGTGCACGACCTGCGCGACCCGCTTTTCGTGGTGCTGGGCTATACCGGCATGTTGCGGGGCGGCGCCGGCCAGGCGCCGGGTGGCGGGGAATATTCCCGGCAGATTCTTGACCGGATGCAGCAGGCGGCACTGCGCATGCAAGCGATTGTCTCGGAGACGCTATTCCTGGCCCGGTCGCGCATGCAGAAGCTGCCATTTGATCCCTGTCTGCTCGACCTGCGTGAGTTTTGCGAGCAACTCGTGGCCGAGCACGAGGAGAGCCGGCGGTTGCGGTTTCAATGCGCGGGGGAGTGGTTTGCTGTGACCGCCGACGCGCTCCGATTGCGCCAGGCGCTGGACAATCTCCTGTCCAACGCGCTGAAATATTCGGATGGGCCGGTGGTGGTCAGCTTGAGTGCCGGCTCCGGGGCCTACGTGATCGAGGTCAGAGATCGTGGCATCGGGATACCGGCCGTGGAGCAGGAGGGGATCTTCGAGCCGTTCTTCAGGGCATCGAACACGGGCGGCAGGCCCGGGCACGGCCTGGGGCTTTCGGTGGTCAAGAGTTGTATCGAGCAGCATGGGGGCAGCGTCCGTTTCGCCAGCGATTGCCGGAAGGGGACGACGTTCTTCGTGGAGTTGCCCCAGTCGCCTCCGGCCAAGACTGAGGGTCCGGTCCGGGTCTTCGACCAAGCCAGCGGGCTGGAAGCGAGCGGCACGCTCTCGGCGGCCCGGGCGAAGGGATCGGCCGACCTGACGGCCGAAACACAGCCAGAGGTCTCGGCGGCTCGCGGGCCGGAGGTCCAGCCGGAGGCGAAGGCGCAACGTTCGGGGGTTCCACGAGAGCGCGCGGGCAGGTTGAGGGGCATTATCGTGGATGACGATTCGCTGGTGCGGAGTGTAATGCGCGATCTACTGGACGCCTCGAGCGAGGTGCTGATCGTGGGCGAGGCGGGGACAGTGGCGCAGGCACGCATGCTGGCGAAGCAGCACGGGCCGCAGGTGGTTTTTCTGGATGTGAATTTGCCGGATGCGTCCGGGTTCGATCTGCTGCCGGACCTGAAGCCGGGGACGGCGGTGGTGTTTGTGACCAGCGCGGAAGAGTACGCCGTGCATGCATTCGACTGCGAAGCCGTGGATTTCCTGCTGAAGCCCGTCAGCCCGGAGCGACTGAAACAGGCGATGGGACGGGTGCGGCAGCGCCTAACGGCAAAACCAGCGGCGGCTCCCGGGCTGAGTTCCAAGCTGAGCGATTCATTCCTGGTCAAGACCCTGACGGAGAAGCGGATGGCGAAGGTAGGGGAGATCGACAGGATTATCGCTTACGGCGAATACTCATGGGTGTATTGGCATGGGACCAGCAAGGGGGTGCTACTCAGAAAGTCTCTGAAACAATGGCTGTCGGAACTCCCGGGCGAGCAATTCATCCGGGTGCATCGCCGTGCGATTGTGAATCTGGCCTGGATGGAACGAATTGAGAAGCTCCCCGGCGGAAGGATGCAGATCCATTTACGGGACACGCCGGAGCCAATCCTGGTCAGTCTGCGTCTGGCTCCCATATTGAACCGCAAGCTCAAGGCCGCGCGCGGCTGAGCGGGTTCGGGCGCGAGCCTCAATTCCAAATTGAGTCAACCGGGTGGAGAAACCGGGTCCCCAAATCGCCAACGGCACCTTTTCCAACGCAGAAGCGAGATTGCCCCGCCGGGTTTCTCCGCCGGCCCGGGCTAAGGGGGACGCCCGGGGCGCGCTTGCTGCAATTATCAGCGCGTTGGCTGCACGCATCGATCTCTGGGCAAGGTTTCTGCGGTAGCATTCCTGCGAAGATTACCATGGCGCTGGCCGGATGGAAGGGGAAGGCGGGGGGCCAGCCGGGTTGAAGGATTATTTGGGACAGTCTTATGAGAATTGCTGCATTGATGCGCGTAGCGCTGATCGGAGGCAAGACGAGCCTCGCGTGTTGCGCTTGAGATGAAACTGGAGAACATGAAGTTGGGGTCCGGGCCGAGCCTGACGACGGTGACGCGCGTCGTGATCCTGATCGCGCTCTATTTCCTCGGGGGTTTACTCGGCAAACAGGGGTCTTTCTTATCCGGCAGCATTGCCCTGGTATGGCCGCCGGCGGGCATTGCGCTGGCGGCGATTCTGTTGTTCGGTTACCGGTTCTGGCCGGGCGTCGCCGTGGGGGCCATCCTGTTCTCCTTCACGAACGGAATGCCTTTGGGCTTCTTTACGCTAGGCACCGCTTTGGGCAACACCATGGGGGCCATCGTCTGCACTTTCCTGCTCAGGAGAATCATCAATTTCGACAACGCGATGGAGCGCACGCGGGACGTGGCCGGATACATCGGTCTGGCCTGCTTCCTGGGGACGTCCGTCAACGCGGCGTTTAACGTGGTGAGCCTGGGCTATGCCGGAACGGTGTCGTGGGCGGACTTGTTTCCCACCATCCTGGAGTGGTGGGTGCCCAATGCGTTGGCGGGTCTGGTGGTAGCCCCCTTCCTCATTACCTGGGCGACGCCATCCGCCCTCCGCTGGAATCCGCGACTGGTCATGGAAGCGGCCTTGTGCGGGACGGGTCTGTTGGTCGGCACGCTGACTTCCTTCCATTCCTGGTTTGTCTATGGGATTGAGAGCTACCCTTTGGCTTACCTGCCCTTCCCCTTCCTGGTCTGGGGCGCGTTGCGCTTCGGTCAGCGGGGTGCTACCACCGGCACGCTGCTGGTGTCGGCGCTGGCGATCCATTCATTATTGAGCGGACGCGGACCGTTTATCACCACCAGCGAGCGGGAAGGCTTGATGCTGATCGGTAGTTACATCGGCATTCTGGCGGTCACGAACATGCTGTTGGCCGCAGCGGCGGCCGAACGCCGACAGGCCGAACGGGCGCTGGCGGAAAGCGAGAGACGCTTACGAGCCGTGGTTGAAGACCAGACTGATTCGATCTGCCGGTTCAAGCCCGATGGCACGCTCACTTTTGTCAATAAGGCCTACTGTCTCTTCCACGGCAAAGCCAGAGAGGAGCTGCTCGGCACGAATTTCCTGGAAACCCTAACGGCGGAAGACCTGGCGATTCCGTTGAGCTGGTTCGAAGCATTGCCCCGGGAGCAGCCGGTGGTTTCCTTCGACCACCGGGTGGTCGGGCTCAATGGCCTGATGGTGTGGCAGCAATACACCGTGCGGCGCTTGTTCGGTGAGGACGGCGGGACGTTTGAGTTCCAGGCGGTCATTCAGGACATCACTCACCGCAAGCAAGCCGAGGAGGGTCTGCGCGCCAGCGAAACGAAGTACCGCTCGCTGATAGCCAACATTCCCGACGTGGTTTGGACCGGCAATGCGAATGGCGAGCTGGTTTACGTGAGCGAAAACGTCGAGAAGATACTCGGCTACACCGCGGGCGAGCTAATGAATTCCGGGAACGGGCTGTGGCTGGGCCGTATTCATCCCAACGACTTCCCCAACGTCGAGATGGCGCACCAAATGTTGTTCGCCAAGGAGAAGGGGTTCGACATCGAATACCGCATCCGCCGCAAAGACGGCGACTGGATCTGGTTGCAGAACCGGGCGCCCTCCACCCACATGCGGGACGGCGCGCGTTGCGCAGAGGGTCTGATGTCAGAAATCACTGCGCGCAAGCGGGTGGAAGAGGCGCTGCAGAACGCCAAAGATGCCGCCGAGGGGGCCAACCGCGCCAAGAGCCAATTCCTGGCCAGCATGAGCCACGAGTTGCGTACCCCGCTCAACGCCATCATCGGCTTTTCCGAAATCCTCGGCGACCGTATCTTTGGCGATTTGAACGACCGCCAGTTGAAGTATGCCCACAACATCCTCAACAGCGGCCGCCACTTGCTGCAACTGATTAACGACATCCTCGACCTTTCGAAGGTGGAAGCCGGGAAGCTGGAACTGACTCGGAGCTCGTTCAGCGTCACCCGAGCGTTGCAGAACGCGCAGGCGATCGTGAAAACGCTCGCGAACAAGAAGAACCTTACCCTCGACGTTGACGTGGCGGCCAACCTGCCTCCGCTGTTCGCGGATGAGGCAAAATTCAAGCAGATCCTGTACAACCTCCTCAGCAACGCGATTAAGTTCACACCGGAGAAGGGGCGAATTGCCGTAACCGCCGCGCTCCGGCACGACGTGAATGGGCATGGTCTGCCGGCGCAGAAGATCCAGGTTTCAGGCGAGTACTTGGAAGTGACGGTGGCCGATACCGGCATAGGCGTGCATCCGCGAGACCATGAGCGCATTTTCGCCGAATTCGAGCAGGTGGATTCGTCGTACGGCCGGCAACAGCAGGGCACGGGGTTGGGATTGGCTTTAAGCAAGAGGCTCATTGAGCTACACGGCGGACAGATCCGGATCGAGAGCGAGGGCATCGAGGGCAAGGGCAGTCGGTTCACTTTCCTCCTCCCGCTGGCGAAGCCCGGGCCGAAACCCGGGAGGGCGGGAGACAAGGTCGAGCAACGCGAGGCCGCCCTGCGACCGCTAGTCGTGGTTGCCGCAGCAGATGAACAAAGCCAGGGCCTGGCCAGCAACTACCTGGAGGGGGTCGGGTACCGCGTCGCAGTGGTTTCGGGGATTGACAAGCTGGGCGCCACACTAAGAAGCTCTCGGCCTTATGTGGTGGTGATTGATGACAAGATCACCCGGCAGTGCGGAGAGCAGGAGCTGCGCGACCTCCGCGCACAGATTCCAGCCAGCATACCCGCGGCCATTTATTCGACTGCCGCTGGCGAAAAGCTGGGGTTCGTCTTGTTTACAGGGGAGCAGACGACTGCGGCGCCAACGGAATCCAGACTCGTTGACGCTGTCCGGCGCAAAGCCAAGGCCACCGGCAAGGAAGTAAAGACCGTACTGATTATCGACGACGAGCCGGCCTTGCTGGAACTTCTGGCTAAGACCCTCCTATTCAAAGGCTTTCAGGTGCTGCCGGCCGGCACCGGCCGCCGCGGCATCGAATTCGCCACCGCTGCTCACCCCGATGTGATCATTCTAGACCTTGCAATGCCCGATTGCAGCGGGATTCAGGTCGTCGAGCAACTCCGCGCTCAGCCCGAGACTAAACACATCCCCATTCTGATCCATACCGGCACCGCGCTCAACGAGCAGGAACGCCAGCATCTGGCCGCTCAGGTGCAGTCAATCACCTCCAAAGCGGCGCCGCAGAGTCTGTTCGCCGATTTGGAGCGTCTCGAGGACTTGCCTGCGCAGACGGTGCGACAGGAATAAACGAATGAAACAGCAGATACTAGTGGTGGAGGACAATCCGCTGAACCTGGAATTGGTCAGCGACCTGTTGGAGGCAAACGGTTACGTCGTTCGTCCCGCGCGCTCCGCCGAGGAAGCATTCCTCCTCGTGCGCGAATTGTCGCCGGACCTGATCCTGATGGATGTGGGTCTGCCCGGTTTGGACGGATTGGAGACCACCAAAGCTCTTCGGGCCGAGCCCGCAACCCGGCACCTGGTCATCATCGCCCTAACCGCCCATGCGATGAAGGGAGATGAAGCGCTCGCGCTGAATGCGGGTTGCGACGGTTACCTGTCCAAGCCGATTGACACCAGAACCTTCGCAAACCAAGTCGCCGACTTCATCACGTCGGCCAATTCACGGCGGACCAAACCCGAGACCGTATATCCTTATGCAAACTGAAATCCTGAACTGTAATAAGCCCGCCGCCCGGTCGCTGCCTTGCCGCGGCCTCGTGCTGATTGTGGACGACGATCCGGCCAACCGCACGCTCTTGCGCGACCCGCTGGAAGTGCATGGGTATGAGATTCTCGAAGCCGAAAATGGCGAGCAGGCGCTGCAGATGGTCGCCCAGCGGCCTCCGGACGTCATCCTGCTCGACGTGATGATGCCCTGCATGGACGGCTATGAAGTCTGCCGCCGGCTGAAAAAGGACGCCGGTACCGCCACCATCCCCATCCTCATGGTGACCGCGTTGTCCGAACGCATGGAACGGCTAATGGGTATCGCCGCGGGCGCGAACGATTTTCTGACCAAGCCGGTCGATTTGCATGAAGTGGCGCTGCGCGTCGGCCACGCCGCTCACACTAAAAGGCTGTTCGACCAGCTTCAGGCCGAGCGGGCAAATGCCGAGCGCCTGCTCTTGAATATCCTGCCCGGCCCCATTGCCGAGCGGTTGAAGAAGGGTGAAATCAACATTGCCGACCAGCACCCCGACGTGACGGTGCTGGTGGCCGATCTCGTGGGCTTTACGACCCTCACCGCGCATATCGGTCCGGACCAAGTCGTCTATCTGCTGAACGAGATCTTCTCGGGCTTCGATGCGATCGCGGAGAAGTATGGCCTGGAGAGGATCAAGACCATGGGCGACTCGTACATGGTGGCGGGAGGCATTCCGGTGGCGCGACCCGACCATGCCGAGGCGATCGCGGAGATAGCCCTCGATTTCCAGGAGCAAATCGAGCGGTTCAACCGCGCCTATAACACCTCCATTCAGCTCCGGATTGGGATCAGCTCCGGCCCGGTCGTGGCGGGCGTTATCGGACGGCGCAGATTCACTTATGATTTGTGGGGGGATACCGTCAACCTCGCTTGCCGGTTGGAATCGCTCGGCCAGGCGGGAACCATCCTGGTGGCCGAGGCGACCTACGAACGGCTAAAGCACAAGCACCGCTTCGAAAACGGCCGCAGCGTTGACATTAAGGGACGGGGGAAAGAGAACGTCTATACGCTGCTCGGGCGCCTTTGAGCGACCCTCGTGTTCCTGCAGGTGAAGATGCCGGAGAAGAACCGCGCTTCCGGCGATAGTCCGGGTGAATACCGCCGCTAGTGTCCGCGCTGCGGTCACGAACTCGTTTAACGCTCCGCCTCGGCGGCGCGGGCCAGCAGGACTTTCTTCGTCGGCACATAGTTGGCGACGAACTCGCGCCGGAACTCGGCGAAGGTCCCCGCCGCAATTGCCGCTCGCATCTCCGCCATGGTCCGCAGATACATCCGGGTGTTGTGGATGCTCAGCATGCGGAGGCCGAGGATTTCGCCCACATTGAGCAGGTGCCGCAAGTAAGCGCGCGAGAAACGCTGGCAGGCGAAACAATCGCAGGCTTCTTCGATTGGCCGGAAGTCCGCCTTGCACGCGCCGGCCTTGATGCTGAGGCTGCCGCGCCGCGTGAAGGCGGTGCCATTGCGCGCCACCCGCGTTGGCAGGACGCAATCGAACATATCCACGCCGCGCGCGACCAGCTCGACCATTTGCGCTGGGGTGCCGAGGCCCATCGCGTAACGCGGCTGGTCTGCCGGCAGGAACGGCTCCGTCATTTCCACCGCGCGCATCATCTCCGGTTCCGGCTCGCCTACGCTCACGCCGCCGATGGCATAGCCGTCGAACTTCAGCGCCACCAGCGCCTTGGCGCATTCCTCGCGCTGCGCCGCGTTGGCGCCGCCCTGCACGATGCCGAAGACCATCTGGCCCGGCGCGCGCGGCTGTTCGCGGCACTCCGCGGCCCAGCGCATCGTCCGCTCGACGGCGGCGCGCAGTTCGCGCGGGGTGCTGGTATGCGGCGGGCAATCGTCGAACACCATCGCGATGTCCGAGCCAAGGACGGCTTGAATCGCCATGGCCTCCTTAGGTCCAAGGAACAGCAGCGAGCCGTCCAAGTGAGAGCGGAACTCGACGCCGTGGGCCTGGATCTTGCGGATGGTCGCGAGGCTAAACACCTGGAAGCCGCCGCTGTCGGTCAGGATCGGCCTATCCCAATTGATGAATCGGTGCAGCCCGCCCGCGGCGCGGATGATGTCGAGCCCGGGGCGGATGTTGAGGTGATAGGTATTGCCGAGGATGATCTGGGTGCCCATCTCGCACAGCTCGCGCGGGTCAACCGCCTTGACGCTTCCCTGGGTGCCGACGGACATGAAGACGGGCGTATCCACAACTCCATGCGGGGTGGTTAACCGGCCCAGGCGCGCTTTGGATGTAGCGTCGGTTTTCAGCAGCTCAAACATGGCCGCGAGGGTTGACTAGCCGCCGGGAGCGTTCAACTGCAAACTGGCGAGGTTCTGCAGCGCCAGGTCCGGGAACTGAGGCGCCGCCATCGGTGCGTCAACCTGGTCCTGCCCAGTGGAATACCGGATGCAGGCCAGTCTGTATCCCAGGTGGATCTCATAACTCTTCGAGATTACGGCATCGCCAAAGTACCTTCGACTGAGGTTCATCGCTCTTTCCGATGGAATAGTTACTGGGCTCTCCTCTGAATGACCAAGCGCTAAACGGTGCCCCGGCTCTGGCCCTTTACCTGTCTCCCGCGGCTCGCCGACCCATCCGAACCCAGCTTGGTGCCCCAACCAGTCGAGCCTCTGGCCTCTGTTCCTCCAACCCTGCACCAGACCGTCCCGCGGGTCTCCCCGGAGCCTCCCCGTAGTACCCTCGATCCCATCGAGGGTACTACGGGGAGGCTCCGGGGAGGCTACGGAGTTTGAAGCGTCTTTGCATGTCTGGCGAATTGGTCGAGCGCGTGAAGCAGCACGGATTAGACTTGCACCGGCGCCGACAGTCTCACGGTCACCCCTTCGCGGGCGGCGTCGATCTGTAGCTTGCCCTTCCGGAGGGTGACGAGTTTCCGGGCGTGGGCCAGCATTTGGGAGATTTTGGCGTCGTCGTGGTTGGGGTCATAATGGAAGAGGAAGAGCTTTTTCACTTGCGCATCGAGGGCCAACGCGACGACGTCGTCCAGGCAGCCGTGGCCCCAGCCGATGTGCTGCTGGTATTCCTCGGTATCGAACTGCGTGTCCATGATGAGGACGTCGGTGTCACGGAGGAAGTCGGTTATCTTCCGGTTTGCGCCCGCATCCTGCTGGCGCACTTCATTGTCGGGGAAGAAGGCGATGGAACCGTCAGACGTGAACAAGCGGTAGCCGACACAAGTGCCGGGGTGATTAGCGAGGCAAGCTTGCACGCGCACCGGGCCGACGTTGAAGGACATCTCCTTGAGTTCCTCGATGCGGACGTTGGCAGGGACTTCGCGCAGGCCAATTGGGAAGAACGGGCTTTCCATCTGGCCTGCGAGCACGACTTCCAGGCCGTGGCGGGCGCCTTCGTAGCCGAGAATGTGCAGGTGGTTATGCGGTTTGTAAACGGGCAGAAAGAACGGCAGCCCCTGGATGTGGTCCCAGTGGGTATGGGTGAGCAGCAAGGTCAGGGCGAGGGGCTGGTTGTCGAATTCGGCGACTAGTTGGCGCCCGAGCAGCCGCAGTCCCGTGCCGGCGTCGAGGATGATGATTTGTCCGTCGGCGCGGACCTCAACACAGGAGGTATTGCCGCCGTAATGGATGGTGGTCGGGCCCGGGGTGGGAATGGAGCCGCGCACGCCCCAGAACTTCAACCGCGCGGGCTGGGCGGTGCTTGGCGACTGGTTATTACTGCTTGGGCTCACGGTCATCTGAACAAATGGCGCACTTCGGCTGGCATTGTCGCGCAGTTCAGGCCACAATAAAAGCT
>Ga0224559_1001873_pt1 | contig 11128 bp, 8 predicted proteins | sample 714S33034metaG_FD_180676 | JGI IMG/M metagenome (GOLD analysis project Ga0224559, IMG submission 180676) | Peat soil microbial communities from Stordalen Mire, Sweden - 717 S3 30-34 | ecosystem: Environmental > Terrestrial > Soil > Wetlands > Peat | place: Sweden: Norrbotten County, Stordalen... | reverse complement strand
ATCGCAGGCGGCGCCGGCGACATTCAGGCGGCGATCAGGCTTGCCGACAGGTCGGAGGTGAAAAATTCGCGGATTTGCGCCGTCGGGAGGGGCTTGCTGAAGAAGTAGCCCTGAAATTGCTCGCATCCCTCCTTCGCCAGGTATTCGAGCTGTTGCGACGTTTCGACGCCTTCGGCGAGGACCGGTATGTTCAAGCTGCGGCCGAGACCGGTGATGGCGCGGATGATGGCGGCGCAATCGGCGTCGTGGCCGATGTCGGTTATGAACGACTTGTCGATCTTGATCTTGTCGATCGGGAACGAGCGGAGATAGCTGAGGCTCGAATAGCCGGTGCCGAAATCGTCCATCGAGATGCTGACGCCGAGCGCCTGAAGCTGAACGAGCGTCGCGACGTTGGCGTTGTCGTTGAGAAACAGCACCGATTCCGTGATTTCGAGCTCGAGCCGGGACGCCGGCAGGCCTGACTGGGCGAGCGCGCCGACGACCGACGCCAAGAGGCCGGCGCCGCGGAACTGAATGGCCGACAAATTCACGGCGATTTTGATGTCGCCGGGCCATGAAGACGCCTCGGCGCACGCCTGCCGCAAAACCCAGTCGCCGACGGGAACGATGAGCCCCGTCTCCTCGGCGATCGGAATGAATTCGGAGGGCATGACAAAGCCGCGCGACGGGTGTTTCCAGCGAATCAGCGCCTCGCAGCCGATGACGCGCTTCTCGATCACGCTGATCAGCGGTTGATAGTAAAGTTCGAACTCATTTCTCGAAAGCGCCGCGCGCAAGTCGTTTTCCAGCGCAATGCGGGCTCGCAAAAGCGCGTCCATTTCCGCTTCAAAGAACCGGTACATGGACTTTCCGTCGGTCTTGGCGCTGTAGAGAGCGATGTCGGCGTTCTTGAGAATCTCGTCCGCATTCATGCCGTCGTCCGGCGCGACGGCGACGCCGATGCTCACGCCGATAGAAAGGTCGTGCCCGTCGATGCGATAGGGCGCGCTCAAGACTTCGATCATCCGCTGCGCCAGCGCCGCGGCGCCCTCGGGACCATCGATCTCGCACTGGATGACCGAGAATTCATCGCCGCCCAAACGCGCGACGAGGTCCACCTCGCGAACGGTTTCGCGCAGCCGGTCGGCCACCGCCTGGAGCAATCGATCGCCGGTGGGGTGGCCAAACGTGTCGTTGACGACTTTGAAGTCGTCGAGATCGAGAAAATGGACGGCGGCGCGACGATTGTTGCGGCGGATCCGGTTGAGGCTTTCCTCCAACCGCATCTTGAACTGGGCGCGGTTCGCCAGCGACGTCAGATCGTCGTGGTGCGCCATGTGGCTGATGCGCGCCACGGCTTCGCGTTGCTCGGTCACGTCGACGATCGAAACGAGTACGGAGGACCGCCCCTCGACCGTCAATTCGCGCGTGTGGGCGATCACGTCCCGCCGGCGGCCGGTCGCCGTCAGGTGAACCCAATGCCGCTGGTTACCGTTCGGCGAGCGCGGCTTGCTCGCGAGATCTCGCACCGACGCGACGTCTTCCGGCGGATGAAGATCCGTGAGCGTCATGCTCTCGAACAGCGGGCGCGAATATCCGTAGGATCGCGTGGCCGCCTCGTTGACGCTCAGAATGCGCAAGTCACGCGGATCGTAGATCAATTGCGGAATCGGATTGAATTCGAACAGCATCCTGACCGATTCTTCGCGCTCGATGATCGTGGTGATGTTTGTGAGCGTCAGTCCGACAAATTCGCCGATCGGCGCGATGGAAACCTGAAGGTGCAGCGGCCGTCCCGACGGGGTCGAACGGCTGATCTCGAATTGAACCGGCTCTTTCGTCGCCATCATGTTGTTGATATGACGATGAAATGGCCCTATCTCCCGAGGCGGAAGAAGACTGGATATAATTCTCCAATTGATCGCATCGTCGGTCGCGCCGAGATATTTCGCTGCGGTCGGGTTGGCGCTGATGATCTGGAATTCCGTCGCATTGTCGCGAGCGACGGGGGCGACAATCAGCATCCCTTCCGAGGTCGAGCTGTAAATGGCGTCAAGCAGCGTTTGCGACGTCTGCCGCACGCGACAGAACATGAAGACGAGGCGATCGCGCCGCCAAGCGAGCGGCAAAAACAACAACTCGCAATAGCCGATCATTCCGTTCGAAACAGACGGAAAGAGGTGCCAGTAAGGCTCGAGCGTCGCGCAGACCCGCTCCACGCCATATTGCAAGGGATAGCTGCAATTGCCGTTGGCGGCGGCAAACGCGGGATGGTCCGTCGACCACCCGATCTGTAAAGCGAATTGCTCGCCGCAACTGAGAACCTCGGGTTCCCGACCGGCGCCGATCTTGAGAACCGCCGTCTCATGAGAGATGTGGCCGAGGTTGCCGACGACGACATCTTCGAATCTTGGAACGGGCGAGCTGAGCCGGGCCTCCAGCCAACGCCTGTGAATGTTGCGAACGTCCTCGAACGCCGTTCGAGTAGGCATTAAATCACCAAGGCAAAATCTGTCCGCGATTACCATCGCGCCTCTTGCGAGACGCGGGCGCACAATCGCAAACGAAGACTTAAGCTTCGGTGAAGGGGTCCGTCATAAATAGTTCAACCACACGCGTCTGAGAGGACGGCCAATCAAGCGCCGCCGACGCTAGGGAAGCCGCGCCTTTCCGCGGTCTTGACTCCGTCGATGGTCTTCGACCGGCGGAGTCCGCGCGCGATTTACAGAGACAAGACCTCGGCAGTTCATGTGCCCATGCGGGCGACGGCTCAATGGGCGGCGGCGAAGGCGTGCGGCGGTCGCCGGCTGCGGCGCGGCCAATTGTCGCTCAACGCCTAAGCGCCTCGCGGCCGGACCCGCCTCGTCAGTCCCCTCACCGCTCCGCGAACGCCAGCTTTACCGCCAGCGCGCCGAAGGCGGCGGCGAAGCTGCGGCGCAGCCACGTCAGCACGCGCGGCCGCTCGAGGACATGGCGGCGCGCCGCGGCGGCGAACACGCCGTAGAGCGCGAAGACGACGAAGGTCGCGAGCATGAAGGCGGCCGACAGTTCGCCCATCCGGATGAGCGGATGCGCTTCGCCGGCGCCGACGAACTGCGGCAGGAAGGCGACAAAGAAAATCGACAGCTTGGGATTGAGCAGGTTGACGGCGACCGCGTCGACGACGACGCGCAGATCGGAGCGGCGCGACGGCGCGCCGTCGACGCTGAGCGAGCCGCCCTCGCGCAACGCGTTCCAGGCCATGAACAGGAGATAGGCGACGCCGGCGTATTTGACCGCGGCGAAGGCGACGGCGCTGGCGTGCAGCACCGCCGCCAGGCCGAGCATCGCCGCGGCGACGTGCGGCGCAATGCCAAGCGTGCAGCCGAAAGCGGCGACCAGACTGGCGCGCGCGCCGCGCGACAGACCGGCGGCGAGCGTGAAGGCGACGCCGGTCCCCGGCGAAGCGACGACGATCAGGGTGGTGATCCAAAATGCGAGCGACATCGGCGGAACTCCTTTCAGACGGGCTTGGAGCGCCACGTTTTCACGTCGATTCGTCTCCTCCGTCATCGCGAGCGGCGGCGAAGCGATCCAGACTCAGCAGCCGCCGCAATCCCTGAGTCTGGATTGCTTCGCGTTGCTCGCAATGACGGCGGAGAGCGGCTCGCTCCAAATGCAACATCCTCAAGCGCCCGGGAAGCGCTGGGCCGCCGGGCTGACCACGGTCGCCATGCCGCCGCTGATCTGCATCACCGCCAGGCCGCGCTCGTTGGGGCCGTCGGAGCGGAAGCGGAAGACGCCGTCGACGCCGTTGAAGCCGGACGGGTTGGCGAGCACGGACTGCGAAAAGCGCTGCGCCCCTTGCGCGCGCGCCAGCGCCGCCACCAGCGACACGGCGTCGTAGGAGAGCGAAGCAAGCCGCAGCGGATCGGCGTTGAAGCGCGCCTTGTAACGCTGGGCGAAGGCGTTGAAGCCGGCGTTGTCGGGCGCCGCGAACCACGCCCCCTGCAACGCCGGCAGGCGCAGCACGCGCGGATCGTTCCACACGCCGGTGCCCAGGATCTGCGTCCTGACGCCGCTCGCCGCCAGCGCGGTCGCCAGCGCCGGCATGCCTTCGGCCTGCTCGGGAATGAACAACGCGTCGTAGCCGCCGGGCCCGCTGGCGAGCTCCTGCGCCCCCGCCTGCGGCTGGCCGGCGGGATAACGCGCGACCGTGACGACGCGCGCGCCGAGCTTGGCCGCCGCCTGCTGGAACTCGCCGACCGCGACATTGGCGTAGTCGCTTTGCGGCGCCAGCACGGCGAAATTCTTCTTGCCCTTCGAAACGGCGAATTCGGCCGCCCTGTCGGCATAGGACTCGATCAGGAACGACAACAGATAGACGCCGGGCTGGGCGACGCTCTCGTCGGTCGAGAAGGCGACGACCGGCCGGCCGGCCGTCTTGGCGACCCGCGCGACCTCGCGCACGTCGGCGGCGAGCAGCGGCCCGAGGATGATCTCCTCCCCGGCGCCAACCACCGCCTGTCCGGCCTGCGCCGCCCCGTCGGGCGTGCCGTGGTCGTCGACGATCATCATCGTCACATCGTTCATGCCGGATTCTTCGACGGCAAGCTGGGCGGCGTTGCTCATCGACACGCCGACGCTGCTCGGTTGGCCGTTCTGGGTCAGCGGCAGGATCAGGCCGATCCTGACTGGCCCGGCGCCGATCGTCTGGCCGACCGTCGGCCCGGCGAGCGGCTGGGCCTGAACCTCGGGCACTGGCGCGGCGGCGATGTCCGGCGAAGGGCTCGACGAAAGCTCCGGGCCGTTCGACGTGCAGCCCGCCAAAACGAAAAGCGCGCAGCCGGCAAACGCCAGCGTCGCCGTGGCGAGCCCGCGCTTCGCTGCCTTCGACGCGCCTGTCGGCATGGAAACCTCCCCCGCCCGGGACCCGAAAAAACCACTGCGAATCGCTTGGACCCGCCACCATTCTAGCGCTTTTGCCGGCATCGCGCGCCGTCCCCCGACCGCCGCCACCTTTAGCGTCGATTGTGGCGTTTTCGGCCCCGGATGCTATGGAGGCCGGCGAGACTGAAGAGGTTCGAAGCCGCCATGACGACCCGCCATCCGCAGCCGACGCCGACCCCGCGGCTGCGCGGCTTCTCGGCGCTGGGCGCCCGGGTCGAGGCCGCCGCGCTGGCGCCGGGCCTCTATGTCGTGGCGACGCCGATCGGCAATCTTGGCGACGTTTCGCTGCGCGCGCTCGCCACACTGGCGGCGGCCGACGCGATCCTCGCCGAAGACACGCGCGTCACCCATCGCCTGCTCGACCGCTACGACATCGCCGCGCCGCTCACCGCCTACCACGAGCACAACGCCGCCGAAATCCGCCCGCGCATCCTCGCCCGCCTCGCCGCCGGCGAAGCGTTGGCGCTGGTCTCCGACGCCGGCACGCCGCTGGTCTCCGACCCCGGCTACAAGCTGGTGGTCGAAGCGGCGGCGGCGGGCGTAGCGGTCTTCGCCCTGCCCGGCCCGTGCGCGGCGATCGCGGCCCTGACGACCGCGGCGCTGCCGACCGACCGGTTCTTTTTCGAGGGCTTCCTGCCGGCCAAGACGGCGGCGCGACGCGAACGGATCGCGGCGCTGGCGGCGATCCCGGCGACGCTGGTCTTCTACGAATCTCCCGGTCGGCTCGCCGAGGCGCTTGCCGATCTCGCCGCCGGGCTCGGGCCGCGGCCGGCGGCGGTGGCGCGCGAACTGACCAAGTTGCACGAGGAGACGCGCCGCGCGTCGCTGAACGACCTCGCCGCCCATTACGCCGCCGCCGACGCACCGAAGGGCGAGATCGTCGTCGTCGTCGGCCCGCCCGCGCCCGCCGCTAGGCCGGCGGCCGAGACGCTCGACGCGATGATTCTCGACGCGCTCGCCGCCCTGTCGGTCAAGGACGCCGCCGCGGCGGTGGCGGTCGAGGCGGGCCTGCCGCGCCGCGAGGTCTACGCGCGCGCGCTCCGGCTCGCCGGGACGCGGCGGTGACGGCCGCGCGGCCCGGTCAAGGCGCGCCGGCGCGCCCATCTATTCGGCCTGCGCGCCGAATCGATCGCCGCGCTGCTGCTGCGGCTGAAAGGCTACCACGTGCTCGCCCGCCGCTTCGCCGCCGCCGGGGGCGAGATCGATCTTATCGCGCGGCGCGGCGAGACGATCGCCTTCGTCGAGGTCAAGGCGCGCGACGACCTCGACGCGGCGGCGGCGGCGATCACCGAGGCCAAGCGGCGCCGCATCGGCCGAGCGGCGCGGGTCTGGCTGGCGCGCAACCCATGGGCGGCGGGCCTGAATCTGCGCGGCGACGCCGTCTTCGTCGCGCCGGGGCGGCTTCCCCGCCACCTTGCTGCAGCGTATAGGCTGGACCTCGATTGAAGGGACTGAATCCGCCATGCCGTTGACCGTCGCCGTGCAGATGGACCCGATCGAGCGTATCCGCATCGCCGGCGATTCGACCTTCGCGCTGCTGCTCGAAGCCCAAGCGCGTGGTCACACACTCCTCTTCTACACCCCCGACCGGCTCAACCTGCAGGGCGCGCGCCTGTTCGCCGAGGCCCAGCCGCTCACCGTGCGCGACGTGCAGGGCGAGCACGCGACGCTCGGCCAAGCGCGGACGATCGAGCTCGCCGACCTCGACGTCGTCCTGCTGCGCCAGGACCCGCCATTCGACCTCGCCTACATCGCCACGACGCACCTGCTCGAACGCATCCACCCCAAGACCTTGGTGGTCAACGACCCGCGCGCGGTGCGCGACGCGCCGGAAAAGCTGTTCGTGATGGACTACCCCGAGCTGATGCCGCCGACCCTGATCTCGCGCGAGCGCGCGGCGATCGAGGCGTTCCGCGCCGAGCACGGCGAGGTGGTGATGAAGCCGCTCTACGGCTTCGGCGGCGGTTCGGTGTTCAAGGTCGGCGAACGCGACCCGAATTTCGGCTCGCTGTTCGACCTGTTCTCGACCACCTTCCGCGAGCCGTGGGTGATCCAGAAATTCCTGCCGGCGGTGTCCCAGGGCGACAAGCGCATCATCCTGGTCGACGGCGAGGCGCTCGGCGCGGTCAACCGCGTCCCGGCCGAGGACGACATCCGCTCCAACATGGTGCGCGGCGGCGCAGCGGCTGAGACCGAACTGACGGCGCGCGAGCGCGCGATCTGCGCCCGCATAGGCCCGGAATTGAAGCGGCGCGGCCTCGTCTTCGTCGGCATCGACGTGATCGACGGCTGGCTGACCGAAATCAACGTCACCTCGCCGACCGGCATCCGCGCCGTGCAGCGGCTCGGCGGCCCCAACCTCGCCGCGGCGATCTGGGACGCGATCGAAGCGAAGCGGGGCGCCGCGGGAGCCGCGCAGTGACCGCCGTGTCTTCCTCCGCCGGCGCGCGGGCGCGCCGCGGCCGCAGCGCGCCCTCCGAGCTGTTCGACCGCGACGCAATCGACGCGAAGCTCGAGCGACGGCGGGCCAAGCACAAAGGCGACGAAGCCGCATTCCGCCGCGCCGCGGTCGAGGTCTTCGCCGCCGCGCTCGAAGCCGGACGCGCCGAGGCGCAGCGCGCGCTCGAAGAGGGCGGCGGCGGCCGCGCCAGCGCGCGCGCGCTGAGCGAACTCGAAGACGAAATCATCCGCGCCGTGCACGACATGGCGGTTCGCCTCGCCCATCCCGACGGCGCGGCGAAGCCGAAGGGGCCGACCATCCTCGCCGTCGGCGGCTACGGCCGCGGCATGCTGGCGCCGGGCTCGGACATCGACCTGCTGTTCCTGATCGACGACGAAAAGGACACGGCGAGCGCGAAGCTGATCGAGACGATCCTGTACGTGCTGTGGGACCTCAAGCAGAAGGTCGGCCACGCGACGCGCACGATCGACGAGTGCCTGCGCCAGGCGCGCGCCGACATGACGATCCGCACCTCGGTGCTGGAGGCGCGGCTGATCCAGGGCGACGCGAAGCAGCTCGAGACGCTGAGCGCGCGCTTCGACAAGGAGATTGTCGCCAAGACGGCGAGCGAATTCGTCACCGCCAAGCTCGGCGAGCGCGACGCGCGCGTCAAACGGGCCGGCGAGTCGCGCTATCTGGTCGAGCCCAACATCAAGGAGGGCAAGGGCGGCCTACGCGACCTCAACACGCTGTTCTGGATCGCCAAGTACGTCTATCGCGTGCGCGACCCGCGCGAGCTGGTCGAAGCGGGCCTGTTCTCGCAACGCGAATTCAACCTGTTTTCGCGCTGCGAGGAATTTTTGTGGAAGGTGCGCTGCCACCTCCACTTCCTCACCGGCCGCGCCGAGGAGCGGCTGAGCTTCGACGTGCAACGGCCGATCGCCGAGCGACTTGGCTACGCCGCGCGCGCCGGCCAGGCCGATGTCGAGCGCTTCATGAAGCACTATTTTCTCATCGCCAAGGACGTCGGCGATCTGACGGCGATCGTCTGCGCTGCGCTCGAGGAGCGGCAGGCCAAGCCGACCCAGGCGTTCGACCGCTTCCTCGGCCGACTGCGGCGGCGGCCGCGGGCGCTCGACGACGCGGTGGATTTCAAGATCGACCACGACCGCATCAACGTCATCCGCGCCGACGCGTTCGAGCGCGATCCGGTCAACCTTATTCGTCTCTATTGGGCGGCCGACCGCTCGAGCCTCGCGATCCATCCCGACGCGACGCGGCTCGTCACGCAATCGCTGAAGCGCATCGACGCCGAGCTGCGCGTCGATCCGGAGGCGAACCGGCTGTTCCTCGAAATCCTCACTTCGCGCCGGTCGCCAGAGGCGGCGTTGCGGCGGATGAACGAGGCCGGCGTGCTCGGCCGCTTCATCCCCGACTTCGGCCGCGTCGTCGGGCTGATGCAGTTCTCGATGTACCACCACTACACGATCGACGAGCACCTGCTGCGCACCGTCGGCGTGCTGAGCCAGATCGAGTCGGGCGCACTGAAGGAGAAGCTCCCGCTGGTCAGCGAACTGCTGCCCCACACGCCCAACCGCTCAGCGCTCTATGTCGCGGCGTTCCTGCATGACATCGCCAAGGGCCGACCCGACGACCATTCGATCGCCGGAGCGGACGTCGCGCGTCGGCTCTGCCCGCGCCTCGGCCTGTCGCCGGCCGATAGCGACCGCGTCGCCTGGCTGATCGAGCAGCACCTGACGATGTCGAACATGGCGCAGGGGCGCGACCTCGCCGACCCGCGCACCGCCGAAGCGTTGGCGGTGACAGTGCAGTCGCTCGACCGGCTCAAGATGCTGCTGGCGCTCACCGTCGCCGACGTCCGCGCCGTCGGTCCCGGCGTGCTGAACGGCTGGAAGAGCCAGCTCCTGCGCACGCTCTACTGGGAGACCGAGGTCGTGCTCGGCGGCGGCCATTCGGCGATCGATCGCAAAGCGCGGGTCGCAGCGGCCCAGGAAGCCTTGCGCCAGGCGCTGCCCGGCTGGTCGGACCCCGACTTCGACGCCTATGCGCAGCGTCATTACCCCGCCTATTGGATCAAGGTCGATCTGCCGCATCTCGTCGCCCACGCCAAGTTGCTGTACGCAATGGCGGCCGACGTCCGTTCGCTGGCGACCGAAGTGGCGAGCGACCCCTCTCGCGGCGTCACCGAGATCACCGTCGTCGCGCCCGACCACCCGCGGCTGCTGTCGTTTGTCGCCGGCGCCTGCGCCGCGGCGGGCGGCAACATCGTCGACGCGCAGATCTTCACCACCGTCGACGGCTTTGCGCTCGACACGATCTCGGTCACGCGCGCCTTCCCGCTCGACGAAGACGAGATGCGGCGGGGAAACCGCATGGCCCGCACCATCGAGCAGGCCCTGCGCGGCGAGATCAAGGTCAGCGAGCTGGTCAAGCAAGCCCACAGCGGCCGCGACGCGCGCGTCGTGGCCTTCCGCATCCCCCCGGCCGTGTCGATCGACAACACAATGTCGCACCGTTACACGGTGCTGGAGGTCGAAGGGCTCGACCGACCGGGCCTGCTCTACGAGCTGACCGCGGCGCTGTCGCGGCTCAATCTCAACATCGGCTCGGCCCATATCGTCACTTTTGGCGAAAAAGCGGTCGATTCCTTCTATGTCACCGACCTGACCGGGGCGAAGATCACCTCGCCATCGCGTCAGGCGGCGATCAAGCGGCACTTGTTGGCGATTTTCTGAGCCGGGCGGCGCGCCACAGCGCCGCCGCTTGATTTTTGCCCCGCCAGCGCTGATATCGGGCGCAACCAAACTTGGGGCTTTTCCGAATGAAAGAGACCACCGAGGCGCCGAACGAAGCGCCCGTCGAGCAGCAGCCGGCCGCCGAACCCGATCCCTTCGCGGTGATCGAGAAGCTGAACGCCGAGAACGCCGAGCTCAAGGACCGCCTGCTGCGCGCGCTGGCCGAGATGGAGAATCTGCGTCGGCGCACCGAGCGCGAAGTCGCCGACGCGCGCGCCTACGGCGTCGCCAATCTCGCCCGCGACATGCTCTCCGTCGCCGACAACCTCGCCCGCGCCGTCGAGAGTTTCCCGGCCGAGGAGCGCGCTGTGGCCGACGCGGCGCTGACGGCGCTGATCGAGGGCGTCGAGCTGACCGAGCGCGACCTCCACGCCGCGCTCGGCCGTCACGGGGTGACCAAGCTGTCGCCGCAGGGCGAGAAGTTCGACCCCAATTTCCATCAGGCGATGTACGAGATTCCCGACGAAACGCTGCCGGCCGGCGCGGTCGCCCAGGTCATGCAAAGCGGCTGGAAAATCGGCGAACGGGTGCTGCGCCCGGCCCTGGTCGGCGTCTCCAAGGGCGGCGTCAAAGCCGCGCCGAAGAACGACGAGGATGCGCCAGCAGGGGCGTGAGGGACGGACTGCTTTTATAGACGCGGCCCGCCATCGGCCGCGTCCCTCCTTGGCCCTTCCGTGCGCGGGGGGGCAGCCCGACGCGGCCAATGGCCGCGTCTACAATGCCTTCGTCACCCGCCGCAGCGTCAGATTGATCCGCCCGCCTTCGGCGAGCAGGGTCGAACTGCCGGCGTAGATGCGGTCGATCCCGTGGAACGCCAGCCGGCCGGGTCCGCCGAGCGTCATCGCGTCGCCCGAGGCGAGGCGGAACGAGCGGGTTGGCCCGCCGCGCGTCAGCCCGCCGACCCGGAACAAGGCCGTATCGCCGAGCGACAGCGAGACGACGGGGGCTGAGAGCTCCGCCT
>Ga0224559_1001872_pt1 | contig 11134 bp, 8 predicted proteins | sample 714S33034metaG_FD_180676 | JGI IMG/M metagenome (GOLD analysis project Ga0224559, IMG submission 180676) | Peat soil microbial communities from Stordalen Mire, Sweden - 717 S3 30-34 | ecosystem: Environmental > Terrestrial > Soil > Wetlands > Peat | place: Sweden: Norrbotten County, Stordalen... | reverse complement strand
TTACAACAGCGAAACAGGCCGGATGCGGCGAAAATTCGCACTGGAAACGCAATAGGGCAGGAATCAAGGGTTTTTCCGCAGCCTCTGAAGTCGTGCCCTGTCAAAACATCACGGCCGGAGTCGTGCCCTTTCAAAGCAGAACATTTTTCCGCAGACTGCCTGATTCCACAATCGGGGTCCTCACCGGGCGGACGAAGGGCTTTCAGTTCTGGCAGGCGAGCCAGAATCGCTCGCTGGAGGCGCTGAATCCCAGGGCGCGCAGGAGATGGAACAGCCAGCTCCTCGTCTCCTTCATCGGCGGCGCAGTCGTCCTCGCCGGAATCGTTGTCGTCTTCTTCGGAATCGCATTCCTCTTCATCTTCGTCAGAATCGCAATCCTCTTCGTCGGGATAGTAGTCGTCGCATGTATCGCGGCGATGGCAGCTTGCGCAGTCGCTGGATTCGCATTTTTCCTTTTCCGGGGCCAGCTCATCGCCTTCCTCAGTGACGGTCATGGAGCGGACAATTTCGGAATCCGAATGGAAGGTTTTGCGATCGATATTCTGCGAGGCGATCTGGAGGGCGTAGAGGAGCAGGCCGGTGTGGCGCGCATCGAGGCGAGAGCAGAGGTACGCAGATGTGATCTGGGAGATGGCTACCTGTATGGAGGCGGGATCCTCCAGCAGGGGGAGAGTGATGTTATCCCAGATGGTGGCTTTCGTTTTGGCCATGGTATGCACGCGGGAATGGAAATAACAGAAGGCCGACTCGCTGAGAGCCGGAGATTGGCATCGTTTTCCGTCGGTTTTGATATGACGACATAGCTGGATCATCGGGTACCCCCACACATATTTTGTAAACAAATTACTTGTTTTCTTGAGTTTACGGGCATGGTTGCGCCGCAAAATATTGAAAACAATGAGGTTCCCTGCAAAATATTCCAGGATAAGGAGTTACGTGGATGTTTTGAGGGATTGCTCTATGGATTATTGTGCGGCGAGGGAAGGAAATAATCTGCAAGGACCTGCGGTGCGGCCAAACGCTCGTTTGTCGCTCGCATGGGGTTCGTGGCTTCCCACCCATTTCGCAAAGAACGCGAAATGGGTGGGGCACCCGACTTGTTGAGTCCGAAGCAGTGATTCTATACTCGCTTGCATGATACGGTGCATAGTTTTGCTGGGGTTGATCGCTCTTCCCTCCTCGGCGTCCAGTCAGTCTTCCATCCCTGAAGGTGCGACCACTCCCCCCGTCGTCATCGCGGACTTATCGCAGCTTTCCTATCCACCACTGGCACGCGCCGCACACGTTTGGGGAGATGTGGTCGTTCTCGTCAATCTCCGGCGCGATGGTTTCGTGGATTCGGCAACAGTATTAAGTGGTCCTCAAATGTTGAGACAGGTGGCGCTTGAAAGCGCATTGAAAACTAGGCTCAAGTGCGACGAATGCACAGGTCTTCCGGTAACTTCACAAATAGTCTATAAATTCGAACTGGGCGAAGCCATCTATTGCTCGCAGTCAGTCGAGTCCTCCAAAGATGGGAAGCCCGAGAGGCCGTATCCGCAACTTACCTATACGTCAAACGTGGTCAATGTTTATGATCGGCCATTTGGTACATGCGACTATGCTGCTGATGTTGAAACGACACGTACTCGCTCAATACGATGCTTGTTTCTCTGGAAATGCGGATGGCACTGAGCTAAGCACTTCTTGCAAGCCGGGAGAGCTTTTCTTGAGAGCATGACGAGCTTTCTTCCGGGGCTGAAGCCCGCGCTGATTTTGTTGCGTGATTCAGGAGCCTGAAGGCTCCTGCTCCCTCCGTGGGTTGTCCCTCAGGGGCCAAAGCCCTTGTTGTTTTTTGGCTTTTGCGGCACGACTGAAGTCATGCCCTGACACAAAGCAAGGGCCACGCAGAGAAATGGGTGAAGCACGATGAACTGAAGAAGCAAATACAGGACCTTCGACTCGCTGCGCTCGCTCAGGATGACAGATTTGTGGTGGGAGCATGGTCGTGACGCAAGCGCAGATGCACAAAGGCCGCTTCTTGTGGGAGCGGCCTTTGTGCATGGAGAACCAAGTATGGACAGGATTGCCTTGACGCTTAGTCGCCGGAGACTAGCTCGCCTTCTTCTTGCTTGACGGGCTTCGCGGGCTTGGCGGGGGCGATGGCGTTGAGGCTGACCAGGCCCTCGACAGGCTTTTCGCCGAGGACGTGCTCGCGGTAGAGCTTGGCCATGCGGGAGTTTTCCGCATCCTGCTTCAGCTTTTCGTCGCGGGCGCGGATTTGCTCTTCGCGGGCGGTCTTGGCAATGCCCAGATCGTCGAGAGTGTGGTTGGCCGCGGCGTTGACGTGCTCCATCTTCAACTGGAGGTCGTGGCCGACTTCCGGCATGACCACCTTCTTGCCGCCGGCGAAGATTTCGTGACGCCCGTGCTCCTCATACCACTTGGTGAGCGTGGCCGTCATGTGCATCTTCTCGATGATGTTGCGCCATCCCACGCCGGTGTTGTAAGCGCAGAAGCTGATTTCGCCTTCCTGCGTGGCGTAGGGGATGATGCACTGCTCGGTGCGGCGGAAGTCGTAGTTGAACAGATCCTGGAACCACATGCCGGCGATGAAGAGGAAGTTCCAGCGGTCCTGGCGGCGTAGCTTGATGTCTTCCAGTGTGCGGTCGCCCTTCACGCTGCCGTAGTTCTTGCCGGTGGCGTTGAAGGTCTTGTCCATCTTCTTGAGCATGTCAGTGATCTTGAAGTGGGTGGGCGACATGAACGGATCGTAGTTGCGCAGGAGGGCCAGAGTGAAGCCGATGACGGAGAGCCACTTGCCGCGCGCCGCATCGTTGACCTTGGCCAGGTCCTTGGCCACCTTGTTCATGTTGAGGAAGGCGGTTACGGGCGCGGATTCCTTGGTTTCCTTGTCGATCATCAGCGCCATGCCGATGCCGCAGTTGGGATGGCATCCGCAGGAGAGCTGGCCCCACTCGGCGGCGGGTCCGTGAATGAGATCGGCCCAATCGCTGAAGGTGCTCATGAAGCTGATGGGGAACCAATCGCGCTCTGGCTCGCCGATGCCGCACTGCTTTTTGACGTCATGGGCCATGTGCGAGAGTGTGTAGCGCTGGGCGAGACGGCGCTCGTCGGTGATGTCTTCGTCGCGGCCGGTAAAGCTGACCGGCTGGAAGCTGAGGAAGCTGATTTTCTTGGGGTTGTCGAGGGCGAACTGGATGATGTGGCCCACCTGCTCGTTGTTGATGCCGTTGATGATGGTGGTGACCGGCACAATCTCGACGCCCGCTTCATGCAGGTTGTTGATGGCCTGGAGCTTCACATCAAAGAGGTTGCCGACTTTGCGGTGCGAGTTGGCGGCGTTTCCGATGCCGTCAAATTGAAGGTAGACGTAGCGGAGGCCGGCTTCAGCGGCCTTGCGGCAAAACTCTTTGCTCTTGGCGAATTCGATGCCGTTGGACGCGGCCTGCACGCTGTTGTAGCCGACCTTGCGGCTATAGGCGACGGCGTCAAGGAAGTGCGGAGACAGAGTGGGCTCGCCGCCGGAGAACTGCACGCTCATCTGCCGCTTGGGCTTGAGGGTGATGGCGTTGTCGAGCATGGTCTTGATTTCTTCAAAAGACAGCTCGTGGACGAAGCCGACCTGATTGGCGTCCATGAAGCAGGGATCGCACATCATGTTGCAGCGGTTGGTGAGGTCGATGGTGAGCACCGCGCCGCGCCCATGTGTGACGGTCGAGGTGCCGTGGTTGTGCAGGCGCTTGTCGTTGTGAGCGCGCACATCGCGGCCGGGGAAGCTCTCCTCGAGATGCTTGAAGAAGGCGGTGTCGATGGACATGAGGTCTTCAAAGTGGCCGTGCTTGGGGCAATCCTTGACCATGAGGATCTGGCCGTCGCGCTCGATGATCTGCGCTTTGATTTCGCCGACCTTTTCGTTGAGGAGCACTTCATAGGGGAGCTTGCCATCCAGAATCTGCTTGCGAATTTCGGGCACGCACTTGGGACAGAGCGAGTCCGTGGTGCGGGGCCAGCCCAGGGGCGGCTTCTGCTTCTCGTAGCTCTTCTGGAGGGGCTTGTCGCTCCACTTGGGCGTGAAAGAAGGGTTGGGGCTGACGCGATTCAAACGCTCAAAAACTACCCACGCGCCCTTGGCCGCGTAGACGACGGCTTTTTCGGCGTACTTGATTGCTTTGGACATTAGTGCAATCTCCTCCAATAAATTTTGCTTGCGGCGGCGGGCAATCGCCCCACACGCCTTTGGATTCCCGGAAAGCCCGGGAATCCCCGGTGCTGAAAATCCAGTTCACAGGTTAACCTTGGGTGCTGACCAGCCCAAACACGGAGCAGCAAACGGCGGAATCCCTGGCTGAATGGCGCTAGAGGCGGTTTGAACGGAGGGGGCCAATGAGGTCGCCGGGCTTAAGAAGAGGCAGACAGGCAGGCCGGAAGTTTGGCTAAATCCTTATGGAAAAAATACTTGGCATAGACCGGCTGACATTTGGCACCTCCTATTGATCCGGCAAGAAAAGAGTGACATTGTCTCCCATCCATTTCCGCAAAAAACGCGGGAATGGATGGGGCCCCGCACAGTCTTTAGTTGCCGGATCAATAAAGGACTATGGCTGCTCCGGCCCGCAATCTTTCGTTTGCATAAGATTTTCCTAATTTGGCCGATGATTTAGATGGAAGCAAATTTGCAAGGGAAATCGCATCTGGCCTCTTGAAGGCCGGACGCGGTGGATGCACGAAAGAACCGAGTTCGCTGCTGTGCAGATTTGAACAGCTTTGTAGACGGCAACTCTGCAAATATCCCACCAGGCGTAGAAAAGCGTCAGCATATCTCCTTGACAGAGTGAGACGTGTCTGGAGTGGTATTTGACGGCCCTGGCCTTTGCTGGCGAGCAAGGAGGCTGAGGGCGTACCCATAAATACCAACCTTGCCCGGCAAGCCGGGAGAACGGAAATAACTATGCCTACCGATTTTGGCGATATTACCGCCTACCACCGCGAAGAAGCTGCCCGGCATTTCGCGCTTGCTCAGGCCGCCCGCGACCGGCAGAGTTTGGGCGAAGCTGAGTACCACACCAGCATGGCGGTGCGCTGGTACCAAGCCGCGCGAGAGCAGAAGGCCGAGATGAGGCAAGAACCTGTCCGGCACATCGCATACCGGAGATCAAACTACCTGGCCCCGGAGCCTGTGAAGCCGCGGCGCGCTTCCTTTGCCGCTGCCTTGATGTCAAAAGTCGGGCGCGTGGCTCATGCGATTCGACAGTCCCTGCCTGGGCAGACTGGGCACATCGAATGGTTATCGCTTCGCTGACCGCTGCCGGCCAACGTAGCCCCTCCCCCTATTCCTTCTTCAAGACCTACAGATTATTGCGGAGATCTGCTCTCGACCATTTTCGGCCTGCCGGTTCCGGTAGGCCGGTTGTGTCTCAGGGCAGCTTGAATGCCTTCACGGAAATGGCGTTGGGAGCGCGGCCCGTGGGAATCAATGTGAAGAGCGAGCGCGTGCCGGCGCGGACAACGGCCAAATCATTCGAGCGGGAATCAACGGCGAACAGCAGCAGGCCGGAGCTGGAAAATGCCATCGCCGAAGGGCCGTCGCCAACGTGAATCGATCCCATGCGCTTGCCTTCGTCGATGGCGTAGACGGTGACGTATTGAGAGCGGAGGTTGGCCACGAAGAGCATGGAATTATCCGCCGAGACCAGGCCGCTGACCGGATTCTCTCCGATCACGGTGGCGCTGCTCACGTCATTGGTGTTGTTGATGATCTCGGAGATGGAGTTGGAGAGCGAGTTCACGGCAAAGAGCTCGCCGCCGTCGGGCTTGAGGGCCAACCGCAACGGCGCCTGGCCCACATCCAGCAGGGCTTCCAGGCGGTCGGGCTGGGCGGGTCGGGGCTCACCTTTAGAGCCGGGAGTTTTCTCCGGGCCTGATGCGGCGCGGGCCAGGGAGATGACCATGATCTGGTGGCCTCCCGCGCAGGCGACAAAAACTTTAGAGGAATCGGTGAGGATCACGGCGTCGGCAGCGCCAGGGCAGCCCTCGAAGACCTGGCGGACGCGACCAGCCGCGGGGTCGATGAGGCTGACCGAGCCGGCCTTGCGATTGGCCACGGCCAGGGTCTTGCCGTCGGCAGAGAGGCGCGCTGCGACCGGCTCTTCGCCCGCGCCGATGGCCGCAATCTCGCGCCGCGCCTTGAGGTCAACGACCGAGATGGTGTTGGAGCCGGAGTTGGCCACGTACGCCAGTTGGCCGGTGGGGTCGATCTCGATGGAAACCGGCTGTCGGTGAACGGTGATGGCGCCCGAGACAGTGTTGTTTTCCGCATTGATGACCGAGATCGAACCCTGGCTGCCAGCCGCGCCGGAATTGACCACGTAGACTTCGTTGCGCGTGGGGCTGACGGCGACGGCCACAGGATTCTGTCCCACGGCAAGCTCGCGGTCCACGCGCACGTTGACCACGTCGAGCACGCTGACCGTGCCGCTGCCGCCGTTAGTCACGTAGGCGTATTCGCGGTAGTTGGGCGGGTATTGCGGGAAGTCGTGAGAGCGGCAACTGGTGAGGCCCAAGGCCAGCAGGGCGAGTGCGGAGAGGCGTGCGATCGTGGCGTGCGACGAATTCATTGAATATTTCCGGAGTTCATAACGAGTGGACCTCGAGTTCATGCTCTGGCTGCCTCAACTCGCATGCCACGCGGCAGGTTGCGGCCAACCACCGGGGCAATCTTTTCCAACTCGTCCATCATGATGGCGAACTGGCCGGGATAGATGGACTGCGGGCCGTCGGAAAGAGCTTTCTCGGGGTGGTTGTGGACCTCGACCATGACGCCATCAGCGCCCGAAGCCACGGCGGCGCGCGCCATTGGCAGCACGCTATCACGCTTGCCGGTGCCGTGGCTGGGATCGACCAGAATGGGCAAGTGGCTCACTTTCTGGACGGCGGGAATGATGCTCAGGTCCAGCGTGTTGCGGGCGTGGTCGGCAAAGGTGCGCACGCCGCGCTCACACAAAATAACCTGATAATTGCCCTCGCTCATTACGTACTCGGCCGACATCAAAAACTCTTCCAGAGTAGCCGAGAGGCCGCGCTTGATGAGCACGGGCTTGCGCAGTTGGCCGGCGTGCTTCAGCAGGGAAAAGTTTTGCATGTTGCGCGCGCCGATCTGCACCACATCGGCCCATTCAGCCACCAGCTCCAGAGTCTCGTTGTCGATGGCCTCGGTGACGATGCGCAATCCGAAGCGCTCGCGGACCTCGGCCATGATGCGCAGCGCCTCCAGGCCCAATCCTTGAAATGAATAAGGCGACGTGCGGGGCTTGTAAGCGCCGCCGCGGAAGAACTGCGCGCCCGAAGCTGCTACCAATTCGGCGATGGCGAAGGCCTGTTCGCGGCTTTCCACCGAGCATGGCCCGGCGATGATGGCCAGATTACGGCCACCGATGGCGGCGTCGGGATGGTTCCCAATTCCCGCAAATTGTATGACAGTGTCTTCTTCTTTCACGTCGCGGCTGGCGAGCTTGTAAGGCTTGGAGACGCGGATCACTTCCGCGACGCCGGAGAGCGCTTCGAGGTTGCCGCGGTCCACTTGGCCCTGATTGCCGGTGATGCCGATGGCGGTGCGCTGCGCTCCGGGAAGCGGATGCGCACGAAAGCCCAACTGCTCAATGTGTTCACAGACCGCCTGGATTTCCTCTTGCGTAGCCTGCGCCTTCATGACGACCAACATAGCCGTACCCCTCGAATCCTCAGTCTAACGGCTGCGGCGGCGAAGGGCAATTGGCGGGATGGCGTGGGGATCGGAGACGCGGCGAGGCCGCTCACGGCTGCGTCTTGTAGCGCAGAATCCATTCCTCCTGCTCCTGCGTGTCGGGGACCGGGTAGCCGCGGGCATCTTCAATGGCCACCAGCGCATCATCGGCAGACCAGCCCAGATGCATGAGCGCGCAGGCCGCGGCGACGGTGGACCGGCCAATGCTGCCCCGGCAATGGATGCCGATATGTTCCCCGTCTCTGAGGCGGCCCGCGAGACCGGCTACGAAGGAGCGAAAGGCGGCAGCGTCACGCGGTACACGAGTGTCGGGAATCGGAAAGGTGAGGAACTTCAGCCCAATCTCCAATGCGAGCGGGCCCTCGTCCGCCAGGCCGAGCGAATCAGCTTCCCAGTCTTCCATCATCGAAACCAGGGTTTGAATATCGCCGTTTTTTATCCGGAGCAGTTCATCTTCCAGCAAGTCGTCGCCACGCGGGCGGATTACGATGGCCAGCGGTGCGGGCGGCGTTCCTTTGATCCAGAAGATGCCTTTCATGGCGTTCAGACCCCTGCAAGCTTTTCGATGCGGTCGCGGGCGCTGAGGATGCCGGGGCCAAGCGCCACACGGCCTTCGATCAGCAAAAATGCTCCCATCCGTGCGGCTCAAGCGGCTGCGCGCCCTGCGTAGAAATCAGCGTCAGAGCGGGCCGGCCGGCGCGAGCTTTTACGATACGGCCGATTTTTGTGATTTTGACGCCAGCGATGGAGCGTGGCACGCGGGCTGAGGCGGGAGCGGTGAAGAGCAGTTCGTAGTCCTCGCCGCCATGCAGGGCCTGGGCGAGAGTTGCACCGGGGTGGATGGGCAGGGCGCTCGCGTCGACCTCTGCGGCGACGCGAGACTCTGCGCAAATGTGAGCCAGGTCCGAGGAAATGCCGTCGCTCACGTCGAGCGCCGCGGAGGCCAGGCCGCGGCGTTGAAGCCAGAGGCCCTGAGCAATGCGCGGCTGAGGGTAAAGGTGCGGAGCGAGCTGCGCTTCGAGATTTTTAGGGATTCGTGGCGGGTCAAGGCGAGCGGGCTGGGTCTTTACCAAATCCTCCAGGCAGGCAAGACCGGCAGCGGCTCCGCCCAAAGCGCCGGTGACATAGAGCAAGTCGCCCGGCTTCGCGCCGGAACGCAGCAGAGCACGGCCGCGAGGAACGGCTCCGGCCAGCACAATATCGGCCACGGCCACGGATGACTCGGCCAGATCGCCGCCGGCAAGGAGCGTCGAGTGAGCTTCGGCCAGGGCTAAGAGGCCGTCGAGGAATCGCTGCACCCAGGAATGGGATTCGGCCCGGCGGCTTGCGGACACAGTCAGTTCGCGCGGCAGCCCCAGCGACAGAAAAGCGGCGATGGGGCGCGCGCCCATGGCGGCCAGATCGCTCAATCCGCGCGCCAGAACGCGATGGCCAACGGCTTCAGGCTGGTGCCAGTTGAGGCGGAAGTGCTGGCCGGCAATCGACAAATCCGTCGTCACCGCCAGTTCCTCGCCGCGGCGCGGAGCCAGTAGGGCGCAATCGTCGCCGATGCCCAGGCGAAGGCCGCCTCGCTGGCGGCGGCTGGTCGCGATGGCCGCGCGCTGGCGAATCTCGCCGAGCAGGGCAAGTTCGCCTCGCTGGCTGACTTTGGATTGGGTCTGCATCATACGTACTTCAGGATAGGGCAAGCCGGCGGGATTCTCATCGCCTGAGCGGGATGAGTGGCTGTTTTGCACTGGTTTTGAAGCAAGTTAGGTAACGTTACGTCCATCAATTTCGTTGACCCTATCAGGTGGGGCTTGATAAACTTGATAAATGTTATAAGAAATGCGCCCGCCAGGGTGTATTTGTTGTTTTGGGGGCCGGAAGGCTTCGCTGCCTTGGGCTTTCAATGAGTGCACGGCGAATTGCGGTCCTGCGTATCGCAGGAATGAAAGGCAAGAATGCTGCGCAAACGTTATTACATTTTATTTGTTGCGAGAGACGAAGACGGGCAGATTCGTAAGATTTCCCTGCCTCTCAAATATGTATATGGATTTGTGGCCGCCGCGCTGGTGGGAACTTTCACTATCGTTGGACTGGCCGGTTCTTATACACGCATGCTGCTCAAGACCGAGAGTTTTAACCAGGTCCGTGAGGATCGGGAGACGCTGCGCAAGAACTATAAGCAGATGGCGCAGATTGCGCATGAGCGCAATGTTCAGGTGGCTTCGCTGGGAGCCTTGGCAAGCGAAGTAACGGCGCTCTATGGACTGCGGCAGAACAAGCTGGCGACGGCCAAGCCTGTGGCAAGCGCCGCGAACGGGCCCACGCCCACGAGCCTGACGGTGACCGACGACGTCTCCCAGCAGCAGGTGAAGCTCTCCATCGACCAGTTTTATGCGCTGCGTGCCGAGGCCATGTCGGGCCAGGTTGCCCGCGCCCTGCAGAGTGGACTCTCGCCCAGCTTTGCCGGGGACTGGACCACGTTGGCTGACGCGCCCTCGCTTTGGCCACTGGAAGGCCGCATTGGCTCCAGCTTCGGCCAGCGCGAGGATCCGATCAACGGCGAAGGCGCTTTCCACTCCGGCATCGACATTGACGCGCCCATGGGTACTCCGGTGCGCGCCGCGGCCGACGGAAATGTGACCGAAGCCTCGATGAACGCCGGATACGGCCGCGAAATTATCATTGATCACGGCCACGACGTGACGACAATTTACGGGCATCTCTCTGTTATGGCAGTTGTCCCCGGCCAGCATGTGATGCGCGGCCAGGTGATCGGCTATGTGGGCCAGTCAGGCCGCGCCACCGGTCCGCACCTCCACTACGAAGTGCGCGTACGCAAGGTTCCGGTCAATCCGTACAAGTATCTGCGGACTACCTATGAGCAGATGGCCTTCAGCGACCCGGGCGGGGCAGCGCAAGTAAATTGAGCCGCTCGGTGCGGAGCTAGCCACAAAATGCGGTGTTAGCGGAGTCAAGCGCGCTGGCGCGCCTAGAGCATTGAGACTCTCGGGCGAGTTCCGAACGCCAGGAGGCATTCGAGAATCTTGATTGCCGCTCCGAGCTCAGTGCATTGTGACGCCCGATGGGACCAATGAATCCCAATCATTGCCGGGCCGCTTTTGAATGAGGTGGGGTGGTGCTGAAAAAAGCAAGGGCGCGGCCGATTGGCTGCGCCCTTGTGGTTTGAGCCGGTCCTGATGGACTAGGCGTTGGTGTGAGCGGGACCAGCCATTTTCTCCTCTAACGCTGCTTGCGCGGCTGCCAGCCTTGCCGTCAGCAGACGGAAGGGCGAGCAGGAGACGTAGGTGAGGCCAGCCCTGTGGCAGAACTTGACGGACTCAGGATCGCCGCCATGCTCGCCGCAGATGCCGAGATGGATGTTGG
>Ga0224559_1001871_pt1 | contig 11138 bp, 10 predicted proteins | sample 714S33034metaG_FD_180676 | JGI IMG/M metagenome (GOLD analysis project Ga0224559, IMG submission 180676) | Peat soil microbial communities from Stordalen Mire, Sweden - 717 S3 30-34 | ecosystem: Environmental > Terrestrial > Soil > Wetlands > Peat | place: Sweden: Norrbotten County, Stordalen... | reverse complement strand
CGGCGCCGATCTCCCTTAAGGGCGCATCGCCATGGCTTCCGCTGCTCTCTTCACCCTCGGCACGCGCGGCTCGCCGCTCGCCCTCGCCCAAGCGCACGAGACGCGCCGCCGTCTCGCCGCCGCGCATGGCTGGGACGAGGCGCGCGTCGCTATCGCGGTCATTCGCACCAGCGGCGACATGATCCAGGATCGCACGCTCGCCGAGGCCGGCGGCAAGGGCCTGTTCACCAAGGAAGTCGATTCCGCCCTGCTCGAGGGCCGCATCGACTTCGCCGTCCATTCGGCCAAGGACCTGCCGACCGCCCTGCCCGACGGCGTGGCGCTCGCCGGATTCCTGCCGCGCGAAGACCCACGCGACGCGCTCGTCTCGGCCCTCGCCGGCTCGATCGCCGCCCTGCCGCACGGCGCCAGGCTCGGCGCCGCCTCGCTGCGCCGCCGGGCGCAAGCGCTGCGGCTGCGTCCGGATCTGCGCGTTGAGCTGTTGCGCGGCAACGTCGAGACACGGCTCGCCAAGGCCGAGAGCGGCGCGATCGACGCGACGCTATTGGCGATGGCGGGCCTCAAGCGCCTCGGCCTCGCCCATCGCGCTCGCGCCGCGCTCGACATCGAAACGTTCCTTCCCGCCGTCGGCCAGGGGGCGATCGCTTTCACCGCGCGCCGCGGCGACGAACGGACAGGCGAAGCCCTGGCGGCGATTGGCGACAGCGCGACGGCGATGGCGCTCGCCGCCGAGCGCGCCTACCTCGCCGTGCTCGACGGATCGTGCCGAACCCCGATCGCCGGCCACGCCCGGCTCGAAGACGGTCGGCTGATTCTACGCGGCGAAGTGCTGCGGGAGGACGGCTCGGAAAGTTTCGCGGCGCGCATCGTCGGGGCGCCGGCCGACGCCGCCCGGCTCGGCGCCGACGCGGGACGCGACCTGCTCGGCCGGCTGCCGCCCGGCGTGCTTGCCGTCGACCCCCGATAGGGCAAATTGTCGCGCCCCGTGGACCGACCGGGCGGCGACGGCGTCCGCCACGGCCGGCGCCGGCGACGGTTGATTTCCGGGAATTTCTTGCGCTGGCGCAAATCACGAGGCCGCCGCACCCACCAAGCTGGCGTGAATCGGGTCACGCCGATGACGGATTCTCCGCCGCCGTCCGCCTTTACTCGCCGGGCGCGCCCGGGTACGCCAGATGGCGGGGAGACCGGCGCCGCCCGAACCGGCGGACGCGACGAGGGATCGACGGCCGATGGATTACCAGCGTAGTTTTGTGGAATCACTTGAGCGCCTGAAGCGCGAAGAGCGATATCGCGTCTTCGCCGACCTCGAACGCGACGCCGCCCGCTTCCCGCTCGCTCAATGGCGTCCGCCGGGCGAAGAGCACGCGCCACGTCCGGTCACCGTCTGGTGCTCGAACGACTATCTCGGCATGGGCGTCCACCCCGACGTGATCGAGGCGAGCGTCAAGGCGGCGCGCGCCTTCGGCGCCGGCGCCGGCGGCACCCGCAACATTTCCGGCACCCATCATCCAATCGTCATGCTGGAGCGCGAGCTCGCCGACCTGCACGGCAAGGAAGCGGCGCTGGTCTTCACGTCCGGCTGGATTTCCAATCTCGCCGGCATTTCGACGATCGCCCAGTTGCTGCCGAATTGCCTCATTCTCTCCGACGCGCTCAACCACAATTCGATGATCGAGGGCATCAAGCGCGCCGGCTGCGAGAAGAAGATCTGGCGCCACAACGACGTCGTCCATCTCGAGGCGCTGCTCGCCGCGGAAGATCGCGAGCGCGCCAAGCTGATCGTGTTCGAGAGCCTCTATTCGATGGACGGCGACATCGCGCCGATCTCCGAGGTCGCCGCGCTGGCGAAGAAATACGGCGCGATGACCTATATCGACGAGGTCCATGCGGTCGGCATGTACGGCCCGCGCGGCGGCGGCGTCGCCGAGCGCGAAGGCCTTATGGGCGAGCTCGATGTCATCGAAGGCACGCTCGCCAAGGGGTTCGGCGGGCTCGGCGGTTATATCGCCGCTTCGGCGGCGCTCGTCGACGCTGTGCGCTCCTACGCGCCGCAGTTCATCTTCACTTCGACCTTGCCCCCGAGCGTCGCCGCCGCGGCCGCCGCCGCCGTGCGCCAACTCAAGGCGTCGACCGCCGAGCGCGAGCGCCATCAGGCGATGGCGCAGATGGTCAAGCACGCTCTGCGCGCCGCGGGCCTGCCGGTGCTCGACAACCCTTCGCATATCGTGCCGGTGATGGTGCGCGACGCCGCCAAGTGCCGCGCCGCCAGCGAGCTGCTGCTGCGCCGCCACGACATCTACATCCAGCCGATCAACTACCCGACCGTCGCCAAGGGAACCGAGCGCCTGCGCATCACTCCGACGCCGCGCCACACCGAAGCGCAGGTCGCGCTGCTGGTCGAGGCGCTGGTCGACGTGTGGAAGATGCTCGAACTGCCGTTCGAAGAGAGCAAGGTCGTGCCGATGCGCCGCCCCGGCGCCGAGGCCGCCCAGTGCGCCTATCCGCAGATGAAAAAGGCCGCCGAATAGGCGGGCCTTGCGCCTCCGCGAGCTTTCACGATAGAGCGGCCTCGAGCCGCTCTATTCGTTTTGGCGAGGGCCTCACCCCAACCCCTCTCCCGCAAGCGGGCCAGGGGCTTTGCGGCGCCGGCGTTCCCCTTCTTCCGCAAGTGGGAGAAGGGGACCCGAAGGGCCGGACGAGGGCCGTGCGAACGCGTCAATTCTTCTTTCGGAAAGTCTCATGACGGCCGCTGTCTCGCCCAAAGGCGCTTCGCCAAAACCCTTCCTCGCCGCCCTCGCCGGCGTGCGCCAAGCCGCGCCGCCGCTGTGGCTGATGCGCCAGGCCGGACGCTACCTGCCCGAGTATCGCGCCATTCGTTCCAAGGCGAAGACGTTCCTCGACTTCTGCTACACGCCGGAGCTGGCGACCGAAGCGACGCTGCAGCCGATCCGCCGCTTCGGCTTCGACGCCGCGATCCTGTTCTCCGACATTCTCGTCGCCCCAGACGCGCTCGGCCAGCGCGTTTCGTTCGAGGAAGGCGAAGGGCCGCGGTTGAAGCCAATCGAAACCGCCGCCGATCTCGCCGCTTTGCGCGACGCGCCCGACTGGTCGCGGCTCGCGCCGGTGTTCGAGACGGTCGCGCGCGTGAAGTCGGCCCTGTCGGACGGCGTGGCGCTGATCGGCTTCTGCGGCGCGCCTTGGACGGTGGCGAGCTACATGATCGCCGGCCGCGGCACGCCCGATCAGGCGCCGGCGCGGCTGTTCGCCTATCGCAATCCCGACCTCTTCGCGGCGCTGATCGACAAGTTGGTCGATCTTTCCGCCGCCTATCTCGAACGGCAATTGCGCGCCGGCGCCGAGGCGGTGCAGATCTTCGATTCCTGGGCGGGCGTGTTGCCGCCGGCCGAGTTCGAGCGCTGGTGCGTCGCGCCGATCGCCCGCGTCGTCGCCAAGCTCGGCGCCGCTCTGCCCACGGCGCCGATTATCGTCTTCCCGCGCGGCGCGGCGACCCAGCTCGGCAAGTTCGCCGCCATCGACGGCTTGGCGGCGATCGGCCTCGATACGGCGGTCGATCCGCACGTCGCCGCCAGCGCGTTGCCGGCGCGTCTGGCGCTGCAAGGCAACCTCGATCCGCTGGCGCTGCTCGCCGGCGGACGCGCCCTCGACGAAGGGATCGACCGCGCGCTGCAGGGCTTCGCCGGTCGCGCCCATATCTTCAATCTCGGCCACGGCATTCTGCCCGAGACGCCGATCGCCCATGTCGAGCGTCTCGTCGCGCGCCTGCGCGGCGGCTGAACGGGGAGGAACGCCATGATCCGCGTCGCCACTGTCGCCGTCGCCGCCCTGATGATCGCCGCACCCGCAACGGGGCAGTCGATCACCATGAACGGCGTCGCGCGCTCGGTCAGCCTGATGCGCGCGATGGCGACCGACTGCCCCGACGTCATTCCTGAGGAAGCGCAGAAGTTCGCCGCAGCCTTCCTCGACGCCGGCCACAGCGCTTACGGCCAGCCGCGCTTCGACGCCGAAGTCGCCGCCGAATTGCCGCGACGCGACGCCGAAGTGCGCGCCGCCGGCACCGTCGCCTGGTGCGCCACGCAGCGCGCCGCGCAGCTCAGCCTCGGCAATCGGCAGATCTTCCGCCATCCCTGAACCCGCTTGCGCGCCGCCGGCGCCTATGGGAACCAGACGGCGCGCGACTTCGGTGCGCCGGGACAGGGCCGATGGACGAGACGACAGCGCGCCAGGCGCGCGCCAGCCAGTGGTTCGAGGCGCTGCAGCTTCGGCTGATCGCGGCGATGGAGGCGCTCGAAGACGCCTGCCCGCTCCCCGCGCCGGGCGTTGCGCCGGGCCGTTTCGTCGTCGAACCGTGGAGCCGCGTCGATCGCTCCGGCGCGCCAGGCGGCGGCGGACGCACCGCGATCTTGCGCGGCCGATTGTTCGAGAAGATGGGCGTCCATGTCTCGACGGTGTTCGGGACGTTCGCGCCGGAATTCGCCAGGCAGATTCCCGGCGCCGATCAGGACCCGCGCTTCTGGGCGGCAGGCCTGTCGGTCATCGCCCATCCCTGGAACCCCAACGTTCCGACCGCGCATATGAACACGCGCTTCGTCGTCACCGGCAAGGCGTGGTTCGGCGGCGGCGCGGATCTCACGCCGACGCTCGAAGCGCGCCGCCGCGCCGACGACGCCGACGCGCTGGCGTTTCACCAAGGCCTGCGCGCCGCTTGCGCGCGCCATCCCGACGTCGCTTCGTACGAGCGGTTCAAGACGTGGTGCGACGAATACTTCTTCTTGCCCCATCGCGGCGAGCCGCGCGGAATCGGCGGGATCTTCTACGATTATCTCGACGCGGTCGACGAAGCGGCGTTCGCCGCTGGCCTCGCCTTCAGCCGCGACGTCGGCGAGACCTTCCTTTCGCTCTACGGCGAGATCGTGCGCCGCAACTTCGCCGCGCCGTGGAGCGAGGCCGAGCGCGAGGAACAGCTCGTCCGGCGCGGCCGCTACGTCGAATTCAACCTGCTCTACGACCGCGGCACGATTTTCGGTCTGAAGACCGGCGGTAACGTCGCCGCGATCCTCTCCTCGATGCCGCCGCTGGCGCGCTGGCCTTGATGGCGAGCCGCCGGCCGCCCATATCGGCCGGACGACGATCCGGGACGAGGACAGGAAGACGATGAGCGACGCGACACAATCGGGCGTGTTTTCAATCGGCGGCGCGCTGAAGGTGCATCGCCTCGGCTTCGGCGCCATGCGCATCACCGGCCGCGGCATCTGGGGCGAGCCGGCCGATCGCGCCGAAGCGCTGCGGGTGCTGAAGCGCCTGCCCAAGGTCGGCGTCGATTTCATCGACACCGCCGATTCCTACGGCCCCGACGTCTCCGAACTCCTCATTCGCGAGGCGCTGCATCCCTATGCCGGCGTCGTCGTCGCGACCAAGGGCGGTCTGACCCGCACCGGTCCCAATCTGTGGCCGCCGCTCGGCCGACCCGAGTACCTCATCCAGCAGGCGCTCAAGAGCCGTCGCAATCTCGGGGTTGAGACGATCGACCTGTGGCAATTGCATCGCATCGACCCCAAGGTGCCGCGCGGCGAGCAGTTCGACGCGATCCGTTCGCTGATCGCAGACAAGGTCGTCCGCTTCGTCGGCCTGAGCGAAGTCTCGATCGAAGAGATCGAGGCGGCGTCGAAGGCGTTTCCGGTGGCGACGGTGCAGAACCGCTACAATCTCGCCGATCGCGGCAGCGAGGCGGTGCTCGACCATTGCGAGAAGAAAGGCATCGGCTTCATCCCGTGGTTTCCGCTCGCGGCGGGCGAACTCGCCGGGCCGGGTTCGGTGCTGGCCGAGACGGCGCGGGCCCACGGCGCGACGCCGGGGCAGGTGGCGCTGGCTTGGTTGCTTAAGCGCAGTCCGGTCATCTTGCCGATCCCCGGCACCTCCAAAGTCGCCCATCTCGAGGAGAATGTCGCCGCGGCGGGCTTGACCCTGTCCGACGCCGAATTCGCCGCGCTCGACAAGGTCGGGCGCGCCGCCTGAGGGTTCGGCCGGAGAGAAGCGTCGAATTCAACTTAATTCTAGCGTTCTTCCCCACCGGTCTCTAACGCGGACCTGCTAGTTCCCGCGCCGGATTGGGCGTGGGGGCCCTTTCGCCGTCCCGTAAGCAGAGGGCAGGACGGCGCGTCGCCGTCGCCGACTGGGTCTCGAGGGGGTTGCCATGGGCCGCGATCGTTCTTCGACTTCAGGGTTCACCGTCATCGCCGCCGCGGCCGTCGCCGCCGCGGTCGCCTATTGGATCCTCAGCGCCGACGAAGCGCCGACCCTGCCTTTCGCCATCGCCCAATACACGCTGCTCGCCAGCGTCCTGATCGGCGGCCTCGACGGCCTGACGAAATGCCGCGCCCGCCGCTGAACCTCGCTTCCGCCTGCTAGCCTCGGCAATCGTTCTTATGTAAACTATCGCCTCCAGGGAGGGGGCGATGGATGAGGTTGACTATCTCGTTCTAGGCGGCGGTTCGGCCGGCTCCGTGCTGGCGGGCCGGCTGAGCGAGAACCCGGCCACGACCGTCGCCCTTTTTGAGGCCGGCGGCGCCGGCGACAATTGGGTGGTCGATACGCCTCTCGCCGGCGTGTTGATGGTCCCGACCAAACTCAACAATTGGGCCTACGAGACCGTGCCGCAGCTTGGCCTCGGCGGCCGGCGCGGCTACCAGCCGCGCGGGCGGGCGCTCGGCGGTTCGTCGGCGATCAACGCGATGATTTACACGCGCGGCCATCCCGCCGACTACGATCGCTGGGCGGCGCTCGGCAATCCCGGCTGGTCCTACGCCGACACCCTGCCCTACTTCCGCAAGGCGGAGAACAACGAGGCGTTCGAAGACGCGTTCCATGGCCGCGGCGGACCGCTCAATGTCGCCAATTCGCGCTCCGACAACCCGTTCCAGCAGCGCTTCCTCGCCGCCGCGCGCGAGGCGCAGTTCCCGCTCAACGACGATTTCAACGGCGCGCGCCAGGAAGGGCTCGGCCTCTATCAGCTCACCCAGATCAACGGCGGGCGCTGTAGCGCCGCGCGCGCCTATCTCAAGCCGCATCTCGGCAAGCGGCCCAATCTGCGGGTCGAGACACGCGCCCGCGCGCTGCGGCTGCTGTTCGACGGCAAGCGCGCGATCGGCGCCGAAATCCTCCAGCACGGCGTCAAGCGGACGGTGCGGGCGCGGCGCGAGACCATCGTTTGCCTCGGCGCCTTCGGCTCGCCGCAACTGCTGATGCTGTCGGGCGTCGGCGACGCGGCGGCGCTGGCCGCGCTCGGCGTCGCTCCGCTCGCCGACCTGCCGGGCGTCGGCGCCAATCTGCACGACCACCCCGACGTCGTGCTCGGCTATTCCTCGCCCTCGCGCGACCTGATCGGCCTGTCGTTCGGCGCCCTCGCGCCGCTCGTCGCGGCGATCGCGCGCTATCGCCGCGAGCGGCGCGGCATGGCGACGACCAATTTCGCCGAGGCCGGCGGCTTCCTCAAGACGCGGCCCGATCTGGCCGTGCCCGACGTCCAGCTCCATTTCGTCGTCGCAGTGGTCGAGGACCACGCGCGCCATCTGCGCTGGGGCCGCGGCATGACCTGCCACGTCTGCGCCTTGCGGCCGAAGAGCCGCGGGTCGCTGAAGCTCGCCGGCCCCGATCCGCTCGCCGCTCCGCTGATCGACCCCGCCTTCCTCGCCGAACCGGAGGACACAGAGACTTTGGTCGCGGGCGTCAAACTGACGCAGCGGCTGATGAACGCGCCGTCGCTGCGCGCCCACTGGACGCGCGAGTTGTTCGGCGCCGCCGAGGCCAAGAGCGACGATGAAATTCGCGCTTTCCTGCGTCGGCGCGTCGACACCGTCTACCACCCGGTCGGAACCTGCGCGATGGGCCCCGACCCGAAGACGGCGGTCGTCGACGCGAACTTGCGCGTCCACGGCGTCGAAGCTTTGCGCGTCGTCGACGCGTCCATCATGCCCGCCGTCGTCGCTGGCAACACCAACGCGCCAGTGATCATGATCGCCGAAAAGGCGGCGGAGATGATCACGGCGGGTTGACCGCGCAACGCGCGCCCGCAAGCCGATCGACCTCGCGCGCCCCGTTTCGACCCGCCGGGCCGCGCTTGCCCTTGGCTCTATATCGATCTAGGTCTTGCGCCCGGCGGCGCCCGGCGTGGCGGCGCGCGAAGTGGGAGGAGCGCCATGGCGAAACCGATCATCGTTGTCGACCCGAGCCCGCGAGAGCTCGACGAGATTTTCGATTCGGCCGCCTGGGCGCGGCTCGAGTCGCTCGGCGCGCTCGAAATTCACCGGGGCGGCGGGCAGATGCCGGCGGCGCGCCTCGACGCGATTCTGCCGGAGGCGGAGCTGCTGATCGGCCAGAGCGACATGCCGAAAGCGCGCCTCGACCGTGCGCCGAAGCTGCGCGCGATCGTCAACGTCGAGACCAATTTCCTGCAGAACGTCGACTACGAGACCTGCTTCGCGCGCGGCGTCCACGTGATTACGCCAAGCTCGGCGTTCGCGCGGCCGGTCGCCGAGATGGCGCTCGGCATGACGATCGACCTCTGTCGCGGGATCAGCGCCGCCGACCGGGCGATGCGGGCGGGCAACGAGAAGTGGCTGCTCGACGGCGCCAAGGGCTGCTTTATGCTCTACGGGCAACCGGTCGGGCTGATTGGTTTCGGCGACCTGGCGCGCGCCTTCACGCCGCTGCTCGCGCCGTTCGGCTGCCCGATCAAGGCTTACGATCCGTGGGTGTCCGATCATTTCATGGCCGGCTTCGGCGTCGCCGCCGCTTCGCTCGACGAGGTGCTGTCGACCAGCCGAGTCATCGTGGTGTTCGCCGCCGTCACCAGCGAGAACCAGGGTTTCCTCGGCAAGCGAGAATTCGAGCGGATCCAGCCTGGCGCGGTGCTGCTGTTGATGAGCCGCGCCGGCGTCGTCGACTATCCAGCCTTTCTCAGCGCGGTCGAGAGCGGCCGCTTCCGCGCCGCGACCGACGTCTTCCCGACCGAGCCGGCGCCGGCCGATCATCCGGCGCGCAAGGTCGAGGGCCTGCTGCTGTCGCCGCATCGCGCCGGCGCCCTGCCCGATTCGCTGTTGGAGATCGGCCGCCAGACGGTCGCCGACGCCGAGTTGATCCTGCGCGGCCTGCCGCCGCTGTCCTGCCGCCGCGCCCAGCGCGAGACGGTCGCCCGCTCGCGCAGCAAGCCGGTGGAAAAGAGCTGAGCCGCCGCCGCTTGACTCGGTCGATCGCCGCGGCTTAGTCTCTATAACGTTATAGAATTGTGGCCAACGCGGCCCAGGGGGAGAGAGCGCGTGGCAAGGAAGGCGCCGACCATCCGCGACGTCGCGCTGCGCGCCGGCGTTTCGGTTGCGACCGCCTCCAACGTCGTCAACGGCAATCGGCCGGTCGGCGAAGAGAGCCGCAGCAAGGTGCTCGAAGCGGTGGCGGCGCTCGGCTATCGGCTCAACCGCGCCGCAAGTTCGCTGCGCGGCGCCCCCAGCCGGCTGATCGGCATGGTCGTCCCCGACATCGCCAACGTCTTCTTCGGCGAACTGGTGCGCGACGTCGAAGAACTGGCGGAGAAGGACGGCTACGACCTGCTGCTCGTCACCACCAGCGAGGATCCGACGATCGAGCGGCGGCGCATCGAAGCGCTCGTCTCTCGTCGCATCGACGGATTGTTGGCGGTGCCGGCGCGCGATCACTCCGTCGCCTCGCTGCTCACCGGGCCCTACGGCGTCGACATGCCGCCGACCGTGATGATCGACCGCGGCGAGCAGACGCCCGGCGTCGACACGGTCGCCGCCGATTGCGCCGCCGGCGCCTACGCGGCGACGCGTCATCTCATCGACCTCGGCCACCGCGACATCGCCGTGCTCGCCCACACGACCCAGCTCAAGAACATCACCGCGCGCATCGACGGCTGTCGCCGCGCCTTGGCGGACGCCGGCCTGCACGGCCGCGAACGCGTCTGCGTCGGCGGCCATTCGCTCGACACCTTGCGCGGCGCGGTCGAACTCGAGTTGCACCGCGCCGATCCGCCGACGGCGATCTTCGCCCTGACCAACGTCTCCGCCCTCGCCGCAATCAAGGCGGCGCGCGGGCTCGGGCTCGACATCCCCGACGACGTCTCGATCGTCGGCTTCGACGATTTCGACTGGATGCTGGCGCTGCGTCCCTACCTGACGACGGTCGCCCAACCGATCGGCGATTTCGCCGTCCGCTCGTGGCGTCGCCTGGTCGACCGCATCAACGGCGAAGGCGAACCGCCGGGACTGCGCATCGAACTTCCCTGCGCCCTGAAGGTGCGGGAATCCACCGGGCCCGCGCGCATGCGGCTGAAGACCGCAGCGGCGACCTGAAGTCGAACACAGTGAAGCGTAACGGGAGGAAAGTGATGAGAATGGGCATGTTGAAGATTCTAGTCGCTGGCGCGTCGGCGCTGGCGTTGACGATCGCCGTCGCAGGCTCGGCCTCGGCGGCCGACAAGCCGCTTTACGGCGCACTGATGAAGACCCTGTCGAACCCGTTCTGGGGCGCGATGGAGAAGGGCGTCGACGCCGGCGCGCAGCAAGCCGGCGTCGAGCTGTTCGCGCAGGCGGTCGAATCCGACCAGGCGACCGAGCCGCAGCTCAACGCCTGCAACACGATGCTCGAGCGGAAGCCAGCGGTGATGATCACCGCGGCGATCGGCTCGACCAACCTGCTGCCCTGCCTCAAGCACGCCAACGAGCTGAAGATCCCGGTGGTCGACCTCGACGGCAACCTCGACCCCGAGATCACCAAGAAGGCGGGGGTCGACGTCGCCTTCCACATCGGCTCCGACAACCAGGCGGCCGGCGGCAAGGCCGCCGACTATCTGGTCAGCGTGCTCGGCAAGGCCGCCAAGGGCTCGGTGCTGGTCATCGAAGGCCTGTCGGGCAACATCACCGGCGCCAAGCGCGCGCACGGCTTCGCCGACGAGCTGAAGACGGCGGCGCCGGGGCTCGCCATCGTCGCCTCGCTGCCGGGCGACTGGGACAGCCTGAAAGCCGCCAACATCACCAACGACACGCTGCAGCGCTACCCCGACCTCGCGGCGATCTTCTGCGCCAACGACGACATGGCGCTCG